>JACLAB010002512.1_pt1 | contig 20819 bp, 13 predicted proteins | sample 8027921 | NCBI WGS metagenome assembly JACLAB01 (sample SAMN15725117, study PRJNA655200) | protist metagenome | isolation source: fluorescence activated cell sorting (FACS) single amplified genomes of... | place: USA: West Boothbay Harbor, Gulf of Maine | collected 2000-07-19
TCAAAACGGAAACCTTTTCGACAGCCCAAAATACGATCCAACCACGTTGTTACTCCCGAAAACCTTCCCGAAGAGCTTTCCGAGCACGGATGGCTCTCAGCATAAAATCTCTCCGGGACAGCAACAGTGGTGGCAGTTCAAAGCCACGCACTTTGATGCCGTTTTATTGTTCAAGATGGGCAAATTTTACGAAATGTACGAGATGGACGCGCACGTCGGCGTGAAAGAACTCGGATTGATTTACATGAAAGGAGAACAACCACACGCGGGTTTCCCGGAAAAGAACTACCAGAAAAATGCCGAAACATTGGCGAGAAACGGGCACAAAGTGGTCACGATTGAGCAAACAGAAACGCCCGCCATGCTCGCGGAGAGGAAAAAGAAAGACTCGAGATGCAAAGATACGGTGGTGAAACGCGAGAAGATTGCGGTGGTGACGAGAGGGACGATGATTGATCGCGTGATGGTAGAAAGTTGTCCGGATGCGTCTCACGTGTTGGCAATTTCAGAGTTTCGAAAGAATGAAGATGGGGCTATGCATTTTGGCGTCTGCGCGGCAGAATGTGCGGCGGGGAAGTTTGTTCTCGGCGCGTATAAGGTCGTGCCAGGAAGCGGCGACGAAGAAACACTGTCGAGTTTACGAACGACGTTGTGCGAGCTGAACCCGGTGGAAATTATTTTTAGAAGGGGCGAGACGGATGCTAAAGAGTTCCCTGGACCGGCCGTGGCGGCGGCGCTCAGAGATTGCGTGCCAAATGCACACATTCGATACGTGTGTTCGTCTTCGATGACGTCCTCAAAAGGCGTAAGAGAGGAAGTTGAAAAACAAGGCTATTTTAAACCACTCGCGGCGTACCCGGATGTTATTGAAACTTTTTTTGGCAACGCAAGTAATATTAACGCCGAAGCTGCGCTCGTAGCTTTCGGCACGTGTCTGCTCTACTTGAACGATAATTTGGTCGCACACGATGTTGTGCCCTACGGAAAATACGAAACCATCGCCAACGACGAGACGTTTTTCGGGGTCGAAGGAAGTGTTGTGAATTCTTCCGCACCGCCTTCGCCATCCGCCATGGAACAAGAAGCGACAACGATATCAGCTGCGACTACGAAAAGGTTACAATACCAACACGCGTTCATGCGCCTGGACGCTGCTGCTTTGTCCGGTCTCGAGATTCTAGAAAACACTGAAGGCGGGAGATCGGGAAGTTTGTTAGAGCTCGTCTCCCGAGCGGCATCTGCACCAGGCACGCGCGTCCTCCGAATGCAATGTTGTCGCCCATCGTGCGAGGCGTCAGTGATTCGATCGAAGCAAAAGGCAATAGACGCGTTGCGCTCGAACGACTCCGTCGATACGTTTCAAAAAATTCGAGCGCTGTTGAAAGCGAGTCCAGATTACGAGCGGTGCGTGGCGAGATGCGTCGGCAGCGGGGATTCAAACAGAAACGCCGATCGCGTCGTTTTGTACGAAGACATGCGCAAAGCAAAGTTGAATGACTTTTTAGCGGCTTTAGAAAGCGTTCGCGCGGTCCGCGATGTCGCCGAGGAGATCTCGAGCAACGAGCACGTGTTGGAAAAATCAAATTTGCTCAGAGCTTTAGTCACCGGCGAAAAAACAAACGCCGACGAAGAAGATTACTGCGGAGACCTCTTCTTCCCGAAAGACGAAATTATTAAAGGTTTGCGCGAGTTTGAAACCGCCTTTGATTGGGTTAAAGCGAAAGAATGCGGCCGCATCGAACCAGCCGCTGGTGTAGACGCCGCCGTGGACGCCGCGGACGAAGCCATCCGACAAGCAGATGCAAAGTTGGAAAACTGGCTCGACGAAGCGAGAGCGTTGTTGCAGTGTCAAAAATCCGAGCTACAATTCGTCACCGTCATGCGCGACACGCACATTATTGAAATCCCAGATCGATTGTCTCGACGGGTTCCAGAAATGTGGACGAGAGAAGGTAAGCGAAAAGGGTTTGAGCGATTCTCGTGCGAGACGGTTGATCCCTTGAGAGAGGCGCGCGCGAACGCGATGGAGGCAAAAGAAACCGCCATGGAAGGCGTGATGAAAGGTTTAATCTTAAAATTCCGCGCAAACTGGCGCGAATGGCGTTTGGCGACGGAGTGCATCGCCGAAGTCGACGCGCTCGGCGCGCTCGCGGTGGTTTCGGATGAGTTCGCTTTGCTCGGCGAAGGCCACGCGGTGAAACCGAACGTCTCGCCTTTTCCCGGGGATGGTAAGAGCGCATTCCTCGAGTGCGACGTTTTGACACACCCGTGTGCATCTCTCTTAAACAAGCAGTTCGTTCCAAACGATTGTCACTTTGCCGCGGATAAAAACTTCCTCCTTCTCTCCGGTGCGAACATGGGTGGAAAATCCACGTATCTCCGACAAATCTGCGTAGCCACTATCCTCGCGCACATGGGCTCGTCGGTCCCCGCGAAGACTTTCAACCTCTCCGCATGCGACGCCATTTTCGTTCGCATGGGCGCGAGAGACGACTTGCGCTCTGGATTTTCCACGTTTGCGGTGGAAATGTCCGAAATCGCGAAGCCGTTGCGCGAAGCTACGAAAAATTCCTTGGTGTGTGTCGATGAACTCGGTCGAGGCACGTCCACCACCGACGGCTGCGCCATCGCTTTAAGTTGCGGCAAACACTTGATGTTGCGAAACAAATCCCGCACGCTCTTCAGCACGCACTACCACAAACTCGCGGATTACTTCGCGTTCGCCTCTAGCGCGATATTAAAACACGTCGAAGCGCTCGTCGACTCCACTCGAGTCCCGCCCCGAGTCGCGTTCACGCACAAAGTCGTCTCCGGTTCGTGCCCGAAATCCCACGGCGTCAACGTCGCTCGCTTAGCCGGTTTACCCGAAACAGTTTTACAAACCGCCTCCGCAGTCGCGTCCAGAGCGGAAAAGTCGGACGAAGAAAACGCGTTCCAAGGTGGTAAAGAGTGTTCCATCGGCGCTCGAGCGGGAGTTCAGTATTTGTTCTCCCGCTTTCGAGAAGAGAAGGCGTTGTTTTTCGCCGACGACGAAAAGTCGGGAATATCGAGCGCGATCGAGACAGTTCGCGAAGCTTTGTTCCTCACTCACGAATAGACAGACCCGCAGCAGAGAGAGAGAGAGAGAGAGAAAGAAAGAAAGAAAGAAAGAAAGAGAGAGAAGTGCACAGTTCTATTTAAACGAAGAAACACTACATTGTACAACAGATATTGATGAAAATTTTCTCTACTTCCTCGTCGTTGCCACGTCGTCTGTCGAATCGTCCAAAACGCTCTTCCGTTCGCTCCCGTACATCTCGTACACTTTCTCTTGCCTTTCCATCCATTTCAGCTCTTTCTCCGCGAACTTTTCAAACTCCTCCGGTTTTTCTTTCGTACCTTCGTACGCATCGTTCGTCCTTCGCACGAGGTACTCGCGGACGTTGTAATCTTTATACGACTTGGCGACGCGAAGCATTCTCGCGAGTAAAGTTTGCGCGTTTTTCGTCGTCGTCGTCGCGCTCATATCTTTTTTACTCCTCCGCTTCTTTTACCACAGAGTGTACTACTAATACTACTAAAACGAATGTTGCCGCTGCTGTTCTCGTTCGGGAGGCGCTCAAAAGGCTTCTTTTACGCGCGTTTATATGCGATGGTTTGTGTGAGATAAAACTGAGGCATTTCTTTTCCAATGTGCGTCATACGAAAACCATCTTTTGGTTTGTGGTCGTCTCGCGTCGTCGTGTACGTCGAATCGTGTTGCGCTCTTATTTCATGCCTGGATAAACGAAGCGATCGATGAACGACTCTGAGCAGCAGCGCGAGAATAAAAAAATGCGCGCGTTCGTCCGCACCTGGCGCGAGTCTCGCGACCACGCGTTCGAGCTTTTCGACGTCGTCCTCGACGTCGTTTCCCGAGTGCCGATGTTGAAAGAGAAACGTTTGTACCCTCCTTCGTCCGAGGAGGAGGAAAAAGAAGAAGAAGAGTGCGATGACGATGAGAATAACGACGAGAATGAGAGTGTGGTGAATATTGAGAAAGAAAAACGGACGCATCGACGACGCGGTGCGGGATCCAACTCGGTGCATAAAGAGACGGTCGCGAAACAGATGGAACAGTTAGGAGTGATTCTGGAAAAGTTAGACCGAGAGCGAGATCGAATGAAACAGTTCGTGGACGAGATGGAAAAAGTAGTCAGTCGAGGAAATCGAGAACAAACGCAATCGAGAAAAACGGGAGGAGGCTTTGATGAGAAATCACAAGCATCGTCGCACATGTTTGAGTCGATGGAAAGGATAGAAGCGTCGTGGCGGTTTTACGGGGAAGAAACGAGCGCGTGCGAGGCGCTTTTCGGGTTGTGCAGAGAGGCGGCGGAAGAGGCGGCGGAGGAGAAGAAGAAGAAGAAGAACGATGGTGGCGAGGCGAGTGATGGAGGAGAGATGGTGAGGAGCGCGCGGGCTTTTTTAGAGGTGAGGAGGAAAGTAGATTTAGAGCGGCGGTGGATAGTTTAGCGGATACTAGCTTATTAGCGCGTTCTGTGAATTGCGTAGTGTACAAAATTTTCTAAACCTAATAAGTTTTAAAATAACTCTATTTTCAATCGCGACGCGGCGTACCGAAGCCATCTTTCGAACGGGAACTCGACATCTTCATCTGTTTGCGACGTTTCATTCAGCATATCTAACGATTTGGACGTTTCGCACGGGTGCACGCACACCCATCCACCGCCAACGGAACACTTTGGAAGTTTTTGTTGTCGATCCCAAGGGGCGAGAAGTTGCGCGAAGATGTCGTCGTCGTTGTCGTTATCTTTGTTGTGAAGCTTCGTCACCAACGCGCGATTGGTTTGGTCTAAACTCAGCGCCGAGCCGCTCCGCGAATCAAACGCGCGGAGACACAACACCGGGACCTCGTAGGATGGGGAATAGATGACGTCGACTTCTACTCGAGCTCTCGAGGAAGCTTTACTCGTGTCATTCTTACGGTGGCGAACAATAAAGACGACATCTTCTTCAAAATATCCTTCGTCGACTTCGTTGTCGTCCTCTTCCTCCTCCTCTTCTCGTTGTTCGTACGCCACCGTCCCAACATTTCGAAACGCCAAAAACGCGCCTTCCTCGTTCCCATCGTCGCCTCTCCCGACGTATCGACAAACCGTCGCATCTCTCTTTTCCGCGTGAGCCTTCGCAGCGCTCTCGAAATGCGTTCGAGATATCTTCGATCCTTTCCTCCCTGGCCGCGTCGTCATGTTCGCCAACGGTTAATCCGCAACTCTCTACTTCTTCCCTTTCTTCCCTCTTCCTCTCTTCGCTTTCTTTACAGTAGCGCCTTTGTCGTTCCCTCTCGCGAACGGATTTCTCTCGCCAACGCGGCCACCTCTCTCCTCCTCTACTTCCTCTTCTCTTTTCTTCTTCCTCGGCGAAACGCGAGTCTCCAACGTGGTTTCTTTCTTCGGAACAACAGCAAAAGCCGTGAATCCTCCTCCCGCTTCCGGATTCGTCCTCGTATCCGTCTTCGTGGAAGCAAAGAGCTCCTCTTTCACTTTTTGAATCTTCCCTAACGTCGCCTCTCGTTGCGCCTCCAACAAGCGTTTCTTTTCGTTCTCTTTTCGTATTCTCACGTGTTCCGATTTCTCTTTGTTCAAACGTTCCGCGCGCATGCGATGGACTTCCAACGCGCGGATCACAATCGACGTTGGATCGGATGTTAAACGCGAAGGTGGTGGAAAGAATGAATCTGTCGTCGACGGATGCTTTTGTCTCGGAAAGTCTTTCAAGCCGTTCGTGAGAGAGGATTGTTTCGGAGTGTACGACGTCGTCTGAATCGATGTCGTTTGCTGCTGCTGATGATGATGATGATTCGTAAACGCGCTTCCTCGAGACGGATACTTCGCGAGGGGCATGTTCTTCTTTTCGCGCTCTCTTTCTTTGTGCGTGTTTGTGAAGTTCTTTCGATGTGTGGAATATGGTATACAATTACGCGAGAGCGCGCGGATGATGTCCAGAAGGAAATAGGAAAAGGAACAGAAGATGAGATGAATACGTATTGATGAGTACCTGGTAAAGTATCCGTGTATCGTTAAAACGTGTATAAAAGTATAGTTTAAATAGAAGCGAGCGGCGCGTTCCTTATTACTGCTCCAATATCCCTTTCACTCTGACCATCCCTTTCTCGCACAAGTTCAAATCTCTTCGAAACCTTTCGATTTCTTCCGCGTCGCCTTCGACGATGACATCTGTCGTGACCTCGTTATCGACCATTTTCACTTTTACTTTTTCTTTTCGTCCGGCGTTATCCAAGTAATACTTTCCGCTCAGCGGCGAAATTAACGCCAAAGAGTACCAGAGATTCCCGCCGGGCAAGGCGATTGAACACACCAAACCAACGCACAAGAGACCAACGGCGATACAAAAAGTAATGTACGCCGCCGTCCCTCGTTCCGGCGCGATGTTCCCTTCAAACGTAATCACCTCCCCGGCGTCCGCGACCACGTAGTTGTTCCTCTTGAAGTACATCGAAATCTCTCTCGCGACGTCGTCCAACGGCAACGCGGCGTCCCCGGCCGCCATCGGACCCGGAAGTTCGAACGTCTTTCTCGAAATCTTCGATTTCGCGGACCGTTTCACCAACGAGTACAACCCAGGTGCGGATAACACGAACAAAAATAACGTCGCGTAGTAACTCTTGCTCGTTTGGCCGTCGAGGACCCCTGGAGCTGCCTCGAGACCTTCATCTGCAAAAGCTGGAAACGCAGTCACGAAGTGCGCGAATGCGGTCGAACCAATCGTAATGGACGCGGAATCGATGGCATCTTTCGAGAAGCTAAATGATGATGATGATGATGATGATAGTGCTGAGGTGTTTGTGTCGTCGTTTTCTTTGGTGTTGCCTTTCGGAGTGGTGTCGTCGCTTTGGGGAAATGCTGACGAGACGAACAACGCGCTGAATCGATTAGTCGTCGTCGAAGCTTTCGCCGCCGCCGCTTTGCGAAAAGAGGAAGAAGGAGAAGAAGAGGAAGAAGAAGACGCGAATCTGGACGCGAACGAGCGCGAAGAATACGCGTTTATGCCGGTTGATGCGAGCATTGTGTGTGTGTGTGCGTGTATTTTGGATATGAAAGTGTGACGTAGTCTTGGACTTTTTTCGAGGAAAAATCACAACGCGCGTGGTATTACATGTTTTCATTATTCTAATTCTGATTCTGATTCTGGTTCTGGTACGTATAACTCTCCATCTACGTATAACTCTCCATCTTCATATCGATAACCGTCTGGTAGAGGACAGTTGTTGTCGAGGAGGTATTGTAAACATTCGGGGTTGTTGCTCTCGTGCGCATCTTGAACGCACCAATAGTCCCAAGGCGCTTTGGCGGTTTCGTGCAAGTACTTCAAACAGTCTAAGTGGCCGGACTCTGCTGCCCATACACACGCATACTCGTCAAATTGATCATACTTACGCTCAACAAGATATTCGAGTATGTGAAGATGACCCTTTAAAGCTGCCCAATTGGCAGTCCAAGAACCCCAAGGCGCTTTCACTTCTTCGCGTAAGTATTTGAGTACCTCGAGATTACCGCTTTCGGCAGCATATGCACACGCGTTCTCATCGATAGGACACTCATTTGCAACGCAATACTTTACCATTCCCAGATTACCTTGACGTGCGGCCGCCCAAATCGTCCGATCATCCCACTCACACTTTTTCTCCTCTCGCGCCCACTTGAGCAACTCGAGTTTATTCGTTTTAGCAACTTGCTCGGAGAAATATGTTTCGTCCGTCTCTTTTTCCGCTTCGTGCCAAAACGTGCCCCACGGAAAATGCTCCCACGCAACTTCCAAAGTCGATATGGACGACATCTCGCTCACAAAAAACGTCTCTTTCAACTCCCCCGCGCGAGACGATCTCTTCACCAACTTTCTCGTCTCCGTATTCACTTCGTACAAGAATTTCACATCATTCAAATCCAATCTCGGAAGAATGTGTGTGAAACAAATATCGTCGTTATTCACGATCAAATCCCACAAAGAATCTCTCTGCGCAATCTTCCTCTTCCGCGATCTCGTCGCGACTCCTTCTCCAGACATCATCGTCCGCTTTTTTTCGGTACATCTTTTTGTCGCGTCCAAGGCAAGCCAATCCACATTTTCGTCACCTTCAGCGACGGGTTCGCGCGGTGATGATTTCGACCGCGCGGACGAGTCAGGAGCATCAAAGAGGTCCTCACGCTCGATATTAAAGCGTTTGCACGCGCGTTTGAGGATGCGCGTTAAGATTTTTTTCATTTTCGCGCGTCGAGGAGTGTGCGCGTGTATCCGGCCAAACGAGAACAAAAGAGCGCGTTTTTCAAATTTTGTCCTACTTTTTAGGGGTGTGACATCTCTAATTTTACTATAAAAAAGCGGTGCGATGGATACATAAATAATATCTGGCTATGGAAACTCCTTCTCTCTACAAAGGGTTCTCGCGTATTCTCCTCGCGGCTTCCGCGATGGTTTCGCGTTTTTTACATATCGCGAACCGGACTAAATCGGTCGGGTTTTCGGGGGAGGATGGGTCGTAGAAGGGCGTCATCGGAACCGCGCTGACTTTGGCGCCTCGGCGAGCGAGATTTTTGCAGTATTGGATGGCGTCGCCGTCGACAGATTTGATGTTTTTGACGGAGGCGACGAGGAAGAAGCCGCCTTCGGGTGGGTAGACTTTCAAGCCGGAGGCGGTGAGCGCGGATGCGAGGATTTGGGCGTTCGAGGCGAGGATTTGGGCGTTTTCGTCCGGGGTGACGCCTTCGCCCGGTTTCGCTCGGTCGCAGATGTCGTTTAACGCGTCCGCGACGCCGGCTTGTAACGGCGTTGGCGTGGAAAAAGAGGCGTAGGAGTGGAATATATTGCACGCGTCGACGATGACTTTTGGGCCGTATATCCATCCCACTCTCCAGCCCGATAAATTCATCAGCTTACTCGACGTGCCAACCGTTACCGTTCTTTCCGGTAAATACTCTCGCAAACGCAAATGCGGCTTGCTTTCTAGAAACGTAGACCGTTCGTACACTTCGTCCGCGATCGCCACGATCTTATGATTCCTACAAAACCTGGCGATAATTTCCAGTTCTTCTTCGCTCGCGCAATGACCGGTTGGATTATGCGGCGAACAGTGCACGAAAATCTTTACTCTCTTGTTGCTCTTGGCGTACGCTCGTTCTAACATCTCTTCGGTCACCGCAAATCCATCCTCCGGATTTAACGGGACTCCAAGTAGCGTACACTCCGTCACCGTCGCGTGCGCTAAATACCACGGGAAGAACGGACTTAACGTCATCACTTCGTCGCCTTGATTCAACAACGCTCGAAACACCACGTACAACCCTTCCGTCGCCGACGTCGTCACCAACGAACTGTCTCTCGATTCGTCCACCGAGGATACATTTCTCGCCGTGTCTCTGTAATACCGTTTCACCGCATCCAGCATATCCGCCGTTCCTGGAATCGGTGCGTATTGATTCGCTCGAGCGTCTGGAACGTCTCCCGAAATTGTCTTTTCGTCCATCGATATCGCTCGCTTCGCGCTTTGTTTCGCGATCGCGTTCGAACCGAAATCAGGGTACCCTTGCCCGATATCAATCACCCCTTCTTGTCGAGAGAGCGCGGTGATTTCGGCCCACAAGGCGCCCGGACCGGATTGTTGTCGCGAGAATGCGGTCGCTAACGAGGAGAGTTCAACGGTGTCGTTGCTCATGACGGGAACGACGATGGTTTTGGAACGACGAGAGGTCTGTTTCTGTCGCTCTTGCGCGAGGATGAGCTGCGGTTTTGTCGTGTGCAAACTGTGCATTTACAATGAGGAAAAAAAAGTTCGAGGCGAAGTTTTGCGTTTCGCGAATGGCCAAACTTTACTGCTACATAAAACAATCTCTCTCTCTCTATTAGTATTATTTCTTAGCGCTGTGCGTATTCATTTGCTGATGCGACACCTTGACTCGCGCGAAAGAGTACAAACCGAACCCAGCCAAAGCGACGAACGCTCCGAAAACCATGGATACGCTCCAATCTTTCGTCTCGCCGAATAACACGCGCGAGCATAAGATTAACAGAGCGACTTTAATGTTTCCGAGAACTGTCGTGGTCACCGCCGACGTCGCCCCGACTAACGCGAAGTGAACGAAATTATACGACACCGCGTTCAAACACCCGAGTAAGACTAACGTCAAGACTTTAATCGGCGACACGTATTCGTCGCCGTACATCAAAGCTTCCCTCGATTGCACGTCGAACGAGTTCGAGCCGAAATATTTGTTGACGAACCGATCGCCTTCTAAGAGTAAAGCGACGGGAAGTAACGCGCACAACGTCACCGGGGCGGTATAAAACGTCAGTCGCAACGCGTCCAATTTTTCTCCGCCCATGATCTTCCCGCTAAACGTCATCATCAACGCGTTTGAAATCGTCGCGGTTACGCAATACAATAATCCGCTCAACGTCCGCTCCTTCTCCTTCGATGAAACACCACCACCACCACCACTACTCGCTGCCGCGTAACTCCCACTAATACAAAACATAACTCCACCGGCGACGAAGAGTAACCCGATACTTTCGATCCCGCCCGGTACTCGTCCTTCCACGAACATCGCGCACACCGCGCACACCACAGGAATGGACGCTCGAATCACTTGATTTAACGATAACGGCATAGACACTAAACTCGCGTTATTCATCGCGATGTTCAAACTCATGAACAAACCAATCTTCACCACCGCGTTTTTCACCCTCGGTAATATCTCCTGGTGCGAACTCGCATAGCTCAACTTTGGAGATAACATGATTGGAGATAAACATATCACCGAGAACGATAAGTGCGCGACGGTGAGTAAAATCGGAAACGAAAACCCGGCGTGCCCGAGCGTGTACCGGTTTAAAAGGTTTAACGAACTGTTCAAACCTAAGTAAAGGAGGACGAGGACGAAGGTTTTCATCTGGTGATTCGGATGATGATTTTCGCTGGATGTGATTTTATCCAACGTGGTTTCCGATGCCATGATGTGACTTTTTCTCTCTTTAAACTCTCGCTCTTTAAAAGCAGCAAAAAAAGCACCTGCACAAAAAATATCCTCTGATAGCAGGTATATGCGCGGTAGTCTTTCTCGCGCTCCTCGAAGCTCCTCAAAGAAGAGAGAGCAAGCGGTCGGTTTCTGTAGTAAGTAAACTTCGTACCTCCGAGAAAAAAAGAATCCCCTAAAAAAAGGAGTGTTTAGGGTTTTCAAAAAAAAAAGCAAGAAGCAAAAAATTCTCGTTAGAAACTACAGACTACAGAGAGAGAGAGAGAGAGAGAGAACACACACGATGAGCGTTGTCTCCTCTCCTTCTTCTTCTTCTGCTTCGACTTTTCCTCCTCCGACGACGACGACGAGCGCGAACAATGATGGTAAAGCTTCAGAGGAGAAGGTGGAGGAGGATGTTGTATCCGAATTAGAGCAAAGAGTGAAGGACGTGGAGGACACAATTTTACGTTTTGGTGAAAAAAGCGACGCAACAAAATCAGTGACAAAATCAGCATCATCATCGAAACAACAAAGCGCGTCGTCGACGTTGTTGTTCGCAAAACTCGCGAGTTTGCGCTCGGCTTTGGTGGATTCGCGGACACGTTTTATCGCAGCAAAAAACAGCGGCAAAGAAAACGAAATCAAGCGTTTGCACGATCGATTGGAGAAGGTGTTGTTTCAGATTGCCGTCGTAGGGGTGTTGAAGAGGGAGGATGAAAAAAATGGGTACCAAAGCGTACCTTTTGGTCGAAGCGCGAGGGCGATCGCCAGAGACTGTTTAGTGCTGACGTTTTCGTTCGGTAACAGGTGAGTCATTACTACTAAGTATTAATATCAGCATTTCACGTGTTTTCTTACCGTATCTATCTTCTCTTTAATAATACGACAGACAAAGCGTCTTCCGATTCGCGAACGAACGGTTAAACGATATCGACGATTTCCCGAAACGTAAGAGCGCGTTTCAAGGTGTCGTGGGTGAAAATGTGTGGGAGAAAATGGAACGGTTTTACGGCGCGTGCGATTGCTTGGAAGCTTTGATTTGGTCGTTCGGGAAAGAGCTGGGCACTGGGCAATTTTGCGATTCGGCGTGCGCGAGCGCGATGAAGGCGGTTGATAATCGGGCGTACAAGGACGACATATCGGGGATTAAAGTTGCCACCGTGGCGTTAAAGGTTGCGGCGAGATGTGTTGGGAATCCAGACGCGGTCAGTGATGGCGGATTAAAGTTAACCGCAAAGACTATCGATCATATGCGGAGAATGATTAAACGAGTTGTCGCTTTAGAAGGCGGGAGAAGAGCCTCCACGGAAATCTCGAGAGCGACGCAAGAGGCGAAGCGAAGAGCGTTGGAGTTACGAGCGGCAATGTTGATGGCGATGAAGAAAAGCGATGCAAATAGCATAAAACTAGAAATAGAAGCGTTCAACGGACGCGGCGATTCGAATAACGTATACTCGGCTGGGTATCACGCTTTGGGCGAAATCGAGCAGTACGGAAAAGGTAAAAACGTTCTGAATCTAATCGCCGAGACGAAAAATTTAGGTAATTCTGGGGTGGAAGTCATATCGGCATTCGCAACCGTGGCGAGTCAAGTGGAGCGAAAAATAGGTACTACTGCTAGCGTTGGTATCAGAGGAAGTAGCAGTCAATTGACCCAATCTACCGAGGAGGAAGGTGTAGTGGACGATATCGGAGACGACGACGATACGATGGGGGGCGAGTTCGCCGATGAAGATCGCGCCCTCTCGACGTCATCCTCGTCGTCTTCTTTGTACACCGTAAAAACGTGCTTTATCAAACCTTTGTTCGAAACGAGTGAAGTAACGACTTTTAAAGATTCGAGAGCGATACAAGATGCCGTCGCGCGCGCGTGGATGCGCTACGCGACCAACCCACAATTCAGCGGCAAGTCGTACTCGGTGGAGGAGTGCACGAGAGATATCGTCAAAGTAGGTTTCGCGTCGAAATTAAGAAAGAACGACTGTTTTGCCGCAGCATGTGGGTTGGCCGTGTTACGAGTCGCCGCGTTCGAGAAGCGCGTGGACGAGTCGACGAGAAAAGCGACGTTGAAACAAATTCTCGATATTTTACGTTGCCAAATCGTGTCCACCGCCGACGAGAAATTGAAAAACGCAAAGCAGAAGAGGAGAGGAAAATTAATCGACAATACGAACGATTTACGAATTGTTTCTATACTTCGCGCGGTGAGAGACGGGATAGATGCGATCGGGTACGTCGACGCCGAATCGTTTTTATACATAAAAAACGTGTTTTCGAGTAAGCACGGCGACGCGCTCTTTCGAACGAAATGGCGAGTGAACGAACGCGCAGGAGCTTTGGCGAAAGCGGCGTTATCTGCTGGACATGAAATGGCGACGCGAGAACTCGCGAGAACGCTCTCAAAGTTGGAAATGTTCGTCAAGTTTCCGCTAACGATGCATAATAGTGATAGAAAAAAAGGAGGAGAAGAAAAAGGAGAAAAAGAAGATGGAAATGCGCATGGCGCAGACAGCAACGCTCCCTCGTATAGATTCGACGACGAGCTCATTGCCGATGCGCGCTTTATTTGCGCGCTCATCGGTGAAAAAACGGCGAGTTGGCCGCTTGGTGTGCCCATAGACGCCATCGATCGCGTCGAAGAAGTTGGCGCGAGGCTTTGCATGTTGAACGCCTCGGCAAAAGCGAGAGAAGCTGGCTTTATTTGTCTCTCGGCATCCTCGTTAGCGCGCTCCTCGATTTTCATCTATTCGCAAAGACGCGACGAGGAGAAGAGGAAAAAGTTTGAAAACATCGCATTTGTCATCTCTTCCACGTTTGATGAAGTAGCATCCGCGATGCAAACAAGCTCTGAAGGAGAAGAAACGACGAGTAGGGATGATTTGGCGGCGGCGTGCGCAGCTGCAGAGGCTGTCGAGGCGTACGCCAGATTCGCCAGCGCGGAGGAAGAAAACGGTCGAGCGACAAAACTTATGCTCGGATCTCTTTTGTGCGCCTGCGAAAGAATTCAACTGAGAGACGCGCAAATTAGCATCGAAAATATCGAAATCGTTCGTCGAAAGTTGCTTTTGCATCTACGAGCAATGTCTGCGTACGCCTCGTGTTCGAAAGATGTCGAGAAGGCGTGCCGATTTCAAGATTTCACGCCACAGATTGCAAACTTGATTTCTAACTTTGAAGCGTTTGCAAAAGAAGTGAGGGAAGATGACAAGAATGTATTGTTCAATCAAGATGAAGACGATCTCGTTTACGACGACGATGATACGGATAGACTCGATTTTGGACGCTTGACGTCGCTTTCTTCTTTCTTGGACGAAGCGGAACGCGAATTGCTCGTGAACACGCACGTCGTGACGTTAGAAAACGGAGACGAGACGGTTTCGCAAGCGTTTGCAGATCTGAGAGCGTACAGGGGAAACTCAAACGCACCTCCAAATTCGCCATCGCACGTGTTTGATGACAGTAAAGAGAGCGATAACATAGTGAGGAAAGATGTCTTCCCTTTTGCGGCAACCGTAGTCGACCAGATAGACGAGGCGAGGCGCGCCTGCTTCTCTCGCGCTGTAGAGGTTGCTATCGCTGACGGGGGTAAAGATGCAAAGTTACAAGCAGCGCTAGCACAACTTCTCTATGCATGGGAGGAACGGTGCATTCAGGTTATCGAGCACAGTAAAATGCTCGTAAATTTGAACTCGTCTGAGTATCGGAAAAAACATGTTTCGCTGTTCAACCACCCGAAAAAGCCTGTGTTGACTGATTTTTTGAGATGCGATGCGGCTGTATCGAGGCGATTCGCGGATATACTGAGCGTTTCTCACATGCTGCGCGAAGATGCGAACGAAAGTTCTCAGTTACATCTAAAGATGTTTTCGAGGTACTCTAGAGCACTTCAGAACGCTCTCTCATCACACGCGCCTCTCGAGTCTGCGCTACTTTGCGCCAAGTGCATCGAGCAAACCGCATCGAGCGAGGAAGTCAGAGAGCGCGCATATAATTTGTTCGAAACGTATTCACGCGATATGGACATGCAAGATACTGGACATAACAGGCGCACTTGGAACAGCGCCATTGAATGTTTATCCCTCTCAAAATCCATCGAGCACATTGGCGCGATGTCCATCGGTGAAACGACGCTGCGCAGGCTCATCGAGGCGCTCTCAAAAATTTCTCTCAACATAGATCCTACGCACAGATCTACGCACGCGTTTGCAATTCGGGCATTAGCAAACGTCGCAGAAGTTTGTGGTAGTAGATTTGCGAGAGATTCGGATCGTGCGGTTGATCTGTCTATGCATATGTTAGATTCGTTACCCGCGCAAGAAGCGCTGTTAAAAAACGTCGTCTCTTTCGTCCCGGAATGTGGGCACCTGGCGAATGCGGCTGCTATTGCCATTGGCCCGGACTTATCGGCGGAACATAAAGTGTTCATAAAAGCGATGAATGTTGCTGCAATTATACGCGACGTGCAAAGCCATTCACGTTTTCAAAATTTCCGCTTAGCGTTGGATAACCGAAACGGTAAAGGAGTAGGTGGAGGAAAAAGAAATCCGAATTCTCAGCAGGAGTTGCGGCAGCAATATCCGACGCTGTCGGCAACGTCGAAAAACGATGATGTTGAAGATAACTTCAACGAAAGCGACGACGTTGTTTACGCTGAAGTTGTTTTTATTCAACACATGGCTATGTTTGCCCCGAACGCTATCGATATGACGACTGTCGCCGTAACGCTTAGAGACGCCTTGCGGCATTACGCGACGAAGCCAGTAGCCCTGGAAACGCTCTCGTTTCTCGCCATGAAAGACGCTCATAAATTATTATACCCAGACGATGACGAAAACAATTCAGGGATATCTTTCGAGTACGCCTCCAAGTCAACGAAATCATCGTCAAAATTTGGGTCGATGTTGTTGAGAGACATTGTAAAATGTGTGACGAAAGGCGCTTCGAGAAGAGTCATCCGAGACGCAAAGAACTGCGCGCGAGTCTTGGCCAGAGAGTTATCCATCAGAGACCCCAAACGGGCGCTCAAAGCTTTATCGGCGCTTTCCTTCGACGACCAACGACTCGTGGAAGAATCCGAAGACGAGGAATCGGAAGACGACGAAGATGCGTTTAACGACGACGAAGATGAAGACGAAGAAAACGAGGAGGGAGAGATGGACGAGGAAGAAATCGACGAATCCGATATCGATGCAAATCGTGCGAATAATCACCCGCGTCTCCCGGCGCGCATATTTGCAGCTTCGCTACTTTCGAGAATCCCTTTCTGGATTCAAGAAAGTAATATTCCGGAGCATAGAAGCGTTAAATTAAGTCGCGCATCGGATTCTCCAAACGCATATTTACCGACGCACGGGCAAAGGTGTTTCCAAATTGCGTATTCATTATCCACGGCAAGTGCTTCGAAATTGCGCGCGAGAGGATTACAAATGATGTCTTTTCTTGTCAAATTATGGGGAAATGACGAGGATCCGGACGCGTTTTATCACATCGACGACGACGACTCAGACGACGACGGAGGAGATGGCTTCCATCAGCACAACATCCCGAGTGCGCGAAATAGGAAAAGGTCCATCAAAACGCTCGAACAATTTCAAGCACAAATCCTCTCCGCCGTTCGTGCTTCTCGAAGTTCCGATACACCGCTCGATGTGCGTGTCGCGGGCGCGAGATTAGCGGCACACGCACTCTCTGCAAAAGTGCACGGCTCGGACGATTCCGTGTCGAAACGATTGCACGCATGCATCGTTGATTTTGCGAAAGAATGGCTGCCGGTGTACCCAAAAGCTTCGTCGTCGTCGTCGTCATCATCAGCATCATCCTTGAACAATTTAACCTTAATGAACGCGTGTTGCGAAGCTGTGATGGTGCGTGCGCGAATCGCCGCGTGCATGTGTTTAGCGACGGCATACATATGCAATGAAGAAGATTCTACATCCATTCCTTCCGACGTCGTCGAGGCGTTCGTGCCTGCGTGGACGTATCTACCCCACGACGTCGAACTCATTAAACGAAGCGTAGAGCTTCGTGAAGGCTCCGAGAAACAAATGCTGGACAATATGATTATGGACAAGTTTGAACTTTTACCCGGAGAGCTCGTCACGGCGTGTCCAAGTTTAGTACAAGATGTCGCCGAGGCGTTTCTACCGTGTGTGAAAGCTTCCGTGAGAGTCAGTGATACACAGCAATGGTCGACTCTTCGCGAGCACTATTTGAAACCTATTTTACTCGCTTCTTTGGACGAACCATTCGCTGCGTGTACGAGAACTTTATCTGACGAAAGTTCCGACGCGATCGAGCGTTTCAATCCGACTCCGGATGCCAAAGAAGTAGACGCCGCGCGCATACCTTTGAGTTTCATGTTCAACGCCCGTACCAATGATGTCGAGCAAGTTGAAACCGCTTTGCGCGGGTTGAAAACGTTTGAGAACGCTCATTCTTTCGCCGAATCTGCGGCGCAAAGTTTATTAAACGACAAGCTTGGAAAAGCTGCGTTCGATTGCACGAAATCCTCTGAGGCGTATCGTAAGATTCGAGATGCCGCGATTGAGTTTTTGAATTCGTCATCATCGGCTGCTGTTCCATTCAACGGTAAAGCATCTCCGAATAAAGTGTCGATAACGACGACCAGTGGTTTTACGGATGAAAACTTGCTCATGGATTTGATCGAAGACGACGTCGTCGAAGCTTCGATTTCATACGAGAAGAAGGAAAAGAAATTCATCGCCTTGGCAAACTTACTCGCGCAAATGGAAAAAGTTAATCGAAAAAAGTTCGAAGAGATACTCGTGGAGCGCTTGGAGAGTGAAGAATCTATTTCGACAAATTTAAACAGCGCTTTGGTGGCGCTGATGGCTTTGGATGTCTATCTTGACTCCAAATCTTCTGCGTCGGAGGACGACGTCGTCGTCTTGCGAAAACTTGCGCCTTCGATTGCTGTATTTTCGAGACAAACGGCAAAAGGGGAGAATTCGGAATCCATGAACCGAGTTGATGCCGATTTGAATGTTTTATTCGTGTCAAGTACGCTCAAGTTCCTTAAAAATGCGGCAGAAAAGGATGCGAAGAACTTATCCGCGAATATCTTGGCGGCGATGTTTGCGATTGCGATTGAGACTTTGGGTACTAGTAACGTTACCAGTAAAAAAATGGCGCTGGATGCCTCTAGACTCTCGAACGCCGCGGTGCGCGAACAACCGCTCGCCGCTCGAGGCGCGGTGTCTGGTATGATTTCTTCTACGAGAGTTCAGTTTAAGGCTTTGTTGGACTATTCGAGCGGCGTCGTCGATGATTGCGATGATGGTGATGATGTAGACGAGAGAAAGCCGGGCAAGATTTCCTTGAAGGCGTTTCAATAAATTAACAAATAGCGATATGAGCAAAAGCAGTAGGTAGTAAAGTAGTAGTAAAAGCATGCACAAAATTTGATTAGTTAAAGTGTTCTGGATACCCATCGAACTTTCCAAACGGAGCATAGTGACCATCGTGATACCCTCCGTCGCATACCTCTGCGTTTTCTTGAAACCCTCTCCTTTCGAAAGCTTCCTCGCACACCTTCGACAACTCCTGCGCGTACGATAAAAAATACTGTTTGCTCGCTTCGTCCGCAAACATGTACACTTTCTGATCTTTTCTCGCAAATTTCGATGGATCCCCTCGAAATAAACGATTGAAACAACACGAATCCGGATCGCTTGAAAAAATCACGCCGACGCAACAGAAGCCGCCGCACATCGGAAGAAACCGTCGCGGTCGTTTCTGAAACTTTAACAAGTTCACTCTACTTTTGAAATGAAAATACACCGTCTCATTCCTCGGTCCGCATGTTAAGGCGCAGGAGAATTTCTCCGAACCTCTGTGTATTCGATCTTCTCCAAATACGTCGCTTTCAAACTGCCACCTCTCTGATCCGTAAAAGGTTGTGATATCGAACCCTTCAAAGGCGACGTTGCGTTCTTCGTCGTTTTCTTCCGTGCACACGCGCGGCAGAAACGAAGCATCGTCGTCCCCATCCTCCTCGTTGTCGTCCAACCACTCGTACGGCGGCCGGTACGACGTCTTCTCCTCCGCTTCTTTCGGGGTCTTTCTCTTCTTCTTCTCGGAAAGCTTTTTCTGCTTTCGCCTCGCCTTCTTCGCCTCCAATTCTTCCTCTTCTTCGTCCGTGGTGGTCGTTTCTAAATTCAAATCCAAAAGTTTGTCCTCCAAATCCTTCGTCTTCTTCGTCTTCTTCGCGCGCTTCTTCTTGCTTCCAAAGTTTGGCATTCTCGCGTCGTCAAATCCGCGTTGATCACTCTCAAAATGTGACATGTGTTTGTTTGGAAGGAAGAAAAAAAAAACGTTTGGAACAAAAAAAAATAAATAAAAACCCTAAACAAAAAATTCGATCTGATGATTTTTGCTTCAGAAGAACTCCTCAATTATTATTGCGCGGAACATACGCAAAGAAGGTATATTTATATATTTATAAGAGAGAGAGACACACAAAACTCGAAATGCAATCGTTATTCGCCCAACAAATTTCAGCATCTAATGCTGCTGCTTGTGCAAGAAGATCCAGTCGTGATAAAAACCTCACGTCAAAGTTGAATGGGAGAATTGGGATTTCGAATCCATTGCAATCGTCTGCCAGCTCAGCATTAAAATCGAGTGTAAAAGGAAGAAGAAGAAAGCAAATGCGAAGAAAGATTTCGATCGCGCACCACGGAGCGGATTACGTGGCGACTTTTGAACCAGAAAACGCCGCCGCTGGAGGTGTAATCTTAGCCGCCGCGGTGTTGGGGAGATATTTATCCACCGGGGAAGCGATTGGATGTTCGCACCTGGTCTCGCCTTTTTCATTTTCAGAAGTCTCCAAAGACGCTTGGGAAACGAAAGTGCCCTTATTCCTGGGTATCGTAGCCACGCCGTTGGTTTTACCCTATTTAGGTTTGGCACATTTACTCCCGACGGGTGGATATGAAGTCATCGAAGGAACTTCGCGGTTAGTTTTGGCGATGATATTGGTCGGTTTTGGCTCAAAGTTAGGCGGCGGATGCACGAGCGGACACGGGTTGTCCGGCATCGGGCGCTTGTCGGTTCGATCCGTGGCGAACGTGTGCACCTTCATGGTGTTTGGCGCGCTCGCCGCGACGATGTTCAACACGAACGCGTTATTACACGTGGTCACAACAACGGGGAAAGGCAAAGCGGCCACCGCGGTGAACGCCATCGCAAATACGGTCGCGGCGACGCAAGCGGATAAAGCGTTGTACGGTAAAATTCTGGCCTCGGCATTTGCCGGGTACGCCACCATCGGTTATCTCGCTAAAAACAACATTCTCATCAAGCGTGGCTCAAATTTGGCAGGAGCGGTCAAATCAGCGGTCCACGGTGCCACCGGTGTCCTCTTTGGCGTCGGTTTAGTCGTCTCCCAAATGGTCAACCCGGCGAAAGTGTCCACCTTCTTACAGTTCACGCAAAGCACGTGGGACCCGTCGTTAGGTGTCGTCATGGGTGCCGCGTTAGCTGCAATAATCCCTGGTATCCTCATCATCAAAAATCAACTCAATACCTCCACGTTCGGCGACGCGTTCAAGCTCCCGGATCCAATCACCGCTGACATCGACGCCAAACTCATCGTCGGGGGCGCCATCTTCGGTACCGGTTGGGGATTAGCCGGCATGTGCCCGGGCCCGTTATTCGTCAACGTCGGCGCCGCGTTGACGAATCAATCTCTTTCCGCCACCGGTGGTTGCGGATTGGCCTTGCTTTCATTTTGGGTCGGCCAGACTTTGGCGAGAATCACCCGAGACGTGTTAGAGGGCTCCGCTTAAG
>JACLAB010007408.1_pt1 | contig 20816 bp, 13 predicted proteins | sample 8027921 | NCBI WGS metagenome assembly JACLAB01 (sample SAMN15725117, study PRJNA655200) | protist metagenome | isolation source: fluorescence activated cell sorting (FACS) single amplified genomes of... | place: USA: West Boothbay Harbor, Gulf of Maine | collected 2000-07-19
CACTGGCGTCGTCTTGACGAACAGTCGTCGAGAGCGACGAGATTGGCACAGCGATGCTGTCTCCACCGAACGGATTCGCCTCACCACTAGTAATAACGCTTCCAAAACCAGAAAACAACGGGCTAAAGCCTAGGAGCGGCACGCCGATGCTGGCTCGCACGATGACGTCAGACATAATCTTTCCCGCGTTCATGTCAATGGTTTGCACGACTTTACCACAGCCGCCACCAAACATGGACGTTTGGTGCTCGTGTGCACTATAAAAAAATCCCGCATTATCACCGAGTAACTTGCCTACGCCCCAGAAGAACGGCGAGGAACGAAACGGAAAGGTGTCTGTGTACACAAGCTCCCAGTCGCCATCCATCATATCCGAATAAGCCGGTTCCGCCACGGCGTTCATCGCGCACAGCTTGTCAATAATCGCCCGTGCTTCATCTTTTTGGGAGCTCGTCGCGCCTTCACCGCGCGCAGACGCCGCGGCGATGGAGAGCAGAGCCATTTTCGTAGCCTCAACGTCGCCGTCCTTCACCGTGACGGTCGTGGCGACGTCATCCATGCTGGTTGCGACGGCGTAACGGCGCGTCGACGCGGAGGAGTGTCGAGCGCGTCGGTGAGACAAGGTTGAAGCCGTGACCGATACCCCTGTGCGCATCATAGCGTTCGAGGCGATTGCCATCGTTCGTGCGTGGCGTGCAAAGCAGTGCCGACTTGCGCCACGTGAATAAGTGGCTGAAAATAGCTCTCTCGCGCCGCTTGAAAAGACAGATAAAAGTAGTGCTTTGCTCAGAACGACTAAATATAATTACAAGGCTCTGGGAGCATAAAATTAAATTGCCAACGCATCGAAAACGCGCGGGATGAGTGTGGCGGTAGCGAGGCCCGTGGTGACGTCCTGCGCGACTTCGGTAAAGTAGAGCGCGGCCTTGCGCATGTGCACCGTGCCAATGGACTCGCTCTTGTGCCCTGGTTGTTGGAATCTAGGCTTAATCTGGTGCACATATACGCGAAGGGCACCTTCGAACGTGAGTTTGGCTACCGATGCGAAGAAAGATACGGTGACGTACAGAATAATGTGACCGATGATGGTCTTTGCCGCGATGAGCGCTAGCCAGCCACGAGTGGTATCTGGGAGCAACACCGCGTTGTCCGGCTTCTGTCTCCAAATCGCACCCATGGAGAAAGCAAGCATATAGAAAAGCGTTCTCCACATACGACGGTAGCACGTTTGCGCTGCGGCAAGGATTTGTCCACGACTGTTAAGCGGCACAGGGAACAGAAGAATTGCGGCGGACGTCAACGACACAAACGCCATGCCTTGAGCGGTCATGACCGTGCCGGCTTGAAGGCCGCTGTTGAACCAATCAATGAAAGGTAACACGAGACGCAAGCCTACGGCGCCGAGTACGACACCACCTTGGATGTTGGCCGGTGAATCTCCCGTAGCGAGACGGCTAATGACAATCGCAGCCATGTATGCAAATGCGATGAGGTAGTCGCCAACGACAATGTACGGATGTTCCATCTCCCAAAGCGGTACACTACCGTATCTCCAGCGAAGGATGAAAAAAGGAATAGCAGCGGCATTGACACCAGCGACAGAAGGCCATGCATGCACTTTGTGTGGGGCGAGAGCACCGAGTTCATTGTTTGCGCGGCGCTTACTCGAGCTTTGCGTACTCATCGTACCCTTGGCCAAGCACCCAGCAGCAGAGAACATGCAGTAAATGATCATCATCAACTGCGCATAGCTACTGTCCACTGTCCATACAATCGCAGGAAGTACCAAGTTGTAAAACTTGCGGCTTCCTAACCACATGGAAATCACGTGGAAGGTGCGTCCGATTGGTCCGACTTGTTCGGGATGTAATCCGAGCTTGGTCAAGATGTTTGGAACCAAGTGTTTTGTGATGTTGATTTGGCCGATAATGTATCGGCGGAACAAATTGTGCGACCAGAGCAAGATGACGAGTAGAGGCACAGACAGACTCTTGGGCTCTTCTTCGATGTCAGCATCCAACAAGGACAACTTCCAAGCCTTTGTTTCTTCAACTTCCTCCTCAACCATCATCTTCTTGCGAATATTTTCCAATTCGACACTGTCAAACGTGTGCGCACGCGCATTTGATGCATAAGATTGCTGCGTGAACAGTGCTCTGGGAGACAAACGCACTTGGTGATCAAGAGACGGTCGTTTTGTCGGCATCGGTGACTCCAAGACATGCTGTGGAAGAATTTCCAAAGCTGCTTCGCGTAAGAGCGAAAGCATGTTATCGATTTGATCAGACGTGTGTTGCGCATGAGCGTACACTCGAAGCGCCGGCGCCGGCCGATGCGAAGGCAAGATAGCCGGACTCACGCGCGCCACGCACACACCAACACCCTTGCTGCGCATGCGCGCGGCAATACGGTGCAAAAGCATGTTCTCGTCACCACTCCCAACACCCGCCGAAAGTTTGATTGGAATGACAGGAGAATCGGCATCGGCTTCGGTCGTCATACCTGGAATGTCTCCACTGATAAGTGCACTTCTGATTCGTCGTGCAGCATCGTTGAGCTTTTCAACCATTGCAGGTTCGGCTTCGATACGGCTGATGGCGTGTAGAGATGCCGTAGCAAGATATGGCGGTAACGAGGCGGAGAAGACATATCCACTTCCCATCAACCGTTGATACGCCACGACACCTGTGTCACCAGCGACGAATCCACCCACGGAAGCACAAGCGTTCTCCAAAGATGCGCAAATTACATCAACTGCACTGCTGCTTAATCCAACGTGTTCGGTCAAGCCACGGCCACTTTCACCCATGGACCCGAAGGAAAAGGATTCATCCAAAATCATGCGCGCATGATGGTGATCCTTCAACGCTACGAGCTCACGAAGAGGGGCCACACGACCGGTCGCACCGAAGCACGCCTCAGTAATCAACCAGCGTCGTCTAACTGGTCGCGCCAATCTTGTCGAAGTCGACCCATCTTCAGATTCAATCTTTGCAAAGACACGGGCGGCGTCAGCGGCATCGGCGTGGTCATACCAGCGAACCTCAATCTTGGCAAGACGCAAGCCAGCAATAATGCTCGGTCCAACACCTCTGTCGACTACCGCAACATCGCTCTTATGCGTCATAGCTTGGATCACACTCGATGCCGTGCAAACACCGAATGAATACAGGACGGCTTCACCGACACCAAGGAACTTGGCAATCTTGTCTTCCAAGTCCAAATGTGGACGGAATGTTCCATAAAATCCACGAGGGGAGCACGAGCCAAGACCAAAGCGGTGAATGGTTTCAGCGCACTGCGAACGCATCGTCTCGTCCTTGGTGAGATCAAGCAAATCTTGGGAAGAAAGAACCATGTCGTACGAATCGCTAATGTTTGAATCGGCGAATTCCGCAACCTTCTCATCCTCGAGCTTCATCTCTTCGTTCAGTTTACTTCCGCGACTAATCGGTGCCCACTGGCGACGCCTTATCGCATCTAATGCCTTATCTCTGTTTTTCGAAGCTTGTTCGCATCGTTTAATGCTTTCCGCATGTTCTTTCGCTTCGAGCTGCGCGAGAGATCCCGGGAAAAACTTATTCGGCGGGTACTGCTTGAACTTCAAAGACAACTCGTCAGCGATGTCGGAAATGACATGAAGTGCGTTCTCCAAATCTTCCCGCTTGTGAGCCGCTGAAATGCAGAATCGCACGCGTGGAAGCGTCACCGGAGTGGCTGGAGAACCAACGACGACGACTGCTAAACCACGATTGAACGCGAGGCGCGAAAAGTCACCAATCTTGTACGGTTGATAGAGCATCACGGGCATAATCGGCGAAGGATCGTTGCCGAGCACTTCTAATCCCATCTTCACCAACCCCTCACGAAAAAACTTGGAATTTTCTCTCAGATCGGTCAACTTTTTCTTACCAATATCAGTGCCGTCTTCGCCCGTGATCATGCGCAAGGATGATAAGACTTGAGCGCACACCGCTGGCGCCATGGACACCGCCTCGGTGTATCCAAGCGAGAAGCGCTTCACCGCTTCGACGGCATCTTTGTTACCAGCGACATACCCACCGGCGGCACCGAAGGACTTCGTAAAAGTCCCCATCATAATGGTAATATCATCCGTGCTCACGCCGAGCTCTTCACAGACGCCACGTCCGGTTGGTCCGACGGCGCCCACCGAGTGCGCCTCATCCAAGTACACGTGCGCTCCGTACATCTTACACACCTCCACGATTGGCTTCAAGTTGCATACCTCGCCTTCCATGGAGTAAATACCTTCGACGATGACGACAATTTTGTTGTAATCATATCCACCGAGAACTGCATCTTGTAACATGAGTTCCAAATCACCAACGCACTGGTGCTTGAAAGGCTTGATTTTTGCCCCGCTCAAGCGCGCGCCTTCGACGATGGAGTTGTGATTCAATGAATCAGAGATGATCAAATCACCTTTAGAACACAGCGCTGGAATAACGGTACTATTCGTCGCAAATCCCATGCCGACGACGCACGCGCTTTCTTTGCCGATGAATCTCGCCACGAGCTCTTCGACTTCGCGCAAGTTCGTGTCGCGGCCGAGTTCGGCAGCGGGCGAACCCGTTGTCACCGCAAACTTCGTCAATGACTCCTCCACAATTGGCGTACAGTGTTCGTTAACTCCTCCAAAACCTAAATAGTTGTAACTCCCCAAATTTAAGCACCTTCTCGACTCTGGCGTCGCGGTCAATCGCGCAAAATACCCTCGACTCGGTTCTGGCGCTCGAATCGCGACGTCGATAAAGTCCTCTGGAGAAGAATAAATCGGTCGATTAAACGTATCCTCGATGTTCCCATACAAGTTAGCAATGTAAAAGAAATCCATGGCTTTACCCTTACTCAACGGTAACAAATCATTCTTCTCGCCATTCTCGTCATCGGTGCGCCAATCCTTAATCCCTCGCAGCGCGTTGTACGTATTCTTCGCCACGCCCTCGGCGACGTAGATGACGTACTGTTGATACGTCGCCGCCGTGTGTCCAAGCCATCGATACGCCTTTGGATTCTTCAACGCCACGTTCTTACTATCCGGGCGGTAATCCTCGTACTCCATCGCGTCGTCCTCCCCGTGTGCTCGCCTTCACCGACGACGAGTGGATATCGGCTGCGCACAGACCCGTTCGTCGCGTGAATGGATGAGTGAATGGATGGATGGATGGATGCGCGCGTGCGCGTGCGTGCGCGTGAACGCACCGCGTGGATTCGACGACGTACACACGCACGACGTACACACGACGTACACACGACGACGTGCACGCACTCGGTCGGTGATCGTCGACGCGTGGACACCCTGACGACGTTCGTCGCGCGGTGTGTTGTGCCGCCAGCGCACGTCCTCGTCGTCGTCGTCGTCGTCGTCGTCGCATCCATCCCAGGCGGTGCATGCAATGTGCCACGTGGCATGATGCTGCTGCTGCTGACTGCTGCTGACTGCGTGATGAATGATGAATGATGAATGATAATGATGATGACGAGGCGTCCACAGTGTGCGACGACGACGACGGGTATGACGACGACGGGTATGACGACGACATGCGGCACGTGCGCAATGGCCGCGCGTGGACGTCCGAGGGTGTGCGCTCGGTGGCGACGGATGACGACGACGACGACGACGACGACGCGCGCGCGAGGCGACGCGCGCGCGCGCGGATGTGGATTGGTGCGCGCGTTTGGGCGCGCGAACGACGACGCGGATGCGGATGCGGATACGGATGGACGGATGGGGAAACCACGGACGTTGATGATTATTGAGTGCGACGGGGCGCTGATTGATGTGCACGGCGATGGACATCGGGTGGCGTTTAACCGCGCGTTCGCGGCCAAGGGGGTGACGAGCGCGACGTGGACGCACGCCGAGTACGCGTCGTTGTTACGAAGCGGAGGAGGCACGGCGTACGGGATGCTTGAGCGATACTTTCATTTTTATGGATATCCTTACGAGGTGACGAAGCATCGTGGGGGAGGGCCGGAGATGACGGCGGAGTACATGGAGGCGATGAAACGGTTACAGGCGGTGGTGCCGCTCGCGGTGGAGGATGAAGGCGACGACGGGCAGACGGGGGAGGCTGAAGTGCGCGCCAGGCGAGAATTCCTTTTGAATATGATTGAGGAGAAAGACAAGCAGTTTCAAATGATGATTGACGAGGGCGCGCTAAAGTTACGCGATGGCGCCGCGCGATTTATTGACGACTGCTTGATTGACAACGACAAGGTGCAAGTGTTGATTATCGCCGAGACGGCATCGACGAGCGAAGAGCGCGTTTTAGAAGCTGCGCTCAATGGTCTCGGGCCGTTGCGTTCGGCGGCGGTGTCTATCACAGGTACGCCCGAAAGTTTCAGCGGCGGTGACGACGACGTCGTGAGCGAGGCACGAAAGCAAGCGGCGCGAGTGGTGAAGAAAACCAAGGGTGATTTGCTCGCGCCCGAAGTCGGCGGAAATTTACAACGACAAAATTTCAATTCGGATGTCATCATCGATAGTGGTATCTTTGCCAATAGCCGCCGCTCGATGCTGAGCGCAGAAGTATTTAGTACGATTGCCGAGCAACGTGGATTTGACGTCAAGAGTGTCATCTTTATCGGAGGTTCGCAGACGACGTGCGTCGAAGCCACGAGCGCGGGCGCGTACTCCGTCATGGTGCGCAACCGCTTACAACGCGGCGGCGAATTCCCCGGATGCGACTCCGTCGTCGATGGCTACGGCGCTGGTGAAGGCATCACCTATCGTCGCGTCATGGCTGTCGCTCAATCTCGCAACCGTGCGTGATTCCACATCTTTTGTATTCCCGCATCCGCGACGTCGTCCGCGCGTGTAATTTATTCCCATACTTTTCGCGAAGGCACACACCTCCTTGGACGCCGAGCTATTCCACACGCCAAAATTTGAGAACACAATCTGACATTGAGCGCTTTCTAACGAGGTTGTGCCCATTTCTTTTTTCGTACGCGTGTCGTCATCTTTCGCACAACGCACACGCACACACAAAAGTCGTTGACGTTTGGACACGGGCACCATCGTCGCCCACGTCGCCACTGCGCGCCCACGAACGACGTCGTCAACGTCGTCGCGTGGCGCTGATGTCGCACGTCGATGAACGCACGCGCGCACTCCAAGCGCCATCGAGCGCCGTCATCGTCGCGAGCACGTCCAATCCCGTGGACGATTTGCGCCGCGAACGCGCCAAGGCGTCGTTCAACGCGCGCGAGCTCGAGGCGCTGCTGCACGGTGGCGCGGACATGGTGCATCTGAGACGACGGATAGCGGACGTCATGACGTCGCAAGATGTGTTTAGTAAGCGAGGGAAGTACTTTCTCGAGCGAGATGAGCTGTACAAATCGACGCTGGCCAAGTATTTGGCGTTGCCAAAGGCGGTGACGTCGATGAAGGAGAAGGATCCGATACAAGTCGCGCGCATCATGCGCGAGTTTATCGACGAACCGGGCGGGTTAGATTTACATCTGGGGATGTTTATACCAACCATACAAGGACAAGGGGACGAAGAGCAACGCAAGTATTGGATTCCAAAATGCGTTAAATTAGAGTGCATTGGGACTTATGCGCAGACTGAGCTCGGGCACGGCACGTACTTGCGAGGTTTGGAAACGACGGCGACATACGATGAAAGCAGCGAAGAGTTCATCATTCATTCACCGACGCTGACAAGCACTAAGTGGTGGCCTGGTGGCCTAGGTAAAACGTCCACGCATGCGGTGGTGATGGCGCGGCTGTTTACAAAGGGTAAAGATCACGGAGTTCACCCGTTTATCGTGCAAATTCGTGAAAATAAAAATCACGAACCGTTACCCGGGTGCACCATTGGTGATATCGGTAACAAGATGGGGTACAACGCCGTGGACAATGGATTCTTGCGATTCGATCACGTTCGTGTGCCGCGACGTGCGATGTTAATGGGACACTCGAAAGTCGAAGCTGACGGTACGTACATTCCGGCACCCGTCGCGAAAGTGTCTTACGGCACCATGGTTTTCATTCGATCTGATATTGTGATGAATGCGGCATTGTTCATGAAAAAGGCGGTGACAATTGCGATTCGATATAATTTGGTACGAAGACAATCGAACGTGCATCCAAACAGCGGCAAGGAGTGTCAAGTTATCGATTACCAGCACAGCCAACGTACGTTGTTTCCAATTCTTGCCAAAGCGTTTGCGTTTCATTGCACATCTGACTTTATGCGTCGCATGTACTTTGAATTCCAAAAGAAGTCTCGTAAAGATCAAGACTTTTCTGCACTACCGGAACTTCATGCGACATCGAGCGGTTTGAAAGCGTATTGCTCATGGGAGACTAAGGATGCGATTGAAGCGTGCCGTCTGACGTGCGGCGGCCACGGGTACATGGCTTTGGCAGGATTCGGCACCACCTTCGCTTCCTACGCACCAAACGTCACGTATGAAGGTGACAATAACGTGTTATGCCTGCAAACGGCGCGATATTTGCTCAAGGCGTATAGAAAAATGAGCTCTGGTGGAGAATCACTTCCTTCGGCGCTCTCATACCTTCACGGTTCAGATAGCCAAAGCCAGCTTGGACAAGGCGCAAGTTTGCGTGACGAGAATGCAATCGTTGACGCATACGCACACCGTGCGTGGCGTTTAGTGACTGATGCAGCTCGAAACGCTGGAAATATGTCCCCGGACGATACCATGCGCGAGCACATGGTTTCATGGATTAAAGCCGCAAAGGCGCATTGCGCGTTTGTCATCATGAATACTTTTGTGCAAGAGTATGGTGACGTGCACCAATACGTGAAAGCAGAAACTATCGCAGTGTTGCATCGATTAGTTATCCTCCACGGCTTGTGTGGCATGGATGACACCATGGGTGAATTCCTTGAAGATGGTTACATTGACGCCAACCAAGCGGCGGGTATCCGAGAAGAAATTTTCCGTCTACTCGCCGAAATTCGTCCTGATGCCGCTGCACTTGTGGATTCGTTCGGCCTCCATGACTACTTTCTCAATTCCGCGCTCGGCGCGAAAGATGGTGATGTCTATCGTCGTTTGTATGAACAAGTGCAAGAGGCGCCGTTTAATCAGTCTCACCAACCTCCCGGTTACGCTGAGTTACTTCAACCGAAATTAAGCAAAGGCACGTTCGGGGTGTCCAAACTCTAGTCAACACACGAAACGAATTTATTTTACTAGCTTGATCTTTCATTATTTACGCATGCATTCTTTTTCCAATTAAACAAACCAACACACGTGTCCATGCTCGCACCTGCGCGTCACTGCGTGCCATGTTTGAAGACGTCCCTCAAGACACTTTGGCGCTTTACGGCGTCGTCCTCACCGTCTGTGGGCGCTTAGTTTCGGAAGTAAAGCGACTCCGTTCGCTAGGACCCGATTACGTTGCCGCTAAAGACGACGCTGGCGCAAGCGTGCCAGAAAGTTCCGCAGACTGGTTAAGTCCAGCACGCGAGCTTGCGCAGTTTACCAAAGATGGCGCGCGACCAAGAGGGAAAAGATTAATAGTCATCGGCTACACGCTCGTAGTTCTATCTACTACACTTATTACCGCAGCATATCGCGTCAGTGTCTCAAAGAGAGCGCGAGTGATTCGGAATGATTATCATGAAATGCAGTTACGTTTAGACGCGAGTGTGAGACGCCGGGCAACTGTGCGCGTTTGGGTCGATCATGAACGCCATTTAGATAATATTCGTGCGATGCAACTAGCTATAGCAGGTGTCGACGTTGAGGTTATAAGCCCGCATCGTTCGCCTTCGGGGGCGTTTTCGTCGTGTGCAGTGGTTGAAACTCCGTGGAGCACGGCTCTGGACAAGCTCGTGGACAACGACATAGACGTTTGGATACATGAACGCGTCAAAAGTTGCCCTAGTTCTTCATATGACGTCGTGTTCATATCTACAAACGGAGAAGCGGTCGATGGAAATATAGTTTTGGGGCAAAACCGTGCAGCTTGGATGCGCTACGATGGAAAGTCAAATCCAGCGTTTGATGCAAGCGCTCGTGCGCTGTTTGCACCTTTGACACTGCAAGCGCTGCATATGCCGCCATTTCTTTCAACATCGGATGGAATACTTTTAGTTTCTTTTAGTTTAGTCAACGCGGCACCCGTGAAAGGGTACGCATTGAGCTGGGATTTTGAACGTGATGTTGAGCAGCCTTTCCTGGGAGCACTTCCTGGCGCTCTTCGCCGTGTACTGGATACGCAGATTGAGGGGCAGGTACTGAGGCACGCGCAGAGTAGAATACGTCCCAGATGGTCAGAAGCCCACAAGGCGTTCGTCGTTGATGCCGCACAAACCCCATTCTTCATTGATTCAGATTGGCCGATCGATACGTCAGTCACGTACACACCAGTAAATGGTAAACCGTTGCACTTTGCCGTGTACGTGCCACCACAGCATGAGTGCCCTTTGTATATTCTCGACGAACATGAGCAAACGTCAAATACAAATGGATTTATTGTCGAAGGTTGGGGTGGAATTGTGATATTTAATCCGCCTGGATGTGCGGCGCACAACGAGTCGGAGCGAAAACTGAACCGCGAGGAAATCTCAAAGCTAGTAACTGTCTTCGTGCAGCAGCTGCGAGAACATCTGGGTGTCACGGCAATGAATGTGCAAAAAAGTAAAGCAACAATTTTACCACCCAAAGAGTCCGGTTTCACGGCGTGGGAGGTTGATGCTTTAGTGCACGCAAGGCTCATTTCTGATTCGCATTCGGCGCTTTCAACTCTCAGTTCTCTCGATAAGGTCATTTCGGATATGCCTGACATGGCAATTCCCCAAGAAATTGCAGATTTAATTTCGGACTCCACGCAGAGCTTTGAGCGAGCGATAGCGCTCGCGCAAGAGATGAGATACGACGAGGCTGCAGCAAGCGCACTCCATGCGCACGCGGTCGCGGAGGCAGCATTTTTCCATCCATTCTCTCTCGACGGCCTGCAATCGTACCCCATCGAGTATAAAGTTGCTGCTCTGATACCTATTCTACTTCCAATGCTGATACCTCTATTATTAGCCTTTATGCGCGAAGCGAATCACTTTGCTCTTCGCACAAGTTGTGCTGAACGCGCGAAACTCAGAAAGAAAGATTAGTTTATGCCTACAAAAGCTAGGATATAGCACCTCTTTGGGTGATTCGATTCTACTAGTAAGTTTGTAATAATACCAATTCGTTTTGATCAAGGTTTGAATTGCTTGACCAGTTTCGCTCCAGTCGCGGCGAGCTCTTTAGCGTAGAACTTTGCGCAGTCGTTTTCAGCACACTTCTCCATCGCCTCTTGGGCCTTTTCCACGCCTTTGCTCTCAACTAACGTCTGTGCACGATCCTGGCACTGCATCATGCAACGCTGTACTCGCCCCTGAAATGCCTGCAGCTCCTGCATCACCGCATGCTCGGCGTGTTGCGTCTCTTGGCCTGCGCGTTGCAGGCATGCCTGGAATTGCTCCGAGCTCTTTGAGCCGTCGCAGCACTTCGAGCTCGCGTCAAACGCGCGCTTTTGAAGAGGCCGGAACACTTTTAGATCTAACTCATCCTGCAAAGCGGTGATCTGTTTATTCAACGCTTCCATCTTCAAGTGAGGTGGGGGGGGCACTGTGAGGATGGGTTCGCAGTTCGCGCAAGCAATACGAAATTTCTACGAGGCTAAGCATGTTCTAATAAAGCTGCTACGAGAACAAAATGTTCCTAAACTATTCTACAATCACATTGCGGGCTTGCAAATCATCCCACATGGAAGGTTTGCCCAAATCCGCGCCGAACGATGCGGGGAAAATATTGACATGTCTTGGTACTCGGGTGTGACTTTTGGATGGTCCGTGTCTATCGCAGCGTACCAGTTGCAGCATGGTAAAGCAATGCAGCCACAACTACCATCGCTCGTGGTGATACTCGCAAGCGTCGCTTTAAGCGACACATGCGCATGAACCATCACAATGAGTGCGCGTTTTGTTTTGATTCGTAGTTCTTCAATTTTTGCGCGAAAATGTTGCAACCTATGAATGTCATACTTTTGTCCTTTCTCGTTCATCTCCGGATCGACTGCTATGCACTGCCACTTAGTACGGTACGCAAAAAGAGCCGCAGTGCGAGGCGTTTGTCCATCGCCTACGGAGATGAGAGTGACGTCATCGTCATCTGCACGGAACGCCGTTGACAAGTGGTTGCGCCAAGCGTTGAACGCCCCAAAACTCTCAGAAAGCTCTTTTGCATCCGGAAACAATTTATTCTGTAACAATTCCGTGGCGCAACCTAGCTGCATGAACTCTGTCACATATCGAACCGATACACCATCATCCGCTTCAACTGTTCTCGAAGCCGCAGGGTTGCGAGCGCCGTGCTTTTTTAGCCTGACAGCTTTCTTGTCCGTTCTCGGACGTTTAAATAACTCTGACTTAACAGCTTTACACGTGACATTGTATAACGTTTTAACCTTGATCAATCTGTCGCCGAATCGACGACGAAGAAACATACCAATCGCACTTGTGAACGTGTCGTCGTTGACGATGTCCCCAACCAATGCGGCGGCGTCAAAAACTTCTCTCAACTTTTTACGGCATATTACGTGCCCTTCTGGAGCGAGCTCGAATTCGAGCGATTCTAACCATCTCTCTATATCTTGCGATGAGCGCATGGTTGTTCCAGGAGCGGCTTTCTTCTCTGCAAGTGCGTGAGCTTTCACGGCGTCGAGCTTTACCTGCCTAGTCACCCATCGCGGCTCGAGCTCGATGCGCTCAATCACAGGATATTCCGACGTTGACACCATGACATACGGATACAATATTTGCACGTTGATCCAATGTCCGATCGAGACGGCTTTCAATCTCGATGCGTGAAGTCGCGATGTGCAGTTTGTAGGCGGCGGCAATAATTTATATTTATATTCAACATTCACATTCCTACTGTCTACTGTACGGGTTCCTATTGTTCTTTCGGCGCGGTTGACGAAAATGAAGCTTTCCAAGCCTCAAGCTCTCCGGCGTTGATCTCTAACGTACCGTCTTCGTTTCCTGGTTCTAAGGTTACCGACCCGCGCGCAACTTTTTGCTTTACGCCGCCGTCGGTGTCAGCTTGGGCTATGAAATCTTCCACGCTTCCAGGTTCGCCAAACCATCCCATGCGATCGGCAACGACGTGTTTACTAGAGCACCCTGGGCAAGTGACGATGACAACGCCATTCTCATACGCCTGTCGACTGAACCCTCGAACTGCTCGCGTTTCGCACTGGCCACACGTAAACATCATGTATAAATCTTTCCTACTGTTCGCCTCACTAGACGATGACGGCACGTTCGTGGCTTCTTCGGGATTTTTAACGTCCGATGCGAACGTGCGAACGTGCGCAATGGGGTCGAGAGACCGTATAGTGATACCCGCGTGGGTCGGCGTACTCGCAAAGGTGTGCGTTGAGGCACCCATAGCGAGACGCAAACGACACGAGTTCACCGTCGCACACGACGTATAGCGTGCGCATGACGCAAGAACACGACGCAAGTAACTATCTCGAGACATTACGCGCGGATAATAATGTTACGATTCGGTGCGCGTGAATGAATGAAGCTATCTGTGAATCGTATTGAGAAGACTACTTGCTTAAACCACTCGAGCGCGTTCGGCGATACGACGGTTAATTTCAACCGTCTTCTTCCATGTTTGCGCCGTGACTTCGTCGGTTCCTTGGCTCAACGCATGTAAACGAGCCATGGTGAGCATGCGATGAAGCGCGTCTTGCGTCAAGGTAGTGTCCGCCTGGCGAGCCGAGACTATTTCAGCCTCGATTGCCTTTGACGTTTCTTCTGAAATAATGTGCTTCATCACGCGCATCCCAGCGATGAATTTGCGGATTAAAGTCAATTCCTCTTCCGTTGCGGCTACAACTTTTGGCGCACGCACGCGCCTGAGGGGTAGCACGACGTCGACGGGAATAATGCTCTTTGTATCAGACGCGATAATTACGGGCACGTCGACTGGCATTCGCATCTGGTGATACTGAAAGTCATACTCCAAATCCTGCAACGTCGTCAGCGCCTTCAATGCGTCGATATTACGGATGCCAGTTTCGGTTAAAGTGCCTGCTTCGAGAATAGTCTCGTCCAGAACAAGTACCGTGCTCGCGGCGAGCTGCAAAGGACCGGCGCGCAGTCGGTTGAATACGTAATCTTTTTTCGGCGTCCAAGAGCGCGCATTGAGCGCCGGAACTGTGAAAGGGAGATGCGCATTGGCAGGACACACCATCGCGATGACTGAAGAGAGTGCCTCGCTGAGCGATAATTGCTCCCTGGCATCGATTTTACATCCCGAAAAATTGAGCGAGAATTTGCCCAATGTCAGCGTTTCAGTGCGCGTGTGCACTTTTGAAATCAACACCATTAATACCAACTCTGCCGCAAATACATCGCCACCAAGCGCATGCGTGAGCATGTCCAATATCTTCGCACGCGCCACTTTGCACTGCTCGGGCGTAATCTTAAGTTTTGGCTCCGCTTCAGTCTCTGCAAATCTCTCCGCTGGTGTCGATTGAGCGAATTCATTCACGGAAGTCACCTTGTACGACAACGCGTGAAATCTAGGCACTAAGCTTGTGGCCGGGTTGCGCGATGCTTCTTCTTCCGGAAAGGATGAAGACTGAAATGGTAACGAGGCGCCGCCGTCTTCCATGCTGTCGTCTTGCCCCGCGCCTAATTCAGGCGCATAGTACATCAAACCAACAAACTCCACGACGTCATTCAACTTCAAATTCTCCTCAGCGGAATCGCCATAGAGCTTGACAATACACGGCGAGCGAGTTTCCGGTACTAATGGAAAATTCAGCAACTGATCCAAGGATTCCTCACGAGGTTCGCCTTCGCCGATTTGTTCAGGCGTATCAGGCGCCAACTTATCCACCGCGCTCGTCTTCTGCACGCGTTCAATGTCTGGTTTAATCTTCATCGCCACACCACCGTTGATGGTGTCATCTCTTCTGTTTCCATCATCGCACACATCCATAGATTCGTCATCTCGCGAGCGTTTCACGCGCTCTTGCGCACCAGTACCATCATGAATCACCGCCGCTTTCGCCGGTTGAGCCGCCGCGTCCGCCTCGCGCACCCACTCTCGCTCTCCAGGCACCGGCACGCAATATATTACGCGTCGTTCAAACAACACCGTCTCACATCCATCCTCAATCATCCCTTGATGTTCGCCATACTTGGTCGTGATCCATGTTCCATCGCTCCTGAGGTACGCCCCGACGTAATACTCAGGTTCGTACATGTCTTGCACTAATCCGCGAAACCGCACCAACGTGTTCGGCGCGATGGTTTCAATCGCACTGTGCGAATTCAATTCCATGACGGCGTCAAACGCGTCGGCATCGGAGGTTAACTCGCGCATCACGTCCTGCACGCCCCAATCCCCGTCCACGGGTGTCGTCGCCGGTGATTGTGCAGCGCACGCGCGGGCGCACATGGTTTGAATCCACGCGCGCGGGTCCGCAAGGAGCGCGTCGTGCGACGCCGACGACGCGGACGACGGAGCGGTCATGTGTACAAATGCGTCGTATCGCGTCGTATCGCGTGCGTGTTGAGTGCGCGATATTGGTGCGTGCGTGCGCCCAGGATTCGCGCGCGGTGCGAAGTGATGCATCGAGAGACGCGTAGCTGTCGAATTTTTGGCGGGAGATTTCGCAAAGCGCGGAAAACGGCCAGTCGCGCGCGCGCGTTCGATGGGGCGCGTACACGGGCTAATGCGTTGATACGCTTTGATACGCTTTGATGCGGATGCTTTAAAAACGTATGTTACATTCAGCACAAGATATTAAACGAAAACGCGCACAATGCGCACTGTCATGGCGATTTCGCTCCCTTCAAAGCGTCCGCCTTGGCTTTGGCCTCCGCGGCAATTTTGTGTTCTTTGATGCGTTCGCCGCCGATAAAGTGGGAGAGAAAATAGTTGGGAAACTTCTCAACCGCGGTCACCATGCGGGTCTTGGCGAGCGGGTTGTTGAAGTGCCATGCGCACGGAGACTTGCCCGTCATTGCGTTGTACACGCGGCCGCTCACCGGATCCCGCTTCATCATATCCATATCAATGCCACCCGGAGAGTTAAGGATCGATCCATCGATGTCAACTTTGACTTTGATATTCTTTTTCGCCATTTCAGCCATGATGTATGCGTTCAAGCACAATTGATCGTCATAAAAGGCGTCACTAATGTGCGAGTTTACCGCATCAGCCAAGCTCATCTTGAATGGGAGGCAGTTTTTGTCAAATCTATTATCTCCATGACTCGGAATCGTGTACATTATGTCCTCCACTGCGTTGACGTATCTTAATAAAGCACTTTTGCGACCCATGATCAAGCCAGCGTTAGGCCAACGGTATGGTTTGCTGTCGCCCTTTTCTGGTTCCGCCGCCTTACCTATGCTGCCCAAGTTTGAGTTTTCAACTTTCCAGTCATTGATGTCCTTCTCCTCAAAGTACGATCGCACTTCGGGCCAGAGTTGTGTTTCTCCACTAGCTATCATATCCGCTCCAGTCGCTTCGAAGCGCGCCTCAATATCGTCTTGTGAGCACGAAAAGTAAACATCTCCCGTGTCTGAAGCGATGACGATCGGATCGCCCTCAATGTGATGCAAATTCGTCTTTAACCCCATAGTTTTATCTTCCCAACCGTTCCATTTCGTGCCATCTCCAGACAATCTCGCCGCCAATCCCCAATGTGTCGCCGAAGCTAACCAATACTTTGCATACTTGTAAATATCCGTCGCGTGTCCCGTCACCACAACCTTGGCTTGCTCGCTCCCAGGCGTTTCGTGCACTGAAATATACGAGTTCTTTTTCCAATACGGCGCCGAAGCCCACGAGGATAAAAAGCTCGGCGGGCCCGGCTGAGACGTCCCTAATGACGATGCAACATCTTTCGGCGTGTTTTCCGTGCCCGGTACCACTGTCATGTGCGCCACCAAACGTTCCGCCGCTGAGGCGAGCTCCCACGGCTGCTTCGCTCTCTTGTCCTCTTCCTCACCGAGCTGCGCCGGTCGTGCGCGCTCCGTCACGCGGTGTCGACGCCACGATGACTTGTATCGTAACCCCAGCGCTTTCGCGCGTACCGCATCGTGGGCGAGTAAGAACACCATCGTTCCCGCGAGCACGAGCACCGCGGCGATGGCCACCGATGCGGCCACCGATCGGCGCCGCGACGTCGCCGTCGCCGCGCCGGCGCGACGCGCGTCATCGGTCGTAGTGGGTGTGGATTCTTCATCGTACGCGTTCGGCGCAGTCGATGAGATCAGACCTGCGCGTTCGTCGGACATGACTGACGTTGCGTGCGTTCGATTGTGGGGTGTTGGGGGTGAGGGTGTTGGACATTCCTCGCGGTTTCGACTGGAGGACATGCGTCAACGCGATTGGCGTGGTGTTGTCTAGAGAAATGGATGCAAGACTCGTTGTTCATGAAATAAATATCTAATGTATGTCTAAAATGCAAACCATCCACCCGAAGATTCGGTTTTACCGATGCTGAAGCGCGCTTTGATCCATTTGGAGGCGGCGTGGTCCGCGCGGTGGCAAATGACGCGCAAGGTGACTTCGGAATTGAAGACGTCGGCGTTTGGATCGGATGAGGGGTTTGATGGCGCATGCGCGCCAGTCATCGCAGCAGCAGCTTCTTTGGTAGCTTGTTCTTCGTAATTCTTGGTCAAGTCGTTCGTGGAGAGGCTCATAATCGAGAGCAGGGCTGTCATGGGAGCGACGCGTTCGGCAACCATCGCAGCGTCCAAGCCTTGACCGCCGGCGATGAAAAAATCTGATAGGATTTCTACTTCTTCCTCGAGCGGTTCAATGTCGCTCGATGTAAACACACGTGCCGGGCCACCGTCTAAGAGTACGCGCATCCATCCTGAAACGGTCGCTTCTAGAAGAGCTGCGGCGACGACGTTGCGGCTCTGACTGTCCAGTCGGGATGCAACGTATCCAAGAACTCCATCCAAGAACGGTAGAACGTCGCTGGTGATGTTGTCACAACTTCGGTGCACACCAGTGTAGTAGATGTTATCCAAGAACTCAGACTGCATGTCTCGATAGATGACGCAGTACGCGGTCTGAGATGACACAACATTTATCGCTCTGTGCAGCGCTTGTTTTGCACCAGCCATCAATCCTTCGAACCACTGCTTGCCTACGATTTCAAACGTAGCATCGGGATGTTCAAGTAACGAGGCGTTACGTTGCATTTCCATCCATTGTGGCACGATGTCCTTTTCAAGCTGGCTCATCTTTTCAAGAAGAAACTTGAGTGACTGCAAGCGCAAAACTCCGGCGCCAATGGAACTACTCTCTAATGGCGTAGTCGACCGTCGAGCGCGCTTGAATTCACTGCGAAGCTTCTGCACGATGTCCTTTTTATAGCGCGTCTTTGGAGGTCTTGGCGGAATAATGTCATCTGTAGATTCTAAAGATGCGATGGTAGCTGAGGTGAACTTTCTCACCGCTGCGTCGATGCCCTCAGTGAGCGCTCGCAATGCGCTAACATGTGCAGGTATGCGTAAATTGAAAAAACTCGTCAGGGTTTCGTTAACTGCACGTAAAAAGTCGACGGCAGAAGGTGCTGGGCTGTTGCTATCTTTATTCACTCTCCATTGCTCTGTCGAAATACATCGTTCAACAATAGTGTTCAATCCATCAATTTTGTCGCTCAACCACACAAACACCAAAGGCGCCGTGTGCGATTGCAAACCCATAGGCTCAACGGACGACCCTCCCGTGGCCACGAGCGCATTTTGTAAATCTCCGACAGCCCAAATCGTGTTGAGAGACTGAATTGTCAACGGTGGTCCTGACTCAAGCCAAGCGTACAAGTCTGTGCTAAAACTTTCTCTCAACTGCGCGGCAAAACACCCAGTCACCTCTTCGCTCATTCCAGGCGAGTTCGATATATAACGTTCGAGATGAGCCGAAAACAAATCTGCAGAATTTGCCGTTATTTGTGCGATATGCCTAAGTGAAGTGCACACGGCATCACCATGTTCAAGATTATCATTGTCCATGGCCGAAATGCGTGCGCGCTCGTATTCAGCCCGAGCTGACTTCCGGCACATATCTGTCAAAATCGGCGCGCTTTCATAGCCCACTAGCGTAGCGGCATAATGCGCGATGTCCACAACTACGTCGAACGTTTCTGGCTCTATCATCATGACGCTTTTATCTTGATGCGAAGCTGGTGGCTGCACAGTGTGCATGAAATCAGACATCATGAATTTCCCCCATTGAAGAAGCGCGTGCATGGCAGAAACGACGGCAGGCATCATCGTTTTATCTACGTTGCGTAACTCATTTCGCGCCTTAGTGAGAAGGAATAACACCGGCGATGTATCGTAGCCATCGCACTCTATGCCTAGTTCTTGACAAGCCGCGATTGCCTTTCTAACAATTGCGAAAGCAAGCAGCGTCTTTCTTGGAGCTTCATCCGCTAAACCAAGAGCTTTGGCGACCGGTTCGAGAGATTTTAGAATGACAGGCGCGTCATAAGCCAACGTGTGGTCTTCTACTTGATCAAAGATAGCGCTCAGAAGTTCTACGTATAACTTGACGCCCATTACCCCCGGATCCCGCTTCATCATATCCATATCAATGCCACCCTCTTCGTCGTCGTCTCTCACATGCGGCGTCGAAGAGTTCTGCGTCGAGCACTGCAAACTCCACAAAAGTTCGCTCATTGCCCGGGCTCGAATCTTAAAAAACTCTTCGTCTGCACCGAGTGAACCATTTTCTATTGCGGCTAGCATCGTGTGCAGGTGAAGATGCGCGGTAAGTTGCTCATTAGAGATGGCACCCTTGCACTTTTTGATGTACTTCACCATGACGTCGGCTCGATGCTGTTCAATGTTTAACGCTAAACGAACCGTTTCTAATTGCTCATCATCGCATGCGACCATGGCAAATATCTCAAACGCAAGCTCGCGAATGTTTTCCACACTCAGAGTTGCGTATGTGTCCGGCAATCGAAGTTCACAAGTTTGCGGTGAATGCATCGGCGTGTCGTCAAGAGCAAAAAAGGACGTTAGGCTTCTCGTCGATGCAGTCGTCACTGGTTGTGACACATCTGCTGACGCCTGCGAGGCGCTAACTCCATTCGTGCTGGGGGTCATGCGTTCTTCGAAAGGATTCTTGGAAAACGTAGCCGTGCTTGCCGTCGTCGCAGACAGCGCACGTGTCGCCGCAACTCTCGTTGACTCTGATCTCTCCAACGTCCTCGCCGTGCACGACTCATTCATGCACGTCGTCAAGTCCACAACTTCGCTGCGTCTTAATCTCGAAATCATATCCGCAACGTCGATAGCGCCGTAATTGACGTCGTTCATCGTCGTTCCGGGAGGAAGCCTGAAGTTGCCAATCGAGTTCGTGTCAAGTATATAGGACAACATCAGTGCGTTGTCGCGCTCGATGCGCACAAGGCGCTCAAGGGAAACCGTAGTATCGGTTTCACAAGTTATATCCATGATTTGCATCCGCGGCGTGAACGCCAGCGGGCGCGGCCACGCGCCGTGAACTGACGGCACCTGTGATTTTAGTTTGTTGTGACGCACTCAAGAAAGCGAGGTGTACTGGACAAAAGGATATCTTTACATTAGATGCAAAGCACGAATACATAACGATGAGGATAAGATGGACATTTACTACAAGCTATTCATCAAAGTCAATGTTCGGATTGATGGCGAGCACGCGCTCTTCAATGGCGCGCGCGCGCTCACGAGCGGCGACAACCATGGGGTCGAGTTCTTCATCGTCAGCATCGCCGAGCGCATCGGGCGCTG
>JACLAB010012686.1_pt1 | contig 20804 bp, 21 predicted proteins | sample 8027921 | NCBI WGS metagenome assembly JACLAB01 (sample SAMN15725117, study PRJNA655200) | protist metagenome | isolation source: fluorescence activated cell sorting (FACS) single amplified genomes of... | place: USA: West Boothbay Harbor, Gulf of Maine | collected 2000-07-19
AAGTACTTTCAAAGCTTCTCCTGGAGGTCGGAATTAAGGATATGGAAACAGCAAAAACACTTTCATTAGAATTTGCTGTTTTATTGAATAGATTTTTTGTTTACGACCTAACCTCAAGGGAATTTAGTGAGTATGAAAAAGAATTTTTTACAAGACTAAAAAAGACTATTAACTACTAAAAACTTGGTTCATAGCGGCTTTTGATAGTGGTTTAACAATAAAATAATCTGCTCCGACTCTCTTGGCTTGAAACTCATCTGCTTCTCTATCAGCGAGTAAGATAAATTTCGAATTATCCGTGAGATCATTTCTCTTTAGCTCCCTAATAAGTGAAGGGCCACCATTACTTTTAACCTGCATATCAACAAAAATGTAGTCATAAACATCATTTACATCTTCAATCTCTGAACTTGTATTAATAGTGCTCTCAAAATCGAGATATTTTTCTACGGATTCTTTGACCCAGTTATTATCACTTATTATAAAAATCTTCACAATTTTAAAAGAATAGTACCCTGTAATTTTAAAATGGAAGAAGAATGATTAATATACTATCTTCAATTGCGCTTCTAGTAATTAGCGTAAGTCAGTTAAATATATTCGAGATTGATGGAGTTTTTTCTTCAGCTCATGTACGTTCAATTGAACGACATATTGAAGAAACTCAATACACTCAAAATGACCTACTAGTAATTCAATATAGTTCCACAAAATATAGCGAGAAAGCTGTATCTGATTTTGAGGAGCTTATTACAGATAAAGATTTCGTCAAAGCGATGTGGGTTGGTCCATATTCGATTGAAATAGACTATGCAATTACATCTGGATTTGACATACTCGGCTATGTTCCGGGAACTGAAATAATTAATGTTCCATTCACAACTGAGTTAGAAGATAAATTTTGCTCCCTACATACCTGTGACATTTCAGAAAAAAAAATAACAATTGTAGACGAGGAGGGAATTTTCAACGATTATCTAGTTGTTGGCTCCATAGGAGCATTTCTAGAAAATATAAATAATTCAGAAAGTTTTTCTAATGATGTACAGCTTTCAATTAAAGAAGACACGTTCGAAGCAATTAATTTTTTAAAACCCTCGCTAATGGAGAGATTCTATATTTCAATTTCAGAACCAATATTCACCTATATGTTTTTTGTTTTAGGTTTTGCTTTAATTGGTCTTGAATTGTTTGCCATTGGTCCAGGAATAATGGCCTTTATTGGAGGTCTCTTAGTCATATTATCGTCTCTACCATTTCAGGAGTTTGGGATTAACTATATCGGAATTGCAATATTCCTCATGGCTTACTTAATATATATAAAAATTCTTTCAAGGGGATATTTTTCAGTTTTAGGAGTCGTGGCATTTGGCATTCTTGTCCTCTCCTCAATTGTTATGTTTAGTGATTATGTCATCAATGTGAATAAGTTCCTATTAGGTTTTATATCAATCGGTTTGGCATTCTTTTACTTTGTAGCCATCCCGACAGTTATACGCTCTCGCCTAACAACAGATACAAGCGCAATGACTTCTTATGTAGACGCAGAGGCAATTTTTATTAAACAGCTCGATGGTAGTGCAGTTTTAGTAAGTGTTGATGAAAAACAGATCAGAGTAGAATCTGACTCGGAGGTAAAATATACAGAAGGCCAGTCGTATAAAATTCAAGAGAATGACGGAAATCTGACAATATAGACCAAAACTTCGCGAAAAAAACCTTTTGCCATTTCTAGTTTCTTAAATATTGTCTATATATGTTACAAATAAACACTTCAACATGGCAGTACGATGCACTTTGTAGACAACACAGCAGTAATCTTTTCTTCCCACCTGCTACATTTGAAAAAAAAGAGGATAGAGAAAAAAGAGAAGTAAAAGCAAAATCAGTATGTAATGGATGCCCTGTAAGATTTGAATGTCTAGAAGAAGCGTACGAAATTTCAGAACCATTTGGCGTCTGGGGTGGCATGAATGAAGTTGAAAGAAAGAGAAACTTAGTATTAGCCGAGTAGCTTTTCCCGCGTTCCATCAGAATCTATCTTTTTTATAATCTGTTTACTATCTAGAATTTCCAATATTGGAATTGTGTATTTCCTAGAAAGTCCACTGAGTGATTTAAATTCAGCAATGGTAAATATTGTTGGTAGCTGGTCAATAATTCTGAGTAGTTCTTTAAAATGGTTATCTGTGTAGAGAATGTTCTTTGAAATTCTAATCAACTTATCTTTTAAGAATAGATTTTTGACAATCTCCCTATCAAATTTTTGAAGATTTATATCTGGAACCTTTAATTCGCTACCAAGTTCTTTAGAAATTAGCTTAAGTATTTTTTTGTCTTCTTCTGTATTATCACTATTTAGCTTAATTTGATTTTCTTTAACTGATATATCATCAAATGAATCAAAGAGATATTGAATATCTTCTTCTTCAATATAGAATTTTTCGTGTAGATATTTTTTGATACCAAATTTGTTTATGTTTTCTGCATTATCTTTTATATCCTGATTTAACAGATTTAAATTAGCTTCATCAGTAAACATTTGTCCAATCCTTAGCGAGTGATCACTATATTTAAAAGGTAACAAATAAAGTAAGTCATATAGGGTATTGTATGAAGCTTTTTTTTTGGATTCTCTAATCAGATGTTTTATAAGATTTATATTATTAATTGGCATCATAAATTCACAGGCAATGAAGGAATCTCTATCTATATTATGTAGTACCATCTGTTCTTTCATCGGCAGGACAGCGGGTTTACCTAACTTTGCGATAGCGTAAGTCTCCTTACCAACCCTTAGATGATAGATTTTTTCAACTAGATGATTAGAAGTTCCAGCAAATAGCTTTAAGGTATTATTTCTGATCTCGTTGGAACTCTCAGTATCTAGTTTTATAAAAATGTGAATAGATTCAGCCAACACAGTATTTGATAATAAGTCTCCTCTTTTAGGTATTACCCCACTAGATTTTTTAAGAGAGACAGCCACTCGTTGTGAGCCAGTTTCTTGAGTGTATTCTTTATTTACGCTTTCAATACTTTTTACTTCTAGTTTTTCACCACTTGTAGTAATAAATGGACCACTAAGAGAAAAACCTGAACCAACTGTTCCCGTTACTATCCGACCAATTCCATCAATTAAAAAACTTCTATCAATCCAAAAAGAAGAATACTCATTAGTGCATGTTGATACAAATGTTTGTATATCTTCGATAAATGAGGCTTTATCTGTTGAGTTTTTATTAAATTTAAGAATTTTATAATTTAAGTCTTTTATGTTTGATACTTTATCAATTAACCATTGTTCGTCAACATTTGATTCTTTCATATCCAATTTTGTAAAGATGAACAGGATGTTCAATTTTGATAACCCAATCAAAGCATTAAAGTGTTGTTCAGACTGTTCAGACCAACCTTGAGTACTGTCGATGACGAATAGTACTGCATCGGCATTTGAAAAACCTGCAACAGTGTTTTTAAAGAAATCCCTGTGCCCCGGTACGTCAACGATGGAGATTATTTGATCTGCATACTCATAGAATGTGTATCCAAGATTTATTGTTAAGCCACGACTTCTTTCTTCAGCTAGTTTATCGGTCTCTTGTCCAGTTAGAAAATTTACTAGAGTTGATTTTCCATGATCAACATGTCCTGCTGTGGCTATTACCGTCATAGATTATTTAGCGCATTAATGATATGGGTATCATCTTCAACAAATGAAGATCTTAAATCAAAGATTAAGTTATTGTCTTTAGTTCTAGGAACGATTGGTATATCTAGTTTTGACAACATATTCTGAGCTTCTCCATACTCTTTATCATTAACTGAAATCACAGAAGATGAAATTTTTACATCAGGCATGCTTCCACCACCAATAAGTGAAAAGTCTTCAATAATAGAATGTTCGAGGGATATTTGTTTTGAAACATTTTGAACTCGTTCATCCAACTCTTGTCTAGATGTACTCAAAAATAACCAAAAAGGTATACTTTTTTCCTCCTTGGACAAGTAGAGTTCTGTAGTTTTTTGAAGCTCATAAGTTACTACTGGAGAGCACCGAAATGTTCTAAATAGTGGATATTTTTTAATTTTTCTAATGATATCTTCTGAACCAGCGATTATTCCAGATTGTATTGAACCAAATAATTTATCTCCAGAAAACATGACTATATCTGATCCATCTTTTAAAGACTCTTGAACGCTCATTTCTTTATCGAAGTAAGAAATATTTTGCATTTCTAAAAATTTTCTGTCTATAACTAATCCACTCCCTAAATCATGAATTAACAAGACATTAAATTCATCAGCAATGGTTTTTAATTCCTTAATAGAAACTTCCTTCACAAATCCCGAGAGAGAAAAATTGGATCTATGAACTTTTAAAACAAGAGAATTCGGATTTTCTTTGAGAGCTTTTTTGTAGTCTTTTGGATGAGTCTTATTTGTTGTACCAACTTCAACTAATTTCATACCCGTCTCTTGAATAATTTCTGGAAGCCTATAGGATCCTCCAATTTCAATTATTTCACCCCTTGAGATGATCACTGCCTCTATTTTATTTTCTTTCTTTAGCGCCTGAAGAGTAAGAAATAATGATGATGCATTATTATTCACAAAACAAACATCTTCAGAGTTAAGAAGTATGTTCATGCTTGAAGTTAAATAATTGTTACGGATGCCACGTTCTTGTTTTTCTAGATCATACTCCACATTTGTTGCATGTCCACTAAAAGACATCCTGCTTTGAGCTCTACCAAGGTTCGTATGTAACAATGTACCAGTACAGTTGATGACTCTTTTTTGACGACTTAATGAAAAGCTATCTATTTTTTTAGCAAACTCTTGCAAAGCATCAGTTTTACCAAAAGATTCAGCAAGGATACTTTTTGCGATTTCTAATTGTATCTCTCTCGGTAGATGATTTTCATATGAATCTACTAAAGCATTTACAGATATATTTTCCATATAGCTTATTTACTTAGTTCTTCAAACACTTTTGCAATACGACCAGTACATGTCTCATCGACAATTGGGGGTAGAGCTGAAGTTATTTTATCAACGAGTTCATTGAGGGAGGATTTTGTGGGTGTATCTTTTTCCTGCTCAATTAAAGGTATTCCTTTATCCGCCTCTGTAGTTGTATCCTCACTGAGTGGAATTTTCATTAAGAGAGGAATTGCAAACTGCTCTGCAAGTTTTTCGCCACCACCTTCGCCAAATATTTCATACTTTTCTCCAGTATTAGTTTCAAAATATGACATGTTTTCAATTACTCCTAAAAGTGGAATAAAACTTCTTTTTGCCATGTCAGCTACTCTGGTTGCAACTTTTTGGGCAGTTACTTGTGGAGTTGTTACTACAATTAATTCAGCCTGTGGCAACAATCTTCCAAGTGCCATTTGTATATCTCCAGTACCTGGAGGTAGGTCAATAATTAAGTAATCCAACTTACTCCAGGAGACATCGCTTAAAAACTGTTCTAGTGCTTTACTTAACATTAACCCCCGCCACATTAGGGCTGTATCTTCATCTTCAGTAATTAGTCCTGTAGAGACAACTTCAAGATTTCCTTTTTTATAAGGGATTATATTTTTATCATCATCTGCCTCTAAACGAGCTTTGATACCTAGTAGACGGGGGATAGAAAATCCCCATATATCAGCATCTAATAGTCCAGTTTTATAGCCTTGTTTTTCAAGACCTAATGCAATATTTGTGGAAATTGTAGATTTACCAACCCCACCTTTACCACTACCAATAGCGATAACTCTTGTTTGGGGATCAATTTTTGTTTCTGGAGCATTATCTCTAGCTTTCTTCCTTGCCTTTTCCATGACAGAGCTTCTATCTTTTTTACTCATTGCGGATACTTCTATTTCTACAGTGTCCACATTTTCCATAAGTAGAAGTTTTCTTTTAATCTCAGTCTCAATTTGATTTCTCATTGGACATTCAGCAATAGTTAATGCTAATTTAATTACAACAGTCGATTCAACAAATGAAATATCTTTAACCATGCCTAGCTCAACAATATCTACACCAAGTTCAGGATCTACTATTGTTGAAAGGTGTTTCAGTAGTATATCGTTTTGTATCATGAGCTCATTTTAAGGTCTTTATTAAAACATGTAATTATTAATTTATTGAATAACTCAATATTTGGTATAATAGGATATGGATATAAAAATAAAATCATCAAGAGTTGTTCTAGCTACAGATAGTGCAGTAAGTAAACTTAAAGAATTAAAAGATGCTGAAAATGCAGATCAGAGTTTTTTAAGAATGGGAGTAAAACCAGGAGGCTGCTCAGGTTTATCCTATGAAATGTTTTTCGATACTGAAAAAAGCGAAAATGATTTTACAGAACAATATGGTGATGTTGCCATTGTTGTGGACAGCCAAAGTGTTGACCACATACGAGGAGCAACTCTAGATTACAAAGAGGGATTAAACGAAACAGGATTTTCAATAGATAATCCAAATGTTTCAAGAACTTGTGGTTGCGGCAATAGCTTTAGTTAAACTTATAACCGACTGAGTGTATCGTTTTAATCCACTCAGATCTTTTTTCACCAAGCTTAGCTCTTAATCTTCTTACGTGGACATCAACAGTTCTTGCACCACCAAAGTAGTCATATCCCCAAACTTCTTCTAATAACTGTTCACGAGACCAAGCATTTTCCTGGTGCTCTATGAAAAACTTTAATAGTTCATATTCCATGAATGTTAAATCAAGTAACCTATCACCTGCTTTAGCTTCATAGGTTTTTAGATTTATTACTAAATCTTTAAACTCAATTTTCTCAGAACTACTCTCTCCTAACAGTGATTCAATTCGTGCGTTAACCTCAACTAAACCACTAGATGAAGAAATAACTTCAATTCGAGGGTTCTTGATAAGGTCAAGTGTCTGATTAAAATCTTCTTCGTCACATATAATTAGTTCCGGGACTGTTTTTGAAGCTGACTCAATATCAGATAAATCTTTTTTCGTTTCTCCATATTTACTCAATGAAGTTAATGAGAGGTCTAACTCGTTTTGATTCTGAATCTTTTTGATATTAAGTTTTTTAATCCCGACGTCTTTAAACATCTGCAAAAAACTTGCATGCTTTTTATCTAAATTAATGTATGCATTTATCATTTTCTTGAAACAATTATTTAATATTTGGAATATATCAATAATTAAAATAAATACTACATTAATAAATATGAAAATAAAAGCAGAATATATATGGATTGACGGTCAAACTCCTACCGCCTACCTAAGGAGTAAAACAAAAATTATGGAACAAGGTATGGAGCCACCTTTATGGGGTTTTGACGGTTCTAGTACACAACAAGCTACAGGAGATCAGTCTGACTGTGTTTTAAGACCTGTTGCTACGTTTAAAGACCCATTAAGAGGTGGGGAAAATATATTGGTCATGTGTGAAGTATTAAATGTTGATATGACTCCACATGCTTCCAATACACGTGCAGCTTGTGCGGAGTCAGCAGAAAATTTCTCAGAGTTTGAACCAATGTTTGGACTAGAACAAGAATATACATTTTATGAGCAGTCCTATGACTCTCTAAAATATGGACAGCCACTCGGTTTCCCCCCATCAGGTTATCCAGCTCCCCAAGGAGGTTATTACTGTGGTGTCGGCGCAGATGAAGTTTACGGTAGAGATATTTCTGAAGAGCATGCAACAGCCTGTATGGAAGCTGGCTTAGAAATATCTGGAACAAATGCAGAAGTAATGCCAGGACAGTGGGAATTTCAAATTGGACCCGTAGGATCTCCAGCAATTGGTGATCAAATTTGGGTAGCAAGGTGGTTACTTTATAGAATTGCCGAGGATTATAATATCTCTGCAACATTAGATCCAAAACCAGTCAAAGGTGATTGGAATGGGGCTGGTATGCATACCAACTTTTCAACAAAACAAATGAGAGAAGATGGTGGATTTGATGCAGTAGTTGCTGGCTGTGAGGCTCTTGGTAAAAATGCAGAACTTCATGTTCAGAATTATGGTGCAGCTATTGAAGATAGGCTTACTGGTGCACATGAAACACAAAAATATGATACTTTCTCATATGGTGTTAGCGATCGAGGTGCATCAATAAGGATTCCATGGCAGGTAGAGGTTGACAAAAAAGGTTATCTTGAAGACAGAAGACCTAATGCTAATGCGGATCCATATGTTATTGCAATGCTTATGGTTGATACCGTTTGTTCAGCTGCTACTAGCTAGAAGTTGATGAAGATATAATTTCTTCAATCTTTTGCTGGAAAGATCCTAAGTTATTATTGAATGAGCTTAAGGCACTTGATCGCCTCTCACCAGTATCAGGTGCGGTCAAACCTTCTAAAAGTTCCTTTGTGTCTTCATAAATAAGACTAGCTAGTACTTTTAATTCCTCATGACTCGAAATCAAACTAGCATTCGATACTGGAGGTCCAGGATTGGCTACAGTTGCAACAAACTGTTCAGCATCATCGATAAATGCTTCAAATTCTTGTTGAGCCTCTTGGTAGGTTGTATCTTTGTCATCCCACCTTTGGTTAGTTTCTAATACTTTCTTACCAAGTTCAATGGATTGAATTTTTTCAGATTGTATCTCTTCAAGGTATGCAACAACACCTTCAGGCAACGTAGTTGTTGTAGAAGTAGTAGTAGTGTCTACTACAACCTCATCTGTCACAACTTCTTCTGTAGTATTGTCATCTATATTTATAACTTCAAGGTTGTTATTTGTAGTAACTCTATTGATAAAAGTGTATGTTGTTGCAATCATCCCAATAAGTACAAGTGGCAGTATGAGCCTACCCGGTTTAGGATCTGGGTTAAAGTTTTCCATATTTATAGTTTATCAAGTTGAGTGACAATATCATCATTTATTGAATCCCAGTCACTATCATCTTCTTTTGTCAATGTTAAAAATGCAGGACCTGCAAAAATTGTACTGATACCCGAAATACTGATTAGTTTATTACACAAAGTATTATTTGTATCAGAAGTAGATTTGATGACTGTACCAACCTCGAGTCCATGTTCGATCTCAATTTTTTTAGCATTGGGATTAGGGGTTGTAATTAATTGCATATATATAGTCAGTTTAATCAATTAAATATTAATATATTAATGTATGCAAAATCAAAAAATCAATAATCTTGACTTAGGTTTTCAAGCGAAAAATTTTTACTCCATTTTAGGCCTTTATATATTTTCTTTAGGTTCACTGGTAGGGGGGTTTTCAATTTATTTACTTTTAGAATCAACTGGTTTTATCGACTCAAAGATAATTTCTTGGAATGGACAAGGATTATTCTGGTTTCTAATATTATTTTTCCTGAGTATATTTTTACTTTTTATACCAATTGAATTTTTGAATGTATTCAAACTATATAATTCTAATTTTAAAGATCTAGTTTTAAATATCCTTTATGTAATTCTTTTCTCACTAGTTTCTTTATTAATTTTTCAGTTCTTATTGAGTGCAGATACACAAATTTTGTATAATTTAAAATCCATAGCTCGGGCAGTTTCATTTTCAGGTTTTATAGCAATACCACTTGTTTTATTTGCACAACATAGTTTTAGAGAAAGTCTACCCTTCATTGACCAAGCATCTTATGGTATAACTCTTATTTTTTGGGTAATCGCCTCACAAATATTTCTCTGAACTACATTTTTTCTACTGGTTTAATTCCCAGGCATTGCATAAGTAAGTGAGAATATTTAATAAATAAATTTGTAATAAAAATTTTTGTTATTTTTTTATTTTTATTTTCCATATTTTTAATATTAGATTCTTGATAAAAAGTATTAAATAAGTTACTAATTTCATATAAGTAATTCGCTAGATGATGTGGCTCACTATTTTTTATACTCATTTCGAGAAAGAGTTCTATATTTGCTAAATTTACTATTAGATTCCTATCTATGTTATCTAAATGACTTGGGACTTCCATTTTTGAATTTATTGCTTCCATCCCTGTAGCCTCTATTATTCGTTTTGCTCTTACTTGTGCATACTGAATATAGATTCCAGTTTTTCCTGAAACGCTGGTAAACTTTTCCAAATCAAACTTATAATCAGTTTTTCTATTTGTAATTAAGTCACTAAAAGTGAGAACCGTATTTGTTAAGCCGTTTATGTCCTCAATAGATAATGTATTATTTATTTCTTCAATGTATTTAAATGTCTGCATGTATAGATCGGTCAATTTTAAATTACCCCCGTCTCTTGTTTTAAGGGGATTACCATTTGAATCATTAATAGTACCAAAGCCGACATGATTATAATCTTTAGTTGGAAACTGAAAATACTCAATTGACTGAAAGAGTTGTTCGAAATGAAGCTTTTGTCTATTGTCGGTTACATAGAGAACTTTTTCATGAGGAATTTTCTTATTTCGTAAAATAACCGTTGCAAGATCAGTCGTAATATAGAGATATGATCCATCTGATTTCGTAATAAGAATTCTAGGATTAGTAATCTGGGAGCTGATAAAGGCACCCTCATCTTCTTCAATCTTGCTATTATCAAACAATTCTTCTAACATTTTAGGTATTATGTCATTGACTGTACTTTCACCCCACCAGAAATCAAAGTCATGATCTAGTAAAGTAAGGGTATTTTTAAGGGTTGAGAGTGTTAGTTCTCTTAAACTTTTCCACTTAGAGACAGTCTCTAAGTGACCAGTTGAGAGCTGTTTATTAGTATTAAGAGCATTAGTTCTGAATACTTTGTCAGACTTATATTTACTTGAGGCTTTGGGGTAAATCTCTTCCAATATTTCAATAGTAAGTTTTTCTATCTCAATATTTTCATCGTCACAGTACGTTATTATTTGAGCAACAGGCATACCCCAGTCTCCTAAGTGAATATCGCTTAATATATTGTTTCCCACAATTCTATTTGTAGCATAAATGCTTCGGCCTATGTTCAGTGGTCTTAAGTGTCCAACATGGAGTGGTTTCCCAATATTTGGACCTCCGTAATCAATAATTAAATCTTTTGGAGTATCTGTTTTAATATTTTTTTCAACATCAACTAATTTGTTTATTATGTTTTGTGCATTGACTCTTAAATTGATAAAAAAATTATCGGTTACCTCAAAACTTTCTATTAATTTAGAATTATTTAAAATACTAATTAGTTCTTCTAGTATCTTCTTGATATCTTTGTGAGAGCTGTATTGAACAAAGAGATTAATTTGATAATCAAAATTTTTAAATTTTGATATTCGCATTTCAACTACCTCATTAATTGAGTATTTTTTTAGTAATTTAGTTATCTCAATAAGCAATCCGCTATAAATTTTCATGATTTTTTTATTTCTCTATCTTTAAGAAATAATTGTTTTAAGAAATAAATAATAAACAAACTGTTATCAACTAAGTATCGCTTATATAGTCTTTTAGGTTCTTGCACTAATCTAAATATCCACTCTAAGCCTATATTTGCTAATAATTCAGGTGCTTTTATTTTTGTGCCAGCCACCCACTCAATTGCAAATCCAATTCCAACTAGATTCGAACTGAATTGGTCTGAATTTTTGAAATTGCGTATGACTTTTTCCTGCTTCGGAAACCCAAGGGATACCCAAACTATATCAGGATCTTTCTGTAAAATTAAATCTTGATAATAACTAGACGATAGTGATTCTGGTGAACCAACTGGTGGGCAATTATATCCATTAATATTTACATTAGGATATCTTTTCTTGAGTATAGAAATTAATTTACTAATAACTTCTTCAGAATTTCCATAAAAGTAATGGCTTGTATTGTTCTTAAGTCCAGCTTTAATTGTTTCATTAAAAATTTTGTAGCCATCAACACGTTTTTGATTGTTTTTATATAGTATTCTTGAGGCTTTAGCTACAGGAAACCCGTCGGGTAAGTTTATGTCAAAAGAATCTAAGATGTTTTTTATATCCTTATCTTTATAAGACCTTACAAGAGAATTAGCATTGCAGACGGCGACAGTTTTATTTCTACTTGAAGTCAATATTTTAGAAGCCGTTTCCAAGCTTATTTCACTAATATTTGTGTTAAGAATTTTTACTTTTTTCATTTATCTAGTTTATTATACGGTCAATAGTAAATTTTGCGCCTGTGGCTCAATTGGATAGAGCATCTGACTTCGGATCAGAGGGTTGGGGGTTCGAGTCCCTCCGGGCGTGCTATAAATTGTAGTATGGCATTAGTCCTCTCTTCATATGAGTGTTTATCTAAATCACCGTAAGTATTTACAGCTTCTTCAGAAGCTTTGAGGATTGCTCTAATGAGACTTTCAGAATCTCTTTCTTTAAAAAAATATATCTGTTCAGAAAAGGGAAGACTTCGATGAGACGGAAAATCTACAGCAACAACATTTAGTCCAGATCGGATATATTCAAAAAATTTTAACGGCGATGTATGATGTGTTGAGTGTCGATTAGATGATGTGTTGATAAGTACCCCAACACAGGAGGTAAGCATACTTTCTATTGTTTCTACACGATTTTTTTGGCCAGAAAGGTGAATATTTGAATTTTTTAATTTTCCTTTAAGTTCATTTTTAATATTTTCTGGCCCACCAATAATTTCTAAAGTATATTGTTTTAGACGCGAATCATTAAAAACATCAATTAAGAAATCTATACCTCTAGTACCCTCAAACCTTAAAAGATTTCCAACAAAGATGACTTTATTAGAGACCTTCTCTCTATTCTTATTTGTAAAGAAGTCACCATCATAGGAGTTATGAGAAACCATTATTTTGTCACTGACTGAATCATTATTAAAAAATTCTTTTTTTAATAAGTCATTTGTAAATATTACTTTTGAGTTGGGACATTTTATAGCTCTGTAAATAACAAATTTTCTGATTATCGAAGTTTGATGACACTCAAAAGTCACATTTTTATTTTTTTTGGATAAAAAATAAAATACCCAGTCTGATCTTGTAAAAAATAGTATGTCAGATTTTTGATTACCAGCAACACTTTTAACAACATTTAGTGACCATAAAAAGTGACTTATGTGAAATCTTAATTTTTTAAAATATACCTTATTTTTATAATCCCTAAAGGGATAGTTGTGTTTAGTTAACGTTACATCATAACTTTCTTTAAAATCATAATGTTTTTGTAGAATTTCTATATCACCAGAACTATTATCTGCTCTATTAGGAAATATTAATTCAACGTCATAGCTACTACGTGAAAAATATTTTAACATAGTGATTGTTTGTAAAGAGTTTGCTGTATTTGCTGGAAATGTTTGATAAGTCAGGTATATTAGTTTACTAGTCATACTTACCCGAGTCAGTCTCTATTGTTTTGTAGTCATAAAGATTAAATACAAGCACTGCCAGTACGAAGCTTGATAAATATAAAATAGAGTCACTTTTAATAAAGTTAATCAATATAAAAAAGGAAGGATACGCAAATATAGACCTTTCCCTGTATTTGACGCTTATTACAGTTAAGAATAAAAGTAAAACCGTTACTCCAACAAGCCCATAAAAAATTATAAAATCAAGTAAAGATGAATGGGGTAAAACTAGTCCATCATTATATTTTGTAGGGTGACCAAGATAATAATTTGATAATTGTTGAGGTCCATATCCAAATAATGCCTCTCTCACAGAGGGGTTATATTTTGCCAGAAAAATCCCCCACTTTTCAGAGCGGTTAATAGGAACAGAAATGACACTCCATGTTGCAACTTTGTCAGGTAGAAACTTAATATTTCCATTTTCATTAAATTCTCTTAGTGAGTATTTCAAAGAGGAGGATAATTTGATATCACTATCTTGCAATAAGAGTATTTGTCCAAAATTTGAATTTTCTGCCGCGTTAAGTCCATATTCATTACCCGGAAGACTTTCACTTATTATTGAGGCAGAGATTCCCTGATGAAGCAAAGTCTTACTTGCAAAATTATAAGAGTAGTCATTGTTGTAGTTAAATATTGCAATCAGCGCTATTACACCAACAATATATATAGATGCTTTCAGTTGTCGTTTCAGATTACTATTATTAAGGAAGAACACTACAGTGATAATTACTAAACTAACTGTTGCTGCAAAGTTATTCGATCTGTACAAACCATATAAATTTATGATTACAAGAATGATTTCACGCTTAGTTATTTTATGTAGTTGAATTTTGTTAATAACAATCCAAAATAATATTACTATTGCAAAGTACTCGCCAGCCGCTTCGGCACTTGGGCTTATACCTCTCCAGGTATTGCCCTCTATACTGTCAAAAAATTTCATTCCCAATTTATTGAGACCCAAGTAGTAATAGGAAAGATAATTGAAATAATTATATACGGATGAAGCTATTCCTATAACAACAATTACACCTGCTGAAGTTAGCAAATTCATTTTTATTATTTGTAGATCTATGTTATTTTTAGATTCTTTAAAGATATATAGTAAACCGTTAATAAAAAAATATATAATTATTGTCCAGAAGAGTAATGATGATTTATTTTGTGAGCTGTTAATAAAACCTTTGAGCTTGTCAACATCAAAGTATGTATTACTAGTTTCAAAATTTACTAAGTGAATTATTGAAAATACAAAATAAATAAGAGTAAATACTTTTGAATAAAAGCCTTCTTGAATAGCAATTATCCCTATAAAAGCAATGATTATTAAGAAGAAGTTAAGATTTAGAGAATTATATGTGCCCGAAAACAAGAAAATAAAGGGGAAGAAATTAATCAGATTATAAAAGCGTGTTTCTATAAGATCTGAAAAAATAGTCAGAACTATTGGAATGACGATCAACAAACTCAGTAATAAGTAATTATTAATACTTAGTGATACATCAAAACCCTCAGAGAAAGAGAGATAAAATTTATCCTCGCTACTTAGATGTAAAAACAACAAAGATGTCAGTATAAATATTGAGAATGAAGTTGGATATTTCTGACTGTATCTTTTACTTTTCGGAACAAAGCTTAGCATCAAAAGCCAAAAGCTAGATTGGAGTATAAAGTCAATATTAGGATTGGTCCCCACATAGACCTTTATAATCTCTCCGGCTTTATCAACACCATTAATTTTTCCAAAACATTCAATTTTAGATGATAGGTCAGGTAGTATCTCTATTCCTGTGTTTACTTTATTAACCTCAAATATTTCAGCTACTGAATATCTACATGTATTTGTTTGATAAAAACCAACACTTTCACTTATAATTTCTTGTGCCGGGTATGGTGTTTCGTAAATTGCTTCAGTAATGGACCAGGGAATAAATACCAGTAAAAGTCCAAAAAAAACTTTATAAATATTAGTGTATTTCATGACCAGTTGTCTTCTTTTTAAACCTTGTTGTCATTTTGTAAACTATCAGAAAAAAAATACTCGTAAAAAAAACATATTTTTCACCATTAATCAAGTCATATACACCATCAAACCAACCCCCGTTAACATAATTCGCACACTCTATCCAAGAATTAACATTAATGACAGAGCCTTGATCATTATATAAAACTAGAGTCGGAAAATTAACATCATTCACAAAGACAAAATTAGGATTATTACCTATTAACTCAAGTTCTGCCAGCGACCCATTGCCACATATGCCAATAATTTCATTTTCCATACTTTAATTATTACCAATTAGTATTTATATTTCTTAAGTTATTATTTAAATTATCAATAATCTCCAATCAACCTAAAATTGAATTTATGAAAGGTGACCCAGGATACTTTGGACCGCAATCGATGATGTGGAAAGTCAACAAGGAAATAACAGTTTTATTTGGTGGAGCAAGAGCATTACTTATGCATGCTGCGCATCCGCTTATTGCAGCAGGAGCCCGACAGACATCTTTTTATCAAAGAGACCCCTGGAAAAGATTAATTAGAACTTTGTCTCTTCAAAATTCAGTTACCTTCGGAACAAAAGAAGAAGCCGATGACAGTGCTCACAGGATAAATAAATTGCATGAAGTCATTAAAGGAAAAGATCCAGTTTCAAAAGGCACCTATGATGCATTAGATCATGAACAGCTACTTTGGGTACATGCATGTTTACAAATATCTTCGATATATTTTTATGAAAAAACTGTGAAAAAACTTACTGATGATCAAAAAAACAAATATCACGAAGAAAACATGATCGCAGCAGATTTAGTTTTAGTTGATATAAATAAAATGCCCAAAACTCATAACGAATTAGTAGAGTGGGTTACCAATAAATCACGTCAAGATAATTATTTAATGATCACAGACGTAGCAGAAGATGTAAAAGATATTATAGCTGGAGGCCCAGTACCGCGACACATTAAGCCAATTTGGCCTTTTATTGCATTCACAGCATTTCAGACATTGCCGAATGAGTTTAAAAAAATATATGGGATAAAATCTTCAAATTCTAAAAGAATAATCGTAAATTTTAATCTTGCAATACTCAAATATACGAGACCATTTTTGCCACCTTTTTTCCGGCTTATCGCACCAGCAAGATGGGCGAGTCAAAGAATAAGGAAAAGGCCAGATCTGAGCTTTAAAGAGAAATCAAAATTTTTATAGAAGTGACTAATTTATTTTGTAAAAAAATAAAAACCATATAATTAACATATGGAAAACAAAAATGAAAAAAGTAATTCTGAGAATAAAGAGACCAGTATATTTCCAACAAATAATCTAAATCAAGATAATGATAAAAGTATAGTTAAAGATTTAAAAGAATCTTTAAAACAAACAGTCGACCAAACTCTCGATACATTGGAAGAACTATTAATAACCGTGGAAAGCACTATCGAAGATAAATCTATTTATGAAGTTACTAAAGAAATTGTCCATCAAATAAATAGTGAGGTTTCGGACACTATTAAGAATCAGGTGAGTCTTTTTCCCGAAGAGATAATTCGAAAATCTAATAATACGTTTTTAGAAGAAGAATAATTTAATTATTTTCTTTCTTGTAGTATTCTTTAATAATCAACAGGGTCGGTAGCTCAATTGGTAGAGCAGGAGCCTTTTAAGCTCAAGGTCGTGGGTTCGATTCCCACCCGACCCACTTTATAACCCTTTATTCTTTGAAGTAAAAATAGCCTTAGGTGTTAATAGTATAATTTTTAAATCAAGAGCTAAAGACCACTGCTCAATATAAAGAAGATCATATTTATACCAAGTTTCAAACTCATCAGTATTACGATCATTAATTTGTAATAGTCCAGTTATTCCTGGCAAGACATTTAGCCTTCTCATGTATTTAGTATCAAATGTAGACGTGTCGTCATCAAACAATGGTCTTGGTCCCACAATTGACATATCGCCCTTCATGACATTAAAGAATTGAGGGAGTTCATCTAAACTATAGTTTCTGATGAAATTTGCTCCTTCCAAAATTCTGGGATCATTGACTATTTTAAATAAAGGACCTTTACCTTTATTATGTTCTTTAAGTTCATCTCTTAACTCATGTGAATCTTTTTTCATTGTGCGAAATTTATACATCAAAAAATGTTTACCGTGAAGCCCAACTCGTTGCTGCTTAACGATTATTTGCCGACCATCTTTGATTAAAATAAAAATACTTAGATATAAAAATAAGGGAGAGAGAATTGCAATTCCAAGGATTGAGATTGTGATATCCATAAATCGTTTGATTATGTATTTAGATCCATACTGAATATCATTATTAAAATAAGTAAAGAAGAAGTTGTTCAAATGTTCTGTTCTATGAATAAAAATTTTACTAAATGTTACTTCATTTTTTGAAATCAGTAATACTTTTTTATTAATATCTAATAAATAATTCTCTAAATCTATTGGTATTTTTTTGAATTTACCAAGGTTAAAAATTATTAAGTTAACTTCGTTACTTTTATTTATCTTGTCTATTATTTCAATAATTTTGCTTGTATTGTTTAAAGTTTCTAAATCATATTCTCCAATACATTTTCTAAAAGTCATTATTCTTAAACTTCTGAATATTGAATCTTCCTCTAGATTAAATGTTATGTAGTTCTCTTTAGTTACAGATCTACCCAAAAGGGAAGAAATAAGTTCACTATTTCTAAATAACATCAGAATTATTGGAATTATCAAAGTAAAGAGTAGGAGATATCCCCTTGAAAGAATTGTAAATCTAAAAAAGTATATAAAAAGAAAGAATGAAGTCGTCCATAATAAATATAAAGAAATATATTCATCAATAAATTTTCGGTCAAGGCTAAAGGTTAGTTCATTTACATATGTATAAAACTTTGATGAATATAGGAATATAAGAAAAATAAAAACAAAAGCTGCCAAATATATATCTGATTTTATGAAATCATTGGATAAAAAGGGATAAAATCTATCACGATCTTCAAGCAGATTATCACGAATTATTAGGTAACCATCGTAATAATCCCCTATCAAGAAATTATTAAAATAATAAATAGTAAAGCTGGTAAGTATTGTTTGCAATACCAAGAATCTTAAACCGTATTTAAATAGTTTTATAAAAGACATACTATTTCATTGTAAATAAATTTTTTACTATGAAAACAATTAATTCAGTTATAATTTAATAAAGTTGGGGGCGTGGTGAAGTCTGGAGTTCACGCCTGCCTGTCACGCAGGAGGTCGCGGGTTCGAATCCCGTCGTCCCCGCCATACGGCCAGATAGCTCAGTCGGTAGAGCACTTGTCTGAAAAACAAGGGGTCGGCAGTTCGATTCTGCCTCTGGCCACCAATTCCCAATTAGTTATTCCAGAGTACAGAACGAACGCCTAAGCTAATCGTCCCCATTATCGCCCCACATATATATGTAAAACCCTATAAACATTGGAACGATATACACCATATATGACATTTCTAAACCCTATATTTATTGCACTTGTTTTGAAATAGCCCACAAATGATGACAGAAAAAACCACCCTATATTTGGGAGAAAAAAAAGGGAGTTAAGTATTGGGGGTGGTGGATAATGTATCTAGGAAAAAAAACTATCCCCCTGTCTACACACAAAAAAGTCGTAGTATCTTGAGAGCAAGACACCTAGCTAGACACTTAATGCATATATCAATTTGCCGGTGCCTCTATATAATGCGTTACACCTCGGGCAATGTAAGGCAACTTTCTAAAAGTAAAGCATATGTCAATATGAACCCCCCTATATATATAATGTAAGACCTCAATATTTAAAGAGAACAAACTGTTCAATACTGTTTAGTTATCGTTCACAGAGTATTAACAAGTGTATTATTTCTTTCCTTTTTTTAAGGTTCCGGATATGCCATATACCCTTATATCTTGGGGTTTCTATAAGCAATGCACCCTGTTAACTCTCTAGTAAGACCGAACAGAACCACTACATATGGCTCACATCTCTCGGAAAGTTCTACCCACTACTTAACATATGAAATCAATAGGTAGGTATTGCCTTTTAAAAGTTTTAGGGGGTACAAATACTGGCGAAAGATAGGGTAGAGATTCAACAACTGACTACACAATTGATTAATCATTTTCTTTAATGTTTGTGAGTTTGTTGAAAAACTTGAGTATTTTAAAGGAAATCCAATAGCAGATTTGTTTTACGAATAGTAAAATAGAGTTATGAGAATAAGTGATTTAATAATTCTTTTGCTTTTTTTTGCGCTAGTTTTTTACCCTTTTGTTTACATCATTCGTGATAATAGATTACAAAAAGAACAAAAAGTGGGTTGGCTAATAGTTGTCTTTTTCTTTTCTTGGCTTGGACTAGCTGTCTACTTGATTAAAAATAAAGATTAATTACCTACTAACTTTTAAACTTATTTAATTTAAAAACATCAATGTTGAATTAATACGCTACTGTTTTGATAGCATTTGCGTACCCGCGCAAGTGTTCGCTAAGCGAGATGTATGAATTAGGGTATGAATAGCGTATGACCTACCGATGTTAACTTCGGGGTGTCTATCTATATAAAGTAACCTCTAAAAAATATACTGGTAAAGGCTACTATTTATTTTTTAATATTTCTTCTAGAAAAAGTCTTTCCACAAGATTTACACTTCACTGCTGTTTTAGGAATTGCCATATTTGCCATACCAAGAGTTGAAATTGCAGCAAACCTAGCAGCTTTGTTTCTTCTTGTTTTTATATTTGTTCCACCACAATAAGGACAAGATGGCTCCCCAGTTTTTTCATCAATTTGGGCTTCTTTTAAGCTATCAACATCCACTTCTTTAGAGGTATCATCAGGACTTTTATCTTGATTTAATAACTTTTCTTTTTCAATATCAAACTCTTCTTGGCTTAATACACCACTATCTAATAGTTCTTTTAATTTAATAAGTTCATCAGCATTACTCATATTTCCCCCTCTACATTTTTATCTTAATCATCAAATATAAAATGTGTAATGTTTAGAGAAACTACAACAGGAAGTCATCTAGGAACTTTAGGAACTTAGGAAGTTACAATTCGTCCCTAAATCGTCCCTCGCTCATATCTTCACTTACCATTCATTACCACCCAACACACTCATAGGGCTTGTATGCAATGAGCTATATTGAACGATAAATAGATTAAACTAACAGTAGGTCACAAGGTTTGCCCTTATCTGAAAAACAAGGGGTCGGCAGTTCGATTCTGCCTCTGGCCACATGTGTAGCATTTATTTAACAATTAAATCTGATTCAATTGATCCTGACTAAAAGTTTTTTTTTCGGGGTCCAGACCATTTCCAGAAATACGAATTTGATGGTATAAAAATGAGCCACTCTTTTTTGAGCTTAACAGGCGAGTTTACGCCAAAAACAATTGAAAAAAATCCAATTTATATGATATTCAAATTTAAAACGTTTCTTAAATTATTTATTA
>JACLAB010005830.1_pt1 | contig 20784 bp, 25 predicted proteins | sample 8027921 | NCBI WGS metagenome assembly JACLAB01 (sample SAMN15725117, study PRJNA655200) | protist metagenome | isolation source: fluorescence activated cell sorting (FACS) single amplified genomes of... | place: USA: West Boothbay Harbor, Gulf of Maine | collected 2000-07-19
TTTTAAGGAAAATATAAATATAAAAATAAATTTGTCTAATGTTTATCTTGATAACGATAACATTGTTAAAAATTTAAATGGTAAGCTTAGAATTGTAGATAACAAAATATCTCAAGCTAATATATTGGCACTATTTGCAACTAATGAAAATTTAACATTTACAATAAGCACTAAAGAAGGTGAAAAAATTACTACTTTATTCTCATCTAGAGCTAAGCCACTTGTAAAAAGATACAAATTTATAAAAGGTTTCGAAGATAGTGATAAAGGATATTTAGATTTTTATTCTTCCAAAAAAAATGGCATTTCAAATTCAAAATTGATTATTGATAATTTTAAAGTTAAGGAAATTCCAGCATTTGCAAAGTTATTGGCTATTGCTTCTCTTCAAGGAATAGCAGATTTACTAACCGGAGAAGGTATTAGGTTTACAGATTTTGAAATGAATTTTACAAATAAAAATAAAGTTATGACAATTCAAGAATTGTATGCAATTGGACCAGCAATATCTATTTTAATTGACGGTTATATTTCTGAAAATAATATAGTTAGTTTAAGAGGCACATTGGTTCCAGCGACTACAATTAATAGATCCATTGCTTCAATTCCATTAATTGGAGATTTACTTATTGGAAAGAAAGTTGGTGAAGGTGTTTTTGGAGTAAGTTTTAAAGTGAAGGGTCCTCCAAAAAACCTTGAAACAACTGTAAATCCAATAAAAACATTAACTCCAAGATTTATAACAAGGACATTAGAAAAGATTAAAAAAAATTAATCTAATTCAATTTTTAAATGTCTTTTTTTTCCAATAGAAAGCTTAAGGTAGTCTTCTTTAAAAAATTCTTTCGTAATAATTAATTTTTCATCAGATATAACTTTATCATTAATTTTTATCGCTTTACCTTTAATTAATCTTCTTATTTCACTTTTAGATTTTTCTAATTTAGAAAGAATGACTAGATCAATTATATCTAATTTTTCATCAATATTTTTTGAATTAATCTTTATAGAGGGTAAATTTGATCCAAGTGAATTACCCGAAAATGCTTCTTTGGCTGCTTGTTCTGAATTTTTCGCAGCATCTTCACCATGAAGCATTGAGGTTGTTTCATTAGCTAAAAGTATTTTTAAATCATTAATATTATGATTTTCAGCTTTTTTAATATCTTCTATTTTCATATCTGTAAAATTTTTCAAAAATTTTACAACATCTCTATCATCTGTGTTTCTCCAAAATTGCCAATAGTCATAAGCAGATAGAAATTTTTCATCCAGCCAAATTGCTCCATTTTCAGATTTTCCCATTTTAGCACCTGTAGCTAAAGTAATTAAAGGCGTTGTCAAACCATAACTTTGTTTATTAGAATATCTCTTGATAAGTTCAACACCGTTAATAATATTACCCCACTGATCTGAGCCACCTATTTGTAAAACACAATTTTCTTTTTTGTTTAACTCTAAAAAATCATAGGCTTGCAGGATCATATAGTTAAATTCCATGTAGCTTAATGATTGTTCTCTATCTAACCTTAATTTTACACTATCAAAAGTTAACATTCTATTAATTGTAAAATGTTTACCTATATCCCTAAGAAAAGAGATGTAATTTAAATTTTTAAGCCACGTATAATTATTTACAAATATAGGTTTAGTTTCTGGGTCATTATTGTCTAAAAATTTTTTTAATATATCTTTTATATTTTTAATATTTTTTTCAATTTCTTCTTCACTTAAAATTTTTCTAGTTTTATCTTTACCAGAGGGATCACCAATTCGTGTTGTTCCACCACCTAGCAACACTATTGGTCTATGGCCATTTTTTTGTAGTAATCTTAGACACATTATTTGTAGCAAACTGCCAACATGTAAACTTTCCGCAGTACAATCAAATCCGATATAGGCTTTAATTTTTTCACTATCCATTAAATTAGATAATTCTGCTTCATTTGTGCATTGATAGAAGTAACCCCTATCTTTAAATTCTTTTAAAAATTTATTCATAAGATTATAGTTACACAATATACAAATTTTTATTAAAAAGAATATCAATGAAAAATAAATTATATACAGCTATTGGATTAATGAGTGGCACATCAATGGATGGTGTTGATGTGTCTTTAATTAGATCGGATGGATTGGATCAATTCGTCAACATTTTAGATGAATATTATGAGTATGATACCAATTTACATGATCAATTAATAGATCTGAGAAATGTAATTTTCAACATCAAGGATTTAGAAACATATTCTCAAAGATTGATTGAATTAGAGAGAGAAATTACTTTATTTCATAGCAAAATTGTAAACGAAGTATCATTAAAATATAAAGACGAGGTTAATTTTATTGGTTTTCATGGTCAAACTATCTTTCACAATCCCGAACTAAAAATTTCACGACAACTAGGTGATGGTGAATTAATGTCTCAAATAATTAAAAAACATGTTGTCTATGATTTTCGACAAGAAGATTTAAAAAATAATGGTCAGGGCGCACCTTTGGCACCTATTTTTCATAATTTATTATCCAAAAAAATTAATGAAAAGCATCATGTAGAGTACCCAATTTGTTTTATTAACATAGGTGGAATTTCAAATATTACAAAAGTAAATAAAAAAGATGAATGGTTAGAAGAAAATTTAGAGGCATTTGATTCAGGTCCTGGCAATTGTATGATTGATGAATGGATAAGAAAAAATTCAAAATATAAATTTGACCAAAATGGTTCAATTGCAAAATCTGGAAAAATTAATCAACTAACTTTAAATCAAGCGATTGATAATTTTAATATAGGTACATTTGAAAAATCTTTAGATATAAGGGATTTTGACATTTCATTTGTAAGAGGTCTTTCACTTGAAGATGGATGTGCAACAATTACAAATTTTACAGCCTACCTAATAGCAAAAGGAATTGAATATTCAAATGGTAGTAACGATAAACCAATTAGATATTTGATATGTGGTGGAGGAAGAAAAAATAATTTTCTTGTTCAAAATATTAAAGATTATCTTTCCAACAAAACTAATATAAGCTTAGATATAATAGATGAATATAGTTTAAATGGGGATTACATAGAATCTCAAGCTTTTGGTTATCTTGCTATAAGATCATTTTTAAACTTATCAATATCATTTCCTAAAACAACTGGATGCAAAATACCTACTGTCGGTGGAAAATTGGTTAAAAATTTTTAATAAAGAGCAGTTTCTTTTTTTATGTATTTTTCAAGATTTTTAATTAATGCATCTTCAGTTTTTGAAAAAAAATGATTGGCCTCGGGTATTGATTGGAATTCTACTTTAATACCTTTCTGTGCACTTAATCTTTTATCTAATTCTGTGATATATTCCAAAGGAACTAATTCGTCTTTTTTACCGTAGATCATTAATCCAGATGTTGGACAAGGAGATAAAAAAGAAAAATCATAAACATTTGGTTGAGGAGATATTGCAATAAATCTATTAATTTCTGGTCTTCTCATCAATAGCTGCATTGCTATCAAGGATCCAAATGAAAATCCTGATACCCAACATTGAGAGTTATCAAAATTTTCTCTTTCTAACCAATCTAATGCAGCTGCAGCATCAGCAAGTTCACCTTGACCATTATCAAATTCACCATCACTTTTCCCAACACCTCTAAAGTTAACTCTACAAACTGAAAAATCATTATCCATAAATGTATGAAATGTATCCACTACTACTTTATTATTCATTGTTCCCCCATATTGTGGATGAGGTTGCAGAACAAGTGCTATTGGAGATGTATTTTTTTTACTTTTATAATATTTAGCTTCTAGTCTACCCGCAGGCCCAGGTATAAATATCTCTAAAATTTTATTATCCATATGTGCAATTGATTATTGTTCTCAAAAAAAAACTAGGTTTATCACAAGTGAGCGACAATATGTTAGTTTTTTTATTATAATCTATACTTGACCATTTTAGTCAGGTATGTATAAAAAACCTTCAATTTAAAGGGTAATATGAAACTAACATCAAAAGGCAGATATGCTGTAATGGCATTAGTGGATTTAGCAAGGTTTGATAACATTAATCCAGTATCATTAAGAGATATATCTTTGCGTCAAGGAATTTCACTAGATTATCTTGAGCAAATTTTTTCTAAGCTTAAAAAAAATAAAATTGTTCAAAGTATCAGGGGCACACAAGGTGGGTATGTTCTTTCTAAAAAACCAAATGAAATTAAACTTACAAATATATTTCATGCAGTTGATGAGAAAGTTAAAACGGTTCAGTGTAAGAAAGAATCGAAAAAGGGATGCAATGGTAAAGCTACAAAATGTGTTACACATAATCTTTGGGATGAACTAGAAACTCACATCAATAGTTTTTTTGAAAGAAAAAGTTTAGATGATTTACTAAAAAATAATACAGAACAAAGAACATAAAATGGATAATAGACAAAAAGAAATTGATAATTTAAAAGATTATAAGTATGGTTTTTCAACTGATATTGAAAGTACTAGAGCTCCAAAAGGGTTAAGTGAAGAAGTAATTAAATTTATATCAAATATAAAAAAAGAACCTCAATGGATGCTTGATTTTAGATTAAAAGCTTTTGAAAGATTTAAACAATTAAAAGAACCAGACTGGCAAAAACCAAAATATCCAAAAATAGATTATCAAGATTTATATTATTATTCTGCTCCTAAAAGTATGGATGATAAACCTAAAAGTTTAGATGAATTAGATCCAAAACTTTTAGAAACATATAAAAAACTTGGTATCCCTCTTCAAGAACAAGCAAGATTAAATGGCATTGCAGTAGATGCAGTATTTGACTCAGTCTCAGTTGCCACAACTTTTAGAGAAGAATTATCTAAGCTAGGAATTATTTTTTGCCCTATATCTGAAGCTATCCAAAACCATCCTGAGTTAGTTAAGAAATATTTAGGGTCAGTTATTCCAACGACAGATCATTTCTTTGCCACTCTAAATTCTGCAGTTTTTACTGATGGTTCATTTGCATATATACCAGAAGGTGTAAGATGCCCAATGGAACTATCTACTTACTTTAGAATTAACGCTACTAATACAGGTCAGTTTGAAAGAACTTTAATTGTTGCAGATAAAGGAAGCTATGTAAGTTACTTAGAAGGTTGCACTGCACCAATGAGAGATGAAAACCAACTACATGCTGCAAACGTTGAATTAATTGCACTTGATGATGCTGAGATAAAATACTCTACGGTACAAAATTGGTATCCTGGAGATAAAGATGGAAAAGGTGGAATATATAATTTTGTAACTAAACGTGGTTTATGTAAAGGTAAAAACTCAAAAATTTCATGGACACAAGTAGAAACCGGATCGGCAATAACTTGGAAATATCCAAGTTGTATTTTAAAAGGAGACAATTCTGTTGGAGAGTTTTATTCAATTGCTATTACTAATAATCACCAAAAAGCTGACACTGGCACAAAAATGATCCATCTAGGTAAAAATACAAAAAGTAAGATTATTTCTAAGGGAATAAGTGCTGGATTTTCAGATATGACTTATAGAGGTCTTGTCGATATTTCATCTAAAGCCTCAAATTCAAATAATTATACTCAATGTGACTCATTATTAATGGGTAATAAATGTGGAGCACATACAGTTCCATATATTAAGAATAAAAATTCTGAATCAAATATCGCTCATGAAGCTACAACCTCAAAGATAAGTGAAGAACAATTACATTATTGTCAGCAAAGAGGATTAAATGCAGAAGAGGCTGTTGGATTGATTGTAAATGGATTTTGCAAAGAGGTTTTGCAACAGTTGCCAATGGAATTTGCAGTTGAAGCTCAGAAGCTTGTGGGTATCAGTTTAGAGGGAAGTGTAGGGTAATGTTAAAAATAAATAAATTAAATGCAAAAATTGATAATAAGGAAATTTTAAAGGAATTTTCTCTCAATATAAATCCTGGAGAAGTGCACGCTATAATGGGTCCAAATGGATCTGGTAAAAGCACATTATCAAATATTTTATCAGGTAAAAAAGGCTATGAAGTCTCTGGAGAAATTCTTTTTGAAGAAAAAGATTTATTTGAACTTGAAACAGAGGAAAGAGCTCATAAAGGTATTTTTTTAGCTTTTCAATATCCACTAGAAATTCCAGGAGTTAATACCAATATATTTTTAAAGACATCATTAAATGCAGTTAGAAAAGCAAGAGGAGAAAAAGAACTTGATGCTATAGAATTTTTAAAACTAGTTAAGCAAAAATCTAAAGAGCTTAAATTTGATGAGGAGAAATTAAATAGACAATTAAATGTAGGTTTTTCAGGTGGAGAAAAAAAGAAAAATGAAATTTTACAAATGTCATTATTAGAACCAAAGTTATCAATCCTAGATGAAACAGACTCAGGATTAGATATTGATGCCTTAAAGATTGTTGCTGAGGGAGTTAATACCTTGAGAGACAAGAAAAATTCATTTTTAATAATTACTCACTATCAAAGATTACTTGATTACATAAAACCTGATTTTGTACATGTATTGATGAATGGAAAAATTGTAAAATCTGGAGGACCAGACTTAGCATTAGAATTAGAAAAAAAAGGATACGAAAATTTTCATTAGATGAAAGAGCAATTACAAAAAGATTTTGATAATATTATAAGAAATTTGAGTTTATCTCAAAGAGATACTGAGATTAAACAATTTTATTTAGATAACTTTATAAACAAAGGTTTTCCAAATAGAAGAGATGAAAATTGGAAATTTTCAGATCTTAATCAAATAATAAAAAAAAATATTGGGGAACTAAGTTTTTATAACGATTATACATTTACTAATAAAGTTGATACCTCAGTATTTGTAGATGGATTAGAGCATAATAAAATAGTTTTTATAAATGGTAGAATTGAAAAAATTGATTTTGATTATGAAAAAAAAGACCAAATAGAAATAATTGATAAGTCAGAAACTATAAATAAATTTAATAATAATAATTCTCTATCTGATTTAAATAATGCTTTTACTAACAAATCATTTAAAATAATTGTTAAAAATGGCTATCAACTTGTAAAACCGCTAATTATTTATCATATCACTAACCCTGATATTTGGTCCAAAAATATAAATTTAAGATTAGATTTTGAGTTAGGCAAAGATAGTTCTTTAAGATTAATTGACTTATATAACGATACTTCTGAAAAAAATTTTTTAAATATTTTTTATAACTTTGATCTAAAAGAAAATGCAGTTTTAAAAAATTACAAAGTAGATAAACTTGAAAATAAAAATATTAAATATTCCTTTAATAATATTGAACAAGATAAAAATAGTATTTCAGAAACATTTATTTTGTCTTCAGGATCAAATTTCTTTAAAAATGAAATTAATTGTAATTTAAAAGGAGAATATTCGTCAGCTTTTGTGAATGGCATTCTTTCTCTTAATAATGATAAACATCATGAAATTAGAACAATAATAAACCATTTAACTGAGAACACGAAAAGCTATCAATTAATTAAAAGTGTTTTAGATGATAATTCTAAATCAGTGTATCAGGGAAAAATATTTGTTAATTCAGAAGCACAAAAGACAGATGGATACCAACTAAGTAAAGCAATCTTATTAAATAAAGATTCTGAATTTAATGCTAAACCAGAATTAGAAATTTATGCAGATGATGTAAAATGTTCACATGGCTCTGCATCAGGTAGCTTAAGTGAAGACTCTATATTTTATTTAATGTCTAGAGGATTAAATTATCAGCAATCTAGAGAACTATTGATTAATGGTTTTTTACTTGATGTGGTTGAAAAGATTACCGACTCAGAAATAAAAAATTTAATTAAAAATATGATTGGAATTAAAGAATGAAAATAGATGAAATTAAAAAAGAGTTTCCTATTTTTGATGAAAAAATCCAAAATAACGATTTGGTATATTTAGATAGTGCAAACTCATCACAAAAACCTAAAGTTGTAACAGATAAAATCAATGAATTTTATACAAAACAATTTTCTAATGTAGGGAGAAGCGTTCATTATCTTGCTGTTGCTGCTACTAATTTATACGAAAACACAAGAACTTCAGTTCAAAAATATATTAATGCAAAAGACAAGAATGAAATTGTATTTACTAAAGGCGCTACTGAAGCACTGAACTTAGTTGCTAATACTTTGGGCCAAGATTATTTGCAAGAAGGTGATGAGATACTTATTACAGAATTAGAGCATCATTCTAATTATGTACCATGGCATTTTCTAAGAAAATCTAAAAATATAAAAATTAATTTTGCTGAAATTAATGAAGATTGTGAGATTACTTTAGAAGAAATTGAAAAAAAAATAACACCCAAAACAAAGATAATATCAATTACCCATTTATCAAATGTTACAGGAGCCATTTTACCTATTAAAGAGATAGCTGAGTTGGCACACTCAAAAAATATAATTGTTGTTGTTGATGGTTGTCAGGGAGCACCTCATTTAAGATTGGATATGCAAGATTTAGATTGTGATTTTTATGCTATTTCTTGTCATAAAATGTACGGTCCAACGGGCTTAGGGGTCTTGTATGGTAAAAAAAAATGGCTTGAAGAATTGCCACCATATCAAGGGGGTGGAGGAATGATCAATGAGGTTAAAAAAGATAGAATTTCCTATGGTGAATTACCCAATAAGTATGAAGCTGGCACAATGGCTACAGCACAAGTAATTGCATTTGACCAATCTATTAAATTTTTAGAGAGTGTTGGAATAGAAAATGTGATGAAACATGAGGCAGAATTAGTTGAATATGGACAAGAGTTATTACAAAAAAATAATTCTGTTAAATTAATTGGTAATCCAAAAAATAAGGGAGGCGTTTTATCTTTTACCATTGAAGGTATTCATCCACATGACGTAGCAACTATATTGGATGAAGATGGTGTGGCTATTAGGGCAGGCCATCATTGCTGTCAAATACTTCATGATAAATTAAATATTCCTGCAAGTTCTAGAGCATCAGTTGGAATTTATAATACTAAAGATGATCTTGATAAACTTAATGATGCTATAAACAACTGTAAAAAAATATTTAATCTATAATGAATTTAAAAGAATTATATCAAGAAATAATATTAGAACATGGTAAAAATCCAAGAAATCTTGGTAAGACTGATGATTTTAATAAAGATGCCAAAGGACATAATCCCTTATGTGGTGATAATGTTCATGTTTTTTTAAAACTTAATGGTCAAAAAATAGTTGAAGAAATTTCTTTTGAAGGAAGTGGTTGTGCTATTTCAATGGCGTCCGCATCTATTATGACTGATTTGATTAAAGGTAAAAATGAACATGAAGCCAAGGAGATTGTTGAAGATTTTTTAGGAATGATAAAAGAAAATCCTGAATTAAAATCTGAAAATTTAGAAGAAGATGAAAAAACAAAATTAATGTGTCTGTCTGGTGTAAAACAGTATCCAATGAGAGTTAAATGTGCAACTTTATCATGGCACACTTTAGTTTCCGCCTTTGATAATGATAAAGAATATGTTAAAACAGAAAACTAAAAGATATGTCTAAAAAAGAACAAATAATTGAAGAGATCAGAAAAATTTATGATCCAGAGCTTCCAGTAAATATTTATGAGTTAGGTTTAATTTATGATGTTGCAGTTGAAAATGATAACTTTGCTAAAATTAAAATGACACTAACAACACCAAATTGTCCTGTTGCAGAAAGTCTACCTAAAGAAGTTAAAGAAGGTGCGATGCAGGTAGAGGGTATTGAAAATGTTGATCTTGAATTAGTTTGGGATCCACCTTGGAATAAAGATATGATGTCAGAAGCTGCTAAATTGGAATTAAATTTATAATGAATCCTATAATCAAATTAAGTGATAATGCGGCATTAAGAATTAAAGAAATAATGTCCAATGCAGAAAATGAATCGTTAGGAGTAAGAGTATCTGTAAAAACAGGTGGTTGTGCAGGTATGTCTTATGTTATGGAGTACACTAAAGAAGTAAATTCAAGCGATGAAGTAATTGAAGATAAAGGAGTTAAGGTATTTATTGATTCTTCTGCAGTAATGTATCTGCTTGGTACTGAAATGGACTACAAAAAAGAGGAACTTTCATCCTCATTTGTATTTAATAACCCTAATGAAACTGAGCGTTGTGGTTGTGGTGAGTCCTTTAAAGTAGAGTAAATTAGATCACCCAATATTTGCATAGCAGTATTGCATTTGATGCATATCTAATATATACATTTTATATGAATACTTTTGAATTTAAAAATCTTGTTAAAAACCTTAAGAATTCTTTAAAACAAAGAACTTTTTTTAAAGATCTTCGTAAAGAAGTAGAAACTGGTGCCAACGGTACTCAGGACTACGTTGTCAAAAAAGGTGTTAACAAAGATACAATTGCAACAACTAGACAATAATTAATTTCTAGCTACTGTAATACATCTCAAACTCAACTGGATGAGGTGCATGTTCAAATTTATGAATTTCTTCAAACTTAAGTGCAATGTAAGCATCAATTTGATCATCCGTAAATACACCACCTTGAGTTAAAAATTCTCTATCTTTATCCAAACTTTCCATCGCCTCTCTTAAAGAGCCACAAACTGTTGGAATTGCTTTAACTTCTTCTGGTGGTAATTCATACAAATCCTTATCAAAAGATTCACCTGGATGAATTTTATTTTTAATTCCATCAAGTCCAGCCATAAGCATTGCTGCAAATGTTAGATAAGGGTTTCCTGAAGCATCTGGAAATCTTATTTCACATCTTGCACCCTTTTTACTTAAAGTAATTGGTATTCGGCATGATGCAGATCTGTTTCTTGCAGAATATGCAAGAAGCACAGGAGCTTCAAAACCTGGCACTAATCTTTTATAACTATTAGTAGTAGAGTTAGCAAAAGCATTAATTGCTTTAGCATGTTTTAAAATTCCGCCAATATAGTGTAATGCAGTTGTAGATAAACCAGCATAAGCATCACCAGAAAAAACTGGTGTGTCGCCCTTCCAAATAGATTGGTGAATATGCATTCCTGATCCGTTATCACCTGCAACAGGTTTTGGCATAAAGGTAGCTGTTTTACCAAATGAATGTGTAACCATTTGAACAACATATTTATATAACTGAACATTGTCAGCTTGATCAACTAAAGTTCCAAAATACATACCAAGTTCATGTTGACTTGGAGCTACTTCATGGTGATGTTTTTCAACTTTGATACCAACTTCTTTTAAACTTTTAAGATATTCACCTCTCATATCTTGTTCGCTATCAACAGGAGGTACTGGGAAATATCCACCTTTTACTGGAGGTCTATGCCCCATGTTTCCATTTTCATAAACTTTACCTGAGTTATAAGGACCTTCTTTACTATCAAGAACAAATCCAGTGTTATTGGGATCATTACTAATCCTTACATCATCAAAAACAAAAAATTCTGGTTCTGGACCAAAAAATGCTTTGTCACCAATACCTGAAGATTTTAAATATTCTTCAGCTTTTTTAGCAACACCTCTTGGATCTCTTTCGTAAGGTGATCTTTTAACCGCATCAAGAATATCACAAAATAAAACAACTGTGTTATGTGATGTAAATGGATCCATAAACATTCTTGCAGTATCTGGTTTTAAAATCATGTCGGACTCATTAATAGCTTTCCATCCAGCAATAGAAGAACCATCAAAAAATACCCCATCATTTAGCATTTCGTCATCAACAATAGTTACGTCCATCGTTAAATGTTGTAGTTTACCTCTTGGATCAGTAAATCTAAGATCTACAAATTCTGCTTCTTTTTCTTTAATAAATTCTAATACTTTTGCTGCACTCATTTAAGTCTCCTTTATAATTTTCTGAGTGATAAATAACAAAATAATCTCTAAAAATATTGCTTATTTAATAAATAACACCTATGCAATTTTCACATAAGTGGTGTATTTATGCAATATTATTAAACAATTATTTAAAATTTAGTGAACCCATTATTAAATAAAGAGCCAGTTAAAAGAGCTGAAAATTCAATTAAAGAATTCGATCCAAATCTTAAAATTATTTGTTTAGAACAAACCGCAAGAACAGCTGAGGATGCGGCTACAGCTTTAGGTTGCAATGTTGGTGCAATAGTTAAAAGTTTACTTTTTAGTGCTGGGGAAGATTTTGTTCTTTGTTTAGTGTCAGGAGATAAAAGGTGTTCTCTAAATAAATTAAAAAAAATTATAGATAAAAAAGACGTTTCAATGGCAAAACCAGACGATGTTAAAAAAATTACAGGATATACAATTGGTGGAGTTTCACCGGTGGGTCATTTAACAAAAGTAAAAATCTTTATTGATAGTAATTTAGAAAGGTTTACAGAAGTGTTCGCAGCTGCAGGACATCCAAATTGTATCTTTGAAATAAGTTTTAAGAAATTAATAAATTTAACATCAGGTGAAATTAAAGAATTAGCAGAATGAGACAGCCAAAATTAATTGATTATATTTTGTTAACAGTGTTAGCTTTAATTTGGGCGTCAGCTTTTTTTAATATTAAAATAGCCACTTATTCTTTTGGACCGGTAACAATTGCTTTTTTGAGAGTTTTCTTTGGAGCAATTCCAGTTTTGCTTCTTTGTTATTATAAAAATATTAAAATAGAAGCATTTTCTAAAGACTGGTATTGGTTTGCAGTGATAGGGTTTATTAATTTAGTGTTACCATTTTTCTTAATTGCATATGGTGTAAAATCTGTCCAAAGCAATCTAGCAGCGATATTAATGTCTACCACTCCTTTAAGCTCGACCATATTAGGCCACTTTTATACAAAAAATGAAAAATTTAATTTAGTTAAAACATTTGGAATTTTAATTGGGTTTTCAGGAATTGTATTTTTATTTTCTGATAATCTTCTAATTGATGAAAATAATTTTACTTCAGCTTTATTGATATTATTAGGATCAACTTGTTATGTAATTGGAGGAGTTTTAACTTTAAAAATTAGTAAGAAAAAAAATGAAAATGTCACAGGTTCAATATTAATATGGGCAATTATAATATTATTACCATTAGTTGGTTTTATAGAACAACCTTGGCAGTCTATTCCACGGACTGATTCATTAATATCGGTTATTTACCTTGGAATCGTTCCAACAGGTGTTGCATGGCTATTAAGGTTTAGAATATTAAAAAATAATGGTTTAATATTCCAATCTCAGGTTTCTTATTTAATACCAATATTTGGAACTATTTTAGGATACATATTCTTAAAAGAATTAATAACCATCAAAGTTTTAATATCTTTAATAGCTGTTTGTATCGGTATTTATTTTGTAAAAAAAGCTGATAATAAAAAAATCATTTAACTGCTAACATTGCACCAATGTGTGAAGGTCTTGTTTCACAACACCCACCAAGTATTGTTGCTCCACTATCTTTAAATTTTTTAACAATTTCACCAATTTTTTTAGGTGTAAGATCTTCTCTTTGTCCTAAAAACTCATTTGGATTGCCATTAGATTTTGCAAAAGTTGAAGAGTAACCATTTTTTGGTTTAGTGGTAATAAATCCGTTTATTTTAAAACCAAAAGGAACCTCTAAACTTTTTAATTCTTCTATATTATTTTCATAATTTTCAGGTGATACACATGAAAGCATTACCCCAAGTAACTGTTCATCAATTATACCTTTAATATCAGAAATACTTTCGCCACTAGGTAAGTTTATTCCTTCAGATATATGAATGCCAATCAAATAAGGTTTTTTAAATTCTTTAATTGCTTTGATTCCACATTTAAATTCTTTAATACTGCTCCACACGTCAAAATAAAAAAAATCTATATAGGGATCTAATAATTTAGCTTGCTCACTAAAGTTTTTTATAATCTCTTCTTCACTTCTATCATCTGCCTCATAAGTTAAATTTTGAGGAGGTATTCCACCAGCTATAAGAATATTTGGAAATTCTTTTTTTACAGCAAGTGCAATTTCACCAGCTTTTTTATTTAGATATTCAAATTTATTCTCAACATTATTATCTCTTAATCTTTTCCGTCTTGCCGTAAATGTAGTGGTAACAATTACTTCAGCTCCAGCTTTCACAAAGTCTCTATGTGTGTCTAAAAGCAATTGGTGATAGTCTTTATCTAATAAAGCATTAGCACTCCATAATGTTCCATTAGGTTTCATACCTCTTGCTAGGAGTTCTTGACCCATGCCACCATCTAGTATTCTTGTTTGTTTGAAATAATTCAGATTCATTATAATCCTCACTTTTTTAGTGCTTTTGCTTAATGCTAGGTGCACAATATAGTTCAACTACCCTTCACCAATTAATTTTAAGATTTCCTTTTTAGCAGCTTAGCGTGCAATATGGATCAAATCGGCTAAGTTTAGATTATATCTATCGGATTAGGTTGTAAACTATTATTTAAGTATAATTTTTGCATTAAATGAGAAAGATCTTCTCTCACCATCAATATTAAATGGGTAAGCGGTATGCATTAAATAATTTGGAAAAATTAATAAGTCTTTAATTTTTGGTACTACATTATGGATACTTTTGCTTAGAAATCCTTTTTGACCATTTATAAAATCTATTGTGCCATTAGTTTTTAACTTTTTATTCTTTACCATTTTGTTATTAGTCATACCTTTTGGCAGTTTTAAATAACCAACACCAGACAAGTCTCCTTCATGATAATGAATTGGATTATATTCACCTTTAAATTGACGAACCACCCAAAGGTTCAAGATTTTAATTTCTTTAATATTTTTAATATTTTCGTTAGATAAAAATTTTTTAATATTAATTTTGAGCTCTTTTTCTAAATTTTTTTCAATGAATTTATCTGAAATTTTTAATTCATTTTTAATTTGGCTAGCTAACTTTGAGCTATAATCAATTTTTTTAGATTTTGATTTTGTGTCAAATTCTTTATTTAATTTATCAAAAAATTTATTTGATATTTTCGTTTTTCCTATTGATGGTCCAAATGGTTTGATGTTTTTCATTATGATATTAAATATATTAAAAATTGATTAAATCAACATTATGGTAAAATCCTAAATCCCATTCTTATTGCAACAAATATAACTAATAAAGAAGTTATTAAAACCAAAGTTTTGTTAGATAAAAATTTTATATTTAAAAAATTTCCAATTTGACCCCCTATAAGCACAGCCAAAAAAAGAGGCCAGAAATTTAAAAATTCATTAAATACAATATCTTTTGTTAGCTGTCCTGCCACACCAAAAATAGAATTTATTAAGATAAACAAAGATGCTGTAGTTGCTATATGCTTTGGGTGTCCAGCTTTCATTAGAAACAAGAATGGGCTTAAAAATATACCACCCCCAATTCCAACAATCCCAGAAACAAATCCAATTAAAGAACCAATAAAAATAGAAAAAATTTTTGGTATTTGTTTTACTATTACTTGGTTTTTATTAAATGACTTGCTTTCAATTAATAAAAATATTCCAGCAATAACTAAGACAAAAAAAAGTAAAATTTCAAATAATTCTTTTCCAATTGAAATTGAAGCTCCAAAAAAGGCAAAAGGTATGGATCCAAAAAGATAAGGAGTTAATAATTTAAGATTAAGATTACCTGATCTTATATAATTTATAGAATTTCCAGAAACGACAATAATGTTACAAAACAAAGCTATTATTGGAAAAATATAATATGGAATATCCCAAATTAACATTAAAGCAAGATAGGTAGAGCCTCCACCAAATCCAACACTAGAATATAATATTGCTGTTATAAAAAAAAATATTGATAATATGATCATTTAAAAATTATTATGATTGTTAACATAGCTTTATTAACTGTAACAGATACCAGAACATTTGATAATGATAAATCTGGTGCAATCCTTGTTAAAAAAATTGAAGAAGCTAATCATAATTTAATTGATAGAAAAATTTGTAAAGACAATAAAGAAGATATTGTTTTAATCTTAAAAGAATGGATTAATAAAAATGATATTGATGTAGTAATCACTACTGGAGGAACTGGATTAACTGGAAGAGATATAACTCCAGAAGCTATTGATGAAATTGCTGATAAACAAATACCAGGGTTTGGTGAAGTTTTTAGAAATATTAGTTTAAAAACTGTTGGTACATCAGCAATACAATCTAGAGCTTGCGCAGTATTAGCAAATGGCAAATATGTTTTTGCATTACCAGGCTCCTCTGGAGGCGTAACAGATGCATGGGATGGAATTTTAAAGTATCAATTAGATATCAATCATAAGCCATGTAATTTTGTTGAATTATTTCCAAGACTTAAAGAAAAGTAATTATTTTTGATATTTTTTTTTCCATTCTGAGTATGGAATTCCATAAACATGTTCTCTTGCATCCATATCAGAGATTGCTATTCCTTTTTTTTCAGCTTCTTCTCTATACCATTTCGATAAACAATTTCTGCAAAATCCTGCTAAATTCATCAGATCAATATTTTGAACATCTTTTCTTTGGTTCAAGTGTTGAAGCAACCTTTCAAATGCAGCAGATTGTAATTCAATTTTTTTATCTTCGGTCATAGATAAATTATTAGACACATTTCAGATAAGCACAAGATGTAGACATAGATTCAATCTTAAGTAGAAATATAATCATTTAACAATAGAACTTATTATAGTTATTTGGTTAGATAGTGACATGGCTATTAAAAAAGAAATGGCTAACAAAAAGAAAAAAAAGTCTGCGGCAATCAAAAGGAAGGTTGCGACAAATATAAGATCTAAAAACTCATCAAAAAAAAATAAGCTTAAAAAAAACAAAAGAGAGGGAAAAAATATGAGTACAGAAACAGTAAAAGGTGGCGTGTCATCTTCGTTAGATACATCTCATCTTAAAGTACCGTTTCCATTTAAAAAAAAATATGGAAACTATATTGGAGGGAAGTTTGTTGAGCCTAAATCAGGAAAATATTTTGACAACGTAAGTCCAATTAATAATGAAGTTATATGTCAAATGGCAAGATCAGATGCAAAAGATGTTGATGCAGCTTTAGATGCTGCTCATGAAGCATTTAAAGAATGGGGAAAAACCGACATTACCACCAGATCAAACATAATGAATAAGATTGCAGATGTTTTAGAAAAAAATCTAAATCTACTCGCAACAGCAGAATGCTTGGATAATGGAAAACCTATTAGAGAATGTATGGCTGCAGATTTACCTTTAGTTGTTGATCACTGGAGATATTTTGCAGGAGTTATAAGAGCTGAGGAGGGTTCAGTTGCTGAGATAAGTAATTCTCAATACTCTTACAATATACCTGAACCTTTAGGTGTAGTTGGTCAGATAGTTCCGTGGAATTTTCCATTATTAATGGCTACATGGAAACTAGCTCCAGCTTTAGCTGCAGGTAACTGCTCAGTTTTAAAACCAGCTGAACAAACTCCAGCATCTATCATGCTTATGATGGAATTAATTGGTGATTTATTACCTCCAGGAGTAGTTAATATTGTTAGTGGTTTTGGTCTTGAAGCAGGAAAACCGTTAGCTTCATCTGACAGAATAGCTAAAATTGCTTTCACAGGTGAAACAACAACTGGACGTTTGATTATGCAGTATGCTGCACAAAACTTAATTCCAATAACTTTAGAATTAGGTGGAAAATCTCCAAACGTTTTTTTTGAAGACATTATGGATAAAGATGATGCCTTTTTAGATAAATGTGTTGAAGGTTTTGTAATGTTTAACTTGAACCAAGGTGAAGTTTGTACTTGTCCAAGTAGAGCTTTAGTCCAAGAATCTATTTATGATAAATTCATGGAAAAAGTTATTGCTAGAACAAAAGCTGTAGTTCAAGACAATCCTTTAAAAATGGAAACAATGATTGGTGCTCAAGCATCAGTAGAACAAATGGAAAAAATAAAATCTTATCTAGATTTAGGTAAGAAAGAAGGTGCCAAAGTTCTATGTGGTGGAGATGTTGCTAAATTAAATAGTGGGTTAGAAAATGGAAACTATATTCAGCCAACTATTTTTGAAGGCAATAACAGTATGAGAGTCTTCCAAGAAGAAATTTTTGGCCCTGTAGTTTCTGTTACTAAGTTTAAAGATGAGGCAGACGCATTAGAAATTGCTAATGATACGCTTTATGGACTTGGTGCCGGTGTTTGGACTAGAAATGGTAATATCGCTTATAGAATGGGTAGAGGAATTCAAGCAGGTATAGTTTGGACAAACTGTTATCATGCTTATCCAGCTCACTCACCATTTGGTGGTTACAAACAATCAGGTGTTGGAAGAGAAACTCATAAAATGATGCTAAATCACTATAGACAAAATAAAAATCTACATGTGTCTTATGCAGAAAATAAATTAGGTTTCTTTTAACAGATATATTATAATGGCCCGTAATAAAATACGGGCCATATTAAAATGAAAGTTTCAGCAACACCTACAGCACTTGAGTTAATTGAAGACTTAAAAGAAACTCATGGAAAAGATTTATTATTTCACCAGTCAGGTGGATGTTGTGATGGAAGTGCACCAATGTGTTATCCTGCTAAAGAATATATGGTAGGTGATCAAGATGTTTTGGTAGGGGAAATAGGTGGCATACCTTTTTATATTAGTAAAACTCAACACGAAGCTTGGAAAAATACAGATCTTATAATTGATTGCATCAAAGGTATGGGTGGAATGTTTTCACTAGATAATGGAACTGGCAGAAGATTTCTAACTAGATCTGAAATTTGTGTACCAGAAGGCACTAGTTTAAATTAATTTTTGATATTCTCTTAAATTTAAATCTAAATAGTAAAAGAATTAATATAATTACAGCATATATTAATGGTTCAGTAAGGTCTTTTTTAACTAACCAAACAAAATGAGTTATACCAAGTATCGCAATTACATAGATAAGTCTGTGGAGTTTTTTCCACTTATCTTTTAAATAAATCAAAGCTTTTTTTGAAGAAGTGAGTGCAAGTGGCAGCAATAAAACCCATGCAGCAAATCCTACAAAAATAAATTTTTTAGTTAATATGTCTTTTGAAATACTTTCAAAATGAAGCCGGTAATCAATAACTACATAAGTTAACATATGTAAAGTAGCATAAAAAAAAAGAAATAATCCAAGCATACGTCTAAAAGAAATCCAAATATTTAATTTTGTAATTTTTTTTAAGGGCGACATTGATAGTGTAAAGATTATGAACAAAAGTGTCCATTCTCCTGTTAGATGAGTTATCTCTTTTACAGGCTCAGGTCCTAATTTATTAAAAATAGTTTTATATAGAATTAAAAAAAAAGGAATTGAACTAAAAAAAAAAATTGATGGTTTATAATACTTTTTCATTAAAAGTATTTTTTTAAATCCATACCAGTATATAAATTAGCAACTTCATCTCCATAACCATTAAACATTAAAGTTTTAACTCTTGGAGTCCAAATGCCTTCACCAATTATTCTTTCAGTTGCTTGTGACCATCTTGGATGATCAACATTTGGATTCACATTTGAATAAAAACCATATTCTCTTGGTGATGCCCACATCCATGATGAAGTTGGCATTTTTTCTACTAACTTTATTTTAACAATAGCCTTTGCACTCTTAAAACCATATTTCCAAGGAATAAAAATTCTAAGAGGCGCACCATTTTGATTGGGAAGTTCTTTATTATATAAACCTGTAACTACAATGGTTAATGGGTGCATAGCTTCATCAATTCTTAATCCTTCTTTATAGGGCCAATTTAGGACTGGATATCTTTGACCTTTCATTTGTTCAGGATCATAAACACTTTCAAAAGCAACAAATTTTGCTTTACTGGTTGGATTAACTTTAGAAAGTAATTTGCTTAATGAAAAGCCCATCCATGGAATAACCATTGACCAACCTTCAACACATCTTAAGCGATATATTCTTTCTTCAGAAGTGAATGAATTTGAAATTTCTTCCATTGATAATTTTATTGGTTTTTCAACTTCACCTTCGATACTTATATTCCAAGGTTTTATTTTAAAATTCTGTGAATTTTTGTATGGATCTCCTTTAGAAGTACCAAACTCATAATAATTATTATAAGTTGTAATATCTTTGTAGCTGGTAAGTTGATCTTGTTCTTTTCCTAAAGCGTTATTCACAAAAGGAAGTGAAGTTATAGCTATGGAGCTAGCACTAAAACCAATAGATTTTATAAAAGATCTCCTATTATTATAAATTCTTTCAGGAGTAATTTCTGAATATTTAATTCTTTTCATGAAGTATAGGATTTCCTTTCAACCAAGCACTTTCATTATTTGCATAATGTTCCTTTTTCCATATTGGAGATTTTTTTTTAATTTCTTCAATTATATATCTAGATAAAACATATGCTTCATCTCGGTGTTTACAGGCGACAGCAATTATAATACTAATTTCTCCAAGTTCTAAGTAACCTTTAGCATGTTCAATAAATACTGACTTATCTTGTATATTTAATTTTTGATCTGAATCATTATAAATCTCCTTAAAACTTTTAATGACAAGTTCGTCATGACTATCATAAGTAATTCCAGTAACAGTTTGATTGTTATTTTGATTTCTAACCGTCCCTGTAAAAATAATCGAAGCGCCAAAATTTGAGGATGAAATGAAATTTTCAGCTTCATTAATCAATAATTTAGTGTCTTTAGAATTAACAATTTTAGTATGAAGCATTAACCTCCTCCAATAGGTGGTATAATAGCAATTTTTTCATTACTTGTTATTTTATAATTGTCGCTGACAATATTATCATCTGCAGAGCAAAAAGCTGATGAATTTACAATTTTTTTATAATTTTCATTTCCACTAAATTTTTCATCTAAATAATCTAT
>JACLAB010011820.1_pt1 | contig 20767 bp, 32 predicted proteins | sample 8027921 | NCBI WGS metagenome assembly JACLAB01 (sample SAMN15725117, study PRJNA655200) | protist metagenome | isolation source: fluorescence activated cell sorting (FACS) single amplified genomes of... | place: USA: West Boothbay Harbor, Gulf of Maine | collected 2000-07-19
TGACGCTATTGTTACAATGGCAAGAACATATGAGGCACAATGAGAGAGAGTATAATCAAGAGGCTTATTGAGCTGCACCCTAATGACGCTGACCTAGGTAATAGTGTTCGTGAGCTGTATAAGAAGCGGCTGTATAATCGCAACACGGTACTACGCTATGCGTTATGGGGAGGGTTGTTCTACCTAGCGGTGGTAGGGGCAGTGTTATTGTTGGTGTTATTAAATAAATATTAGTATGAGACCTATAGGAAAGAATATAGTTATTGAGACCATTGATGAGGAGGTAAAGACCTCATCAGGTCTATTGCTATCTGCAGAGGATGCGGGTAGCTTCAGGTACAAGAAGGGCAAGGTTGTAAAGCCGGGCAGTGACGTATCAGTTATCGGTGAGGGTGATATGATATACTACGATAAGAGGTCGGGGTATACTATGATAATCAATGACGAACCCTACACCATCATTCAGGAGCGTGATGTCGTTGTTGTCTTATAGATGCATTCATCTCCTTGATAAAGTTTCTATAGACCTTATCTGAATATTTTACATTACGTTTGAACATAGGATTCTTAGATGGTGAGGTAGGTATCTCTTCACCATTTAGTTTCTTGTACAGCGAGTCAATCATTCGCTTGGTCTTATACGAGAGTGTGTATAGTGCCTTTCGTTTTCCCATATGCTTCCTGAATACCTCAATCCATTTATCACGCCTTAGCCTATCGAAGCGTGTCACATCCCAACTTAGTAGCTCATTAAACTCTTGGAACTTATCCTTAGAGAAGTAGTCCTCTGTGTAGAGGAATAGTAACATATCAAGGTCTGCCTGTGTGAGTCCATACTTAGACTTGATGAACTGACGTATGACCCTCCAATACTTTAGGTAATCTGATTTCATTAAATTTAATTTTGTAAATTTGTGTAAATATAAAAAAGTTATGGCAATCACAAACGATAAGGGTAAGTATAACCCTAAAACAAAAAGATACAGTAAGGACGAGGTTACAGTATCAAAGCCTGATGCAAACTGTATGATAAAATCAACAGTTAAGGCTACAGGAAAGGTATTGAGTACATCTAAGCTTAGCCCTGAGGCTTGCAAGAGGTCTAAGGGAACAGCAACACAGTCTGAGGTAGATGCTTTTAAAGCAAAGAGAAAGTCAGATAAAATCAAGAGTGCTCCATCTAAGACTTATGCAATTGCTTATGACAACGCTAGTCCTGCTGATAAAAGAAAATTACGACTTGCCAAAGGTACCAAGACAGGTATGAGTGATGCACAAATAGCAAAAGTTCTTGGGAGCTAAGGGTAGAACAAAGAAAGGTAATAAGATTTGTCCTGCAGGTATTGCTTGGGCCAAGAGAACCTTTGATACCTATCCATCGGCATATGCTAATATGGCTGCAAGTAAATACTGCAAGGACCCCAACTATGCTAAGAAGTCTAAGAAGTAATGGGTGAGCTGAAGAAGTGGCGAGATGAGAAGTGGGTACGCATAGGTACTGACGGCTCTATCAAGGGTGCTTGTGGTACAAGTAAGAACAAGAAGAACCCTGATAGATGCTTGCCATTAAAGAAGGCTCAGAGTATGACTAAGGCAGAGCGTAGAAGAACTGCTCGTAAAAAGAAACGTGAAGGTCGAAAAGGTAAGCAGTTTGTATCTAACACACCTGCTGCTAAGGTGACAAAGAAATATACCAAGAGATAATGGCTGATAAAAAGAAAGAGTTAACGGATAAGGAAAAGAATGACATAGCATTTCGTAATGCTGTTGTTGATAAATTAACTAGCCTAGAGAAGAGGACTCGGAAGAAGGTAAAGAAGAAAAGAATAAACATAAAGGGATTAAAAGGTTTACAGGGGGTTACAGGGTTTTTAATTTATAGATAATGGCAGAAAAAAGTAAGATGAAATGCAATCGGGTTACTTCGTCAGACAGGCCCGGCAAGAAGAAGATGGTGAAAGCCTGTGAGGGTGGCAAGGAGAAGCTGATTCACTTTGGTGCTAAGGGGTATGGTCACAACTATTCCCCTGCAGCTCGCAAGTCATTTAAGGCACGACATAAGTGCGACACCGCTAAATCAAAACTAACAGCAAGGTATTGGTCCTGTAAGAACCTATGGGCGGGAAAGGGTGGCTCTACAAAGAGCTCACCAAAAAATCGTCAAGGAAAATATTAGTATATTTGTAAAAACATTTTAACAATGGCACAAGGATACAACGCACGACTCGATGAGTCATTAGGAGCTAAGAACGGAAAGAAGTCTCAGTCAATGAAGTCTCGTAGAGATGAGTCTAAGGCAATGTCTAAGAAGGACTACGGTCACGCATATGGTGGAGACCACTCAATGTCTTACGAGCATAAGTGTATCAAGGACAGACAGGTTGGTCCACACCTTACAAAACTTATTAAAAAGTAATGTCTTACAATAGAGACTTTCCATTAGCATCTACCTTTGGTAGCGACAAACCTAAGAAGAAGAGAAAGGTTGAGAGGGGGACATATGGTTTCGGTATAGATGGCAAAGAAGTTGAGGTTGAAGGTAAGATGATTACTAAGAGAAGTGGTAAGAAAAAATTTAAACCTAAAAGCAGAAAGGATAAAAAAATGTTTAGGGTTATAGATAGGAATAAAAGAAAAAATAAAACGTAACTATGGGCAAGGCTTTAGTATGGTTAGGAAATAAAATCATCGCAATAGGATTGTGGTGCAAAAGAACTTGGAACAAGTTCATTAGTAAGTTAATGTTTAAAAATATATAATATGGCACGAGATTTATCAAGTCCGTTAGCATCTACCTTTGGCGATGACAAACCTAAAAGAAAGAAAACAAAAACCATAAATCTTAAAGAGGTTAAGGTTGAGAGTGTTGGTAGATATACTGACAAAAAACAATCAATGTCTAAGGCTAAGAAGCAGGCGAAAAACTTTTCAAAGAATGAAAGTACGGGATATGCTGCTAAGTTTACACCTAAGAAGGTAAAGACAATCACATATAAAGACGGTAAGAAAGTTAAAACTACTGTTGCGAAAGACGATAATGTTGTGAAGGAAAAAGGTAAAGAAGTTCGTGTAGAAAGGAGAGAAGACAGGCAAAAAAAACGACAAGACAAAAAAGTTATGCGTAAAACTGTCAGAGCCGCAAGAAAATCTAAAAGAAAGAACTAATGGCATATAGAACATCACAACCCTTAGCAGTAACACAGTTTGACGATGACAAGCCTAAGAAGAAGAAGAAGACAACTACAAAGACAAAGACAAGAACTCTTCGTGGAATGTCTGTAAGTCAAGCAGATAAAGCCCGTTCAGGTTCAATAGATAGAGCAAAGACAACTACAAAGACAACTGTAGAGAAAGCTGCAAAGTCAAAATCTTCTAAGCTTGACAAGAAAATTGAACGTGCTAAAAAGAGAGGAGTTAACCCGGAGTACATTAAAAAGAAAGCCGAAGAAAAGAAGCAAAAGAAATTGGAGAAAGAGGGAGCTAAGTCTTTTAAAAATAGAAATCTTACTAAGGAACAAAGACAGACTAAAAGAAAAACAGCATTAAGAAAAATAGGTTTAGGGAAAAAAGATTCTCAAATGGGTAGTAAAAACAGAAAAGGCAGAGTCGACCCAAATTGTGGTACAGCAGGACAGAATAAAAGAGCAACTAAAAAAAGCTGCAAGGCTCCTAAAAATAAATAACTAATGGCATACAAACAAAAGAGTCGAGGTCTCGGTGATAGCATCGAGAAATTTACAAAAGCTACAGGGCTAAAGGCTGTGGTTGATAAGGTTGCTAAGGCTACAGGGAAAGACTGTGGCTGTGACGCACGTAGAGACTCTTTGAATCGAAGGTTCCCATTTAAAAAATAATCCTATGCAGATATCCATATCAAATGCTATAGGTGGCGGAGGTGGCGCAAAGGGCGGTGGTACTCCTCCATTTTCAAATACAGAGAGCATACTATTAGACGGCATTGATGCTTATGTAGATTGCAGTACAGGATTAGGTAATTCACAAGGCACAATTACTAATTTTAGTGTTTCAATGTGGATTAAGCCAAGTGTAACAAGCGGTAATGACTTATTCTTCAATATAGGTAGTTTTGCAAATAGTTTTGGCGAAATAGCGTTTCAATTATTATCAAATAATTTATTCATAAAATTAGACAATTCAGCATATAGAGTTTGGATTCCATATACAAACACATCGGCTTGGCAACATTTGGTTTTTGTTTATGACGGAAGCAATAGCGCAAATACAAAAATGTACATTAACGGAACATTGCAATCTCCAAGTACAGGAGGTGTGTACCCAAGTAGTTTAAATTTAAGTGGTCTTAAAACAATAATAGGCGCGGGATATTCAGTTAGTTATTCATATTCGGGTTTACAAGATGAGGTAAGTTATTTCAATACAACTTTGACACAAAGTGATGTAACATCTATCTATGGAGGTGGTAGTCCTTCCTCACTTTCGAGTTACTCAAGTTTAGTTTCTTGGTGGCGTTTTGAAGGAACAGGAACAACTGCAACTGATAGTGGTAGCGGAGGCAATAACGGAACATTAGAGAATACAGTTGTAAGAAGCACAGACGTACCTACATAAATAATTTATTATCTTTGTATAAAACAAAACATTATGCCAACAATACCAAATGACGAACAGTTTGTAGGGATATCATCCTCACAGGACTTAGTCGAGAGAGGTTCTTATCAGACAAACAGCGCAAGAACGATATATACATATGCCGACCTAAAGCTAGGCTCACAGTCCGCTGTAGCCAATACGGGGGTTGTAATATCATTTACAGAAGCTGAGGTATACAACACCTCATCATCGGCAGGGACAGGTAACATCACAAATGATTTGACTGACGCACAGTTGGGAATCGTACAGAAGATATACCACGAAGAAGGGACAGAGCCTCAGACACCTGCGGGATGGGTTCTTATGGGTTCGGGTACATATAGCACTACAGCTCTTAACGTAATCTATGCTGAGTGGTGTGGAGGAACGAGAGTTGAGTATTGGATTGTACAGCCTGCGTAGATGTCTAACCGCTACCGTTCCATACTATCATTAGGGAGTAACACTCCTTCCTTTAGTAACACAAAGAGCATACTATTAGACGGTGTTGATGACTTTGTAACTATGGGTGATGTCTCTAATTTAAACTTTCAAAGAACTGATGCTTTTTCAATTTCTACTTGGGTTAAAAGAGGTGCGTTTACGGCAACACAAATTCTTTTTAGTAAAATGAATTCGTCAGGAAATTATAGAGGTTATATGTTTTATATAGCGGAAACTTCAGATACACCACAATTTTTGTTAAGACGAGATACAAGTTTTACGTTCCAAAGATTACTAGTTATAGGCTCTACAACAATATTAGATAATAATTGGCACCATTTAGTGGTTACTTATGATGGTTCAAGTACAGCAAGTGGGGTAAAAATTTATGTGGATGGAATTAGTGATACAACAACATTCACGGGTGCTATATCCGACTCAATAACAACACCGGCATCAGTAAATATTGGGGCAAGAAATAATAATAATTATTTAAACGATTTTAGTTGTGACGAAGTTTCAGTCTTTAATTCAGAACTTTCACAAAGTGACGTAACAAGCATATACAACGGAGGTGTACCAAATGACATATCTTCATTAAGTCCACTTTCGTGGTGGAGATGTGGAGACGGAGATACAGCGCCTACATTAACAGACAATGGTTCAGCAAGTAATGACGGAACAATGACAAACTTTACAACTTTTAGCACAGATGTGCCAACATAAAAACGAATAACAATGAGTACAAAACAAGCAGAAACATACGCAATAATAAACATTGCAGATTTAGGAAACATTGACTTCAGTCAAGTGGGTGAAACGGATGAGACTACAATTAGAAAGTCATTGGATGATTCACAATTTGTGATTAAGTGGAATACAGAACCTACGTTTATAGCAGACGGTACGGTTGTACCTGTAGAAACTTTAACACACGAACAAGCCTTAACGCTTATGGCAAGTGCTGAATGGTCTGAACCTATACCTGTAGAAGAGTAAGATGTCGGGTAACTACCGTTCCATACTATCATTAGGGAGTAACACTCCTTCCTTTAGCAATACAAAGAGCATACTATTAGACGGTGTTGATGACTATGTAGATTGTGGTACTAATTTAGCGCTATTAGGAAACGCAACAACTTTTAGTGCTTGGGTAAAAATGACTGATGCAACAAGTTTCCGAGTATTACATAAAGGTATTGCGGGAAGTAGAGAGTATGCTTTTGGTATGGGAACAAGTGATACTTTATTTCTTATCCTTTATAATGGTTCAACTAATTACATAGGAAAAGTAAGCACATCAACAATGACATCATATCAAGGTCAATGGGTTCACATATGTGCAACTTATGACGGAAGCACCAATGCAAGTGGGATAACTTTATATGTTAATGGTTCTGCGTTTAATTCAAATTCAATTAATGGAGGTTCATATACTGCACCAAGTGGTAACAATAATGGAGATGTTTATATAGGTAGATACAATACTGAATACGCAGACGGAAACCTTGATGAGGTTTCAGTATTTAATTCAGAACTTTCTGCAAGTGACGTAAGCACAATATATAACGGTGGTGCGCCAAATGACATAAGTAGTCTTTCACCTTTGTCTTGGTGGAGATGCGGTGATGGAGACACAAGTCCAACTCTTACTGACAATGGAAGCGGAGGTAACAACGGAACGATGACAAACTTTAGTACGTTCAGTACAGACGTACCTACATAAGTATTTATACATATAAAAAAATAATGCTATCTTTGTAGGTATACAAAAAGACAAAGATGGCTTACCAAAAATTACAGGCTCGAAGAGCTGCAGCAGTCACGCCAAGTGACACAGCAATAATCCCAAGTATATCATCACAAGATGGCAAAGGTAACAACGGTTGCGTTCTATACGTTGGTGTAGCGGGTGACGTTAAAGTTACCACTGCAGGTGGTGATGACGTTGTATTTACAGGTATCCTTGCGGGTAGCTTTATTCCGGTTCAAGTATTAAAAGTATTTTCTACAGGTACAACAGCTACAAATATTGTAGCATTGTGGTAATATTCTATTCTACCTCATCGGTGGATGTTAAAATAAATTATGAAATAGTTAGCGATGGAGACAATAAGTGAGAGCACAAAGATTAAATTAACCCCAAAGAATTTTATTTTTATTGTGGGTCTAGTCACAACCTTTGTAAGTATGTACTTCTCCCTTCAGTCTCAAATCGAAGAAGCTAAACAGTTACCTGTTCAAGACCGAGAGGTTAAGGAGGCGGTAATAAAAACCTCAAATGAACTTACGTTCATCAAGGAGGAAATCACAGACATTAAGGGACAACTTCAAATAATGGATGACCGTCTCTATGAACTCCAATAGATTATGGCAAAGGTATGTAGATGCTGTCACCAAGAAATCAAGAGCGATTCAAAGTACATTTGGATTCTTGATAATGGTCACGGTGGAATTATTGATGGTGTCTATCAGACACCCGGAAAGCGTAGCCCTATTTGGGCAGATGGTACTCAGCTCTTTGAGGGTGAGTTTAATCGTGCTATTGTAGATAGGATTGCAGCATACTGCGATAAGAATAACATCGAGTATATAAACTTAGTAGACACCAATGAGGATGTATCCTTATCTACAAGAGTCAAGATGGCTAATGAGGTTTATCGTGAGTCAGACAAGCCCTGTATATATGTGAGTATACACGCAAATGGATTCAGTGATGAGTCTGCAAATGGTTGGGAGGTGTATACATCTCCGGGAGAAACTCAGTCAGACCATATCGCAACGGTGCTATACGAACAGGTAGAGAAAGAGTTTCCTAGCTACAAGATGCGTAAGGACACAAGGGATGGTGATGTGGACAAGGAGTCAAACTTCTATGTTCTTATACACACAGCAATGCCTGCTATACTTTCTGAGAACTTCTTTATGACAAACGAGAGAGAGTGCAAGACGCTACTTCTTAGCGAGGAAGGTAGAGACCGCATAGCAAAGGCTCACATTGAAATGATAAATAAAATCGAAAACGAATGAAAGAAATATTAGGAAGACTATTTGGAAAGGGTTCAGGAGTTGTTGAGCAGGTCGGAGGGGTTGTAGACAAGTTCATTAGAACCAAAGATGAGAAGGCTCAGTTCGAAAAGGAAATGGCAGAGATACTCATTAATGCTGAGGCTGATATGCAGAAGAACGTCACCGAGAGGTGGAAGTCAGATATGGGTTCTGACTCTTGGCTGTCAAAGAATGTTCGCCCATTGGTATTGATGTTCTTAATTTTCAACACGATGCTGTTAATATTTATTGATGCAGGACAGCTTGACTTTAAGGTAGAAGATAATTGGGTGAGCCTATTAGAGATATTATTACTTACGGTTATAGCCGCATATTTTGGCGGTAGAACCATTGAGAAGACAAGAAAGAAATAATTCCTATCTTTGTAGCAAATAAAATCTAATACAATGAAACTTAATGAAAAAGAATTAGAGACCATCCGTGAGATGCAGGGTGAGTTTCAGAAGGCAAAACTTGCCTTAGCAGATTTAGAGCTTAACAAGCACCAACTTCTAAAGACGATTGATGTCTTGAAGCAGGACTTCGGTAAGCACGAGCAGAAGCTTATAGATAAATATGGAGCCGACTCCGTTATAAATGTTCAGACAGGAGAGGTTACTGAAAACAAAAAATAAAGATGGCAAGAATAAGTACATACACAAATGCAAGTCCGGTAACACTATCGGATAAATTTATTGGAACTGAGGTAGCAGGAACACCTGTTAACGTTACTAAGAACTTTTTAATTAGTGACCTTCTCGCATTGTTCCAATCTAATATTACTTTGCAGAATGTACTTGATGCAGGTAACACAGCTACTCAGAGTATAATACTCACAGGAGACATTACGCAGACAGGTAACTTCAGTATAACAGGAGGAGACTTAAGTTTGGGAAGTACAGTAAGAGACTTTAATGGGGCTCTTGGTAACAGTGGTGAGACTCTTGTTTGTAATGCAAGTGGTCAGCTTGTTTTTGGTTCGGGACTTACGAATCAGAATCTTCAGCAGGTATTAAACATTGGCAACACAGCAACTCAAGATATCAACCTAACGGGTAGTATCACTCAGACAGGAGACCAAGATATAACAGGAGATGTCACCCATATAGGAAACTATCTGTTTGAGAATGGTCAGTTTACTTTTGATGCAAACTCATCAATCTATGTGCAGGCAGCGGTAAAGGATTCCACAAACACTTTAGGTGGTGACGGTCAGATTCTTGTTTCAAATGCAAGCGGAAAACTAACTTGGCAAGACAGTGTACCTACAACAGTACGAACAAGTACAGCTACGACCACAAATATTATTCTTGCTGACAAGAATGGTGTTGTTATCACAAACACCTCAACCTCAACTGATGTAAGGATACCTACAAACGCAGGTGCAGCATTCGCTATAGGGACTAAGATAACCATAATTCAAGAGGGTTCGGGTACTGTTACCGTAGTGGGAACATTGGGTGTTACACTTCAGTCAGCTCAAGGACACGATAGGTTGTCTCATCAGTATTCAGTAGCCACTGTTGTGAAGACAGCCATAGACACTTGGTATCTATACGGAGACATAAAAGCATAGATGGATATCAGAAAGATAGCTATAGGTCCTGACTATAAGGGTGGTGCAATGCATTACCTTGTAGGACAGAACGTGCTAAATAATCAGTATATTATACACCTTATACGTCACGACAAGAAGGATGGTAGTATAAAGATTTGGATTGAGAAAGATGATGAGGTAGTGTTGTGGAAGAGCTTCACAAATACAATGCCTGTATCCATTGAGTACAACATAAACTTTTAGTATTGAGCGAAGAAAAAAGATTAGAGCTTCAGCAGGAGCTAGCTATACTCCTAGAAAAGAAGGAGACAGCAACAGACTTTACAAATAAATTAGAAATCGCAGATGCGATTCATAACATTCAAATGAAATTAACAGGAGTCAAACCAACAGATACGCATATAGATTGCATTGGTTGCGGCTCATAGCCCACTATGAAGTCACCATTTTATTTTATAACTAGACCATACAACGGAAGGAGATATGATAACGTCAAGTCTATTGGCGGTATTGATTTTATTACTAGCACATCAGAGGAGGACCATAAGGCATCCAACAGATATGCTGAGGTTGTAGAGACACCTCTAGGATATGAAGGCCCAATAAGGAATGGAGACACGCTCCTAGTTCATCATAACGTATTCAAGTTCTATAACGATATGAAGGGCAGACAGCAAAGCGGAAAGAGCTTCTTTAAGGATGACCTGTTCTTTATAGATGAGGAACAGTTCTTTATGTATAAGCAAGACGGTGAGTGGTACTCATATGACAGATACTGCTTTGTAAAGCCCGTGCCTAAATCAGAGTCATATATATTTAAACCCTTTAGTGAAGAGCCCTTGGTAGGTACTATGAAATATCCCAACGAATACCTTAGGTCTAAAGGAATATCTAGTGGAGATATGGTATGTTTCAAGCCTGATAGCGAGTATGAGTTTGAGGTAGATGGTGAGAAGCTATATAGGATGTATGACCATCAGATAACAATAAAGATATAATGGACAACAAGGATATAAAGCTTAGGATTATAGATGCCGCAATGAAGGCTGTTGAACAGCTTATAAAGGTAGCTAAGGAGGATATAATAAAGATAGACCCTGAAGATGAGCTAGCGGCAGACAGGTTAAAGAATGCAGCAGCTACAAAAAAATTAGCTATATTCGATGCGTTCGAGATACTTACAAAGATTGAGAGCGAGCGTGCTGATATAGATATAGCCGACAAGGGTCCATCTAAGGTAGACACAAAACAAGGATTTGCAGAAAGAAGGTCAAGATAGTTTATGTAAGGTGTTAGAGGGATATGTACCCTCTAATGTTATAACCAACAAGAATAGAAATAAGAGTTGGTTGTATGGCTATGACCCTAAGTATGATATGGTAATCATCTCTAAGACAGGTATGATTGGAGATATTATAAATATCAAAGGGCTAGTGGTGGCACTACCCGCATCACCTAAGGATGTTCATAAAAGAAGCAAGACCTCATCTGAGCAGTATTGGGAGAGAAATGCTATACCTAAACCCTTAGAGAGAATTACATCTATATTCCAATGGAACGAAAAGCCTACAGACTTTAAGAGCCTTTGGGTAGATTACATAGAGGGCGAGTTTGATAAGCGTGAGCTAGGATATTGGTTTATGAATAACGGAAGTCCTACATATGTTACAGGTGCTCACTATATGTATCTTCAGTGGACAAGTATTGATGTTGGATACCCTGACTACCGGGAGGCTAACAGAATTCTATATATATATTGGGAGGCGTGTAAGGCAGACAAGCGAAGCTTTGGTATGGACTATCTAAAGATAAGACGTTCAGGCTTTTCATTTATGAGCTCATCAGAGTGTGTGAATACAGGAACACTAGCAAAAGACTCTAGGGTTGGTATATTATCTAAGACGGGTGCGGATGCTAAGAAGATGTTTACAGATAAGGTTGTACCTATTAACAGTAGGTTGCCATTCTTCTTCAAGCCTATTATGGATGGTATGGACAAGCCGAAGACTGAGCTAGCCTTTAGGATTCCTGCTGCAAAGATTACAAAGAAGAATATGTATGACACCACTGTCGATGAACTGATGGGGTTAGACACTACAATAGATTGGAAGAATACAGATGACAACAGCTATGATGGTGAGAAGCTTCTATTATTAGTACACGATGAGAGTGGGAAGTGGTTAAAACCAAACAACATACTAAATAATTGGCGTGTAACAAAGACGTGTCTACGTTTGGGTAGTAAGATTATAGGTAAGTGTATGATGGGCTCAACCTCTAATGCTCTAGCAAAGGGTGGTGAAGAGTTTAAGAAGCTATATAACGACTCTGATGTAGGCAAGAGAAATGCTAACGGTCAGACCAAGAGTGGTATGTATTCCTTGTTTATTCCTATGGAATGGAATATGGAGGGCTTCATAGATATATATGGTATGCCTGTATTCAGAAAACCTACAAAGCATATACGTGGTGTTGATGGTGAGATGATTGATAATGGAGCTATAGACTATTGGGAGGCAGAGGTGGAGTCATTAAAGAACGACCCCGATGCATTGAACGAGTTCTATCGTCAGTTTCCTCGTACTGAATCTCACGCATTTAGAGATGAGAGCAAGCAGTCACTATTTAATCTAACCAAGTTGTATCAGCAGATAGACTACAATGACTCATTAATAACTGAGCATCACCTTACTAGGGGAAGTTTTCATTGGAAGAATGGAATCATTGACTCCAAGGTTGTATGGGCTCCTGATAAGAGGGGTAGGTTCCTAGTTAGTTGGCTACCAAAGAAGGATTTGCAGAATAATGTATTTGATAAGAGAGGTACCAAGTATCCGGGGAATGAACACATCGGTTCATTTGGGTGTGACTCCTATGATATATCAGGTACTGTCGGTGGTGGTGGGTCTAATGGAGCACTTCACGGTCTGACAAAGTTTAATATGGATGACGCTCCTACTAATGAGTTCTTTCTAGAGTATATTGCTAGACCACAGACCGCAGAGATATTCTTCGAGGAGGTGCTTATGGCCTGTATATTTTATGGTATGCCTATACTTGTAGAGAACAACAAGCCAAGGCTACTATATCATTTTAAGAATAGAGGGTATAGAGGATTTAGTATAAACAGACCTGACAAACATTATAACAGGCTCTCTAAGACAGAGAGAGAGTTGGGTGGTATACCTAACTCAAGCGAGGACATTAAACAGGCACACGCCTCAGCTATTGAGTCTTATATAGAGAAGTATGTAGGCTTAGATATAGAGGGTACTTATCGTGATTCAGAGGAGATGGGCTTTATGCCTTTCGCTAGAACCCTTGAGGATTGGGCAAAGTTTGATATTAGTAACAGAACAAAGTATGATGCCACTATTAGTTCAGGTTTGGCTATTATGGCAAATCAAAAGCAGGCGTATATGCCTGAGAAAAAAGAGTCGAAAATAAGTATTAACTTTGCAAGGTATACCAATAACGGTACAAGAAGCGAAATAATTAGAAGATGAAGGACGTAAAAGTAAACATTTCATCTACAGGATTTCCAAGTCAATTTGTTTCTGACGCTGAGAAAGCAACAGAAGAGTTCGGACTACAGATTGGACAGGCCATTCAGTATGAATGGTTTAGAAAGGATGGGCAATCGTGTAGATACTATAGCCAATGGGGAAACTTTAACAGGTTGAGATTATATGCAAGGGGCGAGCAGTCGATTGCTAAATATAAAACTGAGTTGGCGGTAGATGGAGACTTGTCTTACTTAAATCTTGATTGGACACCTGTCCCTATTATACCTAAGTTTGTTGATATCGTTGTCAACGGTATGAGTGATAGACTTTTTAAGGTAGACACCTATGCTCAGGACGCAATGTCTCAGGCTAAGCGTAGCAAGTATCAGGATATGATAGAGGGGCAGATGGTGTCTAAAGAGGTGCTATCTATAATACAAGAGAAGTCAGGTGTAGACCCATTCGCTATGGACCCTGCAAATCTACCTGAGTCAGATGAGGAGCTTTCGTTATATATGAATCTAAACTACAAGCCTGCTATTGAGATAGCTGAGGAGGAGGCCATCAATACTATCTTTGATGAGAATCATTATCAGGATATTAGAAAGAGGCTAGACTATGACCAAATGGTTCTAGGTATATCTTGTGCGAAGCACGAGTTCTTACCGGGAGCAGGAGTTCAGATATCATATGTAGACCCTGCTAATATTGTATACAGCTATACAGAGCACCCACAGTTTAAGGACTGCTTCTATTGGGGAGAGATAAAGACAATACCAATCACTGAGCTTATAAAGATAGACCCATCATTAACTAGAGAGGACCTAGAGGAGATAAGCAAGTATAGTCAGAGTTGGTATGACTACTATAATACAGCTCAGTATTATGAGAACGATATATTCTATAAAGATACCTGTACCGTTATGTACTTCAATTATAAGACCACTAAGAAGGTAGTATATAAGAAGAAGATGCTTGAGGGTGGTGGCTCTAAGGTAATAGAGAAGGATGACCAATTCAACCCACCTGCAGATATGATGGAGGAAGGTAGATTTGAAAAGATTGAAAAGACCATTGATGTATGGTATGATGGCGTTATGGTTATGGGTACTAATATTATTCTTAAGTGGGAGATGGCTAGGAATATGGTACGTCCAAAGTCTGCAAGTCAGCACGCACTACCAAACTATGTAGCATCAGCACCTAGAATGTATAAGGGTGTTATTGAGTCTTTGGTTAGGAGGATGATTCCTTTTGCTGATTTGATTCAGATGACACACCTAAAGCTTCAGCAGGTAATATCTAGGGTGGTACCTGATGGTGTATATATAGATGCCGATGGATTAAATGAGGTAGACTTAGGTACAGGAGCAGCATACAATCCTGAGGATGCATTGAGGCTATACTTTCAAACAGGTAGTGTTATTGGTAGAAGCTACACTCAGGATGGTGAATACAATCAAGGTAAGGTTCCAATCAAGGAGCTTCAATCTTCATCAGGTGCTAGTAAGTCACAGATGTTGATATATAACTACAATCACTATATGGATATGATTCGTTCTGTCACAGGACTGAATGAGGCTAGGGATGGTTCTGCACCAAACTCGGATGCTTTGGTAGGTATACAGAAGCTTGCAGCACTAAGCTCTAACACGGCAACTAGACATATACTTGACAGTAGTCTTTATATATATAGAACATTAGCAGAGGCTTTAACATATAGGGTTGCTGATATACTAGAGTATTCAGACTTTAAGGATGACTTTATAAATAAGATAGGCAAGTACAACGTAAGTATCCTTGGAGATATATCTGACCTATACATATATGACTTTGGAATATTTATAGAGGTTAGTCCTGATGAGGAGGAGAAGGCACAGCTAGAACAGAACATTCAGATGGCATTGTCACAGAAGGACATTAGCCTTGAGGATGCTATTGACATCCGTGAGATTAGAAACCTCAAGATGGCTAATCAGTTATTAAAGCTTAAGCGTAAGCAGAAGCAGGAACGTGAGCAGCAGCAACAGATGCAGATGCAGGCTATGCAATCACAGCAGCAGATGCAGTCTCAAGAGCTTGCAGCGCAGACAGCTATGCAGAAGATACAGGCAGAGACACAGAGTAAGATGCAGATTAAGCAGGCAGAGATTGCCTTTGAGATTGAGAAGCTTAAGAACGAGGCAGACCTCAAGAAGCAGCTTATGCAGACTGAGTTTGATTTCAATATGCAGCTCAGAGATATGAGTGAGAATGCATTACAGAATAGAGAGAATCAGAGAGAGACTGCTAAGTCAGACCGTATTAGTCAGCAGAACAGTGAGCAGTCAAAGCTTATCAATCAAAGAAAGAACAACCTACCCCCACAGACCTTTGAGTCTAATGAGGATAGCCTTGATGGATTTGATATGGCTGAGTTTGAACCTCGCTAAAAACGTTAAAAAAAATAATTAACTTTGTAAAAATATAATCTAATGGAAATTAAAGTAAAAGCAGTAGAGTCTCCGGATTCTAAATCTGTACAAGAGGTAGAAAAAGAATTGTTAGACAAGCACGAAGAATCATTACAGAATGAAGAGGGTCAAGCTAACGATACAGGAGTGGAAGGAAGCACTGAGGGTGCCACCGCCACATCTGAACAAGAAGAAATACAGCCGCAAGGCGAAGCACAAGAGTCCTCAGAGTTAAATGAGGAAGACGTTCTTTCATATATTGGTAAGAGATATGGCAAGGATATAAACTCATTTGATGAGCTAATGTCTGAGCGAGAGTCTTCAGAAGAATTACCTGAGGATGTAGCTGCCTATCTTAAATATAAAAAAGAGACAGGGCGTGGATTCAATGACTTCCAAAGATTACAGGAAGACTTTGATGATATGGACCCTGACTATTTGCTATCTCAATATTATAAGGCTACGGAGACGGGGCTTGATGATGATGACATAGATATTATGTTGAGTGAGTTTGATTACGATGAGGACTTGGATGACGAGGCTGACGTAAAGAAAATAAAGCTAGCAAAGAAAAAGACTATTGCAAAGGCCAAAGGGTACTTTGAGGATATGAAGGAACAATACAAGCTTCCACTTGAGTCAAGTGGTGGTGAGCGTTCGGGAGTAGACTCCGAGGAGATGGAGGCATATAAGCGATATACAGAGTCTGCTAAGACCCAACAGGAGCTAGGCGAGCGTAGACGAAATTGGTTTACTGAAAAAACCAACGAGGTATTCGGAGGGGAGTTCAAAGGTTTTGAATTCTCTATTGATGATAAGGCCGTACTATACTCACCGCAATCTGCCGATGAGCTAAAGACTAAACAGTCTGACGTTATGAACTTCTTAAATAGGTTTATGAACGATGACGGTTTAATAGCTGACGCAGAGGGCTACCATAAGGCGATAGCAGTAGCATCAAACCCTGAGAAGTTTGCTCAGTTCTTTTATGAACAAGGCAAAGCTTCAGCAACTGAGGATGTAACCCGTAAGATGAAAAACATTGATATGTCGACACGGAATGCACCTGAGGTTTCTACAAAGGGCGGGATGCAAATTCGAGCTATAAACCCTGACTCGGGGAAGGGCTTGAAAATTAGAAGTATTAAAAATAAATAAAAAACAAAAAACAAAATGGCAGTAGACGCAACACCGGGATTTGACTTGCAGCCATCTGCAACGCAGATTCCCACAGCAACAAATTACATTAACAACTTTGATTTCTTGAATCAGTATCTTCCTGATACATACGAGAAAGAATTCGAGCGTTATGGTAACAGAACAATTTCATCTTTCCTACGATTAGTAGGTGCAGAGATGCCTTCTAACTCAGACCTTATCAAATGGGCAGAGCAAGGAAGATTACATACTAAGTATGTAAACGTAGGGACAGCGGCATTAGTAAATGCTGACAACGCTACATTCCAAGTGAACGACAACCTTGCACCTGCAGGTTCAACAGCAGGAGCTTTAGGTACACCATCTATCGCTATCCGTGTAGGACAGACGGTTATGGTTGTTCAGAACGGAGGAACAGGTAGCAACAAAGGTATCGTAACAGCGGTTCCAACTGCAGACACTTTCACTGTAGCTTTCTATGAGGCAGGTGGTCTTGTTACAGCAGGAACAGGAGTACTTAACGCAGACGTTTCTGTATTCATCTACGGTTCTGAGTTCAAGAAAGGAACAAACGGAATGCAAGGTTCTTTAGAGGCTGACGATTTAATCTTTGAGAACTCTCCAATTATCTTAAAAGATAAGTATGCAGTATCAGGTTCTGATATGGCACAGATTGGATGGGTTGAGGTAACAACTGAGAACGGAGCAAACGGATACCTATGGTATATGAAGTCTGAGCACGAGACTCGTTTACGTTTCGATGACTACTTAGAGACTGCAATGATTGAGGCAGTCCCTGCAGAAGCAGCAGGTGGTGCAGTAGCAGCAGGTTTCAAAGGTTCTGAAGGTATCTTCTACTCAGTAGAGAACAGAGGTAACGTATGGTCAGGTGGTAACCCTGTAGCTTTGGCAGACTTTGATGCTATCATCTCACGTCTTGACAAGCAAGGTTCTATCGAGGAGAACGTTATCTTCCTAGACCGACAGTTTGGTTTTGACATTGACGATATGTTAGCAGCTCAAAACTCTTACGGAGCAGGTGGTACATCTTACGGATTGTTTGACAATGACGAAGAGATGGCACTTAACTTAGGTTTCACAGGATTCCGAAGAGGTTATGACTTCTACAAGTCTGATTGGAAATACCTAAACGACCCAACAATGAGAGGTGGTTTACCAACAGGAGCAGGTTCAGGACGTGTAAACGGACTATTGGTTCCTGCAGGTTCAACTACTGTGTATGACCAAATCCTTGGAAAGAACGCTAAGCGTCCATTCCTTCACGTTCGTTACAGAGCTTCAGAGACTGAAGACAGACGATACAAGACTTGGATTACAGGTTCAGCAGGAGGGGCTCGTACTTCTGACTTAGATGCAATGGAGGTTAACTTCCTTTCTGAGCGAGCGGTATGTACCTTAGGGGCAAACAACTTCTTCTTATTCCAAGAGTAGGAACAGTTATAAAACCAAGAGGGGTGTCTTAGGGCACCCCTCTATTTTTTAAATTTTAAATTATATCAAATGAAAACAAAAGAAAAGTTCGTAAGTAAAAGTTATAGACTTACAAGAGACGTAGCACCGCTAACGTTTATGTTACCATCACGTAACACAAGAAGATACCCACTATTATGGTTTGACGAGGACAAAGGAATAAACAGACCTTTACGTTATGCCGTCAATCAAAAGACACCATTCGAGGATGAGCAGGACGGTAACGCTATCGTTGAGCCTATCATATTTGAGGATGGATTCTTACACGTATCAAAACAAAATCAGATTCTTCAGCAGTTCTTAAATCTACATCCTATGTATGGTAAATCATTCACAGAGATTAATGACGAGAAGGATGCGTCTGAAGATATTGAGGTATTAAATCTAGAGGTAGATGCATTGATAGAGGCACGTAGCCTTTCATTAGAACAGCTTGAGAGTGTATGCTCTGTGTTGTTTGGTATTGATGTGTCAAAGGTTTCTACAGCAGAGATGAAGAGAGATATTCTAGTTTATGCTAGAAACTATCCTGAGGACTTCTTAGATATCATCAACGACCCAATGTTAAAGCTTCAGGCTAAGGTCAACAAGTTCTTTGACAGTGGTCTACTTACATATAGAAAGAACCGTAAAGAGGTTTGGTACAGTACCCCAACAAATAAAAAGCGTATGCTTGTTGTTCCCTTTGGAGACGAGGGAGTATCTACAGTAGCTAGCTATCTTCAGACTGACGATGGCGTTGAGGCATTGAAGGTACTAGAGAAACTACTAGATTAATTTCAGTATCTTTGTGGTATTATTAACCCATTAATTTTTTAACAATGGAAAAATTTTTAAAAGTTACAAACGCACCTGTTACAGGTCAGCTTATTGCTATTAACGGAATCAAAGCAGTTGCTACGGCAAACGCTACCGCAACTACGGTCACTATTAAGTATTTTGACGGAACTACAACTACAGTGACAACTGCAGCTCAAGTAGCTCACGATGTATATAGTGAGATTTTGGATGCAGTTGCTACAGCAGTTGCTACATCTTGGCAGAAGGCTTACTATGAAGTGGTTCTTCCAAAGGCAGTAACAAGTATTTTAAATGCTTAATACTTACTTTAACTTATTGAAGGAGGGCTTTTAAGGAGCCCTCTTTTTTTTTGCTTATCTTTGTGTAAAGAAGATAACGAATGATTAACTCAGTAAGAAATACAGTTCTATCTATACTGAACAAGAACAACTACGGATACATCTCTCCATCAGACTTTAACCTGTTTGCTAAGCAGGCACAGCTAGATATATTTGACAACTACTTTTTCAATTATAACTATCAGATTAATAAGGAGAATGCGAGACAGTCAGGTACGGGATACGCTGACATTAAGAAGGGATACGAGGAGGTGATTGAGATGTTTGGTGTAACAAACTATCTACCAACCACAAGCACATTATTAAATACTGTTAACCTAGGGAATACGTTCTATCTACCTGCACAGATTTATACAGGTGATGACTACTACCTAATCAATAAGGTGTTGGCATATGAGACAACAAAGGCTACGGGTGCAACTACAGCGGTGCTTGCAAATAATCTAGAGGATAATACAGCAACATTTATTAGTGATGGCGTAAAGGTTGGTGATGTAGTATTTAATCTACGTACACCATCTTCATTACAGAACGCTACAGTCGCTCAGGTTGTGAGTGAGACTGTGTTGCTTCTGTCATCAGATATATTTACAATAAACGCATCAGCATATGTGGTATTTAGTCCAAAGCAGAATGAGCTAGACAAGGTTACTCAAAATAAGATTACAATGCTTAACAACTCAATGCTTACTGCACCGAGTAGATTGTTTCCTGCATATACACAGGAGGGTGGTATACTTACAGCGTATCCATCGGTATTGTTCTCAGGTATACAGTGTCAGTACATCAGATACCCTAAGGACCCGAAGTGGACCTATGTAGCCTTGACAAACGGTGAGCCTGTGTTTGACTCCGGACAGGCAGACTACCAAGACTTTGAGCTTAGCTTAGATGACCAAGTTGAATTGGTAAATAAGATTCTACAGTACGCAGGTATGTCTATCAGAGAGATTCAAGCGGTACAGTTTGGTAAGGCAGAGGAGCAATATAACGACCAACAAGAGAAATAATGGCATACATATCACAATACGAATACTACGAGAATAATGGGAACGCACCTGAGAATGCTAATTGGGGTTCATATCAGTACGTTAGCCTATACGATATAGTAAACAACTATATGCTTATGTATACGGGTAACCACTCAATGATTAACAACGAGGAGAGATACAAGGTCTTGTTCCACGCTAAGCGTGGTATACAGGAGCTGAACTACGATGCGTTCAAGGAGATAAAGGTTTTAGAGTTGGACGTGTGTGACAACCTAAGGTTTGTTCTTCCTCCTGACTTTGTGAATTGGGTTCGTATATCACTATATAAGGATGGTGTGTTGAGACCAATGACTGAGAACATTCAGGT
>JACLAB010014805.1_pt1 | contig 20762 bp, 11 predicted proteins | sample 8027921 | NCBI WGS metagenome assembly JACLAB01 (sample SAMN15725117, study PRJNA655200) | protist metagenome | isolation source: fluorescence activated cell sorting (FACS) single amplified genomes of... | place: USA: West Boothbay Harbor, Gulf of Maine | collected 2000-07-19
CGCGCACGCCGTCATCCCCGGCGCCGCCGCCGCGCGTCGAGCGACGGACGACGACGCGCGCACGACCGCCGCCGGCGGCACTCGCGCGCGGCTCGACGCCGACGCCGACGCCGACGACGCCGGGGACGACGACGCGAACGCGCGGCGAAACAATCGCACCGTGCGCGCGGTGTGCGCGACGCGAGACGCCATGACGACGTCCACGACCGTCGCAGAAATGCGTTCGCGCGGCGAACAATGTCGATTCAGCTCCGACGCCTGTCGATGCAGCTCCGACGCCCCAGGTGCGATCGCGCGCGACGACGCGCGAGGCGCGAGGAGACGCGACGAGTTTTGTTTTCGCCACAACGTTCGCGCGCGCGAGGCGCGGATCGACGCGCGCGATCGACGTCGATGACGGTAAAAAGGGTGCTGGCGCAAGGCCGTGACGTCATTGACGCGACTCGTCGACTCGTCGACTCGTCGCATCGCATCGCATAGCGCGCGCACGAACGCACAGACTCGCACGCTCGCGCGTATACGCACATCGCACGGTTGATGCGCGCGACGACGACGACGGCGGCGGCGTGCGTGGCGCGAGGAGCGTCGATTGGGCGCGTCATCTTGAATAAGCGCGCGAATCATCAACGCAAACTGTCGTCGTCGACGCTGGCGTCGAGACGCGAGGTGATGATCGGCACGGGCGCGGCCGTGGTGGGCACGAACGCGGCGATCGCGAGTGGCGGGGCGAACGGGGCGAGCGCGGTGGTGGACACCGTGAGCGCGAGTGGGATGTTGGACGCGCTCGAGGCGTTGCCCGTCGGAAGCACGCTCGCCAAGGGCGCGTTCGTGGTGACGTCTGTGCAACGCGTGAAGCCGTATGACGTGGTGGCGGTTGAATTGGAACACGTACGCACTGGGGCAAAGTTATTACACGTCGGTGCGGATGATTCGAACGCATGCTTTAACGTGGCGTTTAGAACGACGCCGAGAGATTCCACGGGTGTCGCGCACGTGCTCGAGCACACGGTGTTGTGCGGGAGTGAAAAGTACCCGGTTCGCGATCCATTTTTTAATATGTTGCGCCGATCGTTGAGTACGTTTATGAACGCCATGACGGCGAGTGATTTTACGTGTTATCCGTTCAGTACGATGAACAAGGTGGATTACAGCAACTTGTTGGGGGTGTATTTGGACGCGTGCTTCTTTCCAAAGATTAAAGAAGGAGACTTCTCACAGGAAGGTCACCGATTTGAGTTTGCGACGATGGATGACCCGAAGAGTGATTTAATTTACAAGGGCATCGTCTTTAACGAGATGAAAGGGGCCATGGGTTCGCAAAGCGCGCGATTTGGGCGCGAACTTGGGGCGAACTTGTTCCCGACGTCGACGTACCACTGGAACAGCGGCGGGGATCCGGTGAACATTCCGGATTTAACGTACGAGCAACTCAAGGCTTTCCATGCGTTGCATTACCACCCGAGTAACGCCAAGTTCTACACCTATGGTGATTTGCCGCTCGAAGAGACGTTGCAACAGATTGAAGACTTGGCGCTTCACCGTTTCGACCGCCTCGACGTGAGCAAGTTGATCGTCGAAGACGAACAACGCTTCAAGGCGCCGCAAGCGGTCGAAGTCACCGTGCCCGCCGACGCCATCGTGGCCGACGCCAACAAACAATCGATCATCTCCCTCGCCTGGCTCATGGTGAACCAGATTAAGGATCCGGTGTCGTTGGAGAACTTTGCGTTGAACGTCGCGGGCGATTTATTGACGAGTGGACCTCAAAGTTACTTTTACGAAGCGCTCCTCGAACCTGGCTTGGGTAGCGGATTCGCCCCAGGCACTGGCTATGGTGGTTCTCGTCGTGAAACCTCATTTGCCGTTGGCTTGAAGGATGTCGCCGAGGCGGACCTTAAGAAGGTTGAAACGACCATTTTAGAAGTTCTCGAGCGCATCTCTCGTGAAGGCTTTCCTCGTGACCGCGTCGAAGCGGTGATGCATCAAGTTGAACTCGACGCCGCTGTGGTGACCACACAATTTGGTTTGTACGCTGGTTTCGGTGCCTTCAGCACTTGGGTTCACGATGGGGATTCTTTGCGCTCGCTTCGCACGCCTGAGCTCGCCGCCAAGTTGAACGCCGCGCTCGACGCCGATCCTCAGTTCTGGCAAAAACTCATCAAGAAATGGTTCTTGGACAACACTCACCGCCTCACCGTGACCGCTCGTACTGATCCGGACTACGATAAGAAGCTCGACGAAGCGGAAAAGAAGAAGCTTAAGTCTATCGAAGCTACTTTAACGGAAGAACAAAAGGCTAAGATTGTCGCCAATGCTTTGGCGCTCAAGGAGAACCAAGACATGAAGGAGGACGTGTCCATCTTGCCCACGCTCGTCGTCTCCGAAGCAGTACCGAAGGAGATCAAGAAATGGGGGTCTAAGGATATGAAAATTGCTAACGGTATCCCGCTTCAATACGACGAGCAACCGACGAATGGCGTGGCGTCCTTTACTACGCACTTTAGTTTGGATGGTCTTCCCGAGCGCCTCGTGCCGTACTTGGATATTTTCTGCGAATTCATCGACCAAGTTGGTACGGAGAAGATGAAGTACAAGGACTTGGCGGAGAAGATCAAGCTCAAGACGGGTGGGTTTTCCGTCGAGTCTGTCTTGCGTCCGATCGCTGATGGCAAGGGAACGCCGACAGTGTCGTTGGCCATCGGCTCGCACGCGCTCGAGCGCAACGTTGATGACATGTTTGAAATTCTCACCGACTTGCAAACCGCCAAGTGGCGTGGCGAAGAAGACCGATTGAAGTTGTTGCTTTCTCGCAAAGCGGCATCTCTTGGCTCCTCAGTTGGCTCGAACGGTTTGCAATACGCCCGCTCGCTTTCGGCTGCGCAAATCAACGCCTCGAGCGCATTTGCGAATGAGCTCACAGGGTTGCCATACGTGGCGCTCGTGACGCGCTTGTCCAAAGAAAACGCGATCGAAGAAGCGCAAAACGCTCTTTCTGAAATCGCCGCGTTCGCACTTCGCCCTGAGCGCGTGCAACGATGCCGTATTGCGTGTCAATCTGAAAGCTTCCCGGCTGTCGATCGCGCCCTCTCGCGCTTTTTGGGCGACATCAAGCCTGCCGCGGCAAGCCCCAACGCCTCCGGCTCTACGCTCGAGTCCAAGTTGAAGTCGTTCAAACCTGAGTTATCCAAGACGTTCATCACGATCCCGGGTCAAACGAACTACTGCTCTACGTCGGTGCCAGCCTTGCCGTACACGCACCCTGACGCTCCAGCGCTCTTTTTGCTTGCCCAAGCGTTGAGCGCGGGCTACCTTCACCGCGAAATTCGTGAAAAGGGTGGTGCTTACGGCGGTGGCGCTGTGAGTGACCCGATGAGTGCGTTGTTCCAGTTCTTCTCTTACCGTGATCCGAACACGACGAAGACGCTCGAGACGTTCGTGAAGTCTGTCGAGTGGGCGACGACGCCCGGTTCGATTACGTCCAAAGAACTTGAAGAGGCCCAGCTTCGCGCGTTCAAGGCTCTCGACGCCCCTCTCGCGCCGAGCTCTCGCGGTAAGTCCGGTTTCAACACTGGCTTCACTGACGCACAACGTCAACACTTCCGTGACGGTTTACTCGCGTGTTCGCCCGAAGACATCGCCCGAGCCGCGCGCGAGCACCTCGCGCCCGCCATGAAGACGTCCTCCGCCGTCGCCATCATTGGTAGTTCCGAAGCCGCTCCTCGCGACGACTCATCGTGGATTGTCCGCGACCCATTAGGCGCGACTAATTAACTGTCTCTGACGTCGTTGTTGTAACGAATATCCTCATTTTACGCTTTATTAATCCACATGTGCAGTCGCGCGCGCGTAACTGCCGGCGAGCGCAACCAGGTGGCCAATTCATGTTCCTCGACCATTTTGCGCGCGTCATTCGCTCGCACGGTCCGTCTCCAGCGCGCCCGACGCGTGGGACGTGACAGGTGTAACATAGGCGTCGCGTCGATTCGTGCGTACTCACGCCGAGCGACGCGCGCGCAGTCGAAAGTCGGAACTTGCGCGCGGCGGAGGTTCATTCGCGATCGGCAGTCTCTTTGTTGACGTTTCAGCGGCACGTGACGACAAACGCGACATCGACGGGTGAAAGCACGGAGCGTTCGCCATGGCCGACGCGAGCGCCACGCCTGCGGCGCCAGTGGCGGTAACCCCGTCCGGTTCGTTGCGTCGATTGAGGAACCGCGGACCCAAACCAGCAAACCGAACGCTGACGCTCGGCGCGGGCCACCCCAACGAGTTGCTCAGATTTAGAGATAACGCTATATCGACGGGAAAGTACAATGTGGCGACATTTTTCCCGAAAGGGCTTTACGAGCAGTTCAGACGCGTGGCGAACTTGTACTTTTTATCGGTTGCAATTATTTCCCTGTTTGATACGGTTTCACCGATCCAGCCGTACACGACGTGGACGCCATTGTCGATTGTCGTTGGCTTATCGATGTTCAAGGAAGGCATTGAAGATTACAAGCGACACGTGCAGGATCGAACGCAAAACTTGTCAGCGGCAGAACGTTTCAACGGAACGTCGTTTGAACGTTGCGAATGGAAGGATATTCGCGTCGGGAATATCGTTCGCGTTGTTCGGGACCAGTTTTTTCCTTGTGACTTGATCATGTTGGATAGTTCGTCGGAAGAGAACTCTTGCTACGTCGAAACGAAAAATCTCGATGGTGAAACTAACTTGAAGACGAAGCGGGCTGTAGATTTGGTGAAAGACATTGGGCCGATAAACGCAGAAAACATGACCAAGCTCTCGCAAGGATCTTCGTGCGTCGAGTGTGAACATCCAAACAATTCGCTGTACACATATTCAGGAAACTTGTCAATTGATGCGCCATTGTTTCCGCAGCCGAAGAAGATTTCTTTGAACCCATCCAACATGCTCTTACGAGGTTCCAACTTGAGAAACACTGAATGGGTGGTTGGCATCGCCGTGTACACGGGTCATGATACGAAGGTCATGATGAACTCTACTGACACACCTTCTAAGCGTTCACACGTGGAAAAGCAGATGGATGGCGTAGTTATCACCATGTTGCTTTCTTTGGCGATTCTTGGCACTGCTTCAGCAGTGTTTTGCTCGCAATGGATCACGTCTAGTGCCGCGAAGCATTGGTACATCGATGTGAACGAGCAAGATGTGACGTTCAATCCGGACAACAAAACTCTTGTTGGTACGATTTCTTTCTTCACATCGTACGTGTTATACGGCTATTTGATTCCCATTTCACTGTACGTGTCGCTCGAGTTTGTCAAAGTTTTCCAAGGATTCGTCTTTTTGAACAAGGATCGAAAAATGTACCACAAGGAATCGGACACCCCCGCTGTCGCCAGAACCACAAACTTAAACGAAGAACTTGGCATGATTCACACAGTCTTGAGTGACAAGACTGGTACGTTAACGTGCAACTCTATGGAGTTCTTCAAGTGTTCCATCGGTGGCGTAAGCTACGGCGAAGGCATTACTGAAATCGAGCGAGCCATACAAGCACGCAAGGGAATCAAACTTCCGCCAGTTAGCGAGCATGAACATGCGGTCGAGCCGTCTTTCAACTTCCGTGATAAGCGATTGACTGATGGAGCTTGGCGCGATCGAAGCGATAAGCAACTATGCCGTGGGTTTTTCCGAGTTCTCGCTGTTTGCCAGACGGTGATCCCTGAAGGCAACCCGACGCCGGAGGAAATTGTTTATCAAGCGGAAAGTCCGGACGAGCTTGCGTTCGTCGTTGCGGCTAAGCGATTTGGTTTCTTTTTCAAGAAGCGAACAGTATCGAGCATCGAGGTCGAAGAACAACAGCTCGATCCTTCCAAGCCGAACGTCGTCGTCACGTATGAAATTTTGAACATTCTCGAATTCTCGTCTAAGCGTAAGCGCATGAGTGTAATTGCGCGCTCGAGCAGTGGCAAAATCATGCTCTTCTGCAAAGGTGCGGATTCTGTTATTTACCAGCGACTTACATCATCCGCAAACGGCTACAAAGAGGCAACGCAAAAGCATATGGATGAGTGGGCGCAGTGTGGTTTGCGTACGTTATGCATCGCTGAGCGTGAAATTGAAGCGCAAGAATATGACAGCTGGAACAAGAAATTTATCGAAGCGAGTCAAGCTTTGGAGCAACGTACGGAGCTCCTTGAGGATGTCGCCGAACTTGTTGAAAAGAATCTCACTCTCTTGGGCGCGACAGCCATTGAAGACAAGTTGCAAACAGGCGTTCCGCGCACGATTGAACAACTGATGGCGGCAAACATCGCGGTTTGGGTTCTTACTGGTGATAAGCAAGATACCGCGATTAATATTGGTCAAGCGTGCTCTCTAATTACGCCAAACATGAAGTTACGCATCATTAACGTAGAAGACTTGGTTAAAAAGGAAAATGATGGTGAAATTTCCAGCGCGGAGTTTGAGGAACTTGCCATGGCGTCTGTTAAGCAGCAGCTTCAGGCTGGTTTAATTGACGCCGAAGCGGCTAAGCTACTCGATGCAGATATCGGTATGGTCATCGATGGTCGTTCGTTGACGTTGGCACTCACTGAAGAACTAAGTGCGAGCTTCTTGGCGCTCGGTACGCACTGTGCTGCGGTTATTTGCTGCCGTGTTTCTCCGCTTCAAAAGGCTCTCGTGACAACGCTCGTGAAAGACTCGGGTCGTATCACGCTTGCCATCGGTGATGGAGCCAATGACGTTGGGATGATTCAAGCGGCGCACATTGGTGTTGGCATCAGTGGTCAAGAAGGCATGCAAGCTGTCATGGCTTCCGATTTCTCGTTCGCTCAGTTCCGATACTTGGAACGCCTCATCCTTTTACACGGGCGCTACAACTACAAGCGCATTGCGCGTATGGTGACGTACTTCTTCTACAAAAACATTGCGTTTGGTTTGACCATTTTCATTTACAACATGCATACGAACGCGAGTGGACAAGTAGTGTACAATGACTGGTTGATGTCGTCATTCAACATCTTCTTTACGAATTTCCCCGTCTTGGCGCTCGGTATCCTTGATCAAGATGTGAGACCGTCGAGCTCGTTGAAGTACCCGGCGTTGTACAAGGAAACGCAAGCAAACACACAGTTTACTTCTAAGCGTCGTCTTCTGTGGTTCGCAAACGGCATATACGTGGGCGTAGTGAGTTACATGTGTGTCTTTTATGGCATTCACGGCGGCGAATCCGACACAAGCAGCGGTCGCACGTTTGGTCTTTGGGAAGTGGGTACGACGCTGTATACATCGATTGTCGTGACGCTCAACGTTCAAATGGCGTTGTACTCTAACTTTTGGACCATTTATCACCACATCACCATCTGGGGATCGATTGTGCTGTGGTTTATTCTGAACACCGTTTTGAGCGAAACGGATCCGTACTACTCGACCTTCAGTTACAAAACATTCGTGCCGATTGTATCCAAGTCAGCCAAGTTCTGGCTTGGAATTTGGCCAGTGGCGGTTGCTGGCCTACTTCCGTACATAATGGTGATCACGATTCGTCGCAACTATTATCCAACACTTGCGGATAAAGTGCAAGATTTCGACGCGGATGAGCGCAACAATCGAATAAAGTCCGATAGAGAATCGATCACGGCGAACACGGATGTCGAAGTCACTGTGAAATCTCCGCGTCGTTTAGGAACGTTGAAAGGTGTCGTTGTTGAGAGCTTAGGCGTCGAACCAGTGGCGGCCCCACCGGTGCCAAAACATAGGCGTAAGTTGTCTTTTGCAGACGTATGGGGGCCCGAAAAGCAGTTTCCTGACATCGCGGCGAGTACGTCCTGTGGACATGTCGTGAGACCTCCGAGCGCAGCAAATAGCGCCAGGAATTCCCTCGAAGACAAGAATTACACCGAAGTGATGTCGGCTATTGATGAGCGTTTGTAAATAGAAGGAGAAAGAACACTCATGGCGTTGCGATTTGTAATTTAAAGCATAAGATCGCTCTTATCAACGGCTCGTCTCTTTCACGAGATTTGACACTGGGAAATCATACATTTGTATCAGAAAGGCTCGCGAGTTGAGGTAGAAGCCGCCAGGTGCGAGTTTTAAGTCCTCCGTGGTGCACTGGTATGAAAAAATACTCCCATCATCATTGATACGCGGACACAAATACTTGTGAAATTGTGAGCCGACGAGATAAATTGTAATCTTATGCGCCATCATCACCGTAATCCACATGAAGACGACAAAACGATACGTCACGCAAAACCATTTACCTTTACCAGCGAAATTGCCACGCGGGAAAACATCTCGATGGCGAATGCCATGAAATCGTTGTTGGGCGTACATGATGAAGAATGACAGTAACACTTCGATGGCGATCAAATTGAGGGCTTGTATGCCGTACGCCTTCAAGTCGACGATGTCCTCGTTCCCGATGCTTGCCATGCGAAACACGTAGAGGTAGAGTGAAATGACAATCACTGCACATATCTCGGCAAACGATGACACAATTGAGTTTAAAGCTACGATATCGTGCTGCTTACGGGAGATTAACATCGCTTCTGCTGTTTGCTTACCCAGGAAAAGCTTGGCCAGATGCACGTCACGGTCCTTTTGGACGACGTTGATCATGAGCTCGTGCAGCGAAAGCACTGCTTGTACAGTCGCCATATTCTTCACCGCGCCACCAGCGGACAGAAGAAACATGATGTATCGAGAGAAGAACGCCTGTTGAAGCGTAAATGACACAAAATACGGGAGTTGTAGACATGGCCCGGGTGACGGATTGAGTCGCGCGTAATGGCGTTCGACGGCGCGGACGAATTCCCAAAATAAAGGATCCAATACGAACCGAATGCCAAGTTTAAGTGTCACGCTCACGTTGGGATCTGCAGCAATGATGATGAAAATTTCAACGACCGCCTTGCCGATAATGGCCATGAGTATGATGTACGTGTAAATCCAACTCAGACCCTTTGTAGACCAAAATTCTTTGCTCGTCGCGCCGCAGTAAAACAGCACACCAAAACACGACATACATACAAACTGAGAATACTGTGAATGATTCCCGAGGATTGAAATCATCACAAAATATACAACGTAATACGCTGCAAACGAGTACACGGCGAGTTTGGTGCGCCATTTCCTATATTTCGACGCGTGCCACGCGCTGAGTTGATGAAAAATGACTTCTCCAAAGTATGCGAGCGTCGACGTGCGCACGAAAAGCACGGAAAAGTCACCCATACGCCACGGCCGGTACACGTCGCCGTGTTCTCGGCCAAATGTACACTGCAAGAACGAACGAACGACTTCTTCGCGCCCTAGCGCGTTTCGAAATTCTACATCAAAGCCGCGGGTGCATTTGCGCCACACCGAGGTTGATATAAATGTAAAGTATCCCGTGAGCGCGATTAATCCGCAGCACACGCACGCTTGAATGATGACCCAATCGTGTATGACTTCCCATAGCCGTGATGAAGACTGTGTCTTCGCTTCGCGCGCGCGCATCTTCTCCATGATATTGAAAGATGCGGTCAACGCGCCGCCGGTTGACTCATCGAGGCGCGTATCCGTAGCCCCTGACGCGCCCTCTGGCGCCATTGCGAACGCACGCGCATCCATGCCGTCATTCATGCCGTGCATCGACTCGCGCTCGACGCGCAATCGTTAAACACACCGTTGCACGCGCGCACGTGCGCGCAAATGAACCCGCGAGACTAAAATAACAGCGCCGAAATCCAACCGTCTCTCGACATCGAATACGGGACAGCACCCACGCACCGAACCACGACGCGTCGCGTCCGCGCGCGTATCACACATCGTTAGACATAGTAACATAAATCATCCTTGACTCGGGAAGACATTAAAAAAGTGATACACCTCGTCGTCATCAATCACGCCCACGACTTCTCGACACGTCGCGCACTTGACTTCGTGAAACCGTTCCCCAACGTCGCTCAACATCGCCTCTTCCCCACCCATCCCCGCGCCGTCACCGCCCCCGCGCGCGACGAGCGCACTCTCGCGAACCACGCACACGTTCTGCGCGAACACCGCGCGGTATTGCCCCGCGTACCGCGCGTGTTTTTGACACAACACGCACACTTCAGTGAAGCACCCAGGGCAGCTCAAAATCGCATCCGTCGCGCTCGAACCTCCACTCGCGCGCGACAGCGCGCGCGCGTCCGCGTCGTCCGCGTTTGGGTCGAAAAACTCATCGCGCTCTCGCGCTCCCACGTCACCGAGCGCCGAGGAGGACGAGGACGGCGCCGGTGACGGTTCGCGCGGCATTGTGTGACGCTTTTTCTCTCGCCGTGTCGCGCGCTCGCATCGCCGCGCGCGGCGTCGCGGTCGCCGTCGCCGCGCCACCGACGGCGACGGCGACGATGACGACGACGACGACGACGACGATCGGCGGTGCCGCCATCGACGCCGCGGCGATCACCGCGGTCGCGGCGACGCGAGACGCGCCGCCGCCAGACGCGTCGGGACCAGCGCTGCGACACGCGAGTCAAGGCTTACGGTGCGGCGACTTCCACGCCGGACGCGATTTCAATCGCGCGCGATGGGACCCGGTGGCGTCGAATTGTTTTCTCGATGACCGACCGTGGCACGCTGTCGATGCGCTGGCGCGCGCGTGCGTGCGAGGGGTGAGCTCGAGCGGGACGGAGCCGACGCCGACGACGTTGGGCGAAGCGTTGTCGATGCCCGACGCGCGCGTGGACGACGCGTTCGGCGCCGCGACGTTGGATGGGAATAAGAAACAGAGACCGGGACGTGCGACGTACAAGGCGCGCGTGTGGTATCACGGACCGTCGTTTGCGGGGTTTGCGTGGAACGCGGCGACGGATAACGCCGGGACGACGACGTGGACGCCGGGCTCGTGGAGCGTCTCTCGCGCGCTCACGCACGCCTGGGCGCCGCTGCTCGATAACGAAACTCGTCCAATCGCAAGCGCCGGGCGCACCGATCGCGGTGTGCACGCGGTGGCGAGCGCGGTGTCGTTTTGGACCAAGCGACTGGATGTCGACGTCGAGGACATCGAGCGCGCAGTCGCCAATTCTCCGCCAGGCCGCGTCGGGGCGTTGCGCGTCACGCACGTCACCAGCGCCCCGCATTCATTTCACGCCACGTTTTCGGCCACGTATAGGAGATATGTCTACGTCGTGCCGAAGACGCAATTATTTCGGGAAGCGCGAACGCCTCGCGCGACGATTGACGTCGAGGTCGCGAATCGAGCGCTCCAGCGATTAGTCGATCGCGGTGACGTGGATATGTACGCCTACGCGCGCGCGACGCCAGAAGGAAAGTCGACGAACGTGCGTTTTGTCGTCGCCCGCGCGTTCGAGCGCACGATTGATGTGGGCGGCGACGACGCGGTGGAAGACCAAGCCGAAGACGCGATGTCGCGCGCGAATCGGCGAAGTCGCTCGGCTGTGACTCGTGAACGCGCCATACGCGCCGAAGACGGCGACGGCGCCATCGCGTCGGCGTTGACGTCATCACCGTCGACCATGGATGTCATCGTCATCGAGCTCGTCGCCGACCGGTTCTTACGAAAACTCGTGCGATGCCTCGTATCGACGACGATGCGCGAAGCGGCGAATTTCGCCGGCGACGACGATGTGTTGCTTAATATTGCCGCCACGCGCGATCGACGCGCCGTGGCGCCGCCCGCGCCCCCGGGTGGGTTATTCTTTGCTGGTGTGAGTTATTCGGATGATTTCGAGACGACGCGCGGGTCGTAGGAAGGGAATGGATTCGCGTCGACGCGATGGCGCCAGAAATAGCTTCGCTCGCGCGTCATTGTCCGCCGCCGCCGTTCGCCGATGACGCGCACTGGACACCCTGTCGTCGAGCATCGAAGCGATGCGCACGCGAGGCACATTGACATCGATGCGTCGCCGAGCGCGGCGATGAAGGGGCGCGTGGAGGAAGACGCGGAGGACGATCGAGTCACGCGTGCGCTCGAGACATTCTCGACGCGTTTGACAAATGTCAAGCATGCCATAAGCACGGACGTACAAAAGGCGCTGGCATTGGCAAGACACGGCGCGACGCAAATGGATGCACTCACAGAGGCGCTCGAGGAGCGATTGTTCGCGATGGAGGCACGATTGGAGCGATTGGAGGCGCGCGCGTTTGGGCGCGCGGACGACGAAGACGAAGACAAAGACGACAATTGTGATGCTCCACCCATTGAGACGCGCACGAGCGCTGGTGTTGTGAAAATGATGGATAACGCCGCGTTTGAAGCGGCGACATCGACGACGGGGCGTCACCAAGGGACGTGGGCATCACCCGCCGGCGTCGTGACGTGCGCCAAAGCCGTGACGAGCGGAATACTGCGTGTCGCCGCCGCGTGTGCGTTCTTATGGATCATTTTCTGGATCACCATTGCACTCGCGGTGTTGGTGGATGATCGAGAATTAACGCGCGAGCTCGCGTCGTCGGCGCGATGGAAGACTCTATTTTGGGATGAGATTTTCACCGTCATGACGTGACGTGGATTATGTTTTAGGCTCAAGATACGATATACACAGCGGCGCACCGATAACGGTCGCCGCACACACTACTACTGCTACTACTATTACTAGAACATTGACATGTGATTTGTAAACGCGAGCGCGCCGCAAAGAACGGCGCGCGCGTCGCTAGGCTCTTAGAAAACTTGTGGAAACTGAAACGTTATTAATAACCGTAACGCGATGATTAAAACGAACTGAGTCGCTGCAGCCGTGCGATGGCGTCTTCGGCACTCATCGGCGCGTTCGATTGTCTCTGTCTCTGTTTCTTGTTCTTCTTCTTGTTCGATTCTGGTGCGGCGCCTGCGCCCGCTTGAGCGTCGCCGCCCTCGGCCGTCTTTTTCCTTCGGCGCTTTTTTGACGAGCCAAACGGATTCGGTGGCGGCGCCATGCCCCCCAAAATCCTCGAACTCACGGTGTCATACTTGCGCATCGGTGCTTGCGGAACTTGTGACGATTTCATGACCGTCACGACGTTCTTCGAGACATCAGCACGATCGATGCGCACGCCCAAGTCTAATAAATCCGCCGACGTCGCCGCCGCCGACGTGGCGGCTAACGTCGCCCGGACCGCCGTAGTGCGCGAACCACCGACGAAATCATCGCGCATAACACATCCACTCCATACTATGTCTAGGTCGTCGTCGACGCTCACCACGTCATCGCCGACAGGCACAGCACACGCGCTGCCGTCCGCGCGTTCTCGCACCCGTAGCTCCGCCGGCGGCGGTGGTCCCGCGCCTTTTTGAAACCTCCCGGGCGGTGGTAAAGCGCTTCTGATGCGCCCGACGGCGTTATAGGCTTTGATGTACTCCCCAATCATGCGCACGCACTCGCATCGCACGCGACTCGCGCACGCGGTCGCAGTTAAGCTCAACGGCATAAAGTACCCGCGCCCGAGCTGCCCGGCGAACGCCTCGACGACGCGTTCGCACGCCGCGCGCAGCTCATCGCACACCACGCAACTCGCATACAGCGCCCGCATAGCGTCGTCTGCACTCGCGCGTGCGGGCATTGTGAGCGAGACGCACCCGTACACGCGAGACGCCCGCAAGCATTCGTTCGCGTCCCGCGCCAACGCTTGGACGGCTCGCGCGGCGCCGAGCGCGCGTAAATCCCGCGCCCGTTTACACGCGTCGCTCAGCATCCCGTGATGCTTCGATGCGCGATGCTGTGCGTGTGATTTCCTTCGCATGGCGTCGAGCAAAGTGAGCTCTTTGCTGAATACGCGTCGTGCGAGCGCGAGAGACGCGACGTCCAGCGCGCGAGAGGAGACGTCCAGCGCCTCGAGCGCGGCTTTTGGAACGTCCGCGTGCGCGCACGTCACCGGTACCGCCTGTTCGCGCCGTCCATAGTCGTCGCCTGTGGCCGTGCCAACATCGGCGTCGCCGTCGCGCGTCATGAATGCGTCGCAAAGTGAAGGCAAGGCGTTGGTTGTAATCTAATGTAAAGCGTCTTCATTAAACAATGTCAAATATCAAACGCGCGCCGTCGATGATCGAGCCGCGTGTGCGTGACTAGAGTCCCTCGATAGGGACTTGTAAAAACTTGGCAAGCTCCGCCGCGCGTGATTCCACCTCCGCCAACGTCAACGGCTGTCCGATGCGCGTCAACGGGATGTCCCGCTTACCTTTGCACCGCACGTACACCACGCGCCTCGGGTTAACGCCTTCGCTGATCTCCACGCGCACCGCTTGCACATCCGCGAGATCGCTCACCAAGTTGATCCGGCGGTTCTTCCCCGGGAAGCCGTAACGAAAAATACGCATGATACCCTCGTCTTTGTTGAATTCGTTGTACCCAGCACCGACATCCCACGTAATCGTCAACCACAGATAGGTGGACAACAACGCGCCCGCGACGCCGTAAAACGACATCACCAACCCTTGCGGGAAAAACTTAATCTCGCTCGCATCCAAGAAAAACACTAAATTATGATGTAAATATGCGCTCGCGCCGGTGAGTAAGAACCCAGTCGACCCGGCGGTGACGACGCCCGCCCAAAAGTAATTCGAGAAGCGCTTGGCGCCGACCACTGGGTCGATCATCACCGCGTCCGTGCTCACGCGCGTCGCCGTCGCGCCGTTATCCTTCCCTTGCGAATCATTCGACGAGTTGAACAACGCGCGTGTGATCGTCGTCGGTGTCGTTCTCCGAGTCATCGTCTGTGTCGCCTTGGTCGCGCGGCGCGGGGCGACGATCGGCGAGCCACCCATCATGCCATTCGGCGCTCGGCGCGCGCTCAAGCGCGTGGCGCGCGCGTTGGCGTGCGCCGACGCGGTCGCGGTGCGCGGTGGCATGGTCGTCATCGTCGTTAGCATCGTCCGTCGGCGTGCGGGGCGCGAGAGGCGGGGTGTGCGCGATGATGTGGCGTGCGTAAGGTGGAGCCAGGGAGTAATCTTTTGGATAGGGTCCCGCTCGCGGGCGTCGGATGTCGACTATCGTTGAATTCGTATGACAATGATGACACTAGTATGGTACGTTTACTTTTTACTGGCGCCGGCGCGTAATAGGGCGTTTCTAGGAACCATGCGCTGGGGCGCGGCGGGTTTGGGTTCGGTGGCGACGGGCGCGGCGTCCTTCGCGGGTGCGGCGGCGGCGGGCGGAGCGGCGGCGGCGGCCGAAGCGGCGAGCAACGCGGCTGAAGGCATGGGTGGCGGAGGAGGGTCCGATGGGAGCGGCGGCGCCACGGGCTTCTTTGTGCGCGGTTTGCGCGGCTCGCTCGTTGCCGACGGCACGTTTGGCGTCGCAGTGGGAGGTAACGGCGGTTGCGCGCGAGAGAGCAGCGACTGTTCTAAAGCCTTGACGCTCACGGGTTGTTTTTTAACGCCGACGAGCTTCTTGAGACCTTCGACGCTTGGCGGCGCGCCCGCGGGTGGCGGCGGCGCGGACATCATTTTTACCATTTGTGCCTCCAACTCAGCCACCGTCATGGGCGTCTTCACGAGCTTCGCCGGCGGCGCCGACGCGGACTTGGCCGCTTTCGCCGCCGCGACGTCGAGCATGGATAGCATGCGCGCGCTCGAGACGTCCGCGGCTGTTGGCACCGGTTTGGCTTTGCCGCGTCCGGCGCCCTTGGCTGATGCGAACCCCTTAGCATCCTTCTCGGGAATCTTTGGCTGCACTAAGACATCGCGCTGAATGCGCGGCGCGCGTTCGCTCCATTGCGTGGGTTTGTTCGCGTCGCCCTTGGCATCCTTGACGACAACCTTTGGCGCGGCGGTGCCGAGGTTTGGCATTGCCGGCGGATGGGACAAGTTTATCAACTGCGCCACGGGGAGCAACGCGCCGCGCTTGCTCGTAATCATCCCGTGCAAATCGTTACCACCGACAAAGTCTTCGTCAAATAACACCTCCACGGTTTCCGCCACCGCGGCTTGCGTGTGCGCATCCATGTATGAATGCACGGCGACGACGGCGCCTCGCGAACCAAACGCTGGTTGGCCGCTATCGCCAACCATCACGACGCGATCGCCGAGCTCGAAATCACCACCCGCATACAGGTCCACCACCGCGCCTTGCGTCACCGGACGCATGAGCAACAGCGGAGATACGCCCTCTAAGTCGATCAATTTCGGCGCCTTGGCGCCGCTCGCGTTGGTGCTCACGAGCGTGCGCACGCCTTCCTCCGTGGCGACTACAGACGATGACGGCACGAGGGGACGCCGGGCAATCGGATGCGCCTTGAGCCACGCCTTGGCGGCGTTCATTGCCGACAAACGCGCATTCTCGGGGAGTTCTTTGAGGGCATCTTCCATATTGACGCCTTCGCGCATGTCCTCCACGGCGTCAATCGCGCTGAACACCCACGCGTGCGCGCGCTTGTATTCGAGCAACACACGGAGCGCATCTTGGCTGTATTCCCAACCAGCCTTTTCACCCTGCGTTGGACGGCAAAATCCAGCCACGCACAAGTTTTTGCCGTTGTGTTTCAAGTTCAAACCGAGGTCGACGCGGTCTCCGCGGCTCGCTTTGGCGTTTTCTTGCACCCAAACCGCGCCGGTGATTTGGCCGACAACTTTTGGATGCACGCCCAACTTGCGGGCAAGTTCACCGCCTTGCATGTACCTCTGACCGACGCCTTGTAAAATACGTCGCGCTGCGCCGGTATCGAGCGGCACGGGCGCCACACACACGGACACGCCGTTTGATGACACCTCTGTGACTGTGGCCAAAGCGCCAAAGTGAGAGCGGCCGAGGAAGAGCGCAACTTCACCTTCGGTAAAATCACCCGCGGCTTCACTGGCGTCGAGTGCAGGACGCTCGTCCAGTCGCTTTGGCGGCGCGTTGTGCTTGGCGATGACGAGCTGCAACGGCACCGTGGTTTCTGTCTTGGCGAAGCGCTTTTGTAACGATCCGTCAGGGTGACGCACGAGACCTTCGCACGCGCGACAGTGAAGGGCGATGCGCGATGATCCGGAGCTCACGCCGTATTGTTCAATGTACTCGCGAGAAACACGTTGTAATTCGGCGCCCCATTCCGCGGCGCCGTTCGGTCGGCTCGCCAACTCTTTGGGTTTACCCGGCACGGGGACGAATCGCTCCTTGGCATCGGAAACTCCCACGACGAGCGCTTCTTGCAAGTATGGCCACTTAATTTGCACGCGTTGGTTTAACAACTGCGCGGCGACATCGCGCGTATTCGAAACGTCGCCCACCAAATTTTCGTCGATGCCGTTAATTTGCACGATGAGAGACTCCTTCTTCGACGCGTTACCAAACACTTTGACGCCGGCATTCTTCAACGCACCAGATACGGGGAGCGTTTGAAGCGTCGGAAACCCGCTCGGGCTGTCGAGACCAACCTTGGTGCCAGGAAACACTGAATCGTCCCCGCCAAAGCACTTGACGTCGTCGGGAAACTCGCCGGGTGGCGTCTTCATCGTCATCTTACTCTTAGCTGGGAACAACCCGGCGAAGGACTTTGGCAACGTACTTTGCACATCACCCGCCCCTTCCGGAGCGTGATTGAAGAAGATCAAATTCCCCGGTACGTTGCGAGCGATTTGAGCCGGCGTCAAGAGTTTTTCTTCGACAGACGCCACCGCGTCCTTGAGTCGCTTGGCGTCCAAGAATGGAAGCAAAACCACACCTTCCCAATCGTTACGCTTGCCTTCGAAATCAACCGCGATTTCTGATGGGAAGAATTCAGCCAACGTCGACGTCGGATCCTCCATGAAGTGACGGAACGGCTCGGGAAGGAGCTTCGAACTCGACGGCGGTTGCACCGCCATGAGCTGCTCAAACGGGCGAAAAGGCTCACCGTACTCAAACTCTGATACCAAGCCACCCATGCCGGCGCACAAGTCGCTCGCCATCGGCGCGTAGTGGTACGGGTAGTACCACGTCCAAGACGCCACACCGCGGTAGTAATACCGCAAAACCCAGTTCAACCCGTCAAAGTATGACTGTCTAATTTCAGCCAAAGGCGCGGGCTCGCCAATCTTCAAGCCGAGCTTTTCGCGGTAGTACATATCTTTCCACGCTTGCAAGCCTTCCTCACCACCGTCGAGGATCAACGCGCGCTTCGTGGCATTCATCATCGTAGGATCTTTCGAAATCGTCGGTTGCCCATCGGCATCCATTGTTTCCATGGCTTCAACCTCAGCGTCAAACTTTTCAGACGGGGTGAGTTCAGAGAAGGATGCGGAGGCGTTGCGGTTGTTCTTGCGCGACTTCTTCTCCTCCTCCTTTTCGACATCCATGGCGCGTTCTTCGAGGACTTGACGTTCGAATGTAGCCATGATACTCATGATGGCTTCCAAGCGTGTGGCATTGAACGTACCACCACCTTCGTCGCCGGTAATATAACCACCGAGCGTGGGAAGCGTGTCGTGGTACACCTTGAACAACGTGTTCAACGCGCCTTCGGCAATGTTCAACGTCGGAAGCGCGGGCAAGAAATCGTTCCCGACCATCATGCAAAGCAAAATAAAGTCATCGATGACACGCTCGAGATTGTACCCGAATGGCAAGTTCTTTTCGCGGAACTCTAAATCGAGATACTCGCGCAACAAGCCAATGTGCAGGAGAATGAAACCGTCGTCTGAGGGATTTGATAAAATTTCCCGACTCGGTTGGCCTTTTTCGCCACCACCAAACTTGACGACTTCCCGGAGCAAACAAAAGTGTGGTTCGTGCGTGACGAGGGCCAACATGATAAGATCGGCATCGAGACCATACAAACAGTGCGTTTGGTTGGGCGTCCATCCTGGCTGCGTGCGTGCCCAGCGAATGTGTTCCATAATCTTATGCTCACCCTCACCGCGGACTTCGTGTCCAGACAAAATAACCGTCACTTTTGCCCATAATGGGTCTTCCGTTTGCTTCTTGCGCACGTAAAACTTCAAGTGCTCCGTCAATCGTTGCATAAACTCAGTCCCAGGCGTGATGCAGTTACTATCAAACGGTTCACCCTCCGGCTCCGGTTCGCCCTTTGCGCGAGCCTCTTCACGCGCGCGTTCGGCTTCTTGCGCCGACCGAAATCTTCTCGATCGTTGCTGATTCATCTTCGCTCGAGGCGCGACGCCATCGATCGCCATATACAGCAACTTGTTTGGTCGCGTCATGCGAAACAAATGATCCAAGTACGCGAAAACCTTTGACATCATCTCATCCTCGCTCATACGCGTATTCACATCCGTGCCCGCACCGTGCGAACAGTTGTGAATGACACCATTCATATCTAAATACAAGTTATCGATGTCCGGCAACGCGCTTCCCGCGCATTGTTGCTGTAACAGTGGGTATCGCTCGGCGAGCCAGCGAAAGAATTTTGGGACACCCATGGCGCCGGGTTACGTCGTCGACGACGACAACGCTCGCGCGGGCGCGTGATACGCACGCCGGGTTCGGTGTTCTAGTCGCGTGTGCGACGTACGCCTCGCAACAGACGAGGGTTTGGGGTGCGCGAGGCACGGAATTGCGTGAGTAATCGTAAAATCGCGCGATCAGTCAATCACTTTTTTCAGGCGTTTTTCAAAAAGAGTGCGGCGTGCGCGATGAAGGTAAATGGTATAAGTGTATTAAACAGCGACGCTAGACTTGGCAGAAGTGTTGGCATTTAAGAACGTCATCACATCGGTGGCTTGCTCGATGCCAAACTCGACGCAGCGGCCGAGGGCGACGCCGGCGGTGTAGTTGCCGCCGAGAAACATGCCGTCGGATTCACCGCATTTGGCTTCGTTCAACGCAGACTTAGCCTCGGCTAAGACGTCCAAGTGACCGACGTTGAATTGAGGAATAGCCTTTTCCCATACGCGCACACCGACAACCTTGGGCAGGGGCGTACCGGGCTTTAAGAGCGTCTTTAAGCAGTCTTGGTGGACTTGTTCGACGAGTTCCGCCTCAGTCATGTCCTTGATGGCGACGTCGCGAGATCCGCCGATGTAGTTTAACAACATGAATTCGTCATCCGGTTGACGCTTGTCATCTTTAAACAAAGAGGAAGAGTAAATTGTACCGAGCGTGCGGATGCCTTGCGAGCGCGGGTGCAGTTGGCCGAAACCAGTGAGGCCACCTTCGGGAAGCGCCGACGTGCCGTCGGTGCGGAACGCCGTCTTCGGGTAGGAAATCGTCACCGAACCCACGGGCGGGTAGTAAAATTTGTTCAACGCCGTCGACGCCTTGGGTGCCATATCCTTGACCACTTCCGCGGTGACGTACGCCGGGGCGGTGAGCAACAAGCACTTTGCGTGCACCATTTGAGGACCTTCGGGGGTGTCGTACGCGCACTCGTAGCCGACGCCGTCGCTCGCCTTTGACACGGATGTTAATTTCCAGTTGCACTTCACCACGTCGTCGCCGAGCTTCTTAGCCAAGCCTTCAGGGAAAGTTTTCAAGCCACCACGGAAAGAACCCACGGTTTGGCCCTTGACTTCCGGCAATCGAGGGTCGCGCGGCTTTTTGTTTGCCGCGGCTTCCTTTTGCGCCATAATCGCCCCCGCGACGAGCGAGCCCCCGAGCGGCTCCAAGCGCTGCACACGACCCGTAGCGGCGACGCTGGATAACATCGCCGGATCACCCGCGTACACACCCGAGCAGAACGGCTCGATCAAACGTTCGAACGCTTCGGTGCCCAAATTTCTACTCACAAACTCCTTCACGGATTCCTCCTTGCCCTCTGGCGCCGGCGCGCGAATCCCAATCGCCCCCAACCCAGCGCGAATCTTCCCCGGCCACGTCAAAAAGTCCCCTAACACCGCACTTTCAATCGAATGCGGCAATATACGCAACTTTTCATCCCAAAGCACATACCGATTACTCGCCGG
>JACLAB010009428.1_pt1 | contig 20761 bp, 5 predicted proteins | sample 8027921 | NCBI WGS metagenome assembly JACLAB01 (sample SAMN15725117, study PRJNA655200) | protist metagenome | isolation source: fluorescence activated cell sorting (FACS) single amplified genomes of... | place: USA: West Boothbay Harbor, Gulf of Maine | collected 2000-07-19
AGATATTACCGTGTTCACCGCGCCGAGCGACGCGAGCGACGCGAGCGCGTTGGATTTGAGCGCGACGGTGAGGATTCTAGAGGAATTACACGTCAAGGCGGAACGCGCAGACGATGCGTTTCCATCGCGCGTGCTCGTGTATTGCATGACGGGTCATTCGCGCGCGCCTTCGGTGGCGGTGGCGTACTTGATGTATAGCGAACGCCGGCGCCTTCGGGACGCCGTCGTCGCGTTGGCTCGACGGTATCCGCGCGGCCACACGGCGGTGAAAATCAAACCGTGTGATTACCAGCATCTCGAAGCGTTTGAAAAGACGCTTTTTGGTGAGAATGAAATCTAAGCGAGCATGCAATCGCACGCGCGCACGCATGCGTGGTTCCGTCGTCGATGTGTACGCATCAAACGCGCCGAGACGCCCCAGGGGGGCGTCGCCCGCGAAGACGTGCTTACGAAGCGCATCTTTGTAAAAATTCCCGTATTGGAGCTCGTCGCCGCACATTAGCGTCGATGACTTACGTATAGTCCACACTAATCACCCCTCATCGCAACACTGCCTAGCGATTCATTGTAGATGACATAATTAGAAGTTCCTCGCGCTCGACCGACGTTTGCCTTTGCCTCGCGAGTGTCGCGCGCGAGCTCAGCTCCATACCGTGACGCGGGGAACTTTTTGCGTCGTCGCCGACAACGCTCGCGGCATCCGACGGGTCGTTCGCACGCATCGCTCGCGCGCGCACATGCGCGGGCACGCGCTACGCCGCGCGGCGTCCCGGTTCGCGGCGACCCTGGAGGCGGCGACGACGTCGTCCAGCGCCATTCGCGCCGTCTCCACGTCCACCGCCGCCGCACACGGCGGGGGGAAAACCAAAGCCACGGCGGAGAACTCGATAGAAATCACATTCATCGATCGCGATGGCGATAGGAAAACCGTGCGAGGGATTATTGGGGAAAGTTTGATGGAAACCGCGCACGCGAACGACGTCGAGCTCGAAGGCGCGTGCGAAGGTTCGCTCGCGTGTAGCACCTGTCACGTCGTGCTTCCCGAAGCCGTGTTCGCATCGCTCCCCGAAGCGTGTGATGATGAGAATGATATGTTAGATTTGGCGTATGGGTTGACGGAGACGTCGAGGTTGGGGTGTCAAGTGAGCTGCGCGAAGGGGCCGCTGGATGGATGCGAAGTCGTCATTCCTTCGGCGTCGAGAAACTTTGCGGTGGATGGGTTCAAGCCGAAACCGCACTAGTTGTGTTATGTGGTAGTGGTGCGTAGTGGTATCGCTGCCGCCAAAACGTGTGGGTCGTTAGATGGAAGAGTTTGTAGACGAGACCGCCGCGGGTGGATAGAAAATTGTCGACTTGAAATACTAGATACATAGAGACGTATTGTTTGCTACTGTGCTACCGTTGGCGTGTGTGTGCGTCGAATGACGACATTCTCGTTGCCTATCGATTGTTCTTCTACTACTATTCGCTACGCAGCGGCGGGCATCGCGCGCGCCCTGCGACGGTGGCTAATCGAAAAAGTCTTCGACGTCGAATTCGGGATCGAGCAGCGCCGGGCCGAACCGCGACAAGTCCACGCCATCCATGATGAGATTCTCAAACGTTTCCTCGAGATCGGTATCGCCGATGAGCACGGCACCTTTCATTTTGCCACGCAGCAACAGCACGCGAACGTACGTTGACGCGGAAGGATTGTCTTCATCCACGCGTTCGCGCTGGTACGTCGCGACGTCTTCGGCGGGCTCGTCGTCGAGCTTTTGCGCGTTGTACGCGCCGAGCAAGACCACTTTCAGGCCAAAGAATTGCGTGACGTGCGTGAAAAGTTCAAAGTTAAACCCAAATGCGTCGGCGTCGCACACACCGGCGTGAACTTTTGCGGCGAATGCGCCAGTCTGCGCCGCGTGGCTCCACAAACGCATTTGAAACCAAGGCGCGTCGCTCGAGCGCGAGCGCGCCTCCATCGAACACGCATCGCCGACGGCGTAGATGGAGTCCGCGTACGGCCCAGTGGTGCGCATGCACTCGTCGACGAGAATGCCGCCGTCGACGGATGACCGCGGGGCATCGCGAGCGTCGAGCCAATCACACCTGGGTTCGACGCCCGCGGCGGAGACGACGACATCCGCGAAGAGCGTCTCGCCGTTACTCAGCGTGATGATATTGCGCGCGCCGTCTTTGTGCGCGTCGGCGATGGTGGCATTTTTGACGATTGTCAACTTCATGCGATGCGTCGCCGTTGTCGCCGTGGCGTCGCCGCCGCCGTCGCGGCATCGAGCGCGAAAGCGAGACGTCCAATCCGGTCCCGCCGACGACCCCAACATTCTGCGCTTCGCATCGCGTCCGTCGTCGTCCTCGTCCTTGTCGTCATTGGCGACTACCTTTGGGTATATCGCCCAATCCTCTGTCGCGCGGCGCGCCGCCGCCTTCATCCTCCGCCGCGCGTGCAAAATCTGCCCAAAGAAATCCGCGGCGTCGGCGTCAAACATCGCGTCGCCCAACGCGTCGTGTTTCATCACCCACACCAATTCGCACGCCTCCATCGCGCGCGTCGACGCCACGCCCACGCCACACAGCGCATCGACAATTTCAAGCGCAATCGCACCGTTCCCGACTAAAACCACCGCTGTCGCGTTCGCATTCGTCACGCGACGCGCGAGCGCGTCCACGCTCTCGACGTCGCGCACCTCGAGCGCGTCCACGCTCGCCGGCACCGCGCGCCTCGGCCGCGCGCCCGTCGCCACGCACAACGCACCGTACCGCACGTGCGCGCCCGTGTCCAGCGTCAGCGTGCGCTGCGCGGCGTCGTGTCCGACGACGGCGGCGCGGGCTCGCGCGCACCCGCGCGCCGAAAAACTCGCCAGCGACGACGCCCCCACCGCGAATCGCGCCGCCCGGCGCGTCACGCGCTCCGCAACTATCGCCGATTTCGCCACGTTTGTCGGATCAATCAACAGCATCGACGGTGACGAGGATTGTCCGTATCGACGACGACGACGTTCCGCGGCGCGAGAAGCGTCGGCCGCGTCGGCGCCGCAATCGTCCTCGTCCTCGCCCATCGCGTCGGCGTACGCGCGCGCGAACGCGCACCCACCCACGCCCGCACCGACGATGACGACATCGTACGTCGCGCCGTCCACGCACGACGCATCGACCGCCGCCACATCATCGTCGCGAACATCGTCATCATCATCATCATCATGCGCGCACGGCGCACACCACGCGCCCGCGTCCGCCGTCACGCGCACCGCGCGCGCCCCCGACGCCCCCGACGCCACCCTCGCGCGCCGACACCGCGCGCACATGCCCCGTCGACGACGGCGGCGTCACCGATGGATGGATGGATGGATGGGCGATGATGCGAATTCGCGCCGCCGCCGACCGCCGACGCGCCGACGACGCGCCGACGACGACCGCGGAATCCACAACCACCACGACGTCGTCCTCGTCGTCGTCGCCCTGGCCTTGGCCTCGACCTCGTCGGCCGCGCGCGCGCGCGTGTGACGATAGACCACGATTGAGGACGACGATTGACGACGACGCGAGCGCGATGTCCAACGCTCGAGGGCGACGACGACGATCGACGCTGGCGTTAGAATGCGGTGTTTGAATGGATCGACGCGACGCGCGGCGCGAGACGACGCGTCGTCGTCTGGCGGGGCGAAAGCGATGTATGCCATGGGTGACTGATGGAATTGATTGATTGATTAGATGGTGACGAGAACGAGGACGAGGACGCGCAAAGACCGGGTACAAAAAAAGCAGAAGTACCACGAATCAGACATCGATATTATCTTAAGTCGACGTCTTGCGAGACGCGTCGTCGTCGTCGTCGCGGGCGGTGTCGTGGCGAAAAGTACAGGTCCTTTTGTGTATAGTGTGACGGCGACCGGGTATGGTGTGACGGCGACGATGACGACGCAGATGCGAAAAAAAAAGAACGCATTGGCAGTGTGAAATCTGACTCAAGAATCAAATGATGGCGGGACGTCCAGCGTCGTGTCGTCGGGCAGTGGGTGTCGTGGCGAAAAGTACAGGTCCTTTTGTGTATGTGTGACTGATGGATTGATTCACGATCGATTGCTTGCGCGTTCGATGGAGCGTCGCGCGAGCGCCGCGCATATATATATATACGCATAGGCGTACACATACCACGTGCATCTGTATCGATACGCCGCGTCGCCGATCGTCACCGAATCAATCAATCAATCACGTGTCGCAATCCACTGGAACGCGAACCGTCACACAGCGTCGCGCCCGAGTGGATAAGATCGCATCACTCCACGTCGTCCGTCGTACGGTGCACGCGCCGTCACACCGCCGCGCACGCGAACGAACGAACGCGAACGAACGAACGCGAACGAACGAACGCACGCGCACACCGACGCACGACGCGACGACGCACGACGCGAGCGCTTGACGAGGAAGCTTCAGCACAGACACACACAAAGTTAACAACATTCATGAGCGCGACGACGACGACGACGACGTCTCTCGGCGCCGCCGTGCGCCGCGCGCGATGCCGCGCGACGACGCACGCCCGTCGTCGCGTCGCCGTCGTGCGGCACGCGACGACGACGACGACGACGAAGAGAATATCCAACCCCGAGGCGGGCGACGCGGGACGCCGCGCGCCCGCCGAACCCGTCGAAGCGTCGCGCGCGCGCGTCAAACTTCCATTCGGTGACGATGGCGCGATCGATATCGTCGTCATAAAGCTTCCCAGTGGTGATGTCGATGTGAGGTTTGCGCTCGTGGGGGCGGCGTGCGCGGCGAATGCGCAAGGCGGTGGGATTGAGTTGCACTGGGCGACGACGTCGACGGAGGGCGACGTCGGCGCGTGGCGCGCTCCGGCGGCGAGCATCGCGTGCGATGGCGTCACGCGCGAGTTTGGCGATGGCATCGCGAAGCGAAGTGTGTTTGATAAAGCGACGAATGCGTTGGTGATGCGCGTGCCGGCGAGCGAGGAGGATGTGGGGTCCATCGTCGGGATTTGCGTGAGCGGCGATTTTTGGGCGCACGCCGTCGACGGCGACGTGCGCGCGACGATTAAACGCTTGAGTTTGGCTGGTGGCGCGGGCGGCGGCCTCGAATCCTTGGCACGTCGCGCCACTGACCTTGAGGGCGGATCGGTGAACTTGTTTACGCGATTTTGCGCGGTTGATGGCGCGCTGGATGACGCCGCGGCGCTCGGCGGCGCCGGCGCCGCCGTCGTGTACTCGTGGTTGCGTTTGAGCTCATTAAAACAGCTCCACTGGTACGCCGGGAACAACTATCAGGGCAAGGACATGGCGAGCATGCAGGAACGTCTCGCTGGTCGCATCGCACACAAGGCTGCGACGGCTGAAGACCCAACCGCGCGAGGATTGATGCGCGCGTCTTTGGCGTTTCTCCCGCGCGGCGGCGGCAACGGCGACGACATTCGCATGGGCATTTTAAACATCATGCGCCAACACGGCATCAAAGAAGGCCACCGACCGGGCATTGAAGACCCATTCATCGCGCAGTGGCACCAAAAGCTGCACTCGAACACCACGCCCGATGACGTGAAGATTTGCGAAGCGTATTTGCACTTTTTGCACACTGGCCATTGGGAAGACTTTTGGGAGCATTTGTGGAACAACGCGCGTCTGACGCGCGAAGATTTAGCCGGCATGAAGGCTGGATGGCGATCCGATGGCATCACTGGTCCAGCGTATCACATGCCACACATGATTGATTCATTCAAGCATTATTTGTGGATTTTAAAGACGACGCACGGTGGGGGAGACGTGGATAGCGCGATGAATTTCGCGCGACACGGGTTGCCCGGGGACGTGGCGTGGGAGGTTGATGACATGTTACAAAATCGCGATGCGTGGTGGGTACCCGGGAAGATTGTCGAGATTCGTGAAAAGATGCTGCACGTGTGGCAAAATGATGCGCCGAATCGCGATGTGGTGATGCTTGACGCGACGCTTGAAAAGTTTTTCCGAACCAAGGTGGAATCCGTGGACCACGCGGCGATGAGCGCGGATGATTTGCTCGGGTTGTTGGAGTTGTCGTTGAAGAATGCGACGCTGACGCAAGATTCACCAAAGCTGAGTATGGCGCTGAGCTACTTGCGCGCGGCGATGGGTGAGGCGAACGGTGCGCGATGGAGCGAGTCGTGGGCCAAGACGATGGACGCCGCGCTCGAATATTGCGCCCTGGCCATGGAGCACGACATGGACTTTTTGTGCTCTGCGACGCAATCCGCGGCGAACATCATCGCAGCCAAGAGCACGAAAACTGATCCAAAGTATTTGATTAACTTTGGTGAAGAAAATGTGCGTTCGCACGTGGTGTTTGTGGTGTCGCAATTGATTTCTTCGCTTCGGCCGACGGTGCGCGCCGCCGCCGGACGGTCGCCCTGGCTCATCGCCAGCGTCGGCGATGCCGCGCTCGAAACCTACGCGGGCGTGGCGAAGATTGAAACATTGAGCGACATTCAAGGTGAAGACTTTTCATCCGCCCCGATGGTGTGCTTCACGGAAAAGCTCGGCGGCCTCGAGGACATTCCCGCGGGCGTGAAAGCCGTCGTCACGAAGTCGCCGGTGGATTTACTGAGCCACATCGCCATTCGCGCGCGCAACACCAACGTATTGCTCGCCAGCGTCGCCGACGACGCGCTGTGGGCGGATGTTGTCGCCATGAATGGCGAAAACGTGCGATGCGCGATCGTGGACGAGGCGTTGGTGATTGAAAAGGCCAACGTCTCATCCGCGGCGACGACTTCGGCATCGGCTTCGGCTTCGACGACCAAGGTGTCCATCAAGCCGTACACGCCCTCAGAATCGTGGGTCGTCACCCCAGACGCGTACGTTGAGTCTATCGTCGGCGGTAAGAGCAAGAGCTTGGCTGAAATGGCCAAGGAACTCGCGGCATCTGGCGCCGCCGCTGGCGTCGACGTCCCGGGATCGTTTGCGCTTCCATTCGGCTCATTTGAACGCGCGCTCGCCGAAGACACCGAAACTCGCGCGCAACTCGATGCCGCCGTGCGCGCGATTGATTCGTCAACCACCGCGAGTGAACGCCGCGACGCTTTGGCGCACGCGCGCGAGATTATCGCCACGCAACTCGTGTGTCCGAGCGGATTAGAGGCGCCGTTGACGCGGGCGGCGAAGACGCTCAACGCCGACGCCGACATGGAGCGCGTCTGGGACGCCGTCTGCGGCGTCTGGGCATCCAAGTGGACCGAACGCGCGTGGCTATCGCGTAAGGCGTGCGGAATTTCTGACGCCGACCTCAACGTTGCGGTTTTACTCATGGAGCTCGTCGACGCGGAGTACGCGTTTGTGCTACACACGGCAAATCCGGTGACGGGCGACGCGGATCAAGTCTTTGGAGAACTTTGCGTCGGTCTCGGCGAGACGTTGGTCGGAAACGATCCGGGGTGCGCGTTAGGATTTACAGTGAGCAAGTCTACGGGCGAGATTACGATTCGATCGGTGCCGAGTAAGCTTCAAGGACATTTCGCGCCGGCGGGCGGGACGATTATCGCCCGAAGCGACTCCAACGGGGAAGATTTGGAAGATTTCGCCGGCGCTGGATTATACGATAGCATCACCGCGGAAGCGACGGAAGAGCGCGTGATTGATTACGCGTCGTCGGCGCTCGTGTGGGATGTGGCGAAGCGCGACGGATTGATTACGCGCATCGCCGAGGCTGCCAAGGCGATTGAGTCGTACCGAGGCGCGCCGCAGGACATCGAAGGCGCCGTCGTCGGCGATCGCATCGTGTTGTTGCAAACTCGCGCTCAAATTTGTTAGTCCATAGTTAGTTACTGTTGTTACCCGCTGCTAGTGTGTTTCTGTGCTACCTACCTACCTACCTAGTGTGTCGTCTATTGTTCTTCTACGATGTCGATGTTACACAACGCTTTCGACGAGCGAATGATATCGTCAGCGACGCGCCTCGTATTCGCCTCGTGCTTGAACGCGAGAGCTTTAAGCGCACTCACGGCGGCAAATATGATACGCCTATTATGTACCGCGATGGTGTCTTCGCTGTCGTCGTCGTCGTCGTCCTGGAGCGACGTCGCGCGGCTTCGAATGACGTCGGAGAGAATTTCAATAGCCCCGGCGTCTCCAGCCACCGTTTGATTCTCCGCGCTCGCGTTATACGCCACGTTGCGCAGTGCCCCGATAGATTCCACGCAGTGTCGCTCGCGCACGAGCGCGCACAGCGAAGGAATGATGCCTAACCGTCTGCACGCGTCTCTATTCGCCCCGCTCGCGCACGCGAGCTCTCGAACCGCCGAAGCCGCCTCGACTCGATGCTCAGCGTCGAGCGTCGAGTTCGCCAGACGCTCGCCGAGTGCCGTCATCATTTCAATGGATGCTTCGCGCTTCCGAGACGGTCGAAGCTCGCGTTGCGCGAGCGTTCTTTGGCTGAGCGTCCCGTGTCTCCATTCGTCGGCGACGTGTAATTCCAAATCCGTCAACTTTGCACCCGCGTCGCGAAGCGCCGAGACGGCTTCGGCGTCGCCCAATCGCAACGCCCACGCGGCGCCGGTGCGTTTCCATCGATCCCACGCCTCGAGCCCGCCTTGGCGCGTCTTTAACGGCGCGCACGCGGTGATGGCGACGCGAATGGTCTCAATGTCCCCGCTTCGCACGGCTAAATGCAGAATGGTTTGCTTGTCGGCGTCTTTAACGCCAGCACATCCCGCGGGCGCGCGGCGGATGAGTTCGTCGAGCATATCCGCGTTGCCTCGCGCGGCGGCGATGTGCGTTGCGAGCGTGTTTGCACGTGATGGCACAGAGACGTCGGCGCCGGCGTCGAGCAACGCGCGGACGACTGAAATCGCCCGCGGCGACGGGCTCGCCGCCGCCGCTCGGAGGCATTCGGCGTCTGGCGCGACGCCCGAACGTAACAGCGCGCGCACGACGCCGACGACGCCCCGCCCGCACGCGGCGCGCATGCACCGCGCGTCAGCGTCGAAATCATTCACGTCGCTCGTCGATGAAGACGGCGGAGAACATTTGTCGTCGTTGGCGTCGTCGTCGACCGCGACGCCATTCGCGATGAGGTAGTCGGCGTAATCGCGAAGCACGGGCCTGGCAAATATTTCGCACGGCGCGAATGGACCGTCGATGACTCCAAACGCGCACACCGCGGGTTCATCGTCATTTGGGAGTAACGCCGCGGCTTCGCCATCCGTCAAGCCAATCGTCGACGAAGACAATGTCGACGAATTCGGCGCTAAGCGCAAGGATTTCTCAGCCGCCAACGCGCGAGAGACCAAAAGCACGTTCAACGACGTCCCACCGATCGCATCGAACGCGTCCAACGCACCGACGCCGCGCTCGTCACTCAATCCCAACGCCTCCGTCCACATCCGCGCCAGAGCGCGCTCGACGCCGTTCCTCGGCGCTTCGTAACGTGGACGGTACACCGACGTCACGCCTTCGAGCAATCGCTCACGAAGCGTCATTCGACACGTTTTCCCGCTCGAAGTCATCGGCCAAGACGCGAAATCGACAAACACGTACCGAAGAGGTACGGCGTGCGTCGGCAGGCGATGTCTCGCCCATCGTTCGAGCGCTCGAGCGTACACGCCGTCGTCGAACGCGTCGTCGTCTCGTCGTAATTGTACGTGCGCCGTCAACGCTGACGACTGCGCGTCATCGCCGTTGACGTCGTAAAATACCACCGCATTCGCCACGAGCGCGTCGCACGCGCGCAGAACGACCTCGATTTCATCCAGCTCTACGCGGTAGCCGCGAATTTTCACCTGTCTGTCCCGCCGGCCGAGCACGTACAATTCCCCGCTTTCATCCACGTACCCGTCGTCTCCGGTGAAATACACGCGTCCTCGATCGGTATTTACGAATGCTTCCGCCGTGCGCGCGTCGTCGCCGACGTATCCCGCGGACACGCACGCGCCGCCGATGACGATTTCGCCGGCGACGCCCGCGTCGTCGATAAACGTCGCGCCGCATTCGTCTTCGTCTTTGTCTTTTCGTTTAGCAATGTACACGCACGCGAACCCATCGATCGCATACGCCTTCCCTGCACGCCTCGCATCATCACCTACCCGCATTCTCGCGTACGTTTGCACCACCGTCGTCTCTGTCGCGCCGTACGCGTTGTACAATTCCACCGCCGGCGCCCACGTCTCGAGCGTCCGCGTCGACATCTTCTCCCCAGCCAACGTCACGCATCGCAACGTCGGCACCTCGCTCGGCGCGCAACGCAACAAAGAAAACACCGTCGGCGTACAGCACGCGTGCGTCGCCCCGCTCGCGCGCACGACGCGCGCAAAATCGCTCTGAATCATCGCTCGGGACGACGCCGCGCACGTCGCTCCAGCCAAAACCGCCGCGCACGCGTCGCCCATGTACAAATCAAACGTCGCGTTCGACGCGAGCACGACAACTGAATCGCTCTGTATGCGCTCGACGGCGATTTTGTTCCTCGCATACGCCATGACGGCGTCGTGCGTCGCCGGGACGGGCTTTGGAGCTCCGCCCGTCGTGCCGCTCGTAAACGCCAAATACCACGTCGCGTTCGGCTCCACCTCCTCCTCCTCCTCGTTCGCATCCAACCCTCCCAAATCATCGTCGAACGCATCCATAACTATGATTCCTACGTCGTCATCGCCATCGATGCCGAGCCGCGCCTTGACGTCGCGCGCGTCGTCCGCCGTCCCGCAGACGACGTCTTTCGCCCGCGCGGCGTCGAGCGCGGCTTGACACCGCGCGGGCGGCCACGCCTCCGTATCCACCGTACACACCGTGCGCCGCGCGTGTGCGGCGGCGAGCAACGTAATGAGCGCGTCGGCGCCGTCGCGGGCGGTGGAGACGACGACGGCGCGACGATGCGGGGTGGAGCAGAGCGCGCGAGAGGCGCGCGAGACGGCGGCGTCGAGCGCGCGCGCGTCGAGCGCGACAGTCACGGCGCCGGTGGCGTCGACGACGACGAGCGCGGGCGCGTGAGGGTGCGTGCGCGCGCGCTCGCGCAGGGCGTCGGCGGCGGTGCGCGGTGGCGGCGCCGGCGACGGCGCCATGGCGCGCGCGAGTGTGAGGCGAGAGACAACAGACAGTTCGGCGGTCAAATGCTGCGCGTATTAATAAAATGTAAATGCTGACCGACGTCTTCTCTTGTTGAGAAGAGAGGTGCTAGGATATATATATCTAGATAGTGGGAACGCATTGGATTGATACGTCAATCGCGTTCGGCGTTCGTGGAACGCTTATTTCTTTCCAAACCACGACGCGCGCGCGGGCGCGGGCGCGGCGGCTTCGGTTTCGGCTTCGGCTTCGGCTTTAATCGCCTTGGCTCGCGCCGTTCGCGCGGCGTCGACGTCGACGTCCGACGCCTTTAATCGCTGTTCGAGCGCGAGCTTGGACTTGTACAACTCGCGCATCTGTTCGTCTTCGTTGACGGACAATAGCGGCAACGCGTTCAACGCGTCTTCAACCTTGTCGTCATTCGTCAACGACGCGTGAAACATGTCAAATTGCTTACTAATCGTAGCCTTGGTGCTCGCAAACGACGAGGACTTGGCATCGCGTAACGCTCGGCGCTTATACGCCTTGGCGCTGTCTTTACCACCGTCAGTTTCGGGGATGACGAACGCGTCGGCGTTGGAAATCTCGACGGAATCGTAGCGCTGTCGCGCCATTTCCCGAGCGACGCCTTCGGCGCCGAGTCGAGCGCCGACGTCGCGAATATTCGTCAACGTGTTCAAAAACGCCCGCTTCTGCCCAGGCTCGGCCACAGTGGCGAGCCATTCGTACACGAGTTCCCTGTTTGCTTCTTGCACCGTTTGATGCACCGCGTCCGTTTGTTGCGAGTACGCGGCGACGAGCGCCGGGTCAAACATTTCATTGTACATTTCGTCGATGAGCCCGCACGCGAGACGCAACACGTCGGGCGGAAGCACGCGTAACGTGTACTCAATCGTCTCCGCCGTGGCCGGTTCGAACACCACTCGCGCGCGTTCGATAGCTTGCGCGATTTCCACCGTGTCCTCACCTCGAGCTTCGAGCCACATCAAGCGGAAATTTGGCCCGCGCAACGCCTTAAACTTAAACATGCGACGGAACAATCGCAGGTAGCGAATGCGTGCGAAACGAATGTACCGCACGAATCTCGCGCTTCTCGCACCCGTGACGTTGGATGAAATGTCCACAATCAACAGCAAGAACTGCAAGAAGATGACTAAAAAGTCAATGCAGTTGAATGTGTCGCGCATGTACGCGCCTTCGCCCAAGATGAACCCCATGGCGATGATTTTCACCACCGCTTCAAAGGAAAACACGGCGTTGATGGCGAGGTTGAACGCGGTGACTCGAGCGTAGGCGTCGGAGTTGAAGGCGTCTTCGTACGTGGCGTTTTCGGCGATGAGCACGCCGAGGGATAGAAACACCGCGACGGTGACGCACTTGTCGAATAATGGGTGTCGCATGGCGCGCCAGCACCAGTATCGAAACGGAGAATCGGAACGGAAGACGTAGAGCGACGTGCCCTGCGGACCGCTCTCGTGCGTGCCAATCTTTTCAGGCTTGTACATGTCTTTTTGAGTTCTGTACTTGATAAAGAACATGAGTTTCTTCATCCAAGGGAAGAATTCGAGAACGACGACAAAGGTTTGGATGAGCGTCACGCCGACGAGACCAATCATAATGACAGACGTGGCGACAGACGTCGACGTGTCGCCCATGATGCCGAGTTGAAAGTAAAACCCAGCGATGAGGGTGATTGTGTTCATGCCCGTACCCGCGAGTTCTGCCACGTTCAGGTTTGTGCTGACGTATGGATTACGTGTGCACGCCACCGTGATCGTAGTAAAGATGACAATCGCGGCAAAGGATTGAAGCAAGACAGCCTCCGGGAAGAGCACCTTGACGCCGGTGATGGATAACTTTTTGAACAAATCCACGCAAATCCAGAGATAAAACGCTGGTCGCACTGACGCGTACGTCATACCGTATCGCGCTTCAAACTTTTGGATGAGCACGGCGCGGTCACGTTCAATCTTTGACGCAGTCGTGGCGAGCACGTGCACGCGGGCGCGCGTTTTAGACGTCGCGCGGTGCGCGTACAGCCACGACGCGACCAAGATGATCAATCCAATCGGATACAACACCAGTGCGCTCAAGGCGAGGGGCTTCATCTCCAAGTGTCGCCCGGCGTTGCATTCAACCTCTGGCGCCGCGGTCAATCGCACGGATTCACCGTTATTCTTGCACTCGAAAAACTCAGTCACCGTGCGCGAAAGCAACATGTACCCCCACCACATGGCGATGATGAACGAAGGCACCGCCTTGTCGATGTTCTCCTTGATAATGCGCATGATTGCTCGCCGCTCGTTTTCAATGTCGTCGAGTTGTTCCTTTGTCAGCTCGTATTCGGCTTCCTTTTTGCTCTTCTTCTTGTGCTGTTTAAGCTCGACGTGTCTATCCGCCTTGTGCATCGCCTCGACGCTCTCCTTGTACACGCGTTGACGCAAACCTTCGTTTGTCGTGAGGCCGTACATGTGTCGCTCGAGCATGTCGAAATCGTCGCCTTTACCGCGCAGTTCTGGACGGTCGAATGGAAGGCCGTCGCGCGATATGGCGAGTTCGGTCCACTTGTCGGCGTCAATGTCAAACTCTTTAAGCTTTCGTCGACGTTCAATCAACCGACGCTTTTTAATCCCGAGCACGGCTTGCATCGCCACGTCTCTCCAGCATCGAATGACCACCGCGCAGGCGATGATGAATAACCAACCGAACGGGGCAAACATGGTGACTTGGAAACGCGTGAAATAATCAAACTCAGTCACGCACTCCAAACCGAGAATTTGCAAGTCGGCGTACGAAAGCGACGACACTTGCATCCATCGCGCCAAGACTTTTGGCCAAGGCACTTCGAAATATTGCATCCCAGCCGTGACTTGGAAGAAAGACAACATGATCGTCAACGCAGGAATGACTGGATGACGCGAGAGCTCGAACAAGATGTAGAGCGCCACAGAATAGCCAAGAATGATAAAGAAGATGCGCACGATGGGTTCTTGGTCGCACGTTTCGCAAAACGACGCGTATCTGTAATGATCCTTGGCACAGGTAGTACACGCATCAGCTACGTACGCTGGAGTGGTGTCCGATGAGAATCGGGGCCCAGCGCACGTCAACGCCCGTACTTCATCTTCGCTGAACTTCTCAACGCACGACACCCCAGGGAAGCACGAAAGGTTTCTCGCTCCGTTGGTTGGATCTTGCCAGTATCCTGCGTAAGGAAGAGGCATGTGTAATCCATACTCGGTACACTTTTGTCGATCGAGCGAGCATGGTCTACATGAACCATCACTCAATCGAACGAACCCAATGTCGCATTTGCAATCGGATTCATCATCGCTTCCAGATGTCGAACGCTTGTTCACCGGACACGGCGTACACGCTTGCGCGCCGGCGTAATCGCTGTACGTATCCGCGGGACACGGTATGCACACCGTAGAGCCCAAGAAAGAGGTGTAACTACCCGCTGGACATGAGCCGCAGTTTTGTTGATCTGGGACATTTGCCGAGTTGAAGGTGCCGAGAGGGCACAAATCACACGTTTCACCGTGGTCTCTATTCACGCGTTCTCCACCGCGGCACTTGACGTGCACCGTCATGGTGACATCTTCACCGCGAGCGGGCGGAGACACGCTCGTATCTTGAGCGTACCACTTGAACGTAACTTCTCCATAAATGAATTCACGAGGATTGAACATCAGCAGCGCGGGACCATTGGCAGAGTCACCAATGATGTCGCCCACGGCGAGAACGTTGGCGCTCAAGCCAGCGATGGTGGCTTCAGAGTAAGAATACGTCACCAAATTCGTACCGTTGTACGTGGTAGTCGCGGGTGCGACGTACGGGTGTAATGTACCAGCATATCCAGCAGCGCCGCGCGCGGGGTCGCTGGATGCGATACTGGGGAGCTCACTCAACACGTATTGAATGGTGCCAAATTGTTGTTGGTCGACGTCGTATGCTAAAAGCGCCACAGCCGCAACTTCATCGTGATACACATTCGCCTTGCCCGTGTTGTCATACGCAGACCCGCACGAAATCATCACATTCTCGCGGTTTACGACATCGTCAAACTTGTTCAAATCGTCAATGAATGGTGCGTACGCGTAAAATTCCAAGTCCCGACGTTGCGGGTTGTCAAGATACGCTTGAATTCGTGCTCGCACAATTTGGTACCCTTGTAAGACTTGCAAGTCTTCAGCCTTGCCTTTGAAGTCCACCAACTCGTCCACCGAAGACTTGAGCGTGGAGTTCGGCCCACACGCACCTTGCGGTGGTTGGTTGACCGCGTCAATGGTCACCGTGACGGTGACGATTTCAGAGGTAGACCCGTGAGAGTCCGAAGCCTGGTACTGGAAAGTATCCGTGCCGTTGTAATACGGATATGGTTCGTATGCAAATCCTTTACTGTACGGATTCGCTGCGACTCCAGTCTGTGAGACGGTACCGAGCGTTGGCACGACAGCCGTGCTTATGATGCTGTGTACGAGCTGAAGTGGTGTTTCACTGTCCGTGGTGTCGAAATCGGCTGCAATGCCAGTCGATTCAGTCGTCGAGAACGCCATGTCCGCAGCGACTGGTGGCGTGTTCGTTTCTGATGTGAGACGTAGCCATATCCAAGCTTTAGCGACGTTTGAGACTTTCCCAGACAAATCAATAGCGACGTATGAAAAGTACGTCAAGTTGAAACCAGGATGCTCCTCTCGCGACAACGTGGAGAAATCAAAGTTTGCCCCGTAGTCTTGCGTCATCAATTCTTGCACGCGATTCGAGAGATCAGTGTTGGCGTTTGCGGTGTACGTAAACACTGGTTTTTCGGTGTAACGTTTACCGCCTACAGTCACTTCATCTTGAAGCGTGATACCACCGACGTTCATTGTGGGTTCGGTGACAATCTGGTAGCGGTAGATATCATTCAACTTAGCCGTATCCGTGGAGTCTTCATCGGTTGCGTCGAAAGAAAATGTCTCCGGACTACCTTCCCAAACATCAATGTAAATGTCGTTCGCAACTGGTGCGGTGTCACCGTTGCCGAGTCTGATTTCAACAGTCGCGTACTTTGACCGCAGCGGACGCGGTTCTGGACCGACGACTCCGTCTGTTGTGTAGTATACGAAGCGATCGTTGCCGTAATTTTCAGCGTTTGGTGTGTAACTAAACACACCAGTGTCCTTGTCGTACACGAGCTCACCCTTGGTGGTGGTGCACGAAATTACATATTCGAGTGCGTCGTTATCCGGGTCGTTGCCAACCAAGTTGGCGTTGACCAAGCCGGCGACGCGCGGATCTGGAATGTAGAAAATTAGCGATTCCGACGTCGGCGCGTCGTTCACGGGTTGGAAGATCACCCGTTGCACGGCACATCCTTCTTCATTTTCTGGGCCATAGTCATAACAGCACATTTTGATGTAGCGATCGGTGTCCGTCATCGCCGGACCGCTGTTTTGAAGGTAGATGCTTTGCATCGCCTTGAGATACGCCGTCCAAGATGCTTCACCCGTAAATGTAACGCTACGTTGTTCGTCACCAAACGCCGCTACAATGTTTGTAAAGTTCGCCGGCATCGTGGTATTGTACTTAACGTACTGCTCCACGATAGCTGTCGAGTTGTAAGACAACGTGTCGCCGTCTTGAAAGACGCCGTCGACATCCGAAATGGTGACGACACAACTTCTCCAGTACTGATTATCAACATCAACCACAGCCCAAGGCGCTCCAATTGGAATGCTTTCTTTTTCCGTGTAAATGGTTGGCAAATCGACAAATATTTGAGGGGCGTCGTTTACGCCTTCTGTGTCCATGGCCATCACGGGACCCGTGGCCACCGAGCCAAACGAATCCGTAATCGTAACTTCGTAGAAACGAGTCGACCCCGTGGGATCGAGACTGATATCAGAGAACGCGATACTATTGATCGTGCTCATGAACTCCGCGCCTGTCGCCGGCGTACCCGTCTGTAACAATTTACGGCCATCGCGCCCGAGCAACTTTCTTCTCCCGCTGAGCGACGCGCTGTCAGACGGGCTATCAGACGGATCGGCGTAGTAACCCAAACTCTTAAAGTACATCGTACCCGCGCCGTCATATCTTCCCCAGAGTTTATCAGTGATGAGCACGCAGCCATCGGTAGATGTGAAGTTCTTCGGCGTGTCAACACACGTGAGGTTGTACGAGTCGGTGTCTGGCGAAGCTCCAGCGAGAACTTTAATTTCCACGGCAGCCACGTCGGTGGCAAACGTATTCGTTTCAGCGGCGGTGATTTGAAATTGATCGGCAAACAAACCCAATGCGTCGGACTTTTCGACAAACAATCCGGCGTTGTCGGGATTTTCAACGATGAGACCGCTGCTGGCCACGCCGAGACAATATATCCCATTCTCGTTTGTCAAGCCTTGAACGCCGCCGTCGATCCGAGCGAGCGGGTAGACAGTTTTGTCGGTGACGGACCACGCGCTGTCCGCGTACCTCAAGCGTTGGATCGCCGCAAGATCGGTGTAAGCCACTGCATCGGGCAACGTCGTGAAATTCGTCATGACTTCAGGAAAGCCGCCCGACGTGAGACTCGAAAGAGACGCTGTGTTGCACGTAATAGTGACGTCCCAACAGCTTGAATACAATTCAAAACTCTTCGGTTTGGTTGGCAAATTACCGTGCTCGATGACAGTGTTGGTGAACACACAATTAGGGATGTCGTAGAATGTCATCACCCCACATCCATCATCACAGTCACATATTTGAACAGGATAGCATTCGTCGTCGAGAGCTTCGTAGACGTCATCCGCTGAGCTTATCGACGCGCACACGTAAGCGGTGCGCGACGCCGTAATGTTTGTGTAGTTCAACGCGGACACCATCACGGGCTGAGCAATATTCCAATTGTTTGGTGTAAACGTCAACGATGTTGTGCCGAGCGTGAGATGTTTGTAAGCATCGCCGAGATCCGTCAACATTGAGGCGTTGTACGCCATTTCGCCAAAAGTCACCACGACGTCAGCCAAAGGAGCGCTCTTCAACGAAAATCCAAGCGACGACAACTGCGTAGTAACATCGCCCGAGCATTTTGGTTCGTCAATAAGCACTGTGCCCTTCGCGGCGTTACCGAGATCCAATCCTGGCACGTCATATTCCACGACTTCCACAGGTAAGGCGCTTCCTCCGAGGTTTGGACTCAACGCCAAGTAATCGGGATCATCCGTGGTGTACTTGACGTCGTGCCAAATTTGAACCACTTGATTGGGGACGTGCACGTTGTAATTGCGCGGGAAACGCACGCGGAACGTCGTTGATCCTGAAAACCCTGCAGCGAGTGTGACCTCGCGAGGAGAAATTATCGCGTACCGTTCATACTGCGAATCGATAAACGGTCGAATGGTCACCGTCTTACACAACGCCGTGGTTGGCGTCATGGTGTACACGCCAGTTTCGAGCTCTTCGCCCACCTGCCATGGAGCCAGAGGGGAGGTACCGGCAGCTGCATCGGGTGGGAGAACGAGTGAAATAGTGTTCGTGACGTCGCGAATGTACCAACCGGCAGCATTCGCGTCTTCGAGAACGGTGAGCGTCGGCGGCGAGCTCTCGATGGCGTTGTACACCTCATCGAGTGACGTCGCATCGGCATTCATGTCCAAAGTAACATCACCACAAGCCGTGTCGTCGCCTACAAGAGTGACGATGCACGTCACAGGAGTTTGACAATCTTCCGCAGAGAAAGTCCAGACCGGCCCTTCACCGCCACAATCAAAGCTCGCGCTCGCGTGCTCCCAAGCGCCATTGACATCCTTGAGCGTCGTCAACGCCACTTTCACGTCGTATGCCGGCTGCGATGTCAACCACATGTCGAATTGATACGTTCCTGGAACGCCAGAAATCGATCTCTTGCTGAACATTAATCCAGCCGTTTGTGCGTCTGAAATATACACTGGAATATCAGGTACCACGAGCGCGCCACACGAAGTACTCGAATCAACCGTTACGGTGATTGGAACGTAGCGATCCAAAGCCGCAACGCACGAGTAAACCGGAGTAATCGTCACACGCTGTGCCAAATTGTAGTTCGTTTCGTTGAACGTCAGCACCGCACCGTTGGGTGCGGACAATAGGGTAAGATCTGAACTCGTAAGCGTAACTTGAACAGTATCTCCTCGCGTCGCGGCGGTCAAGTACACGTCGGCGTACACGGTTGTGTCTTCGGCGACGGTGTAGTTCAATAAAGCGACGACGGAATTCGCCGCGCACGAAATAGTGCGCTCAGTGGGTTGGTTATCTGGATCGTACACCACAATACCACACTCGTCATTGTCTTCAATTGTTACCCCACGAACTGGCCCCGTCAACTCATTGTATCGCTCGTCAAGACTTGTGACGGTAAACTTTATCGGAGCCGAGTGCTCGTCTTCGACGTATTTATCATCCACTGCTTTCACTGCAACTTCTTGAGCGACATTCCAATCAGCAGGAGTAAATGTCAACGTCACGGTTGTCGTAAAGATATTCAGATTGATTGCCTGCACCGCAAATGAAATTTGGCTCTCGTCGGCGATGTTTTGTACAGCCATTCGCACGGTGACGTCAGCCGTCGGTACTTGCGTCAGCTTGACTTGGACGGTGCTCGTGTATCCTCCCTCTTGTACCAGGAGCGGATCACGAATCATGTCTATGCCAACCGTGCGCACCCAGCGACTCTGCGCTTGAGGCTCGTAGTTGCCGAACGCGTCAAACGGCACGACCCAAATGTCGTAATCGATGCCTTCAGACAAGCCCGTAATGTTCAAAAACACTTGACCTTTGCCACCAGCAGATGCACCAGGCGAGGGTGTTGATGATCCGAGGTAGAGCAAGACACCTCGCGCCACAGGTCCAACACCATTAGAACCAGTTCCAGCGGCAACTTCTTGAGGCGTCGGCTCCTCGCTCCCGCGAGGCAACACGACCCAGCTGACATTTGAGTGCTCATCCACAGCGAGAGTGAAGTCAACCGTTGTACTCGTAACGTACTCTGTTTGCAGCCACACCACAGTGGGCGGATGTTGGTCGATAATCACACGCTGCGTGGGACAATCGTCACTGCCATCGGCATTGACTTGGCTTGAATACGTCGAAGACGTGTGATCGACGAGATCCTTGAGTGTAACAGTAAACAACAAACAGTTGTTCACGTCCGCCAATACGTTATCATCATCTGTGGTGTTCGAAATCATATACGGGCCGGCTCTCCAACGCATCGCGTTTCCAATTTGAACAATATCAGTCGCGTTGAGCGTCGCGTCACCGAGCACAACGGTTGGTGTGAACACGGGCTCCGTGGCGTTGATATCCAAATATATGGCATCACCGATACCAGCTGACGGATCAAAGGCGCCATTCGTCCATGCGTAGATGTACGTCGCCGCCGGTGCTTCCAAATCCAACCGAACCTTTAATGGGAAGTCCGGATCTGTCGTGAGAATTGTGTTCCAAACTACGTCGCCGTTGGTGCCGTCGTCATACGTAAAGCTCCAAGGTACGGGATCAATATCCGTCGTTCCCCAAGCGTTTGTGATACACTCCTCAATCAAGAAAAAACTGTAGGCTGTAGACTGGACAATGTTTCCGCCATTTACGTCCACGATCTTCCATGAACTTACCGGCTTGTTGGTAAACGCACCCATGGTCACCGCCTTGAGAACGACGCCGCTCGCAAACGTGATATTCATCTTCAGACAGTCGTTTTCGTTACCGAGTTCAAGATGATTCGG
>JACLAB010008337.1_pt1 | contig 20737 bp, 22 predicted proteins | sample 8027921 | NCBI WGS metagenome assembly JACLAB01 (sample SAMN15725117, study PRJNA655200) | protist metagenome | isolation source: fluorescence activated cell sorting (FACS) single amplified genomes of... | place: USA: West Boothbay Harbor, Gulf of Maine | collected 2000-07-19
ATCGCTGCCAGTCAGTTGTAATATTAACTGAAGTTCCAGCTTGAACGGTTGAGCCTCCGCCATAGTCATAAAGTTGACCAATCTCTGCTGTTGTTGCCGCATCTGCTTTTATATAAACAGAAAGAACAGTAGGTTTATCGTAGACGTTATAATCTTCAATCATTGTGAACATACCACGACCACCATGATAAACGCCTGATGCTGGGTCAATTTGCACAACGTCTACTGTGCGTCCATCCACTGTGTCGCTAGTTTTTCTGTAACGTCCTCTGTTAATTTGAAACCTATCTACGGTTCTGTAAGCCCAAGAAGTGCCAGTAGTTTCGCTATCAGTGCTTCTTTGCCAACATGAGAAGTTTCCGTTGATGATGAGGTTTCTCGCACCTGCATATTGAACCTGCGAGGCAGGGAGTATTTTACTTAATGCCATGTCCTGCTCCTATATCGCCATCATGCCAGATGCTTGAATAGATGTGTTGTTCTGAACCATACCTGCGGTTAGCTGGGTTAGCCCACCATCTCCATTCATTGTAAAAAATCTAAGGGTGGCATCATTAGGGTTGAGTTGCCCTGCGTATGGTCTCTCTCCTTGAAAGGCTTGCCCATTTACAGTAGTAGCCAATAACACAGTTACATTTTGGTATAATCCTGCTGTATTTCGTGGCGTATAACCTAAATTAGACATGCCTACTCTACAGTCGCCAGACGCAGACCCTTTAGAGCCGATTGTTAAAGAGAAATTAAAGTACACGAATGACCCTATTTTCTGATATGTACCAAGTGCGGATGACAATGTGTGTCCACCATTACCACCTGTAAAAGAAAGTATTGGCGTCCAAGTTCCCTCAGTAATAATCCCTGTAAGAGCAGAGCCATCTAGCGCAGGAAGCGCACCTGTCAATTTGCTTGCCGCTACTGTATCAATCTTAGCGTTAGTCACAGCATCGTCTGCAATCTTAGCTGATGTCACAGAGCCATCAGGCGGCACGATAGTCTGCAAAGCCAAACCGTTATACACCACATAAATATCATCACTTGCCACGACAGAACCAGTAAGCGTTACAGTTGTATCTGATACGCTGTAAGCTGTAGTCGGCTCTTGGCGAACATTATTGATAAACAGGTCAATGCTCTCAGGACCAGCAACAGCATGGCTCAGTGTCAGGCTAGTACCTGTAGCACCAGTCAGGTCTTGCTTGGCAGGTAGACTGCTATAAGCGTTAGTGCTTTGATTACCTACATATCCCATGTGTCACCTATGTGCTAATTGCATCAACAGCAGAAACCCAAACATCAACAGATGAAGCTGTATCTGATTTAACGTAAAGCCTGTCACCTGATTGAACGACAATCTTAGCACCGCCATCCATCACCTGTAGCGCACCACCAGCAGGGATAGGCGCATCTTTAATTAGATGAATGTCGTTAGTGCCATCATTAATGTAGACCTCAACAGTCACAGCATTAGTTGTGACATTGGCGAGGTGAATACCTACCAGCGTATCGTAGCTGTCAAAGTTAGCCCCATCAGGAATATCTGCCGCCGCTGTGCCTACGCCGTTAAGTGTGTATCGTCTAAAGTTCTGTGCCATCTTTAACTCCTATAATGCGATAGCCATTGCAATGCTAAAGCCGTTAGTAGCAAAGCCTGTTGTGTCAGTAACAGCATCATTCCATGCGCTACCATTATAAACCCTAAGAACATTAGATGTTGTATTGAAGTACAAATCACCAGCAGTCAGCGCATCACCGTCATTGTCTACCGTTGGGTCGCTAGACTTAGGGCCAAGATAAGTATCATCAAATCCATCAACAGCCGCCGCCGCTTGTTCAGCATAATAACGTGCAGAATATACACCGCCAGCAACCGCCGTGTTTGTTGCAAATGAATTGCCGCCACCCAACGCCCATTGCTTTGCAGAACCAGAAGATATAGCAGTGCCAGATATAGCGTATGATTTTGCTGAATGTTCTGTGCCATCTACAGCATCAACTTCAACAGCCCATGATTTAGCAGAACCAGAACCAGCCGTATCAGTAACACCTGTGCCACCAATAGCCCAAGCTTTAGAAGAGTAATTGCTACTTTCTACAGCACCATCTACTTTAATAGAATAGTTCTTTGCAAGAAGAGCGTTTTCTTCTGCGTTTTGTATGTCAGTAATATTTGCAACAACAGTGGCGATGTTAGATGTATTGCCAGCAACCGTAGTAACGTCAGTGCTAATCCCAGCAACAGTGGTTACATTGGCTTGTATGCCAGCTACAGTAGTTACGTTTGCTTTAATGTTTTCTACTGCCGAAATGTCACTAGCAATGTTAGCCACTGCTGTAACGTCTGCTGAAATTCCTGCTACTGTAGTTACGTTAGATGCTACACCAGCTACAGTTGTAACATTTGATGCTATTCCTGCAACAGTGGCAACACTGCTAGAAACGCCAGCAACACTAGTAACATTAGCTGAAATTCCTGCAACCGTAGTAATATTACCAGATATACCAGCTACAGTGTTTATATTTGCTGATTGTGCTGAAACAGTAGTCACAGAATCAATACTAGGCCCAGCTTCTGGTAAACCAGATGTTTCATTAAAGGCTAAGACAGTGCCTTTGCGTGTATTAAGATTAGGAAGGCTAAGAGCTGCACTAGCATCTGAGTCAGCAAGACCCATTGTTCTGCTAATTTTTGTCTCAAGTTCCTGCTCAATAGCGGTAATTCTATCAAGCTCAGTATTAAGTGAGGATACATTAAACGGCCCAGACGTTGGAAAGTCTGTAGTTCTTGCTACTGCAATGTCTCTAAACACAGTGAATGTAAACGTATTGGCGTAATTATCGCCTAAAGTTACGTTACCACCAGAGAAACCATCATCTACAGCAGTTCCATTAACAGCAAAGGTACCTGTTCCAGTACCCCTTGTAAGAACAGTATCAACCCCAGCACTCGTTGTTGCAATAACATTGATATTGTCTAGCTCAAAAAACGGGAAATCAATCGTCAACTGCGTTACATCAGCAGTTACGGCTTGTGTGTACTGGACTCTAGCGTCATTGTCTGCAATCGATATAGTAGCCATAATTTACCTATCCTTCATTTGGTTTAGGTTGTCTATTCACATTACTGGTTATATAGCTTGTCAAAAAACGGGTCTGCCGCTGGGTGATTTCTAAAAGGTGTAAGGAATCCAAGGGTGTTTAGAGTTCCTTGGTCTGCGTTTCCTGACAAAACGTCATTCATTACACTTGTAAAATTACTTACTGTGCTTGCCGCTGGGCCAGCAACAGCCGCCGCTTTTGCACCTAAAGGCATAGGATACTTTCTTTGGTTAGTAAGCATTGCTCTTGTTCCGTAATGATTGTTACTTAATTTCTCTACAACATTGTCTAAATCAAAGAACATGCCAGTAACTCCTGACCTTTCTACAGCGTTGATAAGCTTTTCATTAAAGCTCTCTTTTCTATCCATGCCGTACTGCGCTCTTTTCATTTCATTTACCATTGCTCCTAGACCAACCATTAGCAATGCACCTTGCCAGAAGGATGCGTCTTTTTCTTGCAATCCTGATGTTAAAACTCTAATTGTTGCCGACTGACCGTAGGATTTAAACTGAGTCAAAAGAGAACCAAACTCTGTAGATGTCCACAAAGCTCTGTCTCCTGCCCCAGGCGTTACAATAATGCGGTCTACTTGTTGGCCTAATGCAACTCTAAAGGTAATTCTGGCGTCTACATTGTCCCAAAGCTCTGTGTTAGGCATCCACTCGCCATCTACTTGCTCACCGTTCTTTTTAATTAACTCCTGCATCTTTCCATGCATTTGCTCATCAATTCCGTTCTTTAGGAATTTGTTCTTATTAGACTTGGACAGTGTATTCCAAGGCTTCATAATATGCTCAGTCATTCTTAATGTTGTTACACCACCAGCAAACTCTTTCATTAGCTGGTTATACATATTCAACCCATTAAGAAGGAACATAACTCCTGTGCTTTGATTTAAGACCTGCTCTACAACAGTTCTGTTACCAAACAAATCACCTACGTTACTAAACGCACTAGCTCTCAAGCCAAGTAATGCATCAGCGGCAACACCAGCTTGTAGCATCTCTCTACCCTTGAGACGTTTAAGTGCTTTTGAGTTATTTCTAAAGCCGTTCTTTAAGCCTTTTTCGTATGTTATTTTAAAGCCCTCTACCATAGCCGTTCTTGCTAAGTCAGGGATTGATGAAACAGTAGCACCTCCCATTCCAACAAGAACATTAAAAGACTTCATGCCTCTTACAAAACGACTAGACATAGCATGTGGGTCTTTAGACGCACCGTAAGTACCTCGAACTCTATCTCTTAGACCTCTTATGTCTTTAAGGTCTGATAGAAACTCTTTTTCCATCTTGGCTTTCTCAATGGGATCAGCAGTTTCGTCTATTAATCTACGCCACTCAGTTGTTATCTCACCTATTTGATGAGCCATATCAACGCTACCAAAAGCTCTTTGGAACTCAATGTCAGTGCCCATTGTCTTGGTGTGGTGTCTTAGCAGAACCTCATAGTCGTTTTCTAAAAAGTCTTCTATAAGATGGTCTGGTATGTCAATTTCCCTAGATTTTGACGAACCTGCTGTCATCACCTCTTCGAGATTGTCTATACCCTCATCAACAGCCATGTAGGGCTTTGACCTTGTTACCGAATCAAACACATCGTCTACATACTTCTTTAACGCATCACCAGAAAGGCCAAGCTCACTTCTTGCGTAGTTGCCAATAACTTTTCTAAACTTAGGAATGTTAGCCATAATCTTGTCAACACGGTAAAGCCTTGGCGCATATGACTTAGCGTTGTTTAAGAACACACCTTCAGCCCTAGTTCTCTCTAGCCTTTTCCTTAGAATATCAATTCTAGCTTGGGGCATACCAGAATCTATAGCGGCCTTTAACTGCTTTCTAATCTGTGTTTCAAACAACTTTGAAGTAACAGCTTCATCTGCAATAAAGTTAAACTGTTTTCTAGCGGCAGATGCTGTTTTATTTACCGCATCAGAAGCGGCATCAGCAACAGTGTCTACATCACCATTTCTTAATGCTTTGCCAACACGAATTTTAAACTCTATTTCCGTAAGGTAACCAGATGCTCTTGATATTTTGTCTTTAACAGCAAGACCAAACATCTGGAAAGAACGACCAATATCTCCCTCTTTTGCAACAACACCCCTGTAAGCCAAATAAGCCTTATCGCCTTCTTGAAGTGCCTGAACAAGTGGCCCAATGTACTTAGCGGTAAACTTTCTTTCAACAGACTGAGTTGTTGCAACTTCATCGTCTACTTTCTTTTGCATCATACCGCCTAAGTCAACAATCTCAGACACAATGCCACGAACCAATGGGTTCTTGCTTAGTAAGCCTCTAGTAACTGGATTCCACTTTACTTTCTCAAGTCCAATGCCTGTTTCTTTTAAAGCATCCTGTTCAATAGTATCGTAAGCTTGCTTTCTAAGTATCTCTGGATTAACAGAAGCACCTGCTGACCTATAAAAACCACCGTCACCGTAAAGCTCTTCAGCCTTCTTTTCTCTTGCCGCAGCTCTAGCAATCTGACTATTAGCCATTCTTGCACCAAGAAGACTATTTACAGAGCCACCAACAATAGTTGCAATAGCTGTAGCCTTTAAAGCGTCAACTGCATCTCTTGTTTCTCTTGCTTCAGATACAATGCCTTGCTCAACAGCAACTGTTCCACCTGTAAATGCAGCACCAGTGCCAAGTCTCTTTAAACGACTAGCTTGCTTCATATATTTTAAAGGAGCTACAGGAGTTAATGTAGAAGGACTAACTAAAGCCGCCCCAAGCTCAATGCCAAAAGAATCCGAAGATGACAATACATCCATATCGGCTCTTTCTTGATTAAGGTCTTCTAGTCTTCTTGCTGTTTCTACTGAGCTTCTGCTGTCAGAGAAACGCCACATGCTATCTTTGTTATTTTTTAACTGAGGGTCACTTGCAAAATCATACTCAGGGTCATCATCAACAGCATGCATCATGTCTGTAATAACATCCCTAGCCGCAAGAATAGGGTTGTACTGCCTAAAGGCGGCCTCCCATACCTGACTGCCTTCCATAAATAACATAGGAGCCGCTAATCCAAACTGGTCTCCTTTAATAAACTCAGAAACATGACCATTAAACTGCATGTCCTGTTCTACAAGTTCGTTAATTACGTCTGTTTTGCTTCTGCCTTTAGGAACGTCTCTCCAAAAGTAATCAACAGGCTCATTAGCCCTCTTAATACTTTTGATATAATAGCTATCTTCTGCCGATTCTACTTCTACTGGCTCAGTGGCAAAAGCAGGAACTTGCTGTGGAGAAAGCTCTTCTGCAAAAACACTCTGCTCAAAAGTGTCTATTTCTTCTGTTTGTATAAACGGTTCAGCAGTAGGCTCTGTACCTAAACCACCTTCTTCCCCAATTTCAGATTTGTCTATACGGTCAGCAACTATAGTCTGACCAGTAGCAATCTCTGCTCTAGTGCCAACTTTTTTGCTTTCAACAATCTTCTCTTGAGCTTGCTCTACAAGTTGTTGGTTTGTTAATTCAGATTTTTTTTTTGACCCAGCCTCAAAGAAGTCTGCTTCAAGGTTTCTTCTTGAGCCATAGGAGTCCTTAAAATCTCTAAGGTTTTTTGTAGCACCCTCCCAATCATCAGAAGTTACTTGCCCCCAGAAGTTAGGTGCTTTAGTTGCCAAGTCCCCGTATTGGAAAGCAACTGATGCAATAACAGTAGCTTTGTTCTTTGGTAACTCAGAGAAATCTTGACCTGTTTTTTCTTTCCATTTTTGAGAAAGGTTTGATGTTGCTTCTGATTTAGAAAACTCATTAATAATATTTGCTTGGTCATCTGAAACTTTTAGATTACCTGCTATTTCTTGGGCTTCAGCTCCCTTATAGCCAAGATAGGGCGTTAAAAGGTCAATAATGTCTTGAGGAAGACCAGCTAGGTCACTCAAACCCCTTGCACCAAGGTCAAACCCACTAGCAATAGTAACGCCTGATTGAGAACCTTCAGCGTCAGGAACCACACCAGTAAGGCTGTTTCCCTCTAGTTTTTTAATAAAGTCCCAATCAATATTACTCATAATATTTTTCCAGTTCACTTGCAAATTCAGTGTCAGTAAAATCGCCACGAAGGAATGCTCTTAGTAACTTAACATCACCAACATCATATTTTTCATCTACTGATGAATCATAGAATGGATTAACAAAATCATTAACAGCTTGCATTATTTCTAACATGCCAGTCCAGCCTTCCGGCTCTGTAGTACCTGCAATATTTGCATTGTTCTCTAAGTCATCAAGAATAAACTGTGCCTGACTTCTTATAAGAGCCTGACTAGCAACTCCTCCTACCTTAGGAAGACTTTCCATAAAGCTTATAACGCTTGAGTTCTTTGCACGTTGCCTTGCCGCTATCATTGCACCGTTTGCAGGGCTTGATGAAAAATCAAATTTGTAGTGAGGCATGATAGTTGTAATGTTGTATTCATCGTCTGGGTCTCTAACAATCACACGGTATGTTTGAGCTTTGCCCCTAACAGAGTTAGCTTCTAAACTAATAATACCATCACCTTCTATAAGCTCTCTAACTTTAGGGTCTAATTGACCACCCATTAAAGCCTTGCTTCTAATGTCACCAAAAACAACATCACTTATAGTGCCAGGATACTGATAGTCACCAATGCTTACACTAGCGTCCTTGTACCAAGAAGCTGTAGTCCAATAAGGCTCTCCATCTGAATCAACACTAATACCAACCATATCATCACCCAAGTCCATGGTAAGAGCATGCTGTATAGCTGTCTGAATACCTTTGTCTGTTAATGGATAATTCTTTGTTGCAAATTGATTTATAACAGATGCTTCAATAGCCCTTAATAAACGCTCATCTCCTATAAATGCATCTTCTATATCGCCTGTTAAAATTTTATGGTCAGGTACATTTGTTCTAATCCTATCCATCATATTTAACACTTCAGCATTGTCAGTGTCGTAAAAAGGAACAAGGTTGTTTGCTAAAAACTCAAAGAATCCAGAACCAGCAGTTGCCTCATGGAAGTTCTCTTTAACAGCATTTGTAACGCTTCCGTACTGAGCATCAATATTTCTTGTAAACCTGTCGGCGTTGTCTGACTCTTTGATTGTTTGAGTTATTTGGTATTTTTTAAAGCCCTGAATTTTAGCTAATTCATATTCAGTAACATCTACACCTTGCTTTGCTAAAAACCTTTTAGCGGTTAGATTAGGCATAGCAAAATCAGTAGTACCTGCTTCTGTAGTTCCTCTTAAAATACTGTCAAATATAGTGTCATATAAGCCAATTTTAAGCTCAAATGCTTCTGGATTTTCAGCATCATCACCTAAACCTGTCAAAGCTTCTGCAATAGAAGGGTGAAGAGCTTTATATCCAATAGTAAAATCAAGAGCTTTCTTTATATTTTGACCAGCTACAGCAGGAGTTCCATGAGTAAGAGTTCTACCCTGTTCATCTTCCACTAAATCAATAGCCTTTACTTCAGCAACAATAGCGGCATCAGCCTTTTGATTGGTAGATGTACCATTTCTAAGTCTGTTAATTGCATGAAGAACTTTTGTTTGCTTATCATCATATATTTTCTTTTTAGCACCATAAGATGCTATAGCCTTCTGCCAAGCTTGTGGTGTCTGCTGTCCCTTTCCTTCTTCAGTTCCAACAAGTCCTTGCTCCATTAACATTGGAGTCATATCTTTAAGGTCATTAACGGTAAGAGAGTAGCCAGAAGACTCACCCATTTGTGAGTTAATGTCTGCCCAAGCAAGACTTGTTTTTTCCTTTATTTGTTTTTTTGCAATTTTATTAACTTCTGACTGATACTGAGTTATTTGAAGAGCAGTTAAGTCACCAGATTCAATCATAGCTTGGATTTTTATCGAATCATCGGCTTGCCTTTGAGGGTCTCCCTCTTCATTCTTTATTGAAATCATATGAGTATTGAAAAGCTCTGTGTTCATACTCTTTACAATAGCTGTATTTGCCTTTTTTGAAGTTTGCTCCATAGTTTGGAGAGACTGTAGCTGAGTTATAAGTACTCTCTTTGACCCATCATCAATTTGAAGGTCAAGTATTTGTGAAACACTGTCTATATTTCCCATGCTAATATTTAAAGAAGCAGTTCCAGCGACAGCTGAGTTTTCTTTTGTTTCTTGCTGAATGTTTGCAATATCAATATTACGCAAATTAGTAAGATGAGCTGACATGCCTTTGGCAATTTCATCTGCATTTAAATCAGGGTTGTTAGCTAAACCCTTTTTCATGTCTTGGATTGCGTCTAAAGATGCACCGTAATTTCTTCCTGACTGAATGTATATTCTTTCAATATGACCTTGGTAAGCCTTCTCTTCTACCCTTTGCGTTCCAGCCTTTTTAAGGTTATCAATCTGAGTATCTGTATAGCCAATAGTTCTTAATGCATCTAATGAGCCTTCAATGTCTTCAGTTAGCTCAGCGACCATCTTTTGCTGACCAACTAATGCATCGCCTTCAGCGGGGCCAGTTGCAGAAATAACAGCTATCTTGTCATAGACATTGTTGATGTTTGTTAAGTTTACTGTTTCTGTGTTCTTGTCAGCTATAATCTTTTGATTTGCCGCCGCCTTGCTTTCAGCAGTAACAAATTCAGAAACAATATTAGGCATAACGTATTGAAGAAGGTCATCATCAATTCCAAGACCTTCTATGTATCCCTCCATAGAGCCACGAATTTGGTCTGGGTCAGATGGTGTTTCTAGAAAAAGCTGATTTGTAAACTTTCTCGTATCTGTTGACAGTGAAGCTGTATAAGTTTTGATAGCGGCATTACGGTAAGCATTTCTTAAAGCTTCCTTCTCACCAGTTCCAAAAACCTGCTCCTCAATAGCCCTAGATGTATTTATGTTTGTAAGAGGAACAAGATTGTTGTCTTTGTCATAAGTGGCACCAGCAGTACGACCATCTGCTTCAGCAGTAAGTATAAGTTTATTAAGTTCCTGTTTACGCATATCTGCGCCAATGCTGTGACCAGCTTTAGCGATGTCCTGCCATGCACTAGCCGCCGCAGAAAACCCACTTAAATTAGGCATTCCTGTAGGCTGAACAAAAACACTTCTACCACCTGTTTTTTTAAAAGCCATTATGAATAAATCCTTTAAGTGTTTTTAATCTCATAAGCTGATGTAGCCGCACTTCCAAGTGCTTTAAGAGTGGTAGCTTTACCAGCAGCTTTAGAACCAGCCCCACTTAACTCATATTTACGTCTATTGGACATACCCATAAGGCGTATGGATGATATATCTGCCGCCGCAATATCTTTTTCGTCTCTAATCAAAGCACTTGTTGAAGCAGAAGTCCCAATAGCTACTCCTTGTGCAGACATAGACGTTCCAAGTGAAGCAAGTTGCATTCTAAGTTTTCTGTTTCTTTCAGTCTCTTGCTGTCCAGCCTGTATCTTAGCCATTGTTGCTTGCTCTTGGTAAGCACTGGCTTCCATCTCATGAACAGCTTTTTGCTGTCTTGCCGCTAAAAGTCCAACTGCGGCAGAGGCTATTTGCATTTCAACGCCCATTATACTTCTACCTCTAACAATATGCCGTTTATCGTAAGTGGTAACGGCTGGTCTTGCGTTATTGTCACTGTACCCTCAGATGACCACCCAAGCAAATACACTTCCTTTCTTGATGTAACTGCAACTGGCTCAAGAGAAAAGTCATCAGTAACACGCCTAATCAAAAGTGTTGTACCTCTGGTCTTAACATTGAGAGCTTCATTAAGGTCTAACACTGCTCTGACAATGCGTCTTTTTTGCCCAACAGATATACCATCTGGCAACTGAAACTCAGGGGGCAACGTAGTTAGCTCTGGTGTAAAGTCTAAGCCAATCTCTACTGAATCGACTGCTTCAGTTAATGTAAGTTCACCTGACCCATTTGTTGTATAAGTCCCCATAGAGTAGTTACCTGACTTAACAATAACTTCTGTATTAGGAAGATGGGATATAGTCCAAGTTTTAGTAGGGCTTCCATTAGTGTACTTAGCCGCACAGTCAACATGATACTCATTGTCCATAAGCTCTAATGTTTTAATTGTAGAGCTATTAACAGTTCTTTCTACAATAGAATAAAGCCTTCTGTTTACAACAACAGCATTCTTAAAGTTGCCTTGAGTAGAATACTCACCCCATCCCTGTAACTGCTCTTTACGAATAGACATAAAGACAGGCATCTTTCCTTCTTCATTTACAAGATAAAGATAAGCTTCAACTTGGTCAGATGCTTCACGCTGAGAAACAATCTGCGTTGGAGTACCAATTAAATGAGAAGACAGTAAGGTTAATGCATCCGAATTATATGCTTGGCTTAAATCAGAAAAGACAAATTCTCTCACAGCACCTTTTGATTTTGTAAGAAATACTAATGCACCATCAAACTCCACAGGCACAACTTCACCACTACCATACGAGGTTTGCTTTTTAACAGCGATTGTAGACGGCGTGAGTGGCCTATTCTCGGTTGTAGGTACAAACAGCTCTTGTTCAGAAGAAAAGATTGAGAGGTGTCTGAAAGAGGCTAAAGCCTTAATCTCTGATACCTGATTCTCAGCAATCTGTATCTGAATAGACTCGTTATCTAAACCAGTTCCTACATCAAAGTTAAAGAACTCACCTGCCTTTGACATAAACAAATGATTTGGTAAATCTCTTGAGCCACCAAATATTAATCTCTGGTCATGAAATACAACGCTACGAGCATATCCATGCCTTGATGAGAATACCTGCTCTGACCAAGTTGTTCTAGCATTTCCATTATGAGGAGCAGTATCAAACTTACCAGTAATAGTGGTAGTGGTAAGATAAGCAATTACTTCTATATGATGAACAGTATTATTGGAATCAATAAATTGTATTTCTTCCCCAACCCAATCAGCACTAAATATAGCCGCACTTGCAGTTATTGTTTGGTTACTTGTACTTGTGTTTGCTGGGTCAAGAGTTACATCAGGTGCCGCAAACTTATAATAAGGCTGATGAATAAAACCATCTGCTGAATCAAACGCATATGCGGCTCTTGTAAAAGTATCTACAGCAGTTCTTGTTATCTTCTGCATAGGCAAGTCTGGATGACTAACAATCATAGTATCACCAGACTGAGCAACACGAAGGCCGCCAATCATGGCTGTAGTCCAAGGACATGATGTTATAGTAGACGCTATAGCTGTTGGAGAACTTGTATCTACAAACTCTACTTTCTGATCAGAAAATATAGCTATATAAGCTTCATCTTCATCATATACATAAGGCTCTGTCTGATATGGTATGTCAGATAACGTCTGCAAATACCGAAGACCACCTCTTCTTCTAATTCCGCCTTGAGATAAAACACGGAAGTTTCTTAGCTTCTTAGTTCCATTCTTATAAGCATTAGAATCAATACGAGATGATAAAAGTGGGGATAACTCCCCAGCAGTAAAATTAGTGTAGAACGAACGAAGAAGTGCCATTCATTATGTGCCTTCTATTTCTTGGTAGATACCTGAACCTAATCTAGCTCTATGGTATCTGCTTAAACGAAGTCCTTGTGTGGTGACCTGCTGTGAGTCTCTAGCTTTAGCTTTTCTAAACTGCTGTTCTGCAAGCTGTGTATAAGAGTTGGCTACATCGCCTTTTCTTGTAACAGACAAAGCCAAAACAGATGCTAAACGAAATATAACCCACATAGTAAATGTAGGGGGCCAATACTGAGTCTCCGGTCTAAACACATAGTTAAGAACAACAACATCATCTATTTGAGCATTCATATAAACATAACGCTCATAAATATCGTATCTCTGTGGAGCATCGCTAATTGTAACTGTAATAACCTGCATAACCTCTGGGCTAGTTGGAAGAGCGTAAGCTGCATCCCATCTATCAACAGGAACATCAGAAAGACGAGATAATGTTTTCTGTCCTGTTGCAAAGTTCCAGTTGTGCTGACCAAGACAGTCTGCAACAACATCCTCAAATATTGTGTTAGCTACAAGAGCTTCATCAGTATTGTCTGTAAATGAAGTTAAAGGCTCTAGTCCAATCATGACCATAGCCTTTTGTGCAACCTCAATATCCGTTGATGGAGTTGTTGGCATTAGAAACCTCTATCTAAGAGTAATCTTTCCCTGCGGGAGGAGTTTTATCTTTACCCATCTTCTTACCTGAGTAAGATTTCATTAAGCACTTCCCAGCTTCACGGCATTTAGCTGTGGTGGGGCAGTTTGGACAATTCTTGAAAGCCATTACTTTACACCTTTTCCTATTGTGACACCCTTACCAAAAGTTACTGTGTATCCTTTAGATACTTTCTCTTTCGTTTTAGGGGTAGAAGGGGCGGAACTAACCGCCGCCTTCTTAGTAGGTTGTTTAGCCATTAACGTGAGTCAGTAGCCATGCTGACAACATCGCCGGTATCGACTACGCCGCCAGAGTTGCTGAGAACAGTTACCATACCAAAACCGTTTGAGGTCTTAGCGAAGATAACATCTCCAACATTCATTTCATTTGATGCGCCGTTAAAATAACCAGCGGCATCAATTTCGTTGTTGGTATCATCCGCAGTAACGTAGTGCCAAATATGGAACCCGTTGCCTGAGTAGTTTACCAAAGTCAGGTTTGCTGTAACTAAAGCCATTATTTGGTCTCCTTATTTCTTGAGGATGAGTTCATAGCATGCTGTCGCATCGATTAGTGTTGCGTTCATTTGCATCTTATTAAGAACAAAATACGCATCTTTATCGTTGTGATACTGCATGTTTGACGAAACGTCAGTGCCGATAGCATGACCAACTGAGCTTGAATGCCATGCAAAACACTTACGGTCTGCATCACTGTTCACAGAATCCAATCCTGAGAATGGGAACCATGTAAAGCCAAGCCAGTTTTTAGCTGTGATTGAGTTTTGGAATGGAAGTTGCTCCGTACCAATGTACTCTGCACGAGAGAACTCGTCCAAGTCCATTAGCTGAGACCACTGTTCCCAACCAACAACACAATAACGCTGACCATCATCTGGAACATCTGCGTTACCAAAAGCTTCCATTAGGCTAAATGCCCAAGGAAGTGTGATACCGTTAGATGTCTCAGGAAGAGTTGAGCTAGTTGCGTCCATTGCGGCAAGAATCAGGTCATCTGTTTTGCGACCCAATGCATAAGCACCAGACTGTTGTGCAACCATCATCTCATCGTGATTGATGCGTAGTTGGTCCAAATCATCAATCCATTCACCTGCGAAGTAATCTTCTAGGGTGACGTTGACGTTTGTATGCTCAAGATTCATCGGGGCAACATTACCATGACGAGCCTTAGTTGTAGCAAAACCTTTACCGATTTTCTGGAACGTAGTCTTATTCTTCACACCGTTAGCTGTGCGAATAGTACCACGAAGCTTTGAGCCTTGACGCTGGTAAGCCATGTGGACGCCAGATTCAAACTCCTCGATAAAGGAGGTAGAAATTGTAGGTGTAGCCATAACACCGTCTCCTATATTAAGTTAAAGTTAATATTCGTTCTGTCTGGTTATCCGTCCACTTGGGGTCGTTTCCGATTATCCTTTGTTTTTGGGCCTTCTAGTACAAACACATTTTCACAGAAAAACGTGATGGAAAATTCACATTACCCATTACGTCGTGAATATTGTGCAAACCCTTGCCGTACTTTAGCAATGAATGCTTGGTCTTTCTCTTTCCAATATTTAGGGTCATTCTGCATACTGCGTAGGTCATCAATGCTAAGTTGCTCTTGAAACTCTGAGTCAGATGTCATGTTAAACTGAGGCTGACCATTAAGTTCCATTAGCTCTTCAAACAGTTGAACCATATCAGATGAAGCTGGAACACTAGCAAATACACTATAAGCACTTTCGCTTAAATTGTTACTTGCCCATCCATCAACTCTTTCAAGTCGCTTGTCTGCATATTCTCCTAATTTCTCAGACTCAACATTCCAATTAGGACCACGTTGAGCATCAATCTGTGCATATTCGCCAATTAGACCATTAAACTCTTCTTGAGATAATCCATAGCCATGTGCTGTACTACGAAACCAATCAACCATAGGGTCATCGTCTGATATGGTTAATTCCAGACCATCTGGTGATTCTATTGATAGCTCGTAATCTGCTGGACTAATTGGGGCATTGCCTTGAGCTTCTTCATTAAGCTCACTAACAATCTGATTCCGCAAATCTTCTTTGCGTGAATAAAAAGCTCTTTCAAGTTCACCATAGCTATTCGCTAGTTCTTCTGGTCTATCGAACTTCTCTGGAAGCCAATCAGGTCTTTCTTGAGTAGTTTCCAAAGGTTGCTCCGACTCTCCAGACGGAACCTCATTGGTAGCTACTTGTTCTTCTGCTTGCATTTCTTCTGACATTAACAATCCCACTTCCTAAGTGCTTTGTTGATACGGCTGTTAGGGTCATTAGCAGTTTTTTTAGATGTAAGCTTCTTTTTCATACCCATCATTCGCTTACAAAAACTTTTGCGTCTAGCCGCTGCTTTTGGAGACTTCTTTGCTTGTTTACGAGAAACAGGAGGCTTTAGCTTGCCTTTTTTGTAGGAAGCTCTGCCTTTTGCGTTTAAACCGCCTTCTGGGTTCTTGCCTTCTTTTCTAGTCCAAGCTTCGCTCATTACGTCCTCGCATATGTAGGTTTCTTACCACCACCACTAGGGTTAGTCTTGCGCTTATTTGCTGTAGCTGTTTTCTTTTCAGACTTACTCATAGAAGATGCTTTAGCTGAAGGAACGCATTTAGGATACTTGCGACCATCACCCATCTTGCGACCACAAGGAGGATGCTTGCCATCTTTTGTTGTGGATATATCAACCCATTTTTCATTAAACCATTTATCTAAACTCATTAGAACGGTAAATCACTTTCTCTTTTAGCTTGGTGAAACTGTCTAATTATTCTCATTTTTCCAGCATTAGAACCTTGTTTATAATCCTGAGAACTCAAGCCCTTAGATTTTAAGAAAATAGAAAAGTTTTCCCAATCCAAATCACTTGCTACATTTTTAGCTTTACCCATAGTCCTGTTTAATTTTGGAACCTGCTTCATGAAGAATACTTACCTCCCATTTTCTTGTACTGTTGGACTAACTGACCTGATGCGTAAGCACTAGGCCATTTCTTTACTCTTGCCTTAACAATAGCTCTGGCTCTTGCGTATAGCTTTGGGTTGGATGGTTTACTCACTTTGCCTTCTCCCTAGCTCATTTCTTTTTTTAATAACAGCTACTATCCATCTAGCACCTTCTGCATGAGCTAGAGTCTCGATTCCAGTGCCCGCAGGGTGTATGCTATTCGTTGTGAGCGACTCCAAATATTGTAGGAAATCTTTTCCAATCCCACCGCCAAATAGACCATTGGCCTTACTATTAAGGTCTTTATCAACTTCCTTGGGGTACATTCTGCCATCAATCGACGCATTAATCTTTTCCTTCATAGTTTTTCCCTATTGTCCTTGTTGACCTTGCATTAACTGCTGAATCATCTGAACATTACCTTGAACCTGTTCCTGACTTGCAAGAAGTTCTTCTGCTATACCAAACTTTCTGGCAAGGAACTGGACAACCTTTTCTTGCTCATATAAAGCAGGTGTTATCTCTGGCCCGAAAGTAGATGCAACAGTTTGTTGGAATCTAACGAAGTCAGAAACGTCTTGTTGGTCTTGCGCTCTGAGCAGGGGAGAAACTGGCACAATTCGCAGTTCACGACCATCTACCTTCGGGATGTCAAGAAGACCTTGCTTCGTATAGATATAGATAATTCTCTCAACCAAGGGCTGAAGGAACTCTTTCTGCATACGTCCTGCAACAGCACCCATATCTCTTGCAACATCAGCCAGTCTTTCTGATACTTCAGTCGCAGATAATGGTGTTCTTGCATTAGGTCTTGAATCAAGCTCGTCAATAAACAATGCCTTGGCAATGTTCCTACGCATATCGTCAAGAACAAGTTGCCCTACGTCAAAACGTCCAGCGTTTTGCAATGTATCAATGGTAGAGCCAGGACTTCTAGGTATGAATGTTCCGGGCTGTATAGTTATGTTATCGGGATTAAACACACCGTCATCATCATAAACGTATGAGCCAGCAATCGCCATCTCAGCATTCTCAAGAATAAGCTGTACTGTAAGATTCACAGTCTTAATAGCTGGCATTGCTTGCAATACAGGACCACGACCCCATACTTCAAAGCCAGACTTAGACCAACGTGTGGTAATCCAAGGAATAGAACCACGACCATTCATAGTCTCTTTGAGAAGTATTTCGTTGTCAGTCTCAGAAATTAGATAATATGTGTACTCATCTTTAAACCTATTATTCTCGTCATAAAGAGTTGCTTCTACAATCTTCATCTTGCGAGTTGGGTTCTTTTTCTGCTCTTGCAACATCTTGTCGGTATACTTCGCTTTAGGATAGCGATGCTTCACCTCAGTGATGTCCATGTTGTTATTCCATCTGAACCAGTCAGATACACCATCCATACGCCCAGCAGTTAGAGCTAGGTTTGTTGGCGGCACAGCAGTAAAGTGTAAATCACCTTGGAACCTGCCTTCTTCGACTAGCATATTCATTGTGCCTATGCCTAAGTCTTGTAAGCCTTCGTGAAGTTCAGAATTAAAATTAGAATTACGCAATCCCTCGTGAATCATATCTGTGATTTTATCGAGTTCTTTTTGTAAGTCCTTTGTCATCATCTCTTTAGGGAAATCCGGACCAGCGGCAAGGCGGAATGCACGACCATTTGGTGGAAAGAAACCAAGTTGTAGGCGACTAGCAAACTTAGGAAGACCGACAACAGCAGTTTCGTCATAGATATTTTCTGTTCTACGCTGTGCTTGGCTTTCCTGAAAGAAGCTCTCACGATGAGGAATAACGTAATCATATATTTCCTCCCATAAGTCAGTCCAAGAGTTCCAACGACCCTTGGCTTTCTTATATCTGGTCATAATACGTTTAAGTTCTTCTTTATTGCTTGTGCCGTTACTGCCTACTGTTGGCTGTCCGTCACCTTGTCCTGCACCGTACATATTAGCCCCTTATGATATATCGTTCTGGGTAGTTCCCAGTTGTTTTCTGCGGAACCCAGTGAAACCTGCAATATCTTCGTCTTGTGTTGAGCGAGAACCTATAAGATTAGCTGTTCTAACCCTATCAGAGTTTTTCTTGCGTCTTTCTTCTGCTTCACCTTCTTCTTTTAGGCGCAATTCTTCTGCTTCACGCTGTTTTATAAGCTCTGGGTCTACTGGCGGTGCTTTTGGCGTGTTAAGTAAACTTCCCATTTAGGTCTCCTGTTTCTCTGAGAACAATATCTGCCCATTATTTTTAATCAATTCACAATAAAGCTGGTATGGGGTCAATATCCACCACTTATTACAGCCTACAATGTGTTTTACAAAGCTCACACAGTAAAGCCAACGTGGGAAATATATGCTATCAGCCCCCACTTTTACTTCTACACAGATACAATTACTCATCATATGTGCAAATAATAAGTCTGCTTCATCACCACGAACTGCTTCAAAGTTCATTCTCTCACTAGCAAACTCAAGACGGAACCAGCAGTCTAATTCAACATCATATCTGACAGCAAACACATGACTGTAGTCCTCTCTACCCATTGTAAACCACTTCCAAATGCCAATATTCTTAGCTTTGGAAAATACGATTATCCATTTCATATACCAGCAGTCCTTCTCGCAAGTCTGCTGTTTCTTGATTTCTGTCTCGCAAATGGGCTACTAACCCTCTCCACGGTTGTATGGGAAGCTGGCCTGTTCCCACCGAAAATAACTCTCCGTCCTTCACCACCCCCTAAGAACGCATACTGAAGAGCGTCATGTATATGAGAGAATCTATTCTTGGAAGGCCGTTCTTCGTACTTCTCGTTACCCATGTGGTAATGACGCTTATATTGATAGCCGCCTTCAAACCCTGCTATTAGCACAGTGCAGTTAGGACTTATAGAAACAGCAGGATAGCCATCAGTCATGCGGTTTAGCGCACCTTCTACACTTTCAACCCTCATAATAACATCGTTACTAGGGGCTGGATGTGCGTTAATACCTGCGGCTCTTAATATCATAAACGGCGTTTGCTCTGATGTCTGGGCCATTTGGTTCCCAGCTGGGTCTCCTACGAACTTGAAGTAGTGTCTGTCCCAATCGTTTTTAGTAATTTCTCTTTTAAGGACTTCTGCAAATCTTCCTGCTCCCATGTCGTTTCCGATGATTTCATGGAAGATGGTCCATTTCCCTGAGTGTAGCTGTTGGCAGAAGATTGCCGATGGCGTCCTGCCGAAATCGATGCCGACAATAACTTCAAGCCCATCAAGCGGTTCGATTGGCGATGTAGCAACGTGAGTCTCCTTCCTAAAAGCAGCATAGACAGGTTTACCGTCCATAAGTGCTTGGTACTCGTTCAGCACATACACCTTTACCCATTGAGGCGTTTTACCTGCAATAATCTTAGTATAGTAGTCGGGCTGTATGTTTTCTGAGTTCTCAGCTTTCGGGTTCTTATCGTATCCTTCTAAGGCACCACCTTCACCACGAATTTCTTTTAAAGCTCCCGCCTGTGAGAAGAATGTCCAATCATCAGGCTTAACAAGTAAAAGCTTTTCCTCTGATGCCATGTACTCAGGAGCAGGTACTTCACCGGACATTATACCCCACCAATGAGTTTCATCAGGTGCGTTTGTATCCATAATAACGCCGAACCAAGAAGGACCGCCTTCTCTCATAGCAGGGAATCTGCCGCAACGCATAGTAGCCGCATCAACAATAGATTTGGGTATTTCTCTTGCTTCATTAATCCATGCGCCAGTTAGCTCAAGGGAGAGTAGCTTCTTCACATCTTCCTGCTTATCCAAAGCCAAAAAGATTACCTCGCACTCAACTGTCGTTTTATCTCCCAAGGCGAAGTTGACAAGATGCGTGTAGGGAGGACTCCACACAAACCTGCCAACCTCGTCCGAGAACCAATCCCGCCACGTCTTGATAGTCGTAGTTTTTAATTGAGGATTGGTATTACGAATGACTGCCCATCTCGTTCTGCGTACCCCAGCAGAATTAGGGGCTTGAGTGACAGCCCTTCGCATTATCTCCATACAACAAGTAACTGACTTACCAGAACCAACTGGACCCCGAATACCTCTAACAAAAGATTCGTCACGCATAAATGCTTTGGCAACAGGACCGGCTGGCTTAAAGTCTAACTTCATTAGATGGATGGTCTTCCAATAAGCATTCTTCTTTTAGCGCCTTTCTCAGCACTTGTTTGAAGAAGCCTTCTAGTAGCCGCACCAGAAACAGGCTTGCTAGGAGCAGGAGTAGGAGTAGAACCACCACCAGCTACAGGGCTTGTTGCAGAATCATCTCCACCTTCACCGCCCTCATCAGAAAATGTTTTAGCCATTGTACCGCCAGCAGAGGCTCTTCCGTAAGTCTGTCCGTCTTCTCCAGTAACGCCAACAGTAGCATAACCGCTACTTGTTCTTGCCTTTGTAGGGTCTCCGCCAGCTTTCAATGCGTCAATCTGTTTCTGAAGATTTACCTTAGAAACAATACCCATCATTCCCGGCAAGGTACTCTTCATTCTCTTCTCTAACTCAAAAATAGCACCTTCACGGATTGTCTGCCTTGCAGCCTTAC
>JACLAB010014477.1_pt1 | contig 20704 bp, 16 predicted proteins | sample 8027921 | NCBI WGS metagenome assembly JACLAB01 (sample SAMN15725117, study PRJNA655200) | protist metagenome | isolation source: fluorescence activated cell sorting (FACS) single amplified genomes of... | place: USA: West Boothbay Harbor, Gulf of Maine | collected 2000-07-19
TCGCACCTACCAATTTCGCGCCTTTACTCATCACCAATAAATCTCGTTCGTCTCCTCCTCTTCCACCTCTCGCCGTCGCGGAGGAAGATGGCGACGATGAAGACATCCCTCCCGCCGCGCCTCTATTCACGTGCAACACTTGAAACTCTTTCATGAAATCCTCCAAAGCCACCGTTTGTCTTTCACCTGGTTTCGATAACGGCACCCCCGGCATGAGCTTTCGAATGAGCTTTCGGTATAACAGAGGGTTCGTGGTTTGCGCCAAAGTCAGTTGGTGCGATGGAATCACTCTCGCTCGGTTCCCTCCGACGTACGTTTCCATCTGATTCTGAGAATTATTTTGTTGTTGATTTTGTTGTTGTTGTTGTCGGTTGTTGTTGCTGTGTCCAGCTATGCCTCGTCTGTTGATGAGGAGTATACCGCTCGTGCTGCTTTTCGTGTTGTCGTTGTAGTTGTTGTTGTTGTTGTTGTTCAATACTAATCCCGCAACACCATCTCTCGCTCTGGTAGTTATAGAAGTAGTAATAGTAGTAGTAGCGATGATAGACTCCACGAACGCGCGGCGGCTGGGTTGGCGACGGTAAAACATCATCATCATCATCTTCGTTTGTGCATATAAGAGTTACACTTTTTTTGCAGTTTTGTGTGTTTTTTGTCATCCTCCGTTCTTTTTCTCACACAACAAACACCTTTTCTCAAAAAAAATTTGCAAAGAGAGAGACTCTTCTTACATGTGAATCCAATAATGTCGCGATGAAGACATCATCATCGTCAACGACGATACCAGGAATAACGGGAGGAGAAAGAGGAGGAGAAAGAGGAGGAGGAAGACGAAGGAAAGTTTCCATCTTCATCTGTCTTCTGTGCATTCTTTTCTTATGTGTGGTGTTCACGTATCATCGCGCGAGCACGTTCTCACCTTCCCAGGACGACGACGTGGGAGGACGAGTGGTAGGTGTTGGAGGAAGGGACGATGGTGATGATGATGTCACGAAGAACACTTACGAGAATGCAGATGATGCGATGCGTATCGGGGCGAAAGAGGAGAATGTTGAGGCGACCGCGACTCCATCGGCGGAGGAAAGCTTTCGAGAAGAAGAAAAAGAACTAGAAGAGAAAACAGAGGACAGCAAAAGAGGAGCGACGAGAACAGAAGACGAAGAAGAGAACGACGAAGATGAACGGTCGTCTCCTCCTGTGATAACAACAACAATGATAACAAAAACGACACGAAAAAGAAATAGAAAACGACCAGACGAGCGGGAAAACGTTCCGGGAAAGTACGACGCGGAGACGGCGCCAAAGCCGCCGTTTAAAGTACCTCCGGTGTACATACCGAGAAGTATCGCAGAGGCTTTAGAGGAAACGGGGAGTGGACCTACGCGACCATGTAAGTGCGTGCACAGCAAGAAGGAAGCGATGTATTATTATTTAGGGAGTAATAGCCGTGGGGGTGGTAGCGTTGGTGTTGATGACGATGATAGCAATGATCTTAGTAATACTATTGAGGAAATAGAAGAAGGAGAGGGTGATAGCGATAGCAACGACAACGATGATGCGGAGGAAATGCCAAAAACGCAGCAAGCACAACCGTCGAAAACGAAAATGAAAAACGCCAAGATAACGTTTGTGATCTTTCACGTTGCCAATAATGAAGAACACGAACTGTCGCAGGCGCAAGTAGATGGGATAACGATGGTTTTGACGAGCGCCATTAATAAACACGACAGGTGTCGATTAGTTGTTTTGACGGACACGATGACAGATTTTACGCCCTTAACGAACAATTTCCCGGAAGTTTTAGAGGTGCGAAGACACGAGTTTGCTCAAATAACGAAAGGGTGGACGACGTATTTGAGGGCCACGGCAGAGAAGCAGTTCATATTTGACGAAATTGAACAAAAACCGCAGCATTTGCGCGACAACATCGTCTTCATGGACTCGACCGATGTAATTTTCGCAAAATCGATAAAAAACGTCTTTCGGGACGAAGAGACGAAAGTGCCGCACACGTTCGGCGCGGCGTGGACGTATAGAGATGGGTCGTCTGGCGCGAATAAGAAATGGCCGATCAATTTTGGCGTGCGTTTTGTCAACGCCGAGCGCATCGCGGAAGCTGCTTTACTCTCCGCCTATTTCGTCCACGCGTACGAGTGGTTTTTTTACACGGAAAGACCAAACATGCGGGCCGACTCAGCTCAGTTTTTCTGGGAACAAGACGTGGCCAACTGGCTCGCCCGACGGTTTAAACGCTTCAAAAACCGCAAAACCGGCGACAGAGGTAAATTCGTGGATGCGTCTGCCCCTATTCGATACGTCGTTGACAGTATAAACGAAGAAGAGAAAGGATTCCGCTGTCGGCACGTGTCCGCGCGTTTCTACCCTTGCTTTTTATTCAATGCAAATCCGCCGCAAACATTCCCAGTCAAACGATTGATCAGTGGCCGCAAAAACGTTGGATGTCCAGCGACGACGAAAACGAGCGTCTTTCACATGAAAGGCGCGTTAAAAAGAAAAATGCAAGACGTGTTCAATTATTACGGCAAACCGGAGATCAACGATAAAGACGGGACGAAACCCAAAGCGCGACGAGCGAAGAAGCGTTTCGACGATAACAACAACAACAACAACAACAACAACAACAACAACAACACAGTTATCGAGTACTTTGGTGTCATGAGTGAGGAAGACGTGAAATCTCGTTTCAGCTTTTGCGAGAGCATGAAGTCGTCCTCCTCCGCCTCGCCGGCAATCGATGATGATGATGATGATGATGATGATGATGATGTTGATGATGATATTGAAATAGAAAAAGAATAGAATTTTTTCACATTTTCGTATCACTCGTACGAGAAAAACCTCAACACACGCGTTAAAAGTTCAGACGTTCACCCTCACATCGTATACTTAATCACACCTTTAAACGCGTGCGTACAAATATTTAATGAGCAGCAACAATAACAACAGCACTTCGTTAAAGTTAATCTACCGAGCCGGGGACTCGAAACCTCTGCGCGTGTACATCGCCGCGGAAGTCAATGGAAACAAAACAGCAATCGAGTTCGACCCGTGGAAAGCCGCCAGTTGTTCGGACCACTCTTCCTCTTCTTCTTCTTCGAATAAGAACAACAAGAACAAGAATACGGGAGCGGTGTTGCAAAAGACCACCAGCGCATCCGCGACGTTATTTATCGCTCTCTGTTCTTCATCCGGAGAGGTTGTAAAAGGCACGTCCATGAACAGCGCGTTGCTGTGTGTTCGAGACGGTGATGATGCTTCTTTCATCAACTTTAGAGACTTGGACGAACGCGAGCTCGGTTTGACTGTGGGTACGTGCTGCGCGGAAAAGAGTTTAGATACACTGATACAGTACATATCAAAGAACGAGAAAAAATTGAAAGATACCGTCCCGGGTATTTTCTCTTCGTCCGCGTCGACTCAACCGACCAATAGTGAAATAGCGTTCTTCTCGAGCGTGTATCCAGTCTTCGCAAACGGCGCGGAGATGTTTGGAAAGACTTCTTCGGACGCGTCCTTAACGAAACAGTTTAAAAGCATCGAGACTTGGTTCAACGCCTTTTTGAAAAGCTCTTCTGTGCAAAACGCGATGGAAAAAGCGAAGACGACTCCATCGTCCGCGTTTCTGTTCGCCGCGCAAGAGGCGCAAAACGTCTCAGATTTGAAAAACGCGTATAATCCTCCCGTGGATCCATCAAAAGATGCGTTTTCGCTCACGACGGCAATCAATTACGCGAATGGCGCCCCGCACATGGGACACGCGTATGAAGGTTTAAGTGCGGATGTCATCGCGAGATACCACCGCGCGTACGGTCGACCGACGTTGTTCCAAACTGGTGCGGATGAGCACGGGCAAAAGATTTCCGACGCCGCGGCTGCCGTTGAGTGCAAACCGATTGAATTGTGCGATAAACACGTGAAAATGTTTCAAGATTTAAACAAAACGTTACGAATTGAAAACGATGTCTACAACAGAACAACCTCAGAGAAGCACAAACAGTGCTGTCGAGAACTCTTTGAGAGAAGCGAAAAGAATGGCGATATTTATTTAGACACGTACTCGGGGTGGTACAACGTTCGCGAAGAAACGTTCGTGACTGAAACCGAAGCGAAAGAAATGGATTACAAAGACCCAGTTTCGGGCAAACCTTTGAAGCAAATGGAAGAGGAGTCGTTCTTTTTTCGCCAATCGAAATATCAAGCGCGATTGATTGAACACATTGAAAACCACCCAGAGTTTATTCAGCCTGAAGGACGCAAAGGAGAAATTTTATACCGATTGAAAAACGACGAGTTGAGAGATCTGAGCGTCTCGCGAACGACGTTCGATTGGGGGATTCCCGTGCCTGGAAATAGCAAACACGTCTTGTACGTTTGGTTCGATGCTTTGACAAACTATTTGACCGGTTGTGATTTTCCGAACGGAGAAAACTACTCGAAGTTTTGGCCGGCGAATGTACACATCATCGGGAAAGATATCATCTGGTTCCACTGCGTCATTTGGCCGTGCATGTTGATGAGTTGCAACATCGCCTTGCCGAAAGCTGTGTTCGCGCACGGCTTTGTCACCGCAGCGGATGGACAGAAAATGTCCAAATCTATCGGGAACGTCGTTGATCCGTTGGATGTTTTGAAAAGGTGTTCTCCGGATACGTTTCGATACGCACTCATGCGAAACGGCATTTACGGGTCCGATATTCCATTTAGCGAAGAATCTATGACCTTGATTCACAACGCGGATTTAGCGGATACGCTCGGAAATTTAGTTCACAGAGCGACGCATTTGTGCTCGAAGAATTGCGAAGGTCGTGTCCCAGGTGTTCCAATCTTTGAAAAAGTAATCGACGTCGGCCTGTTGAGATTGAAAACGGAGCGCGCGATGGAATCGTTCCAGTTACAACAAGCCTGTGAATTAGCCATCAACTCGGCGAAAGCTGCAAATAAATACATCACCGATGCAGAACCGTGGAAATTAAAAGGCGAGGAAACGAAACATCGCAGAGACGTGATCATTCGCACGACTTTAGAGGCTGTGTACATCACAGCGTTGTTTTTACAACCGTACATACCGACCGCGTGTGAAGACATATTTAAGAAACTCGGGATGGACGCCTCGAAGGTCCACAAACTCTGGGAGCTCAAACCATTCGGCGAGAATGTGAAACCTGGGACCCAAGTCGCCGTCGGCGAAGTGCTCTTTCAAAAACACGAGATTGACACCGCAGAACTCTTCAAGAAGGCACAATCGAGCAAGGAAGAAAAAGCCGCCAAATTGGCGAAGAAGAAGAAAGGCGAGGAGAATACGAAAATTGACGTCACGCGATTAGATTTAGTCGTTGGTGAAATCACGAAAGTTTGGAATCACCCTGACGCGGATACGCTTTACGTGGAAAACATCAACATCAACGGCGACAAACCCTTGCAAGTCTGTTCGGGATTGGTAAAACACATTCCGATTGATAAAATGCTCAACGCTCGTGTCGTTCTCGTCGCGAACATGAAACCAACGAAAATGCGCGGTGTAGAGTCGGAAGCCATGGTTTTATGCGCCACCGATCCGAACGATAGCAACAAAGTTGAAATTGTCACCCCGCCGAAAGGCGCTGCCATCGGTGAACGCGTTACTTTCGACGGCTACGAAAACGACCCAGACGAGAAGTTAAACCCGAAGAAGAAGGTGTTCGAAGCTGTGCAACCGGATTTTCTGGTGAATAAAGATGGAATTGCCACGTATAAAAACGTCCCGTTCCAAACGACCGCTGGTCCGTGTTCGGTAGAGTCCATCAGAGAAGGAGGCTCGATTAGGTGATTTTTGTCAATTTCAATTTAACTTTTTTCTTCAAAAGAACTTCAACAAACACCTCAAAAACTCTCTGAGATACTAAATGAATGCAAAAACTTTACCAACGCGACGACTGTTGGTGGTGTGCCACCACAGAGATAGGCAGACGGCTCATTTCGAAGGAGCGAAATCATGTGTTCATTACTATCGCCAAAAATGTAACAGAAGAAGAACAACAAAAGCAGAAGCACGCGCAAGGGCTTCACCACAATCATCAAATCCATTCACAGACGCACTCCCCTACCCGACGATAGTACCTTCTCGAAAAGAGTGGAAGAAAACGTTCACGACGAACGACGGGGTCAAGTACACGTGTCGGGCGTGTGACGTGGACGACATCCCCGCAGTCGCATCTTTATTGATGCGAAGTAAATTAGCGGGGTTTCCCACGGAAGAAAGCAAGCTGAAGAAATACATAGAGAAAAGCATAAACGCGTTCCCACGAGGAGCGTACATCGTCTTGGTAAAAGACGACGAAGAAGAAGAAGAAAAGAGTAAAAAATGTGTCGGAGTGGTGGGCGTCTCCAACACGCCAGAAACCAGAAGAGACGACTTTGACAGAGCGTTGCAGTTCACCGACGACGGCGGGTACATATCAGATTTAGTCATCGACACGAGATGGAGAGGAAGAGGATTGGGCGAAAAGTTGATGTTATGCGGAGAGAGTTTGTGTAAAGAGATGGGTCGCGAAGAAGTTTACTTACACGTATCGACCAGAAAAGTTGGCGTCATTCGATTATACGAAAATATAGGGTACGAGGAACGCAGTTCAAACTTTTTGCGACGAGATTTGCTGATGCGAAAGAAGATATGAACATAGCGTTAGTGTTAGTGTAAAAGTAGTAGTGTATTTGAAGAAGAAGAGTTAGCGCAACGCAGCTTGGCCTCGCGTCGAGAGATTTTTCAATTGACGTAAAGCCTTTCGTGGATCTTCGATATCGTCGTCGGAGGAAGAGGAATTGTTGTTCAAATTTTCTTTGATCGTAGACGGCACCCCCGCAGACTTCCTTCTCCCAGCTACTGCTGCGCTTTTGACGAATCCTGGGTGTAACTTACTGCTTTTACTCCCGTCTCTGTCGAACGTTTCCGCCGTGACGAATGTTTCCGAAGGCATGGCACCGCCGTAGGACGATTTCTCGTCGACTCTTTCGTCCCACAAATCGTATTCTAATTTGAAAAAAGAACCGTCCACCATTCGTTTCTGCGTCGGTAAACTCGAAAGCGTCGCGATGGACTCATTTGAGAGCTGCCAATCGAACACGTCTAAATTCGACTTGATTCTCTCCGGATTGATTGATTTCACCAATACTGAGCTTTTCGGTCGAGTTTGTAACGCCCAACGAACGAGAACTTGCCCGATATTTTTGTTCGCCTCGTCCGACGATGCGACTTCTTTTACCGCCGCGTCGTCCATCAAGTTTGGTCCACTTCTCCCCAAAACCGATGCGGAGTCCGGACTCCCCAACGGCGAATACGCCGTGACGTGAATTTTGTTCTGTTCGCAAAACTCAATAATTTCCGCTTGGCGCCAATACGGGTGAATCTCTACCTGACACACTGCCGGTTTGATCTTGCAAAAGCTCAAAATGTGCTTCAACTTCTTGACGGAAAAGTTTGAAACACCGATTGCACGGACTGCGCCGATATCCACGAGTCGTTCCATCGCGCGCCACGTGACTTCAATCGGAGGATCGATATATCGCGTGTTCGAATCGGTAACCGGCCAGTGAATCAAATAGAGATCGAGATAATCAGATTTCAACTCGCGAAGCGTTTGTTGAACCGCTGGTAACACTTGCTCGTATTTATGCATGTCGTTCCAGACTTTGGAGGTAATGAAAACGTCTTCGCGGACCAACGTTGTTGTCTTGAAAACGTGTTCGAGCGCGTCGCCGACTTCATCCTCGTTTTTGTATATGGAAGCGCAATCGATGTGTCGATAACCGCACTTCAAAGCGACTTCGACAGCTTTACGCACTTCACCAGGATTCGATTTCCAAGTACCCAAGCCTAGTAAAGGAATGTTGATCTTCTCTTCGTCGATATCGTATCGAAGAAATGCAGTCGGCGCCGCCGCCGGCGCCACCGTTTCTCTCGGGCCCATGTTCCCTTCTTCTCCGTCGTCATCGACGAGCCCGTGCTCTTTGCGAAGACGTTGCATGAGAGCAATCTCCTCTCGCGCCTCTTTTCTCCAAATCTTCAAATTCTTCGTGTCGTGACGGCAACTCTCGATCCTCGCTCTCTGTTTCGCCTCCATCACTCGCTTTCCGCCGGTGAGATCGAACCACTGCACGCGGTCGTTTTCGCCTTCCATCTCTTTCATCCTCCATTGCTCTCTCTCTTCAGTTTTGAAATTCTTTAGATCTTCCTCGTGCGAACGCCACACGGTTGGCCAGTTCTTCGTCCAACCGTTATTCTTCTTCTGTTCTGGAGTGGCTTCGGGGACGTCGTCAAAGTCTAAACTTCCATTCGTACACTTTTTTACGTCTAAGTTTTCAGTTTCGCCTTCGGAAATTACGTCTTCGCCCGTTAAGGGATCTTCATCGACGAACGTATATTTGAGAGGACCTTTGGGATCGTTGTGGAACTTGATGAGGTCGAGATACTCTTTCGCCGTGAGCTTCACGTCTTCGCCTTCGTTGTAGTCGTCGTCGTCGTCGACGACTGGAGTTGATTCCATGTCTGTACTAGTAGTTGTAACTGACGCTTTTTTTAATTATTTTTTCGAGAAAACTCCTCCTCAAGTCGCTGTCAATTCATACTGCATCGGAGCATCAAACTTTGTATGCAAATAAAAAAGTTCGCTTTAATCAAATCGGCATGACGTCTCGAACAAACACCTCCACACCAGGTAACGACCAAACACGCACGGTGATGCTTCCTTTTGCACCGGGCGAGTTTGTATATTTGGTGTGATTTCTTTCGCGAACGACGCGGATCCATCCGCCCAAACCAGAAATCGAAAGATCTTTTCCTTTGTAGTCGTCTAGACTAATCTCCACCTCTCTGGAAACGCGCAAGCTTGGAAGCGATTGGTAAAACTCTCGAGTGGGCGCACTTTCATCAAATAAGCACGTTTTGTCTCCACCATCGGCGTGTTTTTGCATGTCGTCAATCGTAGACTTAAATATGCGCATCTTCTTCGGTCCGTAAAACGAAACGTTCACCGTGTTCAAATCGTCCGTTTCCGGAGCGTCGAGGATATCTAATCGAACCAACCCGTTCCAATCAAACGAAACATTCTTCAACTTTTCACTATTGTTGTTGCTGCTATTAACGTTGCTAGTACTGCTGCTGCCGTCTTGTTGCGACACCGGCGCTCGATACACTTTCAAATCGCCGCCTAATTTCAGCGACTTCATTTGCTCCCCGTTTAATAACGAATTCACTCTGTGGTGTAAAAACACACCCGGCGTGTCGTATAAACTCTTCTTATCTTCGAACGCTTTGATTGGAATGACACCTAAAGTTGTTCCCGGCATAGAACTCGCCGTCGGTAACCTCTTCGACGGCGCGAAATAATTTCCCATTTCCGTCCTCAACACCTTCGTGAATTCTCTCACGAACGTCGATTTTCCCACATTCGCGGATCCAACCACGTACACGTCTCTCCCTCGTCGTTCGCGAATAGTCGTCAACACGGCCGCTCTCATCCCGTTCAAATCCTCTCCCCGTATTCCTCTCGTTCCCGGTGCAGTAGTATCGTTACCAACACTGCTATTACTTCTCGAGGATCCCGGCTTCCTCGCGGCGACGAAAATCGGATCTCCCGCCAGAGTCAACTTTTTCTTCGCGCATTCTTCGATCACGTACTCGATTAAACTCTCGTTGTTTTCCATTGCGAACCCTTTCCCAATAACGTCGCACTTCGTCACGACTAACAAAATCGGATTACTCCCGACTAAATCTCGTATCTTCGGGAGAAACGACCCGTGAAAATCAGTCAAATCGACAATCTTCACCACCAGCGCCTTCTTCCCGCGAATATCTTTCAAAGTCTCTCTCAACTCTTCCGGAGTGATTAACCCGGTCTCGATTTTCTGTCCACCTTGGCCAACGACTGCGTTAATCATTTGCCCGTTCGATAAATTCGAGCATCTCAGGCACAGAAGTAAATCCAACTGCTTATTTTTCTTCTTCGTCTCGTAGTCGAGTTCGGAGACGAAACCGACGGCGGACGGTGAAACCGTTTGGATTTTCACGCCGCACCCGTAACACGCGCCTCTTTGCTTCCGTTCGATTTTTTTAATAATAAAAGGTGAAGGTGTCGTCGTCGTCGTTGTTGTTGTTATTGTCGTTGCTTCTTCTCCTTCTTCTTCTTCTTCTTCTCCTTCTTCTCTGTCGTTGTTATTATTGTTATTAGTATTGGTCACCGCCGTCGTCGTCACTCGAAATCGACTCTTTCGTCTTCCTCTCGTCGCTGCTCCAGAAGAAGAAGAAGAAGAAGAAAAAGAAGCGTAAGAAGTATTCTTCTCGCTCGATACAAAAGAAAGAGAAGGAGAACCCATCGATGCTTCTCGACGTAAACGACGACGAGAGTAAGAAAGAGGCAAAAGCGACCGTGCCGAGAAGAAGAAGGTGGTGGTTGTTGAAGGCATTTTTGTGTCTCTCAAATCTTTTCTTTTGTCTCTTCTTCTTCCCTTTTTTGCAAGAGCGAAAAAAATTGAAAAAATTTGATCAATTTGTGAATTTCATTCTTCTCGCATCAATTCTTCATTCATCACTTTTATTAGTATTTTGGATAAATACTGATTGATGACGACGATGATGAAAATGACTTTTGTGATGAGTATCGCTCGTACAACCACGAGTAGTAGCAGCAGTAGTAGTACAACAGGAACAACACAGTATCATCGGTGTTATCATCATCCACGTTCGAGACAGATGTGCTCGTCCTTTTCTTCTTCGTCTTCGTCGTTTACGTCGTCGGTGTCGATGACGACGATACCTAGGAAAAGAAGAAGACGACAAAAAAGATTTGCATCCTCGCGCGCATTATCCTCATCTGATAGTGATGATACGTGTGCAAATATCACCACCACCACTCTCGCGACAACGACGACGATGACAACGATGATGGCTATGCTGCTGATGATGAATTTTGCTGTCGAACCGGCGGAAGCGGGCCAAATAACAAACTATCTCGCCGCTGGGAACTACTCCTTTTTGGAAAGAGAGTATCAAGACTTGACGTACGCGGGCGTTTCGCTCGTGGACGTTGGAACGTGCGATGGGAAACAGTGCGTGAAAGTCACCTACGATGACGAGAAAGTTCCGTTTGAGCGCATCATGAGAGTGTATTTTAAACATTTCGACCCGAAAAATGCGAGTAAAGGGCAATACTCGGAAGTCGGCGAGCAATATAAACCGGCGGTGTACGTCAACTCGGAGAAAGAAAAGACGTACGTGAACGATAGTTTAGATAAGTTGGAACGGTCGAGAGTGTTTGGGAGGAATTTGGCGGACAATTGGGTGTCGAATATCCCGGTGTTGGACGCGCAATCAGTGAAATTCGAGCGAGAACAGGATGACGGGAAGAGGAATGTGATGAAGACGAATCCGAAATCTCTGGAAAAGTTGTCGAAAGCGAGAGACGCGCAGTTCGATCAACTCTGGGGATTCGTGCAGTTTTGTTACGAACGCGTGTGTGGGTACGTCAGATTTGCGCCCGCGTGCGTAGGGGAGTGTCAGGAAGTTTTTCCAGAGTTTTTATCGCGGAATTCAGGCGTGCCCGAGTTGGAAGGCGATGTAAAAATTACCGGAGGGACGTACAAAGCTTAAAAGCGTGTGTATTTCTAACGTAGTAGTTTCTTTTTAGTTTACCTGGTAGTCACGATGTCATTAGAAAAAAAAGACGCATACAGTCAATAATCAAAGACGACGCGTTATACATGTGTTTGTGATTATGTTTACGTTATATGTATATATTTAAAAGCCAATCCATTCCTTAGTCTTATATTAATCTCTTCATACTCTTATTATCAAAATTACTTCTCCGGCCCTCTTTGCTTCAAAGTAATTTTATCACCTAAACTCAACGCAATGCCTTGCGTCTTGGATCGGATACGAATGTATCCGCCAAGTTTTCCATCTTTATCTTTTTCTACAGAGACGTTCACCAAAGCATCTTCACCGAAGACGCTCTTTGCGTACAAGTTCGCGGCTAAAAATCCGCACTCGCCGTCCAACGCCGACTCGGGAGTCAAGCACCTCATGTTTGTACTCTTCACCACGTGGTCCAGGTATTCTTTCACATCCGTAAACTTCGTGTTCACGGCGACTTTATTTTCCCATTCAAATTCGGCCCACATGTTTCTAAACGCAATGTCCGCGCACGATGCCGGGGAGATGTAATCCATGATATCGATGTGGATGTCGTTTAAGACGACGACGTTGCGATCCTCGTTTCTGGATTCATAGACAATGTTGCCAAAAATGACGCCAGTTTCCGTGGACGAAACTTTAATATTCGCGCGAATGTGTTTCGATTCTCCCGGTGCTAAGGTATAGTTTTGCGGTCTTTCCACCAGTTTTAAGTCACCCATGGTCGCGAGCTCTAAGCACACGTTTTGTAAGACTTCGTTCGTTCTGTTCGTCGCGGTGACGTCCATGACGATATCGTATTGGTGAACAGTGACGTAGGACTCGGCGTACACTGGATCGGAAAAGCCTGTCAACTGCAAGACTCTGTTCAACTTGGAATCTCTAGCGTTTGAGGCCGCGTCTGGGTCGTTAAACCCAGTCGCTCGGCGTAAATCAGTCGCCACGGCATCTTCCAATTCGACTTGCGATAAACCTTTTCTTGATTTCAAGTGATAGAAGTCAATCAAATCATCCGCTTGAGATTTTGGCTTTTCTTCCTTCTTCTCTCGTTCTTTCGCGTCGTTTTCGAGTTTTTCGCTGATCATCAACGAGAAAGATTCTCGGCAGTTTTCCAGCCAGACTCGTGTGGTTTCGGATTCCGGAGACTCTATCGCCGCGAAGCACTGCGTCAAACGCTCGGTCGAGTCGTAATCCATCTCGTGGGAGACGACGTGAGATTTCCCCAAGCGCAAGATGGCGACAATGTACAACATAACCTCCGCTTGCGTTCGGTTCTTTTCCTCTTCCGAAAACGTGTTGCTCTTCATGTACCTCAAACCGAGCTTGGTCAACGTACCGCCACAAATGGCAGCCAAGAAAAAGTCGCCGGATAAAAGCAACGCTCTCAAGTTTGGCGTCGAAGGGCCTCCTCCGGAGGTTTGAACAGCCGTTTGCGTAGCGTACGTACCGTCGGCTAAAACTATCGGTCGCTTCGATCCAGACTCGTACACTTCCTTCTCTTCCTCCGCATCATCCACGAATCGTTCGTCCGAGGGCGGTTCAAAGAATGGCGTTTCGCCTAAACTCGATTTCAACGTCGCCAACGCCTCTTCGACTTGTTCTCTCGTTTCGGAGTACTCGCCAATAATCCACAACGCCGTCGCACACACTCGACTCGATCGAATCGAGTAGAAAGAATCTAACAATCTCTGCAAAATCGATGCGCGCATACCGCTATTCGTTTGCGCGATTTCTCGAATGAACATAATCACATCCAACGCTGACGCCGTGTTCGGATCGCCCAAAAAGTCCATCAACATGTGCACGACAGAACCGGCAACGTCCGGGAATTTCACCGCGCACGCGTGAACGCTCTGTACCAGCATTTGCCGATATTCCGCGTTCTTCTCGCTCGCACCTAAACCGGTATCGCTTTGCGATTTGATAATTTCCTTCTTCAACGCGGTAACCACCTCCTCGATGTTCCTCGAGTTGATCAAATCCAAAACAATATCCAACGTCTTTCGACGAATATCCACGGACGGAGATGCCACCGCTCTCAAAATATCCATAACCATATCTTGCATCACTTCTCTGTGATTCTTTTTCAAATCCGCCAATCGATCCAACACGATCAACTTGACGTTGTTGTCGCCTTGCGAGACGATAAGTTGGCAATAGCAATTCGCCGCTGCCTTAATCGCAGTCGGCGCGTTACTCAACGCAACCAACGTATTCGCACACTCGTAAATCACAGAAGTGTTGTTGGTTTGCAGCAACATCAAAATAATCTTAATGTACTTCCCTTTTTGCGACGGATCTGTTCGACACACCTTTCTAACCAAATCCAAAACGACTGTTTGTAGGATATCGCCCCAGTTAGCGACAGATTCCAAATTGGCCATTAAATATTGCACCGCGCGATCTTGATCCGAATGATACAACATCAAAAACGCGTTACGTCGCGTACTCAAATCCGACTCTCCACCATTCAACAACTGCTCGACAATCTCCGGCGCGTCTTGAATCATAATCTCGCCTCTAGGCGTTTCGGTGTAAATCTTATGAATAGCCATCACCGCGTTCCTTCGCACGTACGGATGCCTATGCTCTAAGTTTTGCACGATAGACGGAATCAACGGCTCAATCAACTCTGGATCGTTCAATCGACACAAAAATCGCAACGTCGACCCTCGAATAAACTCGTTCGGGTGCTGCAAATTGTTCCTCAAGTTTTGGCAAATCAAGATCATTTCCGGAAGCAATTTTCCTTCGCTGTCCGTCTTTTCAATGATCTCCATGTACAACAGCAACAACTTTTGCACCAAGTGATCCTCGCTCGGTAAAACGTATCGAACGATGGTGATGAAAATCTGCGGTAAGTGTTCGCCGTTCATTAACAACGAGATGACTTTCTTCATCGCGTCCGCCTTTTCTTCGTTCGATCCGGTTTCTAGTGACTCTTTGATTTCTTTCGATGACGCAGACTTGTCGAAATGGACGAGCATGGTGCATCCTCTCTCGATGACTTGGTTGATGGTGCCCATCTTCTCTCTTTCTCTCTGTTTATATTAAATCTCGCGCTCTTTGTATTCAGCGTGTATATCAAAGACTTTCTTCTTCAATCGAGGGTAAAACTTTTGAGAAGAATTTAAAGCTGGTGTTTTTCGTTATGCGCGAATTAAAAAAAAAGACGCGAAATCCTCCTTTTTTCTTCCGCGTGCGAACGAGTCACGATCGATACAACGTCAGATTCTCGTAAGAAATATCCTCCTCTTCGCGAATTGAGCTAAATTGAATGTCAACCGGGCTCGTTTTTAGCGTTTTTATACGAAGATCCGATGATGATGATGATGAAAACTTTTCGACGCCGCTCCATTTTTTTTTCTCTTCGCATTGAGACACTAAATATCGATGGTCGGGATCCATTTTCCCACAACAACAAACAACAACATCAAAGAAAATTCAAAATTCTTGTTCTCTCATATATTTACACACAACAACAACAACAACAACAACAACAGAGATACAACAAAAATGTCGAAGGATTTAGTCCTTTTATATTGCACGCAACAGAACCGTCCGTTCAACGCGACCAACCTCGCGGACGCGTTGCAAAAAGAAGGCGTGAAAAAAGCCACCGCGCAGAGGTATTTAGATAATTTGGTCGAGGAGAAGAAATTATCGTTTAAAGAGAGTGGGAAATCAAAACTGTATTACGCGTTGCAACCGGAGGATGTTTTGGGAAAAGAAGAGGTGCACGCGTTGGAATTGGAGGTGAAAACGAAAACGGAGCAAGTTATGGCGAAGAAGCAAGAGATTCAGAGGAAGATGCGAGAGTTGCAGACGCATAAGAATCAGATTTCAGTGAAGGAAATTCGAGAGGAAACGACGAAAAAAACGAAAGAGAACGGAGAGATTATGAACAAGGTGAAACCGTTGAAGGAGAAGTTGATGGCGCAACAACAGAAAAAAGATGAAGAAAGAGGAGGAGGCGAAAAGGACGCGCTAAAAGAAGCCATGAAAGCGCAAAAGGAAACGGAAAAGAAATTCGTGACGCATTGTGAGACGTGGTTGAAACGCAAGCGCGCGTTTCGCGGTATCGCGGCGACTATAGTCGAAGGGAGCAGCGTGAAGGAGAAAGATTTGATGAAACAGTTGGAAATCGAAACAGATGAGGCGAATGGGGTGGAGGAGAAGGAGTTCAGAGCTTTATTGGACGGATTGAAGAAGAAGATGAGAGCGGACGAGATGAATAAGATGATGAACAAGAAGAGGAAATTGACTGCGGCGTAAAATGGAATATAATACTGTATCGATTCGCAAAATAATATTCGCGCGCGTGAGAGAGAGAGAGAGAGTATCATTGTCGCAAGAAAGAGAGATAAACATACGAAAAACAAACAACACACATAGTAGCGAGAGAAACACGCACGAATAGAAGAAGAACATTGTACTTTAGTAGATGAAAATTTTATAGTTTCTTCAGATATTACATTCCGTTTTTTAAGGGCACTTTTTGTGAATGTGCGATACACCGTATTCATCGTATTCCGCCTTGGACATCCACATTTGCTGAAAAGACCCCAGCGAGGCTAAAATACTCCCACCAATCCACGTCGCGAATCGTCGTTCGACTGCGTTTTGACTCGCGGTGACTTTCGTCTTGACATTTTGCGGCGCGTGGTCGAAAATCGCGCTTTCCAATCGCTCTTTGCAATTGACAAACATGGTTCCACCACCGGTTAAGATGACGTTGCCAAACAAATCCTTTCTGGCGTCCACGTCCGCGTTTTGAATGCTCGCTAAAACCTGTGCCGGCAACGACATCGCGTTTTGCATGTCGTCCACCACTGGCGGTCCTTTCAACTTCAGCTCGTCCACGATGGCCGGGTTGAACATAATTTCCGGAACGATGAACCTTTCCACGCCAACTTCAATGGTGTTCCCATCGGGCAACTCGTACTGTACCGTAGGCATTTGGTTGATTTCGCTGTTTTTTAAATCCAAACGCACGTCCGATAATCGCATCACGCTTGCTTTCGCATCCTCTGCAATCTGATGTCGTTTCAACAAGTTGTACGATTTGGACGTTTTCGGAAAGGATAAATTTTCAATTTTAAACTCGCCGTCGTTCTTTCCACCCGTCTGTAACTTCTTCTTGAACGCGTATCTAGGTTTAACTTCGTTTTTCATTTTCTCTTCCATGTATCGTAAAGTGGTTTCGGTCAAGCAATCTCCGCCTAAAGCTTTCGATTGAATCACGCTCTTCACCAACGCGTACCCCTCGTGTACCGCGCACGTCGTCGCCGCGCGTCCACCAACATCCACGCTCAAGCCCGTCGCCTTCCCGCTCGCGAAACAGGAGAGAACAGGATTTTTACCCAAAAAAACCGCCGGCAATTTATACTTTTCAAACAACAACTCCACGATCTTCTCCCGGTTCGCCTCCGGCGTCAGTACCGGCTCGCTCAAAAGAATAGGATGTTCCGCCGTTTGCACGCACAACCTACCTCGAAACACATGGTCGCATATCGCCTCGTACGCGTCTAAATCGTCCAACACGCCGTCCGCGTTAAATGGAGAGCAATATTCAACGTCGTCTCTCCGGATGTTATCCGAGTCTACGACGAAAAAATCCTTGTCTTGAGGAGACTTTCGAAATATGTTTGTGTTTTGGATCGATTTCGGTTTCATATCGTGCGGGTCGTCCGCGTCTTTCATTTCCGCGTCGGAATCCTTCGATGGACCGCCCAGTTGCCCGGTGCCTCGTCCGACAGACTGTACGTACGCACGAAACCATCGAGAAAGAAACAGATTTTAACGTGAGTATTCAAGCATAAACGACAAAGAGTTCTCGATCGAGGAAAGGCGGCAACAACACGACGCAAAAGACGAAAGAGAAGAAAAAAGAAACAATACATAACAACAGCACTTACGGATGAAAACACCGCGCTCGGCGTGTCCTGTCCCGCGTATCCTGCTTTAACGGAGTGTGTTCCGACGTCCATGACGATCGCGGAAACTTCATCGCCCCCGTACATGGTGGTTGACTATTGAATTTTTTTGTATCTAATACTTATTAAGTGAATTGATTTGATTGAATTGATGATTTCCCTAATTCGTCTTCTTTTACTTCTACTTCCACTTCGTCTTCTTCTTCTTCTGTGCGAGTGCGCGCGATTTGAATTTCACGGTTCCCTTTGTCTGGGCGCGTATGAATGAACTGATTCGAAACAGAACACCACCAATAAGAATAAGAGTAGAGAGTCAGGAAATTGATGAAGAGAATTCAGAGTTTTTGTTGAATTTTGTGTTTGTGTCTGCTTTTTCTTTCGCTCCTTCGATGGGCAAAAAGCAAGCAAGAATTAGGACTACCAATAATACCGAGGAGGGTGTATAACTTAATAGAAGAATAGATTAAAACGTGGTGGTTCATTTACTTGGTGCTGTCTTTCAAATACGCGATCAGATCGGCTCTGTCTTGCGGTTTCTTCAAGCCGGCGAAAACCATCTTCGTCCCTGGAATGTACTTCTTCGGGTTCAACAAGTAGTCGTACAACGTCGTCTCGTCCCACTTGACGCCTTTGTTTTTGTTCGCCGCGGAGTAGGAGAAACCTTCCGTGGTGCCGGAAACGCGACCGAAAAGGCCTCCTAAGTTTGGTCCCTGTTGGTTTTAAGTCAGTAGTAAACAGAGTAAAACGTGTGTGAGTTTTCGTCGTTGTAAAGATCTCTCGCTTCTCTCTCAGCCGCTACGAGAGAAACTCGATAACGTTTCACCTTGCACGGGCTACACCCAAAATCGATCGAGTCGAAAACAAATCCAATCGCGAAGAAAGCGCGTCCGGGACGACCAGATCTGATCGCACGATCGACCGAAACTGCTCGAACATCCTTGTTACCCTTTCCTCTCAAACACTCCAAAGCCTATCGGAGAAAAGATGACGACGAAAACACACTCTCGTACCTGTTTGTGTCCTCCCCCCGGTTCTGCGACGTGGCACTGCGCGCACTTCGTCTTGAAAATCTTCGCGCCTATGAGTACGAAAGTAAAAGAAAGAGAGAGACAATACGTCAGTAAAACGAGTCACGCGTAAAAACACAAAAGAAGGAAGGAATGTTAAAAGAAATCCTGTTAAATTCTCGTACCCTTGGCGACGTCTCCTGCGGGAGCTTCTGCAAACGAAGCCATCGGATGTGATTCTTTTTTCTGTGGTTTTCTCCTTCTTTTCTCTGTCTTTTCTCTGTTGTTGTTTGATGAGCATGAGATGAGAAGAAGAATTTTTGAGCCGTCAAAAAAGACTCCAAACAGAAGAGAAGAGAGAAAAATTATTGTGAATTTACACTCACTCACACGATTACACTTTGCGCTTTCGTATTGCGCATTGAATCAAAATTGATTTGATACATTAAGAAGAAGAAGAAGAAGAAGAAGAAGGATTTAAGAAGAAGAGCAACGAAAATGTCCCCTCCAACAACGGCAGCAGCAGCGGGCATCGATAACACGACGAGAAAAAAATGGGACAAATCCGAATACGCCGCGAAAGCGTTGCAACGCGTCGAGGAGGAAGACAAGAAAAAACCGAAAGCGTCGGATTTTGGTTTAGTCGTCAAGCAACCACTGACGAGAGAGAACATGATCAAGAGAGATTTTAAGAAAGATTTAGAGAGTAAAGTAGGGACGGTGACGTTGGTAAATCCAAACACCGGGGAAGGATCCGGGTTTCGATGTAAAGAAACCGGAGTGATTTTACACGATTCGTTGAGTTATTTAGACCACATCAACTCGAAGAAAACGCAACGCGAACGAGGGATATCGATACACGCGGAACGGTCGACGGTGGAGCAAGTGAGGAACAGATTTGCGGTGCATAAAAAGAGGAAAGAAATGATCAAGAGAGGGGAAAATCCAGACGAAGGCATCGATACTGAAACAGATTTAGTGAAAAGGATCGAACACGCGACGAATAAAGAACGCGAAGAAGCCGAGGCGAAGCGAGAGAGGAAACGGTTGAAGAAAGAGGCGAAGAAAATGGGGAAGACAAAGGAGGAGGTGGAGAAGACCGTAGAAGAGGAAGAGATGATGAAAGCGATGGGATTCAGCGGATTCGGAGGAGGATAATGGAAATAGGAGTAGGAGTAGTAATATGTAGCAAAAAAGAAAATAGTTCTTTTCAAAATGTTTCCTGCGCGGTGACAAGATGTAGTAGAAGACGCGTGTGTTTTACTATTTATAAGCTAGACTTATCTTCTTCAATACTATATCGTCATCTCACAAACGCTCGTCGCGGACGTGGTGGCTACCTCTCAAACAGTCCCTTCGCATCTTCTCGAACACGTTTCGAACGATCAACGGATCGTCCGTAACTATGCCGTCGACGTTGTTGTTCGCCAACTTCCGCACTCTTCGAGCGTCGCTTACGGTCCACGCGAACGTCTTTAAACCTAACTTATCGTTCGCGTCTCGAACGAGTTTCTCTTCTTCAGCCATTTCCGATTGAATCGCCACGCAATACGCACCTAAAGGTCTGTTTATGCTCAATTCGTGGTACCCTTCGTCTCTCAACGCACGGGAGAAATTCGCCACCGTGTACCCGACTTTGTGTTTACCGCCGTCGAATTCTATGAATTTCCTCAACATCGCGTCTGTTTTTCCCCAAAATACGCACTCTTCGCAACTTCTCCTACTATTATGCTTATTATTATTGCTACTTCTACCACCCCCGTTATGATTGCTACTATCTTCCGCAAAAACAGTCTCGAATATTTGTTCCGGTAATCCCGACCATCCCGCTTTCGGGTCGTCCTTCACGTCAATCGTGACTTGTTTAAACCCTCTGTTTACGACTTGGTCAACAACCTCTCTAAACGTGGATATCCAAACGCCTTTCTTCTTCGCGTGCATTCGTATGACGTCTAAAGTCACGTCTTGCACTCTCTCAAACTTATTATTCGTAATCGCTTTCAACTCTCGCGAGTGTAAACACACCAACTCGTTATCTCGCGTTCTCGAGACGTCCACCTCCACGCACTCGAATCCTT
>JACLAB010005795.1_pt1 | contig 20683 bp, 15 predicted proteins | sample 8027921 | NCBI WGS metagenome assembly JACLAB01 (sample SAMN15725117, study PRJNA655200) | protist metagenome | isolation source: fluorescence activated cell sorting (FACS) single amplified genomes of... | place: USA: West Boothbay Harbor, Gulf of Maine | collected 2000-07-19
GAGAAATTAAATCCACTTATAGTTTGCGTTCCATTGTTTGCTGTAAAAGTCTTTGCATCAAACGCCGTCGAGCCATCTGCAATCGTTGGATCAGGTAGGTTGGCGGTGTTGAGACATTTGTAGCCGCTTGGTGCGGTATACGCAAAGGGGCGTTGGCCGAAGTTAACGCACCCAACTCCGTCATAACTCGAAACCAAAGGAAACAGGGTTCCGGTAATACCGTGTGTCAATGTAGATCCTTGCTTCACACCGTTTTTATAGAAGTCTGCTGTTCCGGCATCTACATCCAAGGCAATGCCCATAATGTCGCCAGCCGAAAGTGTTGCGCCCTGAGCACCCGCATTTGCACCATAGATATACCCATCAACAAAGTTATATGCTAAGCTATTTGGACTGGTAGGGTAGCTTATTAATGTCGAGCTGCTATTTCCAAACCCTGCCATACAATTTACGCTGCCGCTTATATACGTTTGTTCCCAATACCATTTACCGCTGCTCATACCGAACGTAGACAAGACTGATGTCCAGGCGGCTGGCGATGGTGGCGCGTAATCAAGATTGCCGTTTGAAAGAACATGCCCGTTATTCCACAAAGGATTCAACGTCGCATAATTCCCAACAACTTCACCACCAACACCAGTATCACTTGTTGGATCTCCGTTGGTTGGGGAGTCACGGAGGGCGTCAGTTTCAGATGCAGGAGCCCCAATTAAAATGTTACCATCAACACGTACTGCATATACATAAGGACCGTTAGCACCATTAGTCCCACTCCAAGACAATGACGTAACAGGAGAAGTAATGCCAGAAGCACTTAACCACTCTCTGGTAGGATAATTATTATTAATTGTCTGTGACACGCCATTAATATCCATCGTCGTTGCAGACACTCCGTTTGTGTAATAAACTTCAAACGTACTACTAAAAGCAATTGGTGTATCAAATGTATAAGTAAGAGTACTGCTTGAGTTTAGAAGTAAAACAGCGCTTATAGTGCTACCATCAAATAGATTATCTGGAGAATAACTAGCAGCATATATCGACCCTGTTAATGAATAATTTGAGGCGTAATCAATAGCGTTAGCAGTTAAATTATTAACCGTCCACGTATTCCCATTACCACTTGCATCAGTCCCTAATGCTGCATTAGAGCTGGTGTCAGAGAAGTCAAGGTGGAAACCATTAGTGCCATACGTTCCAGTAAATTCCTTCGGTTGCCATACATTATTGGTATCGTATTCTCCGAAGTCAGATGGTGTTAGGGCTTGACCGTCGATGAAGTTGATGTCTGCGAGATAAAAGTTGCTGCCAGATGTAGTAAAGTATCTCCCCATCTGGTGCGCAACACCAGCATTGATAGCAAAGTCTCGATTAAGGGATGGCCAAAGGGTACTACTAAAGCTAGTGATTTGTCTGCCGTTTGCGTACATCTTTACGCGGTTAGAGTCTGTTAATTGGGTGCTATCAACTGCAAAAATAATGTGATACCAAGCAGAAGGATCACGGAACTTATCGGTTGAAGTAACAGCCCCAGAATAAGCGTTAGTCCAATAAAGGCTATCTGCCTCAACCCCAAGAATATCTGCATTTGATGAATCAACAGCAGTAAGGAAATAGTAAGTGCCCGATCCCAATGCTGATCTTTTTACCCATCCACTCCAGGTGTATGTACGCCTATTACCCGCAGAACTAGGCGTACGACTAAGGTATGCCGAATCTCCTGAATTAAATCTCAAGCTACGTTCAATCTCGTAGCCAGCACCACCACCCTGACCGGATGAACCAGCCAAGGTACTATTACTAATTACACTCATGAATAGTTACCCGTAAAGACTGTATGGATAGAGGTAGAAGACCTCACCACATAATCCACACGGTCAACAGCAGCAGCAGTAGTGGTTAAGGTGGGAGCTGTGCCAGCAGCAAAGTCCCAATAGCTTCCCCACGCTGCAGTACGTGAACCTGTTCCATCTTGCACAATGAAGATAGAACCAGATTGACCAGCAGTAATGTTGGTTGGGTTAGCAATAGTACGGTTACCAGCAAGGGTAACAGTGAAGTTATTAGCAGTTGCAAAGTCAGGAGTAATAGTAGCTCCGTCTGTCAACGTACCAATGGTTCCACGTTGTGCTGCAGTAAATGTTTGCGCTGTATCTGTCTTTGCAGTGTCAGCGTCATAGGCTTGAATAGTTACACCAATATCTGAAGTATCAGTTTTACCACTAATATCAGGGACAGCAGCAGTGACAAACGCTGTAGTAGCTATTTGAGTGGTATTAGTACCGCTAGTGGCTGTAGGAGCTGCAGGTACACCAGTAAAAGTAGGACCAGCAAGATCTGCTTTAGCTGAAATGTCTGTAGTTGAAGCGTCAACAAGGTTTGAACCTTCTTTAACATATAGTTTGTCTTGATCTGTTGCATAGCAAATCTCTCCTTCTTGGATGTCTGCTTTATTAGTATTTAGATTAGAGTAAGTACCACGTGCTACACGCACGGGTGTTCTATTAGTAGGTGTAGGCATTAGTCGAAAGATCCTCCGTCAAAAGTTTGTGATGTAGTTACAAGTGAACCGCCGGTATTAAAATTACCAGCATCAATAGTTGGTGAACCACCATTACTCCAAGTCAATACCCCAACACCATCAGTAGTAAGGACTTGATTTGCAGTTCCAGTGTCATCAGGTAGTGTCAGCGTATAAGTAGCTGCTGCACTATGTGGTGGTCCTTTAATCTTGACACCATGAGAATTAACCTCACAGTTAAGAGTGATCTGACCTGAGCCATTTGTTGCATCACCAGTTACTACTGGGAGATTCTTTGTTAGATAACGAGTCTCTGAATCATTAGCGTAATAACTCATCCATACCCAAGAGGTAGCAGAAGAGTCGTACCTAAGCCTTACAGTCAATCCACTAGCGCCTACAAAGCCACTAGGAACGCCTGAAAGGGGGCTAAATGATTCAACACCTGTACTGTTACCCATCTCAACGTAATCGTTGTTAGAAGGGCTTCCAGGTATCGCTGCTACGTTAGCAATTAGCGTAAACAGTACAGCATTAGATACAGCTGCACTGGCTGCGTTTGCAGTACTTAAGGCTGTTGCGGCGCTTGAGCTAGCTGCGTTTGCTGTGATAACGGCAGCACTCGAATCTGTACTACTTGTAGTTGCTGTTGATAAAGCAGTGGTTGCTTTTGCGATGGCTGTTGTAAACCCACCACTACCATCTGACTCCCGTGAGTTATTAAGTGCAGTCGTGGCATTAGCGTCAGCTGCGTTTGCTGTAACTACAGAAGCCGCACTATTGGTTAAGGCCGTCCCCGATGTTGCAACGGCACTTGCCGCATCGGATGCCGCAGTAGTTGACGTGACATTACTTGCATTCGCTGTAACGACGGCAGCTGCACTATTGGTTAAAGCAGTATTTGCCGTAGCCGTAGATGCATTAGCCGTAGTCACAGCTGCAGCACTATTAGTTAATGCTGTATCAGCCGTAGTCTTAGCTGTGTTTGCAGTTGTATTAGACGTAACTACTTCGTTATCAGTTTCTTGCGTAGCAAAGTGCGTCTGAGTAAAGTTATTGTTTAGGTCTTCAGCCTTAATTGCTGAACCAGGGAAGAATGTAGCATTAAGTGTCGTTATATCTGTATTACGGAAAATACGGATAGCAGCTCCACTTGTAGGTGCTGTGGTGAATGACAGCGTTGTAGCGTTAGCAAATGTAAATGCAGTTGTAGCAACAGTGTCAAGAGTTACCTTCACATCTGCTTGCTTGATATATTCAAATGTAAACGAATAGTTCGTTGTCGAACCATCTCCTGTGTATGTGTTTTGTGTAGTTGCCATTACGCTTTAGATACCATACTGTTTTTTTGTGTATTCCAGATATTCCAATGCTTCTTTCTGTTGACCCCTTTTTAGATATTCAGCAGTCCTTTCACGAACGTATTGTCTACGTCTGATATCAGTGAAGTGTTTTGATCCTGTAGTTGCATCAGCTATAGCTCTCCTTAACTCCTGATCTAGTGCCAAATGTACGTTTTCAAAGGTTTTGGTATCCGCAGGCAAGTTCTTATTACGTGCTTCTTTAAAGCTTTTTCTAAACTCTTTGCCGGTTGTATCTTTCATTACACGTTGGATACCTTTCTTCCAAAGCCCGTCATTACCCATAATACCTAGGATTTCTGACTGTTCTTCGTTAGTAAGTTTTTCTCCTTTACCATTTGTACGTAATGATGCGGTTGCATCGTACTCAATATCAATAAGAAATTGCTTTTCAGGAGAAATTTTTCCGCTTTCTTTCCAAGGTGTATAAGTATTCCTAAGACGTGCCCAGATGCTATCAGGTACGTTTACTTCAGTACCATCAATCCAATCATATTTCTTAGGTAGTAAACTTTTGGCTCCAGGCAATCTGTTGAGGATCATTCCTTCCAGATCATTATTAATTTGTTTTAGACCGGGATCCATAAGACGTGCAATCTCTGCCATCTGACTAGAACCTCTCACTGCTGATGCAGTAAGGAATCCTGATGCCCAGCGATTAATAGCACCTACATCACCACGTGCAACATCAAGGAATGGTTCTAAACCAGCCATGTATGTCTTATCCGTAAATGAAGAAGCAAATACAAATGCACTTCGTTTTAGTAGTTCACCTATATCGTCAGGTGCTAAAACATCAAAGTTATCGCCAATGGTTGCTACTAAACTAAGATAGTTTGTAACTGGTCCTAATCCTTCATAGCTATACCATTTACCATCTGCCCCTTTGATTGAGTTTGGTTTCCAGTTATTTTCTCGCCTTGTTTTCTGGACTTGTCTGTTGTAATGACCTGCTCCATGAAGCCTGTCATCCATAAACAAAGAAACTGCACTAGCTGTCATAAGACCACCCAATGCTTTCCTGCCAAGGATATCGGCCCGTAGTTCGTTGTATTTACCTTTGACAAGCAGTGGATCACTTACATCTACACCTCTTTGAGTCAGCAGTTCCATTACTTTGTCAATTTCCATATCATCAAATGAATGCTTGAATACATTCACGTCTTTCATGAAAAGACCAAATGCTGGTGAAATTGGATTATAAGAAGCTGTATACTTTAGTTCGTTTAGTGGTGTCTTTGTAAATAACAAGAATGGTTTCAATATAGGCATTCTTCGTATTAAAGCCGAAACGTCATCATTAGCAGCATTGTCTAAGTTAAATGATAATTCACCAGAAGCTTTCTGTACTGCTTCATCAGTAATAATACCATCTTCATTAAACATCTTTGAATGTGCTTCTTTAAACACACCTTCTGCTTCTACTTTTTCAAATGGGACAGCACCGTTCTTTGTAATACTATCAAATGCTCTACCTTTTGCTTCAAAGTTTGCAACCATCGATTGGACAAATCCATCCATTGCTTGCATAGATCTTGTTCCAAATCGCAAGCCAGGATGATTTGCTAGGTCATTCATTTGGTTAATATTTTCCATCAGAAACTGTGGTCCATACTCACCAACAGCTGCTTTCCCTTCTGCAAATGCATTTAAGATTTCTAGCTGCGCTTTGTTTTTAAGACCTACATCATCTCTTACTGCAATTACATTAGGATCTAATGCAGACCTTTTAAAGATCTGTTTTGCATAATCCAAGCTTCCTGTAACGCTTTCCATCATGCTGCTGTATTGATACATCGCTCTACGTGCTGTACGTAAATCGCCAGTAAGTAATGCACCAGCAAAGTGTCTGAGCGGCTTTTCTACAAGTAGATGACTGCCTGAAATAACTGCTTTAGTTGGTGTAGCAATAGCACTCAATGCACCGTTATAAACATTTGCATAGAACGCTCTATTAATTACTGATGGAATTTCTGGTTGTGCATCAAAGAATGCTTTACCCCAAATAGATGTAGATTGTTTTATGTAGTTATTAAGACTACTGATAGTTTTTATGTTTCCGTCCGTCAGTTCATATGCCATCATTAATGGCGCTAGCATCTCAGGGTTTTCGTTTTTAATTGCTCTTAAACCATCAATCGTTTCTGCAGTTTCCTGCTTGATACGTTCCATAGTTGCAAGTGTTTTATTCTTTTCCCCCTTGACTAGATTCTCTAATCGTTTCTTAGTTGCATTATCAAATGCTTGACTTCCCTGAGTTGTCATCCGATTCCAGATGTTTAGCATGTTCAATGATCTACCACGAACATAAGAAGTCATGCCCTTCTGAGCCATCAAAAATTCAACACGATCTAGGATCTGTTCCTGTGCCCTATAAATTGAACCTGAACCATCAGTTAGCCGCATACCTTGAGCCATATCACTGATTTGCCCTGCCATTGAAGTTGCAACATAAGCAGTAGCTTTAGCTTCATCCATATTTACAAAGTCATCCATGTACTTCTTAATTGCACCCATGACTCCTTGATATCCTTCATCAGTTAGTTCAGGTGTTTTTGTAGATACATTTGTCCCTTGATAAATAGAACCAGGATAGATAGTCCTTTGAAGCTCTTGTAGATCCATCTCATAAAAATCATTAGCGTATTTCTCACCTACGTTTTTGATTTCTTCAAAGCTGAGATATCTCGTGTCATCAACTTGATAACCGTATTTACCTGCATCTTGTAGCGTAGATGCGAGTCCACGAATCACTAATCTTGCATTCTCGCTTGTTTCATTAGCAAACTTAAGAGCACCTTCTGACATGACGCTTCCCACACGTCCATAAACAGTGCCGAGGTTCCCATCAATACGTGCAGCATCAATTGAAGCACCAACAATTCCGAGATCATCGACTGAACGAACACCAGTCTCTTGATAATCAAACGAATCGTGATAGCCAAATACTCGTTCATTTGGATCTCCAGCCTTATCGAAATTATAGGAACCTACTTCATCTAGTTCTGTAGAACGTTTTGCAGCAGATCGTTCGATTACGTCTTCTGGTGTTTTATCTATTTCTATGTTCTTTTTAAACCACGCCTTACCTTTCTCATTCTCACCAACGTGTCTCACAAGGTCGTGTGTATCACCTACTTGTTTATGTAGTTTACTTAGACCCATTAGCATGTCTATTCCAATGCCTAGGTAGGCACCTTCCAAGACATTTTTACCACGTTTTATATCAGGTAAATCACTATCTAATGTGGCAATATTGTCAGGTATCCAACCCATTGTACGTGGGTATGATTTCTTAAGTACCCCAGAAAGGTTGTCATCTGTTTGGTTCATTGGAACCGCATAATCAACAAATGCACCAGCACCAGCATTAAATGATGTATTACCTAGCCATTTAACAAATGGATCGCTTAAGTGTTTTAAACCTCTTACGTTCTTTACTTTTGCTGTTTGTGCAGCTATACCCGCTGTTCCTGCCCCACCCAATATCATTGTCGGTAGGACAACAGAAGATATTTCTCTTACTGTTTGTGCTACTTCATTTTCAAACTTAGGTGCTGGTTTAATGTCTACACCAGGGATTAAATTTAGTGTTCCTGTAAGAAAGTCTTGCATGCCAGTAATGACATCCATATCACCTTCACGTCCATACCTATCAAGTTTCTCATAATCGATAGTACCGTCTTCTTTTGCAAATAGTTTTCCTTTTGCTTGTGCTTTTTCAGGTTTTGCTTGAACAGGTGCTTCTGTCTGTACTTCAGGTTCCACTTGTTGCTGTACTTGAGGTTCTGCATCTTCAGCAATCATCTGTTCTAGACGACTCTCTTCAGCCAGACTTGCCTCAAGTTCTATTTGCATTCGTAGACGTTCTTCTTCGTCTGCATCAGATCCTGCAATCTGATTTAGTTCTTCTTCATTCATGGTTATTTGCCTGAAATTTCGTACCTAGCTGCTATAAGTAGTTGTTTTACTGCATCACCACTAGTACCTGCATAGTTTCCTGCAGAATCGCCATCGTAGGAACCTCTACCTGATGGACCTTGTATGCTTGCCCACTCATTCGCTATAGCTTGATGAGCAGCATTTAAATCATCACTAGTACCATTTAGATAGGCGGCCAATGCTGGTTGCTTTGTTCCTATCATCAATGCCATTGCCATAGCACGTTGATTTCTTGGACTGAATTTATCTGTTGATGACAAACCAGCATCTCTCATTGCTACTTTTAGTGTTTCTGGAATGAATTGCGCAGCGCCTACCGCAAATACTTGACCTGAACTTTGCAATGCCATCACTTCACCAAGTGTCTTTTCCCTTAGTCCAGGGTGGCCCCCAGGAGTATCACCAGCAGTTCCTCTATTTACAGAGTCGTAACCACCTTCGCCACCTATAATAATATCTATTAGTTGATCGCCAGCTGATCCATTGTGTGTGTACGTAGTATTAAAAGTAGACCTTATAGGTAAAGGGGCTGTATCTAGTGCGAATTGTCTTTGACTAGCTCTCAAGGCTTCTAATTTTTTCTCCTTACTTGCCAGATTAGAATTTAATGTATTTCTAATTTCTGCTGGCAATTCCTTATACATTTCCATAAATGTTGGTACTTCTATCGGTTCGATATTTGGATTTACCTCCGCAATTTTTTCTTGTACTTCATACACTGATAGTGGGGGATGTGACATACTACCCAGCATTCTTAATACTTCACTTGAACCTGTTTCTGCTAGTTCTTTTGTAGCTTGTTGTAGACGTTGTGTGCCTACAATTTCTACCCAAGTATTAGGATTACTTTTTTGAGCTGCAGTTTTTTTTGATAATAAGGTTATCATTTTCTGAGCTTTCAGTGCTCCGGGATGACTTTCTCTCATTGTTTTTTGATAATCAACAATCATAAAATCTTCAACAAAGCCTGGTCGATTTAATTCTTCGGTAATTTGGTTTGCAAATTTATCACCTACTACTTGTAAAGGGTTTTCTACTCCTGCCATTACAGCAGCTTGGTATGCTTTGAGTGCTTTATTTTCTTTTGCGTTGACTAACCACTCCACTTGATCAGACTGCATAGCACCATCTATCATCAAAGTTGGTTGTACCTGTCTGATGACGCCCTTAAATCGAGTTCCAAAGTATGCTCTTGCACCTTTATATTCAGAAGTAGCTCGCATTCCACCTAATCTTTTAGCAATATCTCGATATTGACCTTCCATATCAGCTGGGATCTGCATCTCATTCATATATGATTCAGTCAACGTTCCGTTTTCAACCATCTCATCTAATCGCTCTTTAATGCGTGGGCGCATAATTGCACTAATAGTTGCATTTTTAAATACACTATCGTTGCCTCTATCTCTTGTTGCATTTAGATTGTCTCCAAATGCTATAAGTTCTTGATGTTCTACTTCCGTAAACCCGTCAACCTTTAACTCCTCAAATTTTTTAGCCATAGCAACATCTGTTTCAGCCTGCTGTACCTGCTTTTCGAGTGCTATTTCTTGTAAAGTCTCTTGTCTACTTGCGGCTTGTGCTCTTCTTACCTTTCCTACTAATTCTGGATGTGCAGATAGATCATATACTTTACCATTCTTTGTGTATTTAGCTGTCAGCATTTCTTCTAACTGTGCAGCATTAGGGTTTGTTGCTAATACTGAATCAACAATATCTGTCATCACACCCGGCGATGAACTTGTTTCAGCTAGTGCATATGCCCCTGTAATTCCACTTTCTTGAAAACGCGCAACAACGGAACTATTAAAATCTGCATCAGCCATTTCACCCAACAACTTTGCTTTTCGTTGGTTGATTAATTGATCTGTTCTATCTACTTCTCTCCTCGTATGTGAGTTATATTTTTCTAAAATTTTAGCGGAAGCTGTTCGTCCATCTATTTCTACAGTAGCCCGCTGCTTTGCATCTAGTGCAACTACTTGTCTACTTATTTCATCCGGCTCGATTCCCTGCCGAAGTAAAGTATCTCTTAATTCTGCTAATTTTGATGCGTGTTGCCTTCCTGTATTTTCTACAACAATCGAGTTTTCAATATAGTTTCTGTAACCACCACCTTTGACAAGGTGATCGTACATCATATTGATATACTCTTGTGACTTACCTTCTTTAACTAATTTTTTTACTAGTTGTGATTCTTGGAATTGTGCGTTTGTAATTCCATTGTCTAAACTTTTAGCATTAACAAGATCTTTGTGCGATAAATTATACTTAACGGCAATTTGATTTATTGCTTTTTGTTGTATCTCTTTGTTTTGCTTGACAATTTTTGATGTAATATCAAACGCTGTTTTAGAGAAATCTACAAGAGCACCAAGGGTATCTACTTTAAATTTATCTTTATTTTGCTTTTTTAAAACTTCCCTTTTGTACGCTTCTTCTGTGTAGTTTTTTTGTTGGTTTAGATTTTCTACTTTAATACTTGATGCTGTAGAACGGTTTTTGTTCTCAATGCCTTGTGCTTGCTGCTGTGCTTGTAAAGCAATTCTTTGGTTTTGTTCTAAGAAACTTTGGGCATTTTGCATTGCCCTAACTTTGTCTGCACCTTGCTGTTGTATTTTTTGAACTGCATTTGGGTCTACAAGCTGTCTATTAGAATAGTTTCCTTCCCGTGCAGATGATTTAAATTGTGCCATTTACCTCGAATAACTAGGATAGAAACTTGAACTTAAATTTGTAAGTGAAGCGCCGATTGTTCCGAATGTTTTTGCGCCAGCAGCAGTAATTCCAAAGACACCAGAAGATACAGAACCACCAGCACCGGCTACAGCACCCATAGCACCTATGCTGGCTATACCGCCAATAGCAGTTGCAGCCATTCCACCAATCTTCAGTGCATCACCGAAGTTTGACATAGCTGCATCTTCTCTACCTCTTGAATAGTGAAAGTCCTCTTCGTAATCTAATTGAGGTGCTGCTTCGTAGTCAGGGAACGGTTGTATCTCCGGCCTCCTCAGTAACTCCACATAATCTTCTGTTTCTGGATTATCGTACTCTTTGTAATATTCTCTTGGATCTAAAATTGCAGGCATACGCTCGGGCTCCAGCATCACTTGGGCTTCTGCAGCTATGTCTGCTTGCCGTCTTGCATTAAAGATATTTTGTCTGACGATGCTGTCTCTTAATTTAATGCTGTCTCTAGAAGCAGAAAGCTTCATTTTATCTGTTGCTAATGAAGCTTCTAACTTACTATCTTTCAAATTAAATTCATTTTCAGCTGCATATCTTGAAGCCATTACCATTGTTTGATCAAGGATTAACATATCCTTTAGTTGAGCGATGTTCAGATCAATGCCTTGTTCTGCATACATTAATCCGTTAGCTATAGAAGCTCTCAATGCTCCTGATTCAGCCATCACTGCTAAGGCACTTTTAGCTGATGATCTTCCTGCATTACCTCTAGCACGTACAGCTCCTGCTGCTTTCATGCCTTCAATAATTGCTTTCTGAGTTTCTACTTGACTTTCACTTCGAGTTTTACGTCTTTCTATTTCAAAAAACCCCATATCGCCAGTGAATTTGGCTGTATTACGTGCTTCTTGAAAAGACGCTTGTACTAGCTTATTATTTCTATCAACCTTTAAGCCAGTGCTTGCATAGCTATGTTCTAAGAGAGTATCATTCTCGTCAAACATTACTCCTAAAAGATCATCTGCTTTTTTAGCATCTTGCTCCATTAATGCAGCAGCTTGAGCGATCTTATTAAACTCTTTTTGAGTATCTGCTTGCTCTACCGATTTGTTAAATGCACGTTCAGCATTTTCAAACTGATAGTTTTGTATCTCAACTTCAGCTTCGTACTGCTGAATTCTATCTTTTTCAGTCTGTCTTAGATTAGCTTCATTATTTGCTATATCAGTTTTATACTGTTTTTTAGCCTCAGCGTACTGCTCTTTTCTTATCTCTTCATTTTCTTCATACTTTTCCAAGTATTCATACCAATCTGCATACTCTTGCGTCCGATTACCCGCATTTCTATCGCTTGCCCCAAATAATCCTAAAAAACTCATACTTACTTCCTCCTATAGAATCGTGGTGCATAGTTTCCTTCCCACATCATTGCGTTTACTGCAATAGGGAATGGTGTATTGTTGAACATTCTTACTTTAAAGTTTTCTGTACGTTGATGAATAGGTAGAGTGAATACAGTTTCATTATCTAGCGGTACATCATTAGCCAAATACCGGTTAGCTTCGATCACTGGATTTGTAGTAAACCATTCATCGATGTAAAATCTAATCTCAGAATTAGCAGCTGGTGCTGTATTAAATACAATGGTTGTGTCGTCAGTAAAGCTATAGCTTGTTGTTGCTATACCATTTACGGTTACCTTCACGTCTGACCTATCTTCGTAGCCAAGATCTTTTCTGTTAAATGGATAGGTGGTAGTTGTACCATCACCAGTAAATAGCAAGCTATAGGGAATCCTGCCTTGCTGTTTTACTTTAAAACTCATGACACCAGACAATCCAACAGAGAACTTCATCCTTGCAATTGCTAAACTTGCAGTGAAGTCAGTAAGCTCCCTATCCGGCCTGTAATATGTAGTTGGTAGATGTACGTCAAAGTTGTATTTAAAGCCTACTACAACGTCACTGGCAACGCTTGTAAGGTCTTTACGTGGTACTACAAAGTAAGGACCAGTACCATCACTACCTCTTTCAGGTGTAATTGTAAAACCTGATTCAACAAAGGAGCCAGTACTTGTATTACCTGAAATTACCAGTACAGGTGCAAGCTCACTTACATCATTATAAGGTAGGTAGCACTTAGATAGATTATTTATTGCATCATATACTACGCTAGATGCTGTTGTATATAGGTCTATACATGGGTTAACTTTTTGTCCTCTGTTGTTTACAATAATTGCTTGGTCAGGACTTTGACTTAGTGCTGCTTTATTTAAAGTGACTTGATTTCCTTGCTTAGTAACTGTGTACATATCATCTGAATTGATGATCATAAACTGTGTATTACCAGGCATTGACCAACTGACCCAAGCTTGCATAGCAGTCTTCTCGCCATCGTTGTAATACCTAAAGACATATGCCGTGTTTGACGCTTGATCAGCCATAGCAATCATGGAATTTTGCGGACTAGAGATCAATTGATCAATGTTTGGTGAGATCCATTCTTTAACTACACGGGATAGATCAAGTACTTGTGGCGCTTCTTCTTGTCCCCTAGTAACCATACTGAAGCAACGTGTATAGCCTGGAGTTTTACTAATGAAATTAATCTGCGTACCAACGTCTACAGGATCTACTGTGCTATCCATCTCATAGTTTGACAGTGATCTAATAGTTGTAAGTGTTGGTGTCAGTACTCCACTATCTGAGTACATAACAAACTGCTGGTTCTCTGAGAATAGAACGACACCTTGTGCAGTTGGAATAACAGCATGTAATGCAGTAGGTCTGATGGATGAACAGCTGATGTCAATTGGATCTGAATCAATTACTGTTTGAGCAGTCTCAAAGTAAAAGTTATAGTATGAGCCTGACTGACTCATTGATACATTATCCTTTGACAGGAACCCAAGCCTATTGTTATGGAAGAAACCTGCTGTGATTTTTTCCCCAACAAAACTAGGGTGACTGTTGGTATCATTGTCACCTACTAATCTGTTTTGGTAGACAATTTTTTGGAATGTAAATACATTGGTTGCTGTATTCAGTAGCTCATGTGGCATCGTTGCATTGTCTAAGCCAGCTGATACTCCAGGTGCTCTAGCCTCTTCCCAATAACCTCTACCACTGACTCCATTGTCAGCTTTGAATTGAGCATGGTAATCATCTAATAGTGTTACTGTATTCACGATCTTCACAAGATGACCGTGATAAGACTCGATAGGAAGCAAACCAATACTAGATACTTCATCTTGGAATGCACCTAGATGGGTGTTCTGTAAGCCACCACGTGCTTCTAATGTGAAAGCTGTATCTACTCCACTTACTACACGTTTGATATCTAGACTTGAATCACCGTTACGTGAGACAGTCCAAGTACCATCGAAGTCAGCATTACTAGCTGACTGCTGTGCAGTAATTAAAGCCTCAATAGCATCCTTAAGATTATGCCCTGACTTCTCTGTCAGTATGTCATCAAAGGTTGCGTCACTACTGTGAGCAGTAATTGTTGTTTCTACACCTTGAATTGTAACGTAGTACTTAGCACTAGGTACAGCACCTGACAGAACAATAGTACCTTGTGTACCAAGTATGTTTGTAGTTTCAGATAGTGCTGCTACAGTAATACTGTTGTTAATTACTACGGTAGTATCTTGTACTGTAAGTAGTTTGTAATTTAGTTTTGTACCACTCAAATAAGCCTGAGCACCAGTGCCATAGTTTACTGTACATACTGCACCTGTTAATGCATTCCATATATTAATAGCATTTCCTTTGATGCAACCAATGTATTCTTCATCGTCATCTCTGTTGATGTAAAACCATTTTGCATCATCATATGTTGTACCTGTTCCTAGGTTTGCAATGTGCTTGAAACCTGGCCTTTTAGTAAGACCATATGTTGCATCAGGAAATCCGTTGTAGCACTCACGGACCTGACCGGGAAGCATTTTATCGTCTGATTGTTTAGATACTCCACCGAGATAGTTAGAGATCCGTTGAGTTACTGAAGGCATTTATCGGTAAAGTGCGTTGTACGGTTTGTAGCTGTTGTAATTATTTGTCTCACCAGGATGACCAAAGAATGTGTAATCCCCTTGATTACATTCGTATTCCATAGCCACTGCTCTTGCAGATTGTTCTCTTTGCTGCAACATTTGGTATTGGTCTGGGTCACCTACAATTCTGCTTTGTACAATTACAGCTGCTTTAGCAGTAATAAAATCAGCAATTGGTGTTGGTAGGTCTACCCAATCAAATAGCCAGGTGATATCACAGGATACTTTCTTTGTAAATGTAAATGTATGAGTAGCTTTATCGTATAGCTTACCACTTCTACGTATTACATCCATATGAGAATTAGCTGCATTCTTTGCAGCGTCAATCTGTAGGATATTATTTGCAATAAGTATTTCGTTGTTAGAGTCAGGAGTCATATCATAATGAAACTCCTTATTGAAAGACCATCCCTCGGCCTGTACTTCCCGTGAGACTTCTAACAAAGTCTGATAGGCAATCGCAACGTCCGGGTTGGTTTGATCTAGGGTAGTCACAGGCGCTTGACCACATGACTGTAGAATTTGATTTACAGCTGGCAGCTCTCGCTGTGCATTAGTGGTAGGAAAAGCCATAATATTTTAAGGTTAAAAAAAAGGGCCTCCGAAGAGACCCAATAAAGAGTATTTAAATCAGAATGCAGAAGGTGCAGTAGCGCCTACATACAGCTCAACAGCTGCAGCAGGGTTCAGATAATCTGCGCCCATTGCAAGACGACCAAGGATAACGTCACCCTGGTAGATGACACTTACGTCTCCACTGGTAACTTGTACTTGAGGACCGATTGCTTCAACACAAGCGGCTGCTTCGCGTTGGAAGATAAGACCACAAGATGTAGCAGCAACTTCTGCGGCTGTGCCGTAGTCATTGTTGATACCAGTAGTTGCGGCAGAAGCATCTTCCAAGGCAGGTCCGATGAAGTCACCGGTATTGCCAGGAGATGTCTGACCAGTTGTACCGGCATACTTGGTGCCGTACTTGCCGAGGAAAGGAATATTCATCGACTTGTAGATGTGGATGCCAGCGATCTCGATGATGCCGTTGCCGCCTTGAAGAGCAGAGCCCTGAGCGTCACGGTTTACAAGACCATTAGAACCAACAGCTTGGATCAATTCGTAGTATTGACGGGGGTTCAGGACAGCACAACGGCCATCGCTTGAAACACCTTTCTCGTCCATTGCAGCAGCTGCGTCATAGAAAGCAGCAATCAATGCAGAAGAGGAGAATGCATCAGATTCGTTAGTAGTAGCACCAACACGGATCTGTGTACCGCCTGGCTCTACGAAGTTAGTAGCACTTACTGGGGATGCTGCACGAGCACCACGAGCAATTGCACGGAAGATCAAGCGGTCATACTTTTCTGCAAGAGCATATCCGATCTTACGTGAGATCTCCGAGCGAAGATCGTAGTGCGAAAGTGTCTCGTCAAGGTCGTATACGAACGCTGAACTAATAAGAAGGTCGTCAACCGTGACGGTCTTCTCTGCCACGGGAGGCGCACCGTCGGAGTTACCGAGGATTGCATTTCCGGGTGTGTGATCAGATTAATCCACACTTTAATGTGGTCTAGACTATATCATCATCCAAAATGGATGTCGGGCGCTAACCATGTATTACGTGACAAGCGTGTCACACCATGTAGTCGTTGCACCTTCCTCTTACGCCTAAGAGGCTTGGCTCAGGATTGCCTTATCATAAGACTTAGGTTTCCCTGAGTTCACCCGATTTGCACATAAACATTACTGTCTATGGGAGCGTCATTTCACTCGGCAGTTGTGCGGCCAGTATAGATGAACTGCAATGATTTGCCGTTCTTTAGTGTACGCTTCATCACAAGATCGCGAGCGATTGCATTGTGCTGGAAGCCTTTGAACATTTCGCCACTGAACAACTTGAGGTACAGTGCGCGCTTATCTCCAGAGAGATTAGATTGACCTAGATTAACCAGATTGGTTGTCAGGTCTGAAGATTGATGTGCCATTTAAAAAGAGAGTTAATTATGTACGACTCTCAAAGATCTTTGAGTATTATTTAATTTGTATTGTGGTCTATCCCACCGTCTAGACGGCTAAAGGTATCCCTCGTAAGGGGCTAAAGCCAATAGTGATGAGGGGAATTGCACCCCTCTTTAAAATCTATCTCACTTAAGCAAGATCAAGTGGAAAGTTATGTGCATTACGTTCATGCATTACTTCCATACCGAGACCAGCACGGTTGAGTACATCGGCCCATGTGTTAACTACATGTCCATCTGATGATTGAATTGATTGGTTGAAGTTAAAGCCATTGAGGTTAAATGCCATGGTGCTGACACCTAAGGCAGCAAACCAGATACCAACCACAGGCCAGGCAGCAAGGAAAAAGTGAAGACTACGGCTGTTGTTAAATGAAGCGTATTGAAAGATGAGGCGGCCAAAGTAACCATGAGCAGCCACAATATTATACGTCTCCTCCTCTTGACCAAATTTATAACCGTAGTTATGGGATTCATTTTCAGTTGTTTCACGAACGAGTGAAGATGTAACAAGACTTCCATGCATAGCTGAAAACAAGCTTCCACCAAAAACACCAGCAACCCCCAACATGTGGAAGGGGTGCATGAGGATGTTGTGTTCGGCTTGGAATACCAACATATAATTAAAAGTACCGGAAATGCCAAGAGGCATAGCGTCTGAAAAGCTACCTTGTCCAAAGGGATAAACAAGGAATACAGCGGATGCCGCTGCCACGGGTGCGGAGTATGCAACAAAGATCCAGGGCCTCATACCAAGTCGATAACTAAGTTCCCATTCGCGTCCCATGTAAGCGTAGATACCGATAAGGAAGTGAAAGACGACCAGTTGAAATGGTCCGCCGTTGTAAAGCCATTCATCGAGACTTGCTGCTTCCCAGATGGGGTAGAAGTGAAGTCCGATAGCGTTTGAAGACGGGACAACTGCTCCCGATATAATGTTATTTCCGTACAGGAGCGATCCTGCAACTGGTTCACGAATGCCATCGATGTCTACGGGTGGTGCTGCAATGAATGCAATGATGAAGCAGGTTGTAGCTGCTAGTAATGTTGGAACCATCAGGACTCCGAACCAACCAACATACAGTCGGTTGTTAGTACTGGTTACCCAGTCACATAAGTTATTCCATATATTTTTTTGTTGTTGCTGTAGCGAAATAGTAGCGGTCATTTAAGTAATAGTTCATTGTATGTTTTGTTCTAGTAAGTAAGACCATTTTTAAGACTTGGCTGTCTAGAGCTAGGGAGGGAATTGCACCCTCCTTATTCTATTTAGCTATTGAACTCTAGTAACTTCTACATTATCAACACCAGCGTAGACTAATCCAATTCTATGTGCTGTTCCTTCACTAATGTCTAGATCTCTTCCAGGGATAAAAGGACCGCGATCTGTAATCGTAACTACTTCGCAGGAACGATAACAAACTTTTAGTTTCGTACCGAATGGAAGTGTCTTGTGTGCTGCAGTACTTGCATTGCTATTAAATACCGTTCCGTTTGCAGTTAAGTTACCGTGAAATCCTGGTCCATAATAGCTAGCAAGCATCATAAGAGAAGCTCCTATTCCAAGCATATTTTTTTGTAGTAAATTTATTTAGATTTTTTTGCTGTCTTAGCAGACCGCTTAAAGTTCTTTGCTGTTGGAGCACCTTTAGATCCAGGGCTCCTCATCTTTTCACCACTACCTTTCTTAATGCGTTCACGCTTGGCGTGGATATTTGCATATAGTCCTTTACTCATTACCAAATACCAGGAATCAATTGACCAGTTACTGCATATGCACCAAGTGCTGCAATTACACCAAGCATTGCCAGGCGACCATTTAATAGTTCTGCTTTAGGGTTGTGTTCTTTTACGTTCATTACTTCAATCCGAGGTTCTTGTGGCCAGATTTGTGTATCGTTCATCAGAAGTTGTACTTAACTCCTACCTTTGTTCCGTAACTATTTACGTCATCAAATGCTGCTGACAATTCGCCGTACACTGATACTCGTTCAGTTGCTTGGAGAGAACCGCCAAGCTTTCCTGTCAGCTTCGTCTCTTCTTCACCACCATCGGGAGCAAAGATAGAAGGACCAGCTTGAATGTAATAAGCACCAAAGTTTGTTGAGCTTTCGTAGCCAACGTGAAAGTCAGTTACGTGACCACCAAAGTTTGAGCCAGTGAAGCCAGCGTTATTTTCAACGTTGACGTAAGGACCAGCAACTGCGGGAGTACCCAATGCAGCGGCTGACAGAATTGCGATAATTTTTTTCATTGTATTTAATAAGGGTAGTTTGTTTAGAAATTAACGTTTGAACTTTCAAGTTTTGCCATCACTTCTTGGCGATAGGCAGGATCACGGTCGTAGCGTGGGTCTTGCATTGCAGCTACTACTTCTGCTTGACTCTTGAATCCTCTTGCTGTATTGGTTGGTGCTTTACCTTGTATTAGGTTTCCTTCAACACCAACCTTGTCATTGTATTTATAAGCAAGGGCTTGCAACGCAAAGAATGCAGCATTTCTATCTCCTGCATCCATTACTGCATCATACATCCTGATTTCGGCTTCTTCTAAATTAGAGTTTGCCCAAGTAATCATTTCTGCATATGCCTGCTCACCACCTACATAATCTTTCAAGCTCCTTGCATCATTTTCTGTAAGTGTTTGCGTAGCTTGTTTTGATCTGTAGTCTAGGTACATTTTTGCTAGATCCTCAGGCTTTGCACCTGAAAGTTCTTTCAAAGTTTCTTCAGAGAAATCACCTTTTGATTCTTCCCATAGCCTATCAAATAGTGAAGTGTCAGTAGCTTCGTCTGTTTCTTCCTCTTCTTCTGACTCTGGTTCTACTTCTTCGGTTGGTTCATCTTTAGGACTGCCAAGCTTTTTTTGAAGTTCAATGTAAGCAGCTTCTAGCTCTTCAGCATTCTTGTATTTACCAGCAAGCATTGTCTCTTGCTGCTGCTCCATCTCTTCTCCGATTTGCAGAGACTCTTGTTCATCTGCATTAAGTTCTCCCTGACTATTCTCGTCAGAGAGCATAGACATTACTTCTGCCATATATTATTCATTGTGGTGGTTGTTGTTGTGCCTGTTGCTCCATCATCGCAACTTCTCCATTCCTTGATGGATCCATAACAGGCGTCTTCATTGCTTCAATTTGCATTTGCTGTTGTTGCATAGCCATCTGTTGTTGCTGTGCAGCAGCTGCTTCTTGCTGTACTTCTTGCATGGAACGAACAAGGTTCAATACATCAATACCTTGTGATGCAGCAAGACGTTTAATTACCTCATCGGTATTAATGAACTGTGCAATAGCTTCTGGACCAAGTGTTTGAGCAAGAGTTGTTAGGAACTGCCCAAGGCTTTCTCTATCCTGACCACGACCAAGTGCATTGATACCGGCAACGATCGTAGGCTTGACAATGTTCTTAGGAATTTTAGGGATCTCTCCCTTCTTCTGAGCTTCGCTTAGTTTCCTGTTTAAGTAAGGAACTAAGAAGTCAACAGTTAGTAATGAAAATAATCCACCTAGTTGCTGTTCTAATTCCATCTGTGTCATACGTACTTCTTCTGCAGTTGTACGTTCTGACTGTCTGATATTCATTATCAAGAATGCATCACTAAGTCTTCGCTCTAAAGTACCTGCCATTTCATAAGCAGTCCTGAAGTCAGCTGTCTTACCAACCTGAATGACTCCGATGTCATCAGGTCTGCCTGAAATGATTGCACCATTGCCTGCTGCTGCCAATGTGGAGGGCTTAGTTGTACTTGAAGGTGATACTGTAAATACTACTTTTGCAGCTGCTGCAGAGCCTTCTACCAGTGCCTGAGAGAGTCCTTCAAGAGACTTAAGGTCACCAATAAACTGACCTACTCTGCCTCTACCGTAGCCCTCACCATCAACTGTATTGAAGCGTAGTGGAATCCAAGGATTGATATCAATTGGTGCTTTACCACGTGACTCATTCAATACCTTGTCATTTACTTCTTGATGCCAGATGAATCTATTGTTGTCACGTTTGATATGTGTATACACATCAACGTCATCACTGTACTCATTGTCATCAGTTACTTGATTAGTTTCTAGAACCTCCTTAGGTAGTTGATTCTCTATCAAGTC
>JACLAB010005576.1_pt1 | contig 20670 bp, 11 predicted proteins | sample 8027921 | NCBI WGS metagenome assembly JACLAB01 (sample SAMN15725117, study PRJNA655200) | protist metagenome | isolation source: fluorescence activated cell sorting (FACS) single amplified genomes of... | place: USA: West Boothbay Harbor, Gulf of Maine | collected 2000-07-19
GGTGTCTACATCGTGAGCTGCAGCAATGGCTTTCAGGGCAGCGGTGGGTCGGAGGTTCGGGTCTGGGATCGACGCACGGAGCGTGTTCTGAGGGAGTGGAGAGACCATGACAAGTCCGTGAATGGGTGTGCATTTTTACCGATTGTCAGAGACGACAACGCGATGTCGGAGCGAAACAGAGTCAACTCGAAACTCGGTGCAGGCGTTGTCGTTGTAACGGCTTCCAGTGACCGCACTGTGCGCGTGTTTGACTACGCTTGCGAGCGCGCATCACACACTCTTCAACTCGGTGGATACCCATCGCTACATGCAGCTCATCCTGTACTGTGTTGCTCTGCGTTAGAGCACCCCGAGGATAATACGGGCAGGGGGAAGGCATTTTTCGCTGCAGGTGACCTAGGCGGGAAAACACAGGTCTGGGGTTTGAACTTGTCGGTCAGAACAGGAACTAAGGGCGTTGTTCAGGCAGTCGCACACACACTGTGACGAACGACAGTGGGGCTACGTGTTCAACGTTGCACGCACGTGTACTTCCGGAAGTGCAACTATCGTTGTACTTCTACCTGTACAAGTCCTGTACGTGTACACGTACACGTACCTTCGAGAGCGTTATCGTATGAGCAATTATTCAACGTGGCTACATAAAGTTACCTGTAAAGTGTCATGAAAGTTTGACATTTTATATTAGCGCCTCCGGCGCTTCGGCCGTCGGTCCGTTGGGGGAAGTGCGGGTAGGGTTGATTGGCTGTTTGAAACTCATACTCCAAGTCCTGAATGGTGCATCCGCGTCATCGCCCGGCGTGCCGTCTAGGTTCGTCGGATAGAGTCGTCCTACGCTTCCACGGGCGCGCAAGTGGCACTTCGCCCGAGCGTGAAGAGCCACGACGCATTGAGTTGCGAACCCACACTCAAAACTACGACTCCGGTGACACACGCGAGATCTGAACCGCGCGCCCGATCAAAGTTAGGGCACGCGCTTAGACACGGGCCGAAACGCACGTGATTGGTCGAAATTTCACTCCGGAAGCCGGAAGAGAGCCAAGATGGGAAAAAGTGCTTCGCGGTTCCCCCCAAAAAATTAAGTAACCTGTACGAAAGTACAGTACGGAATTACGTGTAGGGCCTACGAAAGTACAACGGGGGGGGGATAAGTAACGTTGTACGGAAGTACTTTCGTACAACGTTGTACACGTTACTTCCGTACTCTCGAAAGTACGGAATGAAGTACGAAAGTACGTGTACTTCCGTACTTCCGGAAATAGTGGAATAATATCTATTTCCAACTAGCCCTATCATACAAAGTGTACAGTAAGTTGTTACCTAACAACTATTGTACCTTGGTACAATAAATAGCTGTATGAATATCTATCTACCGTGTACGAAAGTACTTTCGTACGAAGGTACGAAAGTACTTTCGTACGAAGGTACGAAAGTACTTTCGTACTTCCGTACAACGTTATTACGTGTACAGCTGTACACCGCGATAGAATACGTGTCCTGTACGTTGTACATGTACAATAATACGAAAGTACCTTCGAAGATACAGTAGAATACTTTCGAAAGTACGAAAGTACTTTCGAGAGTAAGATACTTTCGTACGAAAGTACAAAGTACTTTCGTACAATATGATACGAAGATACCTTCGAAGGTACAGTAGTAGTTGTAGAATAGACTATTGAATATTATGATGAAGATTTATTTATCTTCGGTTCGTTCGTACGTGTACACGTGTACACGTACACGTACACGTACTCGTAGGCCATTTTTTTTTTTGAGCTGTACTTGTTCAGCTCCTCAACCCCTCACCCCAGCAAAAGCGGAGTTGATACTTTCGGCACGCCTGTGCTGCCATTCTGTTGGCTTTTAAGATAAAGTTCAACCTTGTACGACCCAACCACCGATTAAAGTTGCCCCGTCGTTTTACCTGCGCTTCCGCCAGAAGTAGAAACGGGAATGTTCAAGTCCCCAGACTTCTTGCCGAGTGAGGGGGACTTGTACTACGAGGAGGAAATTCTTCGGACTCCACATGTAACAAAACTATGGTTGCGATATCTGGAAACAACAAAGGAATGCACGACAAAACGTCGATATCTCATCTTTGAACGCGCCGTTAGCTCGCTGCCCGGAAGTTACAAGGTGTGTTCCTGTCGTGGCTCTTTTATATTTTTCTTTGACACGGCGACCAACTTCCTGCAAGCCTTCATAACCTGTTTCACCTGATATCCATCACTTCTCGCAGTTATGGTATACGTATCTTAAAGAACGTCACGAAACCGTTTCCCGCCTTTGCATTTCCAACCCGGCGTATCTTGCTCTGTGTAACACTTTCGAGCGTGCTCTGGTGACCATGCATAAAATGCCCAAGGTTTGGGAACTGTATTTAAACTTTCTAGTGAGGCAGCAGCGAATAACCAAAGTGAGGAGAGCCTGTGATCGAGCCCTCGCCGCACTTCCAGTTACTCAGCACGATAAAATTTGGGCGATTTATCTGGTGAGACTAAAAAGCTGAGTCTTGACCTGCCTGTGCTAGAGAATCTCACTAAGGATAAAAATCTGTTTTTCCCAACGTGCCTCTCCACTCGAAGACCATAGACGCTTTTCATCGTCGCAAATCAAGAATTGAACCACTTTTCGACGTGTAATCGCAGGGTTTTGTTTGCCAGGAAGGTATCCCCGTGGATTCAGCTCGTTGTGTATATCTCCGCTACTTAAAACTTGAGCCAGGCCACACTGAAGAGTATATTCAGTTTCTCAAGTCACACGAACGATGGGGAGAGGTCGCAGAGCGTCTCATTCTCGCTGTCTCCGATGATAACTTCACGTCGATAAATGGAAAAAGTAAGCATCAGCTATGGTTGGAGTTGTGTGACGTGTTAACCAAGTATCCTGCAGAGGTAACGTCTATAAATGTTGATGCCATTTTGAGGGGTGGAATCCAGTGCTTTGCTGGTGAGGTAGCGCAGCTGTGGATCTCACTAGCAGACTACTACATTCGCCGTGGGCTCTTCGAAGAAGCCCGCAATGTATATGAAGATGCCATTGCGAGTGTCATCACTGTGCGGGATTTTTCTCTTATATTTGATGCATACTCGCAGTTTGAAGAGAGCACGCTAAGTGCAAAAATAAATTTATCAGCGGCAACAGCGCATTTCTCCACAGACTGTACTTCACCCCAAAAGATGGACGGGAAAGCTCTGCTTCTGGCACAGGCTGAAGACGATCTCGATTTGAGACTTGCTCGTCTCGAATACCTCATGAGTAGACGTCAAGAACTCTTGTCTTCCGTTGTACTGCGCCAGAACCCTCATAGTGTGCATGAGTGGCATAAACGAGTCAGTCTCTTTGAGGGTGACTTGAAACGACAAATACTTACATTCACGGAGGCCATCAAAACAGTGAATCCATCTCAAGCAATCGGTAAACCTCTCTCGTTATGGGTTGAATTTGCGAAGATTTACGAATTGCACGGTGACTACGAAAATGCCCGGCTTGTTTTCGAGAAAGCAACAGGTGTTCCATACACCAAGGTTGAGGACCTTGCGATAGTCTGGTGCGAGTGGGCAGAATACGAGCTGCGGCACAAGAATTACAAAGAAGCTCTCACGCTGTTGCGTCGTGCGACCGCTGAGCATCCCGATCAATATGAGCTGCACCAAAATAAGGCTGATGCACAGACCTTGCCAGTTCGTGGTCGCCTGTATAAATCGATCAAACTTTGGACGTTTTATGCTGATCTTGAAGAATCTCTCGGGACACTGGAATCCACCCGAGTCGCATATGATCGGATTTTCGATCTTCAGATTGCAACGCCTCAGACTGTCCTCAACTATGCTCACCTACTAGAAGATCACAAACTATTCGATGAAAGTTTTCGTATTTACGAGAGAGGGGTAAACATGTTCTGCTTTCCCTTCTCAGGTGAGATTTGGATGGTATATCTTAAAAGATTTTTGGAGCATTTTGGTGCAAAGAAGATTGATCGGGCAAGAGAATTATTTGAGCAAGTCTGTTCTACAGCTCCACAAGATGTTGTGAAGTCTTTTTATCTGGAGTACGCTCGAATGGAAGAACAATGTGGTCTCAGTCGCAGGGCTATGGACGTTTATGATAGAGCTTGCCAAGTTGTTCCACACCTTCAAAAATTAGATGTTTATGAACTGTACATCACACGAGCTCTAGAATTTTTTGGAGTGCGCAAGGTTCGCTCCATTCTTGACAGTGCTATACAGCATGAACTTCCGACAAATATCTGTAAGGTTTTATGTATGTGGTACGCGCGACTGGAGCGTAACTTGGGTGAATTTGAACGTAGCAGAAGTCTGTATACATATGCCAGTCAGTTTTCGAACCCAGGAACAGATGCAGTCTTTTGGGAAGAGTGGAATCGATTTGAGGTGCGCTACGGTAATGAGGATAGCTTTCGAGAGATGCTGCAAGTAAAACGTACGGTGAAGGCAAGTTTCAGCCAGTTACACTTTAACATGGCAACAGTCGATGCCGCTGTCTGTGGACCTGGTGATCTTGAGCCAGGTAGAGTTGTTTTTGAGGGAACTGTGATGAAGGCTCAACAAGTTACTGTTGAGGAAGCGGGAACTGGAAATCCTACAAATGACCGGTCAGCCTTGATGTTCATTCAGTCGAATTTGACGACAAGTGCAAATTCCGAGTATTTCGCTGCAGACAATCCGGATGAGATAAGTATTGACATGAAATAACTCCCCAGTGTTAACGAAGGTATAAGAGTTCCCGAACCCGAACAAATTCACGAAACGTCTCACTTAGGTACGCGCGGCAGCAGCTGCACCACGTGCACCAAACCCCCCGGCGCACAGTCGACCCATTCTCTCGCCACTCTGGGGGTCTCGCACGAGTTCTATCAAACTTGACCATTGTAGGATCCAAGAACGCCGCGTCACATTCCCACAGTAAGTATTTTATTTTGTCTCAGAACTATTCGAAGGGTTTCAGTTGGGAAACCTCCTTCGTTAAATTATTCTTACAATGATGAACCTTTGGAGGTATAACTGATATGAGTGTAACACGCACACATTGACCTATCTACCTCGCTAAAACTATGAGGTGAACCTCTCGGGAGACGGTTCTCACTCCAGCGAGAGGCAGCTTTGACGAGATTTTCGGCGTCTTCGTCAACTTCATCAGCCGAGGGAAGTTCCTGCTTGAAGCGCATTGAAGTGATAAAGCAGCGACAAGAGGAGGAGAGACACTGACTTGTGGAACGAAAAATGAGCAATCATTTAAATCGAAAAAATATGTATTTCCAACTCTCGTATATCTAGAATATTTACTTAGGAAATTCCAAATTTGACTGTGTGTTGCTCAGACCAGTACTATTTCACGGGGAATATTCTCATCAGGAATTGCTGCGAAACGAGAGAGAATCTCTCTGAACCGTTCACCGTCCATAGTTTCAGTTTCAAGTAGCTCTTCAACAATCACGTCGATCGCTTCACGGTTATCTTTGATTTGTGAAAGTGCTACAGCGTATGCTTCGTCAGCAATACGTTTGGTTGCGATATCGATGTCATTAGCAAGCTGCTCAGACATCGCATTGCGGGCCATCATTCGCATGATCATATCTCCACCCTGTGAAGAAGGATCGTTAAGAGCCCAGGGGCCCACGTCTGACATTCCAAAGGTTGTGACCATTTGCTTTGCCATATTAGCAACTTGTTGAAGGTCACCTGAAGCACCAGTGGTAACCTCGGCAGCTCCAAAAATGATCTCCTCTGCTGCGCGACCTCCAAGGGCACCGACAACACGCGCAAATATCTGCTGCTTGCTGATAAGGGATGGATCTTCGCCTGGAATGAACCATGTCAACCCTTTTGCTTGACCTCGCGGTACGAGCGTGACCTTCTGAACTGGATCGTGACCAGGTGTTAGGGTACCACAGATGGCATGGCCGACTTCATGATAAGCAACAAGCGACTTTGCTTTTCCATCGGTCATGCGAGTGCCTTCCATCCCCGCGACGATGCGGTCAACCGAGTCATCGATCTCAGAGATGCCGATGGCTTCCTTGCCACGACGCCCAGTCAGAATAGCAGCTTCATTAAGTAAGTTGGAAAGGTCAGCTCCAGAGAATCCAGGAGTGCGCTTTGCGATGGTCTCAATATCAATGTCTTCAGTCAAACGCTTGTTTTTTGAATGAACCTTTAGAATCTCGATTCGCCCTTTGACATCGGGAACATCAACGCTCACCTGCCGATCGAAACGTCCAGGACGAAGAAGAGCAGGATCAAGAATATCAGCACGGTTGGTAGCGGCCACAACAATAACACCCGTGTTCCCTTCGAAGCCGTCCATTTCCGTGAGAAGCTGATTTAGTGTCTGTTCACGTTCGTCGTTGCCACCGCCGATTCCGGTGCCCCGGGAACGACCGACAGCGTCAATCTCATCCACGAAAACAATGCACGGAGCGTTCTCTTTGGCTTTTTTGAATAAGTCACGGACGCGGGATGCACCGACACCAACAAACATTTCAACGAATTCTGAGCCAGAGATGGAGAAAAAAGGAACGCCTGCCTCGCCTGCAATGGCTTTCGCGAGCAAGGTCTTACCTGTTCCCGGTGGACCGACCAGAAGGACACCTTTCGGAATTTTTGCCCCAACAGACGTGAACCGTTCAGGGCGCTTCAGGAACTCGACAACCTCCATGAAATCATTTTTTGCCTCATCAACACCAGCTACATCGTCAAATGTCACACCAGTATTAGGTTCCATCTGAAACTTGGCCTTGGATTTACCGAATGCCATTGGGTTGTTGCCACCAGGTCCACCCATGCCGCCAGGCATCCCTCCACCTCCCTGGTTGCGTCTCGTCAACAGAAAAAGGCCACCGACGAGTAGAAGAGGAAACGCGAGGTTACCCAGCAAGTTGAGGAATACGGCAGAGCCATCCTCCGTGTTCGTGTGAGCGGCAAAGTCGATGTTCTTCTCCCGGAATTTGGCAAGGAGCTCGGCGGACGTACCAGGAAGCTGGACGCGCACACGCTGCACGCGATTTCCGAGCTCAGGAGACACCGCCTCAACTATGGCGATGGTACCATTCTCATACAAATCAACTTTCTTAACTCTTCCTATATCAAGGTATTCCTGTGGAATAGTTGAAAAGATTCAGGAGGGACGAATGGAAATCTGAGAAAAAGGATTACGATAAGGAAAATAGCGTCCGTTTCGCAACTGGAGCAATACACGGAGGAGTTGTGGATTGGAAGGGGTTGTCGAAGTGTCAATACTCACCAAGAAACGCGAGTAAGACATGCGAGATGATGCCACGCCTTGATCATCAGCAGCAGATGCTTCGGAAACGGGTAAAAGCGCTGCTGCCTGCGTTGTAGTGGAAATTTCGAGACGTAAGAGTGCGCACTACGAAGAAGGAGTCACGCGAAAAGAAACAAGCTATACATAGTTCCAGGGGGGGCTGCCCCACCCCGAGCAATGCCTTCTTCAGTGCGTCGCGTCGACCAGTGAATGCAGCGTCATCGGACAGTACGGATCTGATCTCAGCTTGGTGCTTCGAGCCAAACCTCGCAGCAGCCGCCACCATGGCACCTCGGAGCATGCGTTCAACTTTAGGGTCAGCAGACCCGAACATCGTTGCGACGCGGGATGAGGTAGTGCGTCCGAACGCTGAAGAAACCGCCCCAGCCGAGAGTTTCGCAAATGCAGCATGCGTAGCCATGTGGTAATGAACTTAAAGGTCGACGTGATACCAGTGCAACGACTGAGCTTCGTGTCCGCCGCGCGGAGGTTTTCTTCTTGTAGTTGGGTTGCGTCGTCGACGTGGCACGTTCAGCAATCAGCATTCGTGATCTCTAGGGCTACACGTACGTGTACAACATTGTAGTTCACCGTTCTAGCTACACGTACGTGTATGGCTATTAGCTATTCTATCTCTAGATCTATCTACGTGTACAAGCCTGGTGATTTGTAGCCCTACTGTACCTGTACCTGTACGTGTACAGCTGTACACGTACGCCTTCGTACGACTCACGTACGTGTACAAGGCGTTGTACAAGTCGTGTACACAACTACACTAAAAATAAACTGTTTATCCCCACGTATGATACGTAGAATGCCCTACGTTGTACACGTGTACACGTGTACAACGTTGTACGTGTACTTCCTGAATACCTTCGTACGAAAGTAGATATTATTCTATCTAGTTGTACACGTGTACAACTACGTGTACACGTACTGTACACGTGTACACGTAGTGATATTTTCTATCTTCAAGATACTGTACGTACTGTAAGTTGTTATCCTATTTCAGTGATACGAAAGTACGAAAGTACTTCCGTACTTCCGTACTGTACACGTACTGTACTTCCTTCCCTACGGAAGACATTCATAGGAAATTTCCTAGCTGCCTGAGTTCGTAGTCATTGTTTTACTCGTACAGCCGCGTAACCAGTTGCCCGGAAACTTCCCGGTGGAAGCAGTGATCTGGACTTCAGGAATCCACGAATCATGGAGATTCCCACCGTTATCGGCCTCGGTCTTGGATTCGACGGTTCGTCAAACTGGATTAATATGCACGTCGTTGACAGGCTCATTCTCGGCGTTCAAGAGTTTAAACCCCACGAGTATAGCTTGAAGCGCAGGTTCTTTGTTCTATGGTCCTTTCTAACCGTGTTCACATACCTCCTGTACTTCACCCTCTGCCCACTTTTGTACTGGTTGCTATACAAAAGACGGAATGACAAGGGTGAAAATGTCGCGGCATGGAACTGCAGAGAAGGAAAAGATCAGGTAAGGAACGAAATCAAGCTTAGTATATTTTCGATCGCAGTTATGGCCGGGATGACAGCTCCTTTTGAGCTACTGGTAGAGGCTGGATACACAAAAATATACTGGGTAAGAGATCCTCACACATGTCTCCGTGGTTGTAACGTTTTTTTAAGAATTTTCCCATTTTATTGAACTGTTTACAAAGAAGTGTGTACTCATTTTCAACAACACTTATTTATTACAGGAGCTTCCTTCTACACAAATGGGATGGTTCTATCTGCTTTTCGGCGCACCTGCGCTTTTCCTCATGTTCTCAGACACTTGTGTTTATTGGATTCATCGCTTGCTACACCATCGACTCTTTTATGCTTCTATTCACAAACTTCATCACAAGTATAAGGAGACGACGCCGTTCTCATCGTATGCTTTCCATCCGCTTGACGGCTGGCTGCAAGGCTGTCCTTACCATCTGTTTGTTTTCCTATTCCCCATGCACCACGTCAGTTACTTCATGGCTCTAGCTGCGGTCGGATTATGGACCATAAATATTCATGACAGAACTACACTGAATTTACCTTACGTGAACGGTTCTGCACACCATACAATTCATCACACTGGTTTCAACTACAACTATGGACAATATTTCGTATTCTGGGACGTTCTAGGTGGCTCGTTTAGGGACCCATTTAAATATGCCCCATATAAAACAACCGTGACAGCGTTGGAACTGAGTCCTGAGGACAAGAAACTACTTTGACGGCATGAGATAATTTTCTGATTGATTTTTTCCGTGCGAAAGAGGAGAAGAATATACATGTATTGTGAGTGTGCTGAAGTTCATGCACGCTATCGAGCTCTCTCCCACAGAGATTGAGTTCAGCTCGGCTCGACTCATACCAGAGTAGCGATCTAGAATGATTTTTTGTAAAAAGATGCGGTTCTTACTTTACAAAAGCACGAGCAAGCAAAAAAGCTTGGCTTGTGAACCTGCCTCTTCAACCACCCATATGGTGGTGCGCTCACGCATCCAGCAAATATTCACTATTCTCCAGTCAGTCATCGTGAAACCACACCCTGAATATATCTAGTTCAGGTACTTTTCGATGGTCCCGGTTAGCGTAGACTTCGGCACGGCGCCAATAACAGTGTCAAGTTTTTGGCCACCCTTGAAGATCATCACGGTGGGGATACTGCGAATGCCATACTCCGTCGCGACACTAGGACTCTCATCAGTGTTCAGTTTGACCTGGAGGAAGACAAATATATGATATCGTTAGCGAGTTGGTGCAGGCTTTTCCAAATACACGAGTAATAAAAATCATCTGTGTGACAGAGATCAGGCTTTTGCCTGGTGTGCAAGTTGTCTTTAGCTGTGCAAAAAACGAAAATCGATGGCGGATGCTATATGATAATTGAAAGGGCCGACGGAAAAATTTGGAGGATGCAAAGTTTGCACTTTTCACGTGCTATGGAGCTTACCGCTTTGAGTTTGCCTGCATACTCTTCTGCCAGCTGGTCGATGAGAGGAGCAATCATGCGACACGGCCCGCACCACGGCGCCCAAAAATCCACAAGAACGGGCACGTCACTCTTGAGCACTTCAGTTTCAAACGTAGCATCTGTGACGACTGTGGGAACGCCTACAAAACGACGAAAATAACAACATAACAACTCAATGAAAGCAAGCAACGGACGGCCAGCGTCACCGGGGTTGGGAGAAGCGCGACGGAAAAAGGAGGAGACCTCGCAAGAATACTTTTCGAAATCAAATGCTTTGTTCGCACCAGACGTGGTAACTTCTTCAGCTTTCACGACCACGGGGCGGCGTGCAGGTGAGTTCACGCGGCGGAAAGGGCGTACGGCAACAACTCCAGTGCGTAAATTCCCCGATAAAGAGTTCACCGCGCTTATCTTGGATACGGGTACTTTTGTCGTCGTAACGGTAAACATCATTCCAAATGAAATACTTCTAGAGAATAAACTTCGTAGATGAAACGGAACTCGTGTAAAACAATTTGAAGCAGGAAACGGATCGGGTGGTGTTTTCACGGTCGAAGGACTTTGAAGTGGTCTCGCATGAACGTTATCGGTCCACAGCCAGCTCCGCGGAGAGGGTACACATAGCCCTAGTGTACATATTCCTTCCGTACTTCCGGAAGTACACGACTACTACACATACACGTACTGTACACGTACCTTCGTATTCTTTATCTTCCGCGTCCATACTGTAGATAGAATTCTTCCGTAGCCCTATGATACAACAATGCGATCAACGTTAACGTGTACGTGTACTGTAACGTGTACACGTACATTATCTACGGTGGTATCGTTCTACAACTACGTTGTACTGTGATAAACATTGTATCCTTGTACACGTGTACAGTACGAAAGTACTTTCGTACGAAAGTACGAAAGTACGAAAGTACGAAAGTACGATGCTAGCTAGCTAGCTACCTTCGTACGAAGGTAGCTTCGAAGGTACGAAAGTACGAAAGTACTTTCGTACGAAAGTACCTTCGTAGGATACTGCTAGGATAGTGCTAGGATCATATCATTGATACAATTGATATGACCTCAAAATACTTTCGTACTGTAGTTGTAGTACGCCCTATTTTTCTGAAATCGTGAATTACTCTCCACCATGACCTTAACTCTGTCGCATCAACGCTAATTCAGGGCTAAAGGGCGTAGTACTGTAGTTGTACGTGTACAGCTGTACACCCGTTACACACTCTCACATAAAACATACCTTCGAAGGTAGTGTAGTGTACAGTACACGTACATGTACAACGTTGTAGCCCTAAAATTCTGTTTGCAAATAACTTGTACCTGTACGTGTACAGTAAGTTGTTAGTGTAACAACTAACCTTCGAAGGTATCTAAAATAGTTGAGGAAAAACGCGTGTATAGGCCGAAATTGCCCCCCTCCCAACCCCCTGATTGTTTATAATTCTTATACTTTAGTCATACGCGTAGGGCTGCGCGATTTCCGCATGGTCGCATGAGGGGCAAATGCCCGAAAATCCCGACGTGCAAAAGTTTCAACGACGAGCTTAAGAAAATATGAAAGTACGAAGCAGGCAAGTAATACAGTACTATATACTTATATACTTATATGCATTGTTGTAAATGACGGAATTCCTCCTTCTTTAAGATGCGTTCTATGAACAACAGATTCCACGAAGAATGGTGGACGGGATGGGATCTTCATACCACCGTCCTGAAAGACCATCTAGTATGTAATTAAAAGCAAAGCTGAGTTCGCAGTTCTCTAGTACCTTCGTAGTGTGTAATTAATCAAAGCCGAGTTCGAGTTCTCCTTTAGAACTCTCAGAACCCCATAAAAAAATTATCCTATCCTCGTTTATTCAATCGCACTGATAGAATGCATGCAGATCGACAGACGCAGCTGTGGAGAATCCTACCAATTGCCTCCGTGCTCAATAAGATTCGCGAAGAACTCTGCAGGTGCCTGCTTCTTCAACTCCTCACCTGCATCCTTTCCGGTTGCAATGGCTTCAGCGAATGACCACTTTCCAGTACGGGACGTTTCAAGAATTTCCTTGCCGTCAAGGGAAGCAATCAAGCCGCGGAACTCAATATTATCGCCGTTTTTGTAAGCATACCCAGCGATAGGAGTGCGGCAAGAACCGTCAAGAGCTGCTAGGAAAGAACGCTCGCACTCAACTGCTATACGCGTTTCCTCATGGTTGAGCTTATCAAGATACTCCATTTGCTTCTTATCTCCAGACCGACATGCAATGCCGATGGCACCTTGAGCTACAGCAGGTAACATCACATCCGTATCAAGAATCTTGGTCGCATGCTGTGTCATATCCATACGATTCAGTCCAGCTATGGCTAGGAGAGTGCAGTCCACAACACCTTCCTGTAGCTTCCGAATCCGAGACTGCACATTTCCTCGAAAGTTAACACACTGAAGAGCTGGAAACTTCGAAAGAAGCTGAGACTGGCGCCGCAAGGATGCTGTGCCGACTAGTGCACCCGCCGGTAGGTCTGATAAGTTATCATATTTCACAGATATGAAAGCGTCGCGTACGTCCTCACGGGGAAGCATGCACGGGAGAATAGTGCCATCGGGAAGATAAGTCGGAACATCTTTCATAGAATGAACGGCAATATCAATTCGGCCATCGAGAAGAGCAACATCGAGCTCACGAGTGAACAGACCTTTTCCGCCTATGTCAGCTAAAGGTTGATCGAGCACCTTATCTCCGGTCGTCTGCAGTAACAGTGCTGTTGTTCAGAGGGTTCCTTTCAAGCAATACGGAAAAAAGACGAACCTTAATTATGCAGATTTCGAGAGCGCCGTCAACAGCAAGATCAGGGTGATTCTTCTTGAGCAGATCACGAGTCATGTATGCTTGTGCAAGCGCCAGAGGGCTGAATAAACAGCAAAAAAGTATCAGAGGTTAGCCCGCGTTTTCAAACGATCGAGTGTGGTGCCCCGCTCCGCAAAAAAAAACGCATCATGACATCTATAGTTGCTGACAGATGCACGTCTCACCTGCCGCGGGTGCCGATTTTGACAACTGGTTCTTCAATCTGAGCGACAACGTGCAAGCTACCGCGGGAACGGACTGGGACGACAGCTCGCCATGCGGCCCTCCGACTAGGGGCAGAGAACGCGGACGAACGAGCTTGCAGCTCCCGTCTTGGAGTGTGGGGGAAGCCAATGCAGGTGCATGCGGCTGTGATCGGCATCTTGACTGTCGACAGCTTACTTTCGTTCGAAGTGAAGGACGGCGGCTTCGTATCTTGCGTTTCCCTTTAGAAGTTCAGTAATATATCTCTAACCTATGGAAATCAGTTTCATGTCCTTTGATTGGCCATCACTTTTTTTGTAGAAATTGGGAGATAAATAGGGCTCAGTTGTACAACAAATACTCACACGTAACGTTGTACACGGGCGTTACAGAGAGCAGTCGTACTTACAGCTAAATAGAGTATTATCTTCGTAGGCCCTACGAAGGAACGGAAATAGATACTTTCGTACCTTCATAAATACCTTCGTACGAAAGTACGAAAGTACTTTGTACAAGACTATTTTCGTACGAGAGTACAAATGACTACGTACAGTACCGCGTTACTACGTACTTTCGTACTTTCGAAAGTACTTTCGTACGAAAGTACTTTCGTACTTTCGTACCTTCGTAGCTACGTACAGTATGACATGAAGGTACAATAGACACGCAGATAGACACTAGCATACGTGTACTACTACGAAGGTATTTACCTACGAAGGTAACTAGCTACCTTCGAAGGTGGGTAGTACGAAAGTACCTTCGTACCTTCGTCGCTAGCTAGCTAGCTAGCTAGTCTACGAAGAGCTAATACGTGTACAGTACGACGTTGTAGAGACTCGTCCACATGTTTTGCCCTGACGGGATAGAGCTCAGTTACAGTACTCGTGTACCTTCATATTCTCATAGCTAAATACGAAGGTACCTTCGAAAGTCCTTCGAAGGTACGAAAGTACGAAGGTAGCTAGCTAGCTAGAGATAGCCCTACGTTGTACGGAAGTACGGAAGTACTTTCGAAAGTACTTTCGAAGTACTTTCGAAAGTACTTTCGTACGAAAGTACCACACTACTATGTACGTGTACAGTAATACTTTCGTACTTCCGAAGTACTTTAGTACTTTCGTACGAAAGCAGTACGGAAGTACGTAAAGTACTTTCGTACTTTCGTACCAAGGTACCTTCGTACGAAAGTACGAAAGTACAACGTTGTACTTTCGTACCTTCGTAGTATTCTATCTCCTATCCGTAACTCCTCCGTACATAAACTTAGCCCCAGCTAGCTAGTAAGATACGTAGATAAGTTTATGGGCTACAACGAACAGTCTGGAAATAAAGCATTACTGTAAGTAAGGCAGGAAGAGGGCTACAAAGAGAAGGAAAACGAGGCTCGTTTAAGCTCCGTCAATTCACGCTAATTCAGGGCTTAAAGGGCGTAGTACTGTACACGTACGTTCTACACCTTTTATCGCCATTTGTGTTTTGTCTAATGCATGTACAGTCACACTTGTACACGTACACGTACAAGTACCTTCGTACAGTTGTACGTGTACAGTGTACAGCTGTACACGTACATTTGTAGCCCCCCCCCCGAGAAGAATGGGTTCGAGTGGGGGAGACGGATGGGCCTGAATTGATACGGTCCGAAGGGTCCGATGTGTCTCCCGCTCGTCGTTCATTACGTCCACCCAGAAACTGTGTGTGCCATTCGCGCCTTCAGCGCGGGTTGCATCTCCCGTCCATCGCTTGGTCTGCGGAAATGACCGTTCCTTGTCCGGCGGTGACGTGCAAATCCCATCGCATGGGCGGTCGTTTCGCTTATACGAGTATAGCAGACACCTTTTTTTATCTTTCCACCGCGAAGAGCGACGACACGGACGTGACGAACGTCGCGGAAGCTGTTGCGGCCGCATTCGGAAAGAACAACGAGATGCTCATGAGCAGCACTCACCGTGAAGGCATCATGCTTGAAGCGATTATCCCACACGATTTCGATCCCGCTCGGGATACAATTTTATTGGACATCCCTTTCGGATATGGCGAGAGCAGCGGGAAGACACTGGAGGTAAAGTGCGAAAGGTTCAAACCGGGCGCTGCAGTCGCAGTACCAGTCCCGCGGTGGTCCGAACTCGTAAACAACGATAAAGACGCTGAAAACGTAGATGTGCTCGGGCGCGACGGCGACGAAGGAGCCGGACGGTTACGACGTGGCTCGCTCACCGCGGAGCTGAAGCAAACATCCCGTGGGTTGGAAACGAATGCACACATTTCCGCACACGGCGGATTGGAGACAAACATTGACAAATGCCCCGACGACCTCGAGTGCGAATATTTGAGTGCGACCATGAAGCTGAAGGACGAGAGCGATAAGACGGTTCGAGGTGTGGGAAGCGAGTGGTACACAGCTTCCTCAGAGGGTAAGATAAGTAGTAAGTCAGACAGAGGTGAAAACAAGCAAGTGCAGGTGGACACTCAGCAGGCGATTCAAGTGGACGTTCCGCTGAAGGATGGTAGAAATAGAACCGACCAAGTGATAATAGTTTCGCCATGCGAGTTTAAAGCCTCTATCGCGGCTGCTTTGGCTGCAAATGAGGCCTCTGGAAGGGATAGTTTTGAGAGCGCGCATCTTGAGATAGTGTCTTGCCAAGGTAATGAGATGACAGCCGCGTCTAGACGTGGAAGCATCGACGCAACTAGACGAGTTAATATGGACACTGGGCGTAAAGGGAGTATAGACGGTCGCAGGGACAGCATTGACGCGATGTGGTTCACTAATAAGCAGGTCAAGAGCTCGAGGAATACCATCATACACCAAACAGATAGTGCGTTAATTTCTCGCAACCACCATTTGTTGCTAAATACCGAGTCGACATCTACTGCGGAGTCTGGGACATCGATTGAAGGTGTGGCTAATAACGCGATGGAAATGTATGCAGTAACAGAAACAGGGAAGAAGAAAAAGAAGCGGTGGTGGTCAAAAGTTGCAAAGGCTTTTTGCAGGGAAAAGCCAGTGAGCCGGAAACACAGATTATTAACTTCCGCGGCACCCCCGTTGTCGGGAATGGAGGTGTATACTACTAACGGCGACGACGCGCTGCCCCCTATGCCAACCAACTCCAGAGATTACACTCTTACTCGAAGACGTGCCGGACGAGATGCCGCTGGACGTCAAGATTTGCGACGCGTGGGTGAAGACATGGAAGAAGAATCAAGTCGATTTGAGGAGCGTCAGGTTCCCATGAGCGCCAATTCTTCGAAAGTGCAAACGGCACTGCAGAGAACACCGTCCTCCTGTGTCGTAGCCGGTAGCGACTCGTTGAAAAATTTAGCTCAACGCGCAAACTCGAGTTCTGTGCCGAACGAGGCTGGTGGACGTGCATATCACGTAATTGCCTGTCAAGGATTAACTTTTGACAGAATGACAGATACATTCGGTTCATCTCGTGAGAGTGGATCGAATGCAAACTCCAGAAGGACGTCGAGGGACGACTTTGCAGGTCCATCTGAGAACCGGCAAGCGAGCGAGGAAATGTCGAATGAGAGAGTGCGCGGTGAAATCCCTCTTGCGTTGCACTTTGAGCGCGAATTAACGATGGACGGGGACATTTTCGGGCGTTCGTTCGATGACCCACGTGCGCACTGGACTCCAGCGGACGCTCCAGTAGAGACGTCGACTTCCTCTCCTCATGCGGCCGCGGACAATAGATATCCTAATTCGGATCACACTGATATTACGCGGTCGGTATCGCGACCGCGGCGAAACAGCTGGCGGCGGCAAGGAAAACCTGTTGAAGAGAAGCATCTCCCCAAGGTAACGTACCTTGATGAAAGACCATTTGCGGTTGGTGGTTTCGCCAAAGTGTACCGCGGCGCGTACACCACGGACGTCGGCGCCCTCGCAGTCGCAGTGAAGGTGATCGAGTACGAATGCGTCGCTCGAGAATGCGAAGATCCTTCATGTGTTACCTTTCCTTCGCCAGCAAGAACACGCGGAAATACCCTTGGCATGATTTCTCCCGAGGTGAGTAAAATTATCGATCGTAACCTCGAAGTATCACGAGCGGCACGTAGAGAGACCGATATCATCCGACGCCTCAAACACCCGAACGTCATCACGTACCTGATGCATCACACGGGCTTGGATCGAGTAAAGAAAAATAAAAGAAAGGAGGAGAAGCGAGTGATGGAGGCAGCGCTGGACGGCAAACGAAGGGTCCATGAAGCACGCGTGTCTGGCAGCACTAATGAAGTGAACCCCGCTAGTGAAAACAACGACGAGAATGAAGGCGCCGCGACGGGGACACCTTGGTACACCATCATAGTCTCCGAATTTTGCATGGGCGGCTCATTGAGAACGGTGCTGCGAACCTCTTTGAATGTCTCTTCTTCGAAACGAATAGGTTCCACCGCGGCGGTAAAGTGTGTGGTCAGTCAAATTGCGGCTGGAATGTCATATCTTATGCGCATGTGCGTTATACACGGCGATTTGAAAGCGTCGAATATACTTCTGCACCCAGATAAGGGTAGGATGAGTAACTGGTGTGCAAAAATTGCGGATTTTGGGACTGCAAATTTGCTCCACCCGCCTGAGACATTCAGCCTGATGTCACGAGTGAGCGGGACGATTTCGCACATGGCACCCGAACTTTTGAAAGACCGCAGGGCGTCCCATGCATCTGACGTCTACGCTTTCGCCATCGTACTTTGGGAGATCATGGCGCGTGGAACTGCGGCCTTCGAGGGATTGCCGCCTGTGAACATAATCGTCGCAGTGACGAGGCACGACATGAGGCCGCTTTTTCCATGTCTGACATTTCCGCCTCTGTTAAGACTCGCGACGCGTTGCTGGACAGCCGACTATGCGAACCGTCCTACCTTTCACGACATTGTGTCTGAGGTAGGAGAGTGGGTTGTGACGAAGGATTCTATTTGCGAGTTTAGAAGACAAGTCAGTTTGTTGGATGACGGAGGAGGGGACAACTACGAGAGTGATTTGAGCAGTGACCTGCCTTTCAGCACGGGGAGCCTCATGTCTATGTCACTCCATCAACTCGATAAACACGAAACCGATGGCGGTGCCGGGGGATGGGGGGCGGCAGGACTGGCGGCGCAAGATGGTCATTGAGGGGTTGGGAAGAAAAGAATAAAACAAAAATAAATACACACAATATTTCTCATTCTCTTGTGTCTGACACATCACGACAGCTTATCACGCAACTTCGCAAGCTCTATGAGCATAGGCGTTGCGTCTTTTTCTTGACAGGTCCACTCATGCATGCACGCGTTCGTGTAGTGCTGAAACAAGTCCTCGTCTTCCATTGTCACGCGCTTTGTGTTCTGGAAATCGGAAAACTCTCGCTCCCTTGCCGCCATTGCTTGGCGAACCTTTCTGTCTATCTGTGTAAGGTGAGCACTTTGTAGCATCTTTGCGCGTGCAAACGCTTCAATTTTATCTTTTTCATCCTCTTGTTGCAGCTGATCGTTCCGAATTTTCCACTGGTGAACAAATGACGCTGCCTCCTCCGCTGCTCTTGCCTTCTCTGCTTCTCGAATCATAAGTTGCTGCATTCGCGAACGTTCGATCGTCCGCAATAATTCCTCTCTTTCCTCCCTATTTATCCGTTCCTTCGCATCGTCCGCCGCGGCTTTGTCCTCCGCCCCCTTTGTAGCATATCGTCTCATCGTTGCACGGCGACTTGCTAAGTCTGCTTCCATTACTGCGACCATCTTGTCCCTCCTTCGCTGTGCTTCCTTGCGCTTCGCGTCTTCCCTCGCTACTCGGGCTTCGTTCATGCGTCTCTTCTGAAGCGCGAACAGTTCTATTTTTTTATTCAACTCGAATTCCTCATCTCGTTGCTTCGCCTTGTAAACGTCTAGAGCTTCGTTCGCAAATGCGGTCGCGTGATTGGCCTTTATCGCGGCCACGCGTCTGCTCGCCTCTTTCGTTTTTGCCTGTAACTGGCCATCAAGCGCTGCTCGTTTGATCAGCTCACTCTCAATCATCGCAGCTTCTTTTTTCTTCATAAGATCGCTTTTCACCTGGCCGAGCTGTTGAATTTGTGCGTCCCTCTGCGTGTACGCTGCCTGCTTACGTTCATTCATCTTTATACCTTCGGCTTGCTCAGCAAGTTCGCGCGCAATTATTTGCTCTCTGTCGTGTACTGCGTCTCTCTTCGCTTTTAACGTCTCACGCAATTCTTTGTACTCGATCTGCTTCTCCCTTTCTCTCAGGACATCTGAAAGTAATAGCGCGGAGTGGAATGATTTGACTCTGTCTGTAGAGTCGTATAGCATCTTGTTCGCGCGTTCAACTTGGAGCCTCCGGTCCTCAGCCCTTTGCAGTGCTTCACTTTTATCGATTGCTAAACGTTTACTTTCCTCCAACGCTTTCTTCGCGGCTTGCTCAGTGACTTTGTTCGAGCGCTGCGCCTGGAACATGCGCGGGCATGAGCGTGAGTATGTATTCATGTGCTCGGGGTAGCGCAGAACCGAGGGTTAACTAGGGAGGGCAGAAGAAAAACATTGACGTACAAAACAACGGAGTGGGCTTGGCTTTGCAATTCTGAGGATACGCGACGAAGTGGACTAACCTCAAGTGTGTTCGGCCAACGCGCAGCTCTTTTGTCGCTAAGAGATCTGAGAAGGTTGCGCTCGGATTCGTGAGGGTCCAACGCGTAAACACGCGTCGCTTCAAACTGCGAGTCAACGAAACCAGCGGTGTCATCAGCGGGGTCTTGCTCGCGGCGGGAAAAACGACTCTAAAGTACTCGGGAAGCGGTGCATGAAGGTGGGGGAAACGAAATCAGCTGTAACGCACGGGTTTCATCATGCGTTCGAGATCATTAGCGGAGAGTATGACCGGTCCCATTTCGACTTCGCCTTTACGAAGGACACGATCAAGACCGTTGTATGTAAAGTGCAGGAACCCTGTGTTCGTCATCAACGGAAGTACGGCAGTAATATCATATGTATGATAGCTATGTACAGTACGTGTAGTGTACGTGTACAACTACGTAGTTGTACTTTCGAAATACTTTCGTACGAAAATAAACGTTGTGCTGTACGTGTAGTTGTACAGTACGTAGGGCCTACATACGAAGGTACTTTCGTACTTTCGTACAATAGAATACGGAAATAGATACAGTACATAGCCCTACAACTTTGTAGTTGTACACGTAGGGCTACACGTGTACACGTACAACTACTTCCGTTGTTTTCGTACGAAAATATTACGTGTACTGTACACGTGTACAGTACACGACTACACGTACACGTTGTATGTACTGTACACTATTCTATCTTGCATACAAGTTCGAAAGTACGGAAATACTTCCGGAAGTATGAATATGACAAACAAAACATAGGTAGATTTCGA
>JACLAB010011199.1_pt1 | contig 20670 bp, 15 predicted proteins | sample 8027921 | NCBI WGS metagenome assembly JACLAB01 (sample SAMN15725117, study PRJNA655200) | protist metagenome | isolation source: fluorescence activated cell sorting (FACS) single amplified genomes of... | place: USA: West Boothbay Harbor, Gulf of Maine | collected 2000-07-19
GACTTGTGGTGTACTGATGAGGGAAGAGAGAATTTTATATTTTTACGAGACGAGACGAGAGAGAGAGAGAGAAAAAGCACAGACATGACAGAGAAGAAGAAGAAGAGACAGAATTTGGTCGTCAGATTTTTTTTTGGTCCAGAGCGGCTTTTTTTTGCCAAAATAATAAGAGAGAGAGCGAGAGACAACAAAAGAGAGAGAAGAATTTTTTTCAAAACAAAGAGCTTCATTCTTCTCGCACTCATCTTCATCTCATCCCATTAGTAGTATTATTATTAGTAGTACTCTTTTGTGGTGTGTTACTTTTACGTTCAGAAGACCACGGAGAAAGTCTCTGCGAGTGTTGCTCTCTAAAAACACACAGAGAGAGAGAAAGAGAGAGAGTTTAAGAGTGCCTTTTTTTCTTTTTTGGCCAAAGAGAAGAAGAGAACTTTAGTAATAATGATGCGTTTCGGGAGAAGAAATGGTGGTTTTGGGAGTTCCACTTTGAGCGGCGGTCCTCGTGATGCGGGGGTGACGATGATGATGGCCAAACGCATCGTCGTACTTTTCTCCTCCTCGTCTTCAAAAAGTCTCGGTGGTGGTGGTTTTTCTGCTGCTGGTGCAATGTGTGCGGGAGGGGGGAGACGCGCGTACGCGAAAGCGACGAAGAAAGCACCGACGACGACGAGTGCAAAAGCAGTGAAGGAGAGTAAGAGAAAAAGTGTTGGGAAAACAACAACAACAACGGGAGGAGGAGGAGGAGCGAAGAAGAAGAAGAAGACTTCTGTGGTGATGGCTGGAAAGAAGGAGATGGGCGTGCGAACGGACGCGCCGCCGAAAGTGGAGAAAGTGCACGTTTTGCCGCACTTGCCGGTGGTGGTAAGGAACGCGCTGTCTTCTTCGTCGTCGGCGCCTTCTTTTGCCGCCGCGGCGGCGACGACGAGCGCGGCGGCGACGGCGGCGAGGAGTCGCGCTTCGACGACCGCTGGAGGCGGGCATCGAACAGACGCGCCGCCGAGGATGGATAAAGTTACGGTTTTATCGCACTTGCCGGCAAGAGCCGACGGAGGCTGGATCGCTCCGTCTTCTTCGTCGACATCGACGTCGTCGTCGACGACGACGAAAACGGTTGGAGCGGTTGGTGCGGCGGGTGGGGAGGGCGCGTCGGCGGCGGCGGCTTTTGAACAAAAGCAACATCAAAACGTAAACGCAGAAGGATTAGATTTTAGTACCGTAGCGAGCGCTTTAGCTGGAATGGCGATCGTTGTCGGTGGAATATACTCGGTTGTCAGTTCATCTTCTTCAGGTCGCGAGAGCGCAAAGAATAAAAACAAGACAAAGAACCCGAAGAAGAACAGAGAAGAGCTGAATGATGGAGAAGGACACCACGAACCTTTGTTAGCGGAAGTCAAAGCGGCAACAAAATCAGCGATCGAGAGCAAAGAGGATGACAATACTACTTCGGCTGCACGAAACGCGAAAACGAAAAAGGAAGAGGAGGAAGAGAGATTGGCGGAGGATTTATTGATTCAAAAGTTGCGCGAAGACGCCGCAAAGTTAGTCGAAGAAGAATTTACCAGAGCCTTCGTTCCGGATGCCTCGACGTCTCCCACATCATCATCAACAGCAGCAGCAGTAGCAGCAGCGTCATCACCATCGTCTTCCTCGTCGTCTTCTGAGGAGGCGTCTCGGCCACCACTGTACGAAGAAAAGGAAGTGGCGAAAGAGTTGGCGGAAGTTTTCGAAGCGGCGAGCGAGTTGCTGATAAAGGTGAGTGCTCGTGCGCTCTAGTTTTCTTTCTCTTCTTTTTTCTTCTTCGTTTGTTTCTCTTTTTCCTTTGACTCTGTTGCTCAAACGGACAAAGCAAACGCCACATACTCAGCCGGCGTGACAACTTAAACTCCAAAGATCAGTTCCGTTTATTCGGTTCCCTTTGGTTTGTGAGTCGCGAACGGTCCTTTCACACGGCAATATTAAATTCCAACGTTGACCTGGTCGATCGAGGGGCCTTTAGAATTCGTTCTACTTCTGCTTACCCTGGACCTGTCGGAAGACGTATATTCATCGTTGTCGTCGTCGTCGTCGTTTATTGTTGTTTCCTGCTTCTTTTTATCGACCAGTGACTGACTTTGCCCACTTTCTTTCAAACAGAACATGGATCCCGCCGACGCCTCTTCATCCAGTCAAAAACAAGAACAATTAGAAAACAACGTGGAGGCGCCCAAACTTGACCGCGCGCTCGATGAACTCGCACTTAAACAGGCAAACGTGCAAGCGTTGGAAACGAAAATGCGCGAGATGGAAAAGCAACACGAGGAGGATTTAGAAAAAAATGAGCGAGAGCACGCGTTGAAAGCCGAAGAAACCGTGCTCGCCGAACGCGCTAAACGCGTCAAACAACTCGACGAAGAGCGCGTTAGATTTGGAGCGTTAAAAACTGTTCTTTCCAGTCGTAGGAAGGCGCTCGAAGAAGCTAAGATTGCGCACGAAATCGTCGCTGGCGTTTCGAAACTTTCTGAGAAGATTGAAAAAGGAGAATCGTTTGCGCGCGAGATGCGCGTGTTGAAGAAAGTTGCCGAAAACGACGACGTGTTGCGAGCACTTTTGTCTGTAACGGAGAAGACTTTGGATAGACTAGCGTCAAAAGACGTCCCAACAGTCGCGCAGCTCCGAGACGCTTTGGAGAAACAAGTGAAAAGAGATGCCCGGCGCGTGTACTTGATTCCCAAAGAAGGCGGAGGTATGCTTGCTCACGCGGTAGCCTCGCTCGCCTCGCTCATCAAAGTTGAAGAAGTAGTAGGAAAAGATAATAACACCTCTCTCGAAGCTGCCATATCAAAAGTAGAAATGTTATTGCGAGACGATCGTGACTCCGTCGGAGATGCTGCTCGAATTCTTCTCAAAGCGAGCGAACATTCAAAGGCAAAAGACGTCGTCCAATCCTGGGCGACGAGCGCCATGGAACGTGAGGAGATTGATTTTATTCTTAGATCTTTAATAGCGCACGCGAACGCAAAGTCGAGTGGTGTTTGAATGTAAATACATAGATATATGTATAGAATCGTCACGAGGTATTTGTGTTTATCAAAACAGAAGTAAGTGTATGTTCCATCTCGTTTCGTGTTTGTGCGTATTCACTTGCCGAGACCGCCTTGTAACAGCTCGTTCGATTGAATTTCTCCTTGCCCTAATTGCTGAGACATTTCTAAACCTGCACCTTCTCCGCTTATATTCGTAACGTCGGCAGCTTGCTCTGCCTCTTCCGTACCTCCTCCGCACCAATTGGGATGGACTTCAACGTTTGCTTGTCTCAGAAAAGGTAACGCAAACTCACAGAAAAAATTGAACGTAATAACGTTCTCAACGCCGACGGTACGAATGGTTCCGATCGGGTCGCGAGTCACAGTTGATGACATTTCCAGCGCATTCGTAGAAAAAGACGACGTTGAAAAGAGAAAGAGGAGGAGGAAGAGTGGTGTCGTGTACAATAGCTTCATGATTATCGGTAAATGTTTCCGATAAAAATATTTTTTACACGCTCGTTAATATTTTTCGCCAATTTTGAAATCGATGCTCCTCGGAGAGACAAACAAACCCATTTTCCTTTATTAAAGTTCTACGATCTGTTCTTTCTCGAACATGTCGTTCTTGGGATCCACTTGGAGTCGATGGTATCCTTTCGGATCTTGAGCGTCTACACTCTTATCATTCATAATGTCTCGGATTGCGCGCTGTACTTTCTTACTTTTCGACATGGCGGCGATGTTTCGTAAAATTTCTTCGTACGTCACTGCGGAACCCGCGTCGACGGTTTCTCCCGGGTCGGAATTCAACGGTATCGGTCTCGCTATTTTCCTCTTCTTCCCTGGTTTTTGTGGGTTTTCACCTTTCGCAATCTCCTCTCTGCACTCGCCTTTTTTCATCCCCGGCAAGTACATCAACATCGGTCCTTCATACCCTCCAGTCGCGCGCATCAAGGTCGTCGAATTCTTAATCCCGCCTTCGTCTACGAATCGATCCACATCGAAGACGACCATCCTCAGCAGCATTTCTTTCAAGTTTTGATCTTCTTCATACGCTCGAATAGCATCGCTCACTTTCCGCAGTATCTTCATTTGCGCAAACTGGAACTCCCCCACAGTGTTCGGTCTCGAGATCAACAACAACAAATCGATCGGACTGGTGTTAAAAATGCTCCCTTTCGTCTCGAAATCTTTCGGAACGATTTCAAAAAAGCCGTGCCTCTCTTCCACCTCCCTCGCGTCTTCGTACGACAACGGTTCCGTCATCAACGCGTTCTCTAAGTCGACTAAATCTGCATCATCGAGGTCTAAATGATTCAACGCGTTTGCCTCCAGTTTCTTGCGCTCCTCTTCGTCTTCTTTCCCGTTGTTCGTCCGCGGGTCGCCGCACGTCTTTTCGCACGTGTGTTTTCGCATGTTCTTGAACAACTCCGTTCGCTCAAATTTTTCCTTCTTTAAGTCCGCTTCGGAGACGTATCCACTCTCCGGTTCCTCGTCGAAACCTTCCACTTGGTTTTCAAAATCGCCGATAAACTTCTTCGCCTCCATCGTTTTGCGCAAGTACGTCTCCACGATATCGTCCGTGTGGTCTTGCACGTACGCGTCGCACGCTTTCCTCGTTCGCTTTTGCGTGTCCGACAACGCCAACAATTTACACGCGTGCTCGACTTCGTCTTCCACGAGTATCTCGTACGTGCCGTACGTGGACGCTTTCGTGGCGAAATCTGAGAGCAATCTCTCTCTTTCCAACTTCATCTGACTCTTAATCTTCGGCAGTAATCTCGCGTGCAGTTGCGAGACGACGCGATGACACGCCGCGCATTCCGCCGATCGAAGGCGCAAATTCAGATTTGCCAACGACGGGGCGACCACTCCTTCTTTAGAAGAAGAATAGAATTTGAACGCGGAAACCCCCGAAATGCTACTAATGCTACTGATGATAATCATCATCATCATCGTCATCATCATCATCATCGTCATCATCATCGCAATAAATAAATATCTGTTGGGAAGTGAGTGACGAATTTTTGTCAAAAAGCTGCCCAAAAGGCTGGAAATAAAAAGCGAGAGAGAAACAAAACCAACGCGATGATCAGAGAGTATATTTGAATGCAACAATAACAAAAGGAGGAAGAACTACGTCGTCTCGTCATCAAACAGACGCGTTATTAGTAGTATTCGTGCAGCACAAAAACATACACGCGTTGTTATTATTATCGCGGCTCGCCGAGCGCGCCGGCTTTTTGCTTTTTTTTATTCTCGTCCACCAAACACGCCGCGAAACCAATCGCTAACTCTTTTTCGACGAGATCTTTCCCGATGAACACGAGCTTTGAGCGCCTTATTTCGCCTTCCGCCCATGGCCTATCTGGCATGCCTTCGAACAAGGCGTGGACGCCTTGGAAAACGTAGCGTTCGTCGCAGCCTTCGATGCTTAAAACGCCCTTCATTCGAAAGAGCGTTTCCCATCGATCGTTTAATAAAACGCCAAGCCAGTCGTTGATTTTATCCAAATCGACGTCACCGTCCAAGACGAGAGAGACAGAGCCGACGGCATCGTCGTGGTGGGTGTGGGAGTGACCGTGGGAGTGGGAGTGCGAAGGGTCGTTGCAAATGACTTCGCCGGATTCGACGAGCGCGTCGTGCGAATGACCGTGCGAGTGCGAGTGCGAAGGATCGTTGCACTCAATCTCTCCGGATTCCACCATGGCGTCGTGGGAGTGACCGTGTTCGTGTTCGTGTTCGTGTTCGTGTTCGTCGTGCGAATGTCCGTGCCCATCTTTTTGTTGTTGTTGTTGTTCTTTTCCCATGACTGCTTCTTGCACTTTTTCTAAATCAAACCCACCAATTCCGAGCGTAAAATCCAACGGCACTTTCGCTTTCGTCGCCCTTTGAATCTCCGCCAACGCGTTAATCTCCCTTATGCGTCTGTGTAACCCGTTCAATTCTGTCTCTTCCGTGACCAAATCCGTTTTATTCAACACGATTCGATCTGCAAACGCGATTTGCTCCAACGCTTCGTTGACCACCCCGTCTGGTTTCACTTCGTCCAAGTGTAAGTGCGCGTGTTTCGCGTCCACCAGCGTCACCACCCCGTCCACGCGAAAATTTTCCAACAGCGCGTGCTCTAAATAAAACGTCTGTATAATCGGCGCCGGATTGGCTAACCCGGTCGTTTCAATCACCACGTGATCAAACTCTCCTTTTCGCGTGTCGTGTAATTTGGTCAGCATTTCCACCAAATCGCCTCTCACCGAGCAGCACAAGCACCCGTTGTTGAGTAATAAAATGTCCTCGGTTTCCGATTTCTCTCGGTGGACGATTTCGCCGTCGATGTCGATTTCACCGAACTCGTTCTCGATGACGACGATTTTTTTCCCGTGGTTTTGCGTCAAGATGTGGTTTAACAACGTCGTTTTCCCGCTCCCAAGGAATCCGGTTAAAACGGTGATTGGAATTCTCTCGTCGTCTTTTTTGTTCGACGAGTCGTTGTCGTTCGCGTCGTTGTCTTCGGTTTGTTGTTCTCGTTCCCTCGTCGCCGCCCGCGCGGATCGTCGTCTTCCTCCTCCTCCTCCTCGAGCATTATTCAAAGAAGCCAACCACGTTCTCCTCTCCGGAGGACACGTTCTGTCTTCGTTTTTCTTGGATGCTTTGGAAACACTTTTAGGAGCTTCGCGAGAGCGCAAAAAAGAAGCGCCTCCTCTGGCTCCGAATACTACCCCCAGCGATGCTGCGCTCATTTTCTTCCGCTTTTGAATGTTAATTAAGTGTGTGTTTAAGCGTGCGTTTGTGTGTGCCAATTCTGTTAAATTTTGAAGCCTTTTTCGGGGGATTTTGCCCTCTTTGGCGGCTGAAAATCGTGCTCCATTTCTGCGACACAGACACACACATTAACACACTTTTGCTCGCAAAGTATTATTAAGGAAAGAGAGATATACGAGTAACGAGAATGTTGTTGTTCGGAGGAGGCGCTTTAGCGGCGAAAAAGAGCGGGACATCATCAGCCCCTGCGTGTTCTTCTTCTGTTTCTGCGGCGTCGTTAAAAACGATGATGAATTTGACGAACGGCCGAAAGACGAGTCACTTGTACTCGTCGTCGTCTTCTTCTTCTTCTTCTTCTTCGGCTTGGACAAAGACCAGAACGTCGTCGGTTTCCTCCTCCTCCTCATCCTCCTCCGCAATGCGGATGCTTTCCTCGAGAACGCGTGTGAGTGGTAATGGCGCGCACTTCCTCGCCATCGAGCGCACTAAGAGTAGTAGTGTTAGTAATAATAAGAATAAGAGACTGTTGGTTGTGAAAGAAATCGTCTGCGCGGACCCGAGAAGAGTGGCGCGAGTGCAACAACAAATGCGACGAGAGATTGGAAATATGTTCCAAAACGACGCGAAAATCAAAGGGATGTTGAACCCGGACGTGAAATTCGGGGTGGACGTGAACAGCACGACGTTAGCGACGGTGGCGGATTGCGAGGTATCGAACGACTTGCAAGTGGTAAAAGTCTACGTCTCGGTCCTCGGCGACGAGCGAGGGAAGAAAAACGCCATGAAAGGCTTGCAAAAGCTCGAAGGGTACGTGAGAGGTAAAATTGGCTCGAAGATCTCCCTGAGATTAACTCCGGAAGTCCGATTCGTGTTGGACGAAAGCTTCGAGCGAGGGCAAAAAGTAAACTCGATCTTAGACGTCTTGAGAGAGGAACGCGAAAGAGGATCTTCGTCGTCCTCAAACGCAACGAAAGAAGAGATGATGGCGATCGAAGATACCATCGCGGAGAGAGGAGACGACGAAGAGGAGTGGTTAGAGGACGACGAGGACGAAGTTTTCGAGGAAGATGAGCAAGAGGTGGTGATTAAACCTTTGAGGAGGAAGAAAAATTGAGATTGAAAAGAAAGAGAGAGAAGAGCGCGCATACGTAACAAGACCAGACGGTGGTCGACGAAGAGAGAGAGAGAGAGTGAAAGAGAAAACAAAACACGCATTTATTTATTCGTACGCTCTAGCACAACGGTGTATTGCTTAAAACATCCAGTTTAACATGTAAATATATATCTCGCGCCATTCTGCTCTCAGTTCCCCCCTTTTCAAATATTCCCCTCGTGTTGTATTATACTCCAGTCCTCAGAATTTACTAACATTTCTCCTTCGAGACAGTCACCAAACGATGCCTCCCACCCATCCTCCACCTCCCCCATCGAAGAAGAAGAGGAAATACAAGCGACCAAAGTCGTCGTACTTCTTCTGGCTTGGCGTGTTGTCCATTTTTTTCGGCGTCGAGTTGTTGCAGAATTTTGCGCGATATTTTATCGCGAAAAATCCATCCGCACTCCGAGCGACGGAGTATCATGAGAGCGGAATGTCGCCGACGCATCGCGATGACGATGATACTAAATATAACAATATCGACGAGAGCAGTCGAAAAAAGAAGGATATTTTGATATCTTCTTCCGATGATGAAACCACGCTGGCTTCTTCTTTAACAAATGCAGCACTTCTTCGACAACACGAAACGAGTAAGAAGAACAACAACGCGTGTCGATGCGCGGACGACGACACAAAATCCATCCATTGTAACGTGAATTACCCCGAGGAGTCCGCGGTAGCCGCATCGTGTGTGTTTAGAAATCAAACGCGATCAGTCGTGTATGCGTACGTGAAGAACGCGCTCGCCGCGTCTTCGTCGCCGCGAGAGGAGGATTTTAGAGGCGTGACGAGGCGGCAAAGAGAAGCTCGTCTTCTTCGACGATTGAACAACGCCATAGATTATATCAGAGGGAATCACGAGAGCGAACAAAGTGTGAGAAGAAAGTTAGGTTTGACCGAGGAAGAGATGCGCGCGGCGAAGGACGTCGTTCGGATCGAGTTGGCGGGCGCCAAGGCTATTTTAGGAAAAATCCCGCAGCTCATCGTGCCGAGTAAATTCGGAGCGACGGATTTAAGCAAGGATATGTTTTACACGAAAATGAATTGGGCGAGAATTCGAGATAAATACGATGGTTTTTTTAACGAGGAGAGTTCGGATATGTTGCCTTTCAACGAGGAGGAGTTTACAAAGCTGAGAGTGTTTGAGACATGCGCGGTAGTTGGGAATTCAGGATCGCTTTTGAAATCGAGTTTAGGGGTAGAAATTGATTCGCACGATGCGGTCTTTCGTTTAAATAACGCTCCAGCAGGAAATGGCATGATGATGAATGGAGGAGAGAGCTTTGAGAACAGTAACGGTAGATTGATGCGGGACGTGGGCGGGAAAATAACGGTGCGCGTGTTAAACAAAAAATGGACCGAAAAGTGGAGTTTAGAGAGCGAGAGTAAAATCACTGAACGCTTGGAAGCCGATTTGGAAACCAACGAGAAAGTTCTATACATCGCTTCGCGGTGTAACGTGAAGGAGTTTACTAAGTTTTGCAAAAACACGGTCAAGAGGAGACCAAATTTCGTGAAGGCGTTGTTTTTGACTTCGCGAGCGAATTCGCACGCGGCGAAACTTTTGTCAATTTTTCGTCGGGGCATCTCCGAGATTCTTTCGCCAGTGGTAAATTACAAACCAAGCGACGCGTTCAAGTTCAATGGTGGTGATTCGAGTGATAGAAGTGGTGTTGGCTTCGATGCCACCTTGGATATTTTCAAAGGTGGTAACGCCCCTTCGACTGGATTTTTGACCGCATACATGGCGCTTCAATTCTGCGGTAACGGAAGAGAAGGAAGAGGAAGACGAGGGGCGGCGGTTTCGGTTTTCGGTTTTAGTGCAGATGAGTGTAAAGTGCACGGGTGCAAAACGAGTGGGGCGTACCACTACTTCCCTAAAGAACATGGCGAAGCGAACTACGAACCTCGAGCGCACCCGTCTCACGCGTTCGACTTGGAAGCGATGGTCTTGCGAGGCATGGAAGAGAGCGGCTACTTGGCGTATCATTAAATAGAATAGTAATATAGTACTAGGTAGTAAATTATATCAAAAAGAGCAAGTACAAAGTAATATGAAGTTATATACAAGTTATTTATATACAGGCCGTGATCTTCAACTCACGGCGCAGCACTGCTTCTTTTCTTCCTCCTCCTTCTCCTTGGACGAAGAAAACGACGACGCCGAAGAGTCCGAAGAGAGAGTCGGATACGTTCTCTTTCGCTTCGTTCGAGCGTTCTCCTCTTCCTCTTCTTTTGATCTTTTGCTTCTTCTTTTCCTCCTCTTTTCAACGATCTGTAGTATCGACCGAATCTCTTCTCGCACTTCTTCTTCTTCTTTGACGTCGGGGTCGTCTCTTCGTTTCTTAACCAAAGTATTTCCTGATGACGATGCTGCTTTCACGTCGTCGCTTTCCAAAGTCAACAACAATTTTTTTCGTCTTTTTCTCTTCCTTTCCTCTCGAATGGCTTTTTCCACGGTCGCGTCGAAGCGACTGTAAATCAAATTTCTTTGCATCTTTCTTTGGTGTCTTCTTTCCACCGAGAAAGACGACGACGACGATTCACCACCACCACCGCCAAACGGTGACGCGTACGCTATTTCTAAGAGAAGCGTTTCCAAACGCGCTCGTTCGACCTCGTTCGCGACCGAAGCGACGCCATTTCTTTTCGACGAATGTGCGCATGGCGCCATTTGGATTGGATGTATCTGCGAGGGCAAAACTAAAAGACGCAAAAAGAATTTCTTAATGAAAGCGCGCGCGCGCGCGCTTTACGACTTTCGCGTCGTCGATACACGCGCAAAGACTCTCTCACGAGCGAATAACAAACCCCAAGAAGCGCAAGTTATTTTGCCTTGATTCGGGCCTTATCGTTTTATTCGTGCGGTCTCAAAATCGCGCGCTTTGTATTAAATTGTGCGTCAAAAAGGTGTCATCAAAGGTCGTTTTGCTTCTGAGTTTGTAGGGGCGAACGCTTGCGTGGCAGCGCGAGGAAACAAAGTAGAGAGAGGAAAAGATATTTTTGGGCAAACGAATGGACGTCCTTTTTGCTTTTTTGTTGTGGGGGACGAGCAAAAGTTTTTTCTTTCAGAAAATATTACAACAACCTCCCTAACGCGGAGTGACACTTACTCTTTAAAATGCTCACGGCTTCTTTGAAAATGACGTCTGGTTTCCTCGCGCCGACGGATTCGATGGTGAAGATGTAGTGATCTCGCTTTTTTAAGACAGCTATTTTGGAATCCCAACCGGATTCGCCGGAGAGCTCGCGAATGCGCTCTAAGCACAAGTCGCATCCTCGGATGGATTTGATTTTGACTTCGGCTTTCTCGCCGGAACCCTTGAGTTCAAAGCACTTGTGGTTTGGGATCGGGTCGCTGCACTCGCTCATGAATACTTTCGCGTCGGCGCCCACGATTGGTTTTTTGAAGTATACGGTCGGGACGAGACGGTACCAGCACGTGCCAACCGGGGAGAATTTCGCGTGGTCGGCACCGATGGATTTCATGCAGTGCGCTTCGAGCTCAATCTCTTGTCCGGGGACGAGTTTTGCGAGGAGAATGTCGTCGTGGACGGTTTTGATGCCCTCTTTCCCGAATTTCGTCTCCTGCGACGCGGAGAAGTTGCTAAACGTTTTGATTTTCTTTTTCTTCCTTTTTTTCTTTTCGTCGTCGTCGCTCATGTCGTCGTCGTCTTCATCATCGTCATCGTCATCATCATCATCATCATCATCATCATCATCTGCGCCTTCACCGCCTTGACTTTCGTCTTCCAACTCCGATCCTTTCGGTAACCACACTAAATCTCTCGAATATACTTTTTCGTGTAAAATCGAATCCGGCAGGATATTCCCGCTCGCGTCTCTCTCCTTTTGACACTTCACGTGCAGTTTAAACACGATCGTGTTCTTCTCGTTCAATAAATCTGTGTGCGTATCTTTATCGAAACTCTCAAATTCGTTCGGATCGGCTAAAATAGGCACTAAACCTAACCTATGCGCGAAAATTTCATCCGCAATCACGCTCGTGTTTTGTCGAAAGTATACCCTCTCGATCGCCATGGACGGCACTTCGGATATGATAATCCTCCTAAACGCGTTCGCGAACGCCGCAGATATCCCTTCCATTTCAAACTCCAGCGTGTGCGTCGATTCGTTATTCTCCGTGACTTTAATCGTAAAATTTTTCCGAAACTGTTCCAGCGAAAACGCATCTTCGTCTTCCTCCGTCGCCGCTGCGCCACCACTGTACGCGTTAAAGTACGCTCTCTCTTGCGTGTGCTTATTTTCAGCGAAACCAACGGAGACGAATTTCTTTTGCATCTCCAAGTGCGAGGCTATTTTCTCTTCCGCTTTCTCCGTCGTCGTACCTTTGGACGATGATGTTGGCGGATTCGTTTTCTTCTTCGCCGCTGGCATGATGGTAAATTCCGGCGGCGTCAAACGAACGAACGAACGAATGAATGAATGAGCGAGACTCTTCTGCTCCTCTCTTCTAAAACGCCGTGGTATCCTTTCGCTCTCGATCAAAAAGTCACGCGCGCGAAATAAAAGAGCAGCGAGGTATTCTTCTTCTTCTTCTGCGATGACTTCTTTTCTCCTCCTCTCTCTCTCGAGTCTCTCTCTTTCTCTGCGTGTAAGTAAGTGTGCGTGATGTGGAAAAAGCAGAGAAAAGAATGAAGAAATTTCTCACAAAACAAGCCACAGAAAATAATTATCTCACGCGCTAGTATACTTACTCTCTCTTGTTTTTGCGTAGTCACTCTTAGTAGTATTCCTTGAAATCAATGACGGGCAAAAACAGACGAAAGAATAAACATCCGAAACGAGCGGAAAACGTGAAAACGGTGGTGGTCGCGAGCGACAGAGAGGAAAGAGAAGAACGATTGAAGCGAGAAGAACAACGAGCGTTGTGTTTGAGAATACCTGATGAAGGTGATGATGATGATGTCGATTTTGATGAAGTCGTTGAGCAGCAAAATGAGATACGAAAAGAAAAGACTGCGACGAAGAGAGGAGGGAAGAGAAAGAGAACGCAACACGAGTGCAATATTTGCGAGAAGGTTTTTAATAAACCATCCGATTTGGCCAGACACATGCGTATTCACACGAAGGAGAAACCGTATGAATGCGATGTGTGCGAGAAGCGTTTTAGTCGAGCTGGTGATTTGAAAAGCCACGTGCGTATTCACACGAACGAGAAACCGTATGAATGTGATGTGTGCAAGAAGTGTTTTCGTCATTCTAATGCTTTGAAATATCACATGCGTACGCACACGAACGAGAAGCCGTACGAATGTGATGTGTGCGAGAAGCGTTTTACTCGATCTAGTGATTTGAAAAGGCACATGCGTATTCACACGAACGAGAAACCGTACGAATGTGATGTGTGCGATAATGCTTTTCGTGATTCTGGTGATTTGAAAAAGCACATGCGTATTCACACGAACGAGAAACCGTACGATTGGGACGTGTGCGAGAAGCGTTTTACTACATCTAGTGATTTGCAAAGGCACGTGCGTAACCTTCATTAGCTCATTAATAGTCATATTGTACCATATGCATTTGCATTACATTCCGAGCGAATCAAACGAACGTTATTATTTCCCGCTTTTAAAACTCTTCGTCTTTCGTCTTCTTCTTTTTCTTACTTCATCTGTGTACATATTTTTGCCATTTTTTAACGCCGTTTTGAATTTCCTGGAAAACAGATGAGAAAAAACACTTGCCTTTTTCCTCATTTCTTTCAACACCAAAGTAAATTTACGTTTTCTGCACATCATCATCATCATCATCATCATCACGGGAAGCGTTGAAGAAGAGGCTCATAAATGAAGGAACGAGCGACCGAAGGAACAACCTTATTGACATCATCATCATCATCGACAAAAGCAATGAAAACGACGACGAAAACGTCTGTCTATTCCGGGAACATGCACCGAAGTTCCCTCCACGCGCACTACGAGACGGGGGCGTATACAAAAAACCAAACCTTCTTGGAAGACGAGGAATACTCTCGCGCGTTAGATTGCATCGTGAAAGGGTGCGCGGACGTTCTGTTGAGAGACTCGGAAGGGAGGATTTTAATCGGGTACAGGAACGTGGAACCGGCGGCGAACGGGCCGTGGTTTATCGGCGGGAGGATTAAAGTTGGCGATTCGGTGTTCGAAGCGGCGAGAATAAACGTGAAACGAGAGTGTAAAATAGATATCGAAGAGACAAGATTTGAAGTCGTGCACACGTCCACGCACGTGTGGGCGAAGAGGAAGCAAGCGCCGAGCGAGAATGGTACCGGAGACGTGATTGTGGTGTCCACGGCGACGATTACGGACGAGGAGAAAGCGAACGTGGAGATGGTGAATACCGAGTACGACGGGTACGCGTGGAAAACGCCGGAAGAGGTCATTAGCGGCGAAGAGTATCATCCGGCGTTGAAAAATGCGGTGAAGGCGATGTTTTTTAACATGAGACAAAACGATTTGATCGCGGCGGTGAGAGAGGGTAAGAGCGACGGTGAAATTGCCAAATTAGCTCGCGAGGCGTTCGCGGAGAAGTAAATAAAAAAAGGTCACTCACGCCTTACTTAGTAGCCATCTCGTGTTTGTACATGTGACATTTAATGATGAAGTATATAAATTTTATTATAGTAACAGTGTGTTTTACATTTTGATGAATTTCTTCGCGGTGACGGTTCGAGACGCTCGCGTCGCGCGGGGTGCCGATTTCTCTTTCGAAGGCGGCGGCGCTTTCTTCTTTCCCTTCATTTTCTCCGCGACTGCAGCGGCGGCTCTCGATGCGGGCTTTGTGGCCGTCTTCTTTGCTGCCGGGACCGGTAGCGCCTCTTCTTTTTCTCGTTTTCGTTTCGCTGTCGCGGTTCCCGTTGTTGCTGCTTTCGTCGTCGTCGTCGTCGTCTCCTTCGGCGCTGCTTTGTCTTTTGCCACAGCAGACGACGCTTTTTTCTTTTTCTTTGCCTCGCCCTTGTCGTCGAATAAGTTTTGCAACGCTTCGTAGTTGATTTTCGACGATACGCCGCGTTTCTTGATGAGGACCGTTTGCGCAGCCACGGCGGCGTTTTCCGCTCGTTGATACTTCTCTTCTTTTTTCTTCGTGTTGTATTTCCTTCTCGGTGGTTGATTGGATTCTCGAGCAGCCGCATCCTTGCTCGCCGCCTCTTTCGCCGCTTGCGATTCTAAATAGTCTTTGTTCATTTCCGACCAAATGACGCGTTTCAAGTTGACTTGTTCTTGATTGTTCATGTACTCGTTGATGTCCTCGTCTTCTATATCCGAGCACACGTCTCTCATTTCCTCTTCGTCGTTGGTTGGCGTGTCGACTCCGTTTTCCGTTTTGCCCTCTTCCTTCTTTACGTCCGGGTTATTCAACTTCCTCAGCGCCTCTTCGTTCTTCTTGATTTTATCGTTGAAGGAGGTACCCGGCAGCGGCGGTTCCTTATTCACTTTGTATTTTCTGATGTTTTCAGCCGCTTCCTTCTTCGCCTTCTCGGCTTTATTGTCTACTTCTATCTTGACTGTATTTTCCGGAGGCGTAAAGTCTTCTTTACCGAGCAATATCAAGTCGTGCGATGGGTAAAGCGTGTTTAAATGCTCCAAAGCGCCGTCGTCGAAGCATCCTAAATTGATCAAATAGTGCATTATTTCGAGCCGAATATCTTTGGTAAACTCGCCGATATCGTCTCGGAAGTGCTCTCTCAAAACGCATCCTTTCGCTTTACCGTGAACAAACGGTAAACAATGCGTTTCCGCCGGCTTTGTACCAACAATTCTCTTCAAAACTTTCTCCGCTTCGATCATAAACTTAAACGGCGGCTCTTTCAAAACGACGCGTTGCACTTGCACTTGGCGAATAACCTGCGGCGGTCGTCGTTCTTCGATTTGGGTTTGAGCTGCCGCCGTGGCATTAGCGGCACCCGCGGCAGGCGCTGAGCTTTGCACGACGCCAGCGATCATTGCAAACTCGTTAATTTCGCCCTCTAAAAGTGCGCCTTCAAATTCAGCTTGAACTTCCGCCTGGCCGGCTTCAAAATTTGCGATTCGTAAAATCCTCGGTTGGAGTTGTTCCATGTCTCGTTTTTTCTGCGCGGCGGTAAACGCCGGGGGATCCATCCCACCCAAAAAAGTTGTTCCACCGGAAACCTTCACGTAATCAATGTAGCACGCTCGACACATGCCGTGTTGAAAGTGCTCGGGCATGTTGTCGTCGTCCCTGTGTTTGCACGTCAGCGTCGTCGATCCGCTACAGATGAGATCTTGTTGCTCTTTACTTCCAATAAAGTCGTCGTTTTCATACTTTTGGGCTTGCGCGTCGAATTCTTCCACCGACAACAGCGCCGCCGGCGTTGAGCTAAACTCCGTGATTCTTTTCTTCAACGTTTGCTCGCCGATGTGTACGATCGAAACTACGTCACTTTTCGATCGATCGAAGCCGTGAACGTGTGAGGCGACCCAAAGCGCGGCGCCGCAAATCCCAGCCGGACGACGTCCAGTTTGCATCCAATCCCGCTTCATAGAAGCCACGAGCCTTAGCGCGGTGTTTGACACCGAGTGCACTCTCTTCCCTAAATTCATCTTATCCGCAAACCTGTGAATAAACAACGAAGGATCAATCGGTCTTTGCATCAACGGATGTTGCTCCAATCGCATCAATCGACAGAGCTGTAAAAATACCCCACCCAAAACGTACACGTTCGTTTGTAGAACGTCCGAGAAATCAATCAACATGTACGGTCGATTCTCTTGTCTGCACACGACGTACAAACACGCCCCGGCGACTTGCGCCGTCCTTCGTCCTCTCGTGAAGTTTCTCGACACCGCGATTTTATACAATCTGTGCGCCGAAGTCGTGATGTCCTCTCTCGGTTTCATCGCCAGTCGATCCGCGATTTGGTTAATCTCCTGCTTTCCTTTATTCACCGTCTTCTCGTGCGAATCTATTTGTAACCCAAACACTCTCCCACCTCTGGTCGGTCTCCCGACTGAGTGCGCTATACCCGATTCCGGGACAAAGTTCCCATCCACTTGAATCGCCCCACCGCTGGTTTTCGAAAACGTTGGATCCGTGCTAAAGACGGAATCGTCCAGAATCTTACCGCACACCGTGCAACACGTGAATCCATTCGCGTCGTTTACTTCTGCGACGACGTCAGATTTGCACTGCGAACAGTACTGAGGGATCATCTTTTCTTTTTAAAAATTCGCGCCGAATTGGGTACAAAACACAATTCTCTTCTGTGTTTTAAGTAATTCTCTCAATCTCTCGATCTCTTTTTTGTTTTGTTGAACTGGTTTTGCGACGATGATGCGACGGAAAAGCGGCGAAGAGTTTCTCACCTTTCTCTCTCTCTCTCTTTCTCTCCCTTCTCTGTGATATAGTGATACTATAATATGTGCGTTCGTTGTTGTTCTGATGAAATGAGAAAATTGGACGGAGCAAACGGAACAAAAGCACTCGAAAAAGCAGACGAGTTGCAGAGACCAGAGACCGTCGCAAAACAACAAAACGACCCGGACGAAAAATCTCCAACAAAAGCTCCAACAAAAGTTCGTTACAGCAGGAGTACACAAAAAAGGAAGAAAAGCAGCTCGCGTGGAAGAAGGAAGTTATCTCTTCCTCCTCCCCTTCTGTGGTTGTTTCTTCTTTCCGCACAAAAGCGCGCGCGCCAAAAGTGGTGAAAGTGTGTTTTTGATCGTTGGAAAGTATCATCTTTGGTATCTCACTCTAAACGCGCAATAAAGCGTCACGAGTGGTCGTAAAAGAGGAGGAGATCGCGCGTGGTGCGCGCGCATTTTTTGCGCGGGGAAAGGCGGGGGCGTCTTCAGGTTTCTTTCTTCCCGCAGAACATCGTATCAGAGTTTGTTAGTACGCTTTGGTTTTGGAAGAAGATAAAGAACGAGACTCCCACGAATAATGGAAGAAGAAGAAGGGTCAACCCCGATGACGACGACGAGTCGCTCTCCTCGGGAGACTCCTTCCGCGAACGCTTTGAACAACAACGGCGCGTCTCAACGACGAGAAAGAGAGAGAGAAAGTTTTGGGATAAACAACAACGCGTCGGACAACTCCACGTCCGAAGAGGAGATTTTATTGCAGCATAAGACGAAAAAAACGTCGCCCACCGGGGGTAGCGTTACGACGACGACCACTCCGAGAAGACAAAATAAGTCCATGTTCCGAGACATATCCCGGCGCCAATGGGACCCGAGATATCACAAGCAGTGCACGCAAACGCAGTGCATGAAACACCCGTCGATTATTAAAGGCATGCGGTTGTTGAAAAACCTGGAAAAACACGGCGGGTGCGTGAATACGGTGAGTTGGAACGAAGACGCGTCGCTGTTGATTTCCGGGTCGGACGATATGACCGTGGTCGTTTGGAGCACGGGGACGAATTTTCCGGTGAAAGGGTCGGTATTTACCGGGCACACGCACAACGTGTTTGACGCGCAGTTTATTCCAAACTGTAACTCGACCAAGTGCGTGACGACAGCCGCGGACGGTCAGGTGAGAATGATTGATTTAGAGCGAGGGTTCGCGGAGAAGCCGCCGAACCATCACACGAATAGATACATGCGGAATATAAACCTGGATTCGCCAGCCGCGCATCAATTATGGTCCGGTGATGGTGCTGGTATGGGGATGAAGCTGATCTTTCTCCCCGGGTCCGCCACGTCGTTTTTATCCACGCATCAGGACGGGTGCGTGAGACTGTTTGATATACGAGAAGGGACGAAATCGAGACGAGAAGTGGTTATTGATTTGGCATCAGTGGGCGCGGCCTCGGATATAGCGTTTGATCCAACGGCTCCGCATACTTTTGCGGTTGGATGCGACGACCCAATCGTGAGGGTATTTGATATTCGGCACCACGTGGCAAAGCTGACGAGAACTTCGGAAGATTATTATTCTCACGCCGGATCTCCCGGGACGTCGCCGATTCCGTCGCCAACCGGTACCGGCGCCGCCGCTATGCGACGTGGTGGCGTTAACTACGGTGTTTCGCCAAGTAGTACGGTTGGAAGTCCTGGAACACCAACGGGAGCAGCTGGAGGCTTTGGATTGCCGTCGTCGCCTCCTTCGCGGTCGTCTGGATTCGTCGAAAGATGTTTGCCGACCGTGGCGGAATATTGTCCTGGATTAGCATTCGGTGCTATGAAAAAGTTCCAAGGCGAAGAGGAGCTCATGAGATCTTCGTTTCGGTCTCGTCGATTTGAGGGTATCTCTGGAATAGCGTTTAGTAAGACCGGAGAGTTGGCGTGCACGTATAAGGGCGAAGACGTGTACGTTTTAGAAACGCGTAAAGTTGTCTCGTCGGTTAAGATTGATCTCTTCAAGCACGATTCTATGGACGAATTGGAGAAACGATACGAGGGGTGCGCAAAAAAGTACGAAGGGCGGAAAAACACGCGCACGTTCCTTAAAGGCGTCGCGTTCATGTGCGGCGACGAATACGTAACCACCGGCGGGGACTGCGGTAACATTTTCGTGTGGAACAAAAAAACGACGGAACTCGTGTGCAAACTCCCGGGAGATTCGCAAGTCGTTAATAATGTGATTCCACACCCCCATTTGCCCGTCATTGCGGCTTCTGGCATTGATTCGGATATTAAAATTTTCGAGGCGTCGAAGGATGGAGAGCACATTGACGAGCCGCCTCGGAAAGGCGAGAGAGATAACGATTTCGACTCCTCAGATGAAGACGACGAAGACAACGAGGACGAGGACGAGATCGATGGTGAGGAATACGTTCAAATCAACACTCCTGATGGCCATGTTATCCAGATCCCTGGTCGTTCGTTGATAGAACTGCTCAGACGGCGTCAAGAAGGCCGGGACGTAAGTATAGATCCCTTACTTTTGGAAGAGGACGAGGAGGATAGCGATGACGACGACGATGAGGATGAGGATGAGGATGAGGATGATGACGACGACGACGAGTCATTCTCTTCGTCTTCGTCTTTATCGTCGGAGGAGGAAAGTTCGGAGCACGAGGATACTGGTAGTGGTCATCGAGAAGATGAACTCGACGGGGACGACGAAGAGGAGGATGAACAAATGGAAGACGCGGAAGAGTCTTTTGAAGAAAATGCTGTAGAACAATAACAACAACAACGGTACAATACATACAGGTAATAACATAAATAGGAAATTGATTACATAGCCCACATAGGCGCCTGAAAAGAGCCAGCCAGAATTCAAGTTGTAAAAAAAGAAGTGAAGTATCAAACAAGTGTACGTATAAAATTTCTGTCTCTAGTATCATCTATAATATTACATTAAACTATATTCAATCGCGTGCAAAAGTAACCTCCTCGCCGGCGCCGCTTCTGGCGCTGGGGCAGGGCTACTCGATTTCTTCTTATCGGCGCCAGTAGCCTTTACGATAATCACCGCGACTACTCCTACCGCGACTAAAAGCATCAGAGTAATTACGCACCTATCCGTGGCTAACCCTTTCGTAATATCTCGAACAAGATTCAACGATTTTCGAACCGAAAACTGAAGCTCGTCCAACTCGTCCGTGATTTCGTCCAGTTTTTGCGTTTGTTCTTTGAGCTTCCCCGCAGTCACCGCGCCCATTTCGATAGTTTCGTGTACAATTTTCTTCGACCTCGAGACTGATTTATCCGTCTGGTTCATCATTCCTCTCCCGTGTTGCACGAGCTGTTGCGAATCCATCTCTCGCAAATCATCGCCCTCTTTAATCTCGTGCATCTTTTGAAACGTCGGCATGACTCCAGCTAATCGAGACAC
>JACLAB010011836.1_pt1 | contig 20657 bp, 13 predicted proteins | sample 8027921 | NCBI WGS metagenome assembly JACLAB01 (sample SAMN15725117, study PRJNA655200) | protist metagenome | isolation source: fluorescence activated cell sorting (FACS) single amplified genomes of... | place: USA: West Boothbay Harbor, Gulf of Maine | collected 2000-07-19
GTTCTTGTGTAGATCAATCTGCTGTACAGCGATCCTGGACTTACTAACTTTGTCAGATTTATTGATAGGTAATAGTGCCATATAATGATTATTTAGTGTGTGTTTCCAACCGTAAGACTTATTGGTAAATATTGAAGTAGTATTATGGCAATAAACAAGATAGCAGGCGAAACCTTAGAATCGAACCTTATCCGTAGCACGGATCTGTCGTTCAACGACACCCTTCTACATCTTGATGTTAGCAACGGCAGGATAGGTATAGGAACAGCAAGTCCTGGCAATTTCAAACTGGATGTGACGGGTAATGCTCGTATATCAGGTAATCAGACCATCACAGGAGATCTGGTGGTACAGGGTACCACTACAACCATAGACTCACAGAATTTAGTTGTCGAAGACAATATAATCACAATCAACGAGAATGCCTCAGGTGCCACGGATGCTGGTATAATGATCAACAGGACAGCAGAGAACAACGCATTATTCATCTGGGACGAAACAGTAGACAAATTTAGATTTGGAACGACAACACAGGATGGATCAACAGTCACAGATTATTCAAACCTTACCCTGGCCAAGGTACAGATAGGAGAACCTGCCGCGGACTCAGACGCATCAACCAAGAAATATGTGGACGATTCCATAGGTGCACTATCAAGTAGTGATGGTGCCGGAACAAATTTAGGCACACCAGCAGACTCAACATTTGGTGATGGTTCATTTACTCAACTGACTTCAACCACAAAAGTTACAGAGGCTATAGATGCCTTGAACGAGACCATGGAGAACATCAGGAACAGCACATACGTGAAAAGTGTTACATTCACGTCAAGTTCGGTCACTATATCATCAGGAGACACAATCACTTTATCAATCACGGCAGTGGGTAACGCCAACAGATACGACATAACTTGGGGTGATGGTAACTCAGAAACAGTTTCGTCAACCAGTCCAACACACCAGTACAACACAACAGGCCTGCAATCAATAACAGTGAGAGCATACAACAACACCGCGGCAGTATCAGGGTCGTCAGGATCAGAAGCAAGTCTGACAAGAACAAATTACATTGCCATAGCCACAGCGGCACCGGTAGTTCAGTTTGCCATGTATGCGGCATCGTCAGGAGGTTCTCCAATAACGATAGCCGACACAGGAGCAACAGTATATCTACAGAACAACACCACGAATACCGCGGCAACAAACACGTTTGATGTTGATTGGGGAGATGGATCAGAAAACACCATCGCCAACAACACCGCGGCGGGCGGACAGGGTGGAGCAAGGCTGGCACACACATATAATAACTCTGCAGGTGATGACGGATCAACAGTTGCAGGTACAGGCACAGGGGATACCAAGTATGCAATCAAGTTGAGATTGCTCACACACCCCACTGCGGATGCATCTACATTCCCGCAGACGGCAACAAATAATTTTGAAGTATATTCAACTCACACTGCGGCCTACTCAGCGGCAGGAGGAGTTGTGAGAGGAATCAATGAAGAATCAACATCAGGCTTCCCCGTGACATTCACCAACAGCACAGCGTCGAATCCAGGAGCCAATTCTGCTTTTTCGGCCACTCAACAGTACACCTACAACTTTGGAGAGGGTGATTCCAACACAGTGGTTGCGGTGGGCTCAGGTGGATCCGGAGACACAGGTAACACAATCAACAACACATTTAATTTGAGTACGTCACAACAGAATGCCGGAACAACAGTGACCTACAACACGTCATTATCACTAGCCAATGGGCACACAGGTTCACCGTCAAACGCGGCTATTAACATAATCGTCGAGCCAGATGTTAGAGCAAACATTGCCGGTGCGGCAGTCACAACAAACACAGGTTCAAGTGACAACAGCCTGACACTGTACGACTTCACGGACCTGGATGGAACTAACAGAGCAATAGCAAGATTCACTAACACTTCACAGAATGCAGACAACTACGAGTATGATTTCTTCAATGACTCCAGTTCTATAACAACTGTGGCGGAAAACGGATCTAATGCAGGAAGCATCGGTGCAACACTGGACAAAAACTATTCAGGGACAAGTGCAGGCAACATCAACTTCAGATTCAGGGCATCAGGAACGCCAGACACGTTCTTCCAGGATGACGAGGAAACTGTCACATTCGTCATGAAAGCAACACCAACGGCACCGGCCAACCTATCAACTAAGAGTTTAACATTGAGTGACAGTGCCCAAGGTACATCACCTAAACTGTGTGCGAGTTTCACAGACAACACCGGCTCAGCATCGACACTGTCAGCAGGCACATCATTGAGTTCTACCACTGCAAGACGTTACACATCAGGCACGATCGACACGGCAACAGTGTCTCGTTTCTACAACGGTGCCACGGGCACACTGACAGCAGACATCAATGCATCAGCGGATGGTAGTAAAGCATTCTCGGCAAGTGAAAACGAAACAGGAACTTTCACTTCACTGGTTGTGACAGAAAATATTGATTACGATGTGGCAGATAATACCTATCCTCAGCGTCTATATTTGGTGGCAAGAGCCAAGATCACCAAGGCATTAACAGGTTATTCCGTAGGTTTAAACGCACAGAGACTGACGCACAGCACGACAGGTAACACAAACTATGTCCATGTGTTGAGGGACGACGTCACAGCCGCTCCTACCACAGCGATAGGCACAGTGGCAGAAGGTACCGCAGGATCTAAACGTTATGTTTCTGGAATTCCCTACTACAACACAGGATCTCCCACAGTGACAGTGACTGGTACAACTATTGCAAACTTCACAGGACAAGCCTATCAGGACACCACTTCACCACACGAAGTTGACAACGACACCAACCAAGAGTCAACGTCGGGTGATGTCATAACAGATTCAAATTTCACATACGCACAAGTGGATGGATCATCAACAATGCTGTCATCTGGTGTACCTGTCACAGACACAGGTGTCGCTAGTGCATACACCATAGGAGCGGTAACAGTTCCAATAACAAGTTCAAGTGTTAGATCTATTAAAACAATCAAAGCAAGAAGTAAGAACGCAAATGGTACAGGTTCTTACAACAGTTCTTCAACAAAAATTCAAGTGTACACCAACTCATTGCTGACTCTAGACGACGAAGCAGGTGGTATCACTGTATCAGATTCTCTCGGCGCCGGCTTTGATGACGACGCTGTAAGGATAAGTGGATTTGGATCCCTGTCAAGTGACACACCGTCCTTGTTCGATTCTTCAAATGCCAACTACTACACGGATCACGCATGGTCAGAGGTAGTCACGGTGGCGGGGACCAATGAAGCAATATCAAGATTTGGAACGATCAAACACTTCACGACAGACTTGAGTTCGGGATACCTACCAGTAGGTCCAGACTTGAACACAGGCAGAGACGGTGGCGAGACACAGTACTACACATTCGCCTTCAGGAGGACCACCATGGCCAACTTTAACCTAACGATGTCGGGCAAAGTTTCAGGAATGTTCATAGCCGCACCAGGCACAGCAATTGACAGTGCGAGTTCATTGAACGGGTGGTTGGATTGTTCTACAACATATGGTGGCTCAGGTGTTCCAGGAGAAAACACAGGTGCAGGCGGTAACGGATCCAATGGTTGTGCGTTCAACTCTGGAGACAGGGTAGTGGACAACACCACATATTCGGGACAGGAATTCACGTTCACACTGGGTACAGAGAATGCGACCAACGCCACAGGTAATGTGATATTGGTTAGGATAAAATTAAATTCAGGAGACAGTGTTACAGCACTGGCAATAGACTAATGGCAATAACTGACGCAAAAAAAGTAGATTATCTTTGGAAGAAGATCGGTTACGGTGCCACGAAGACAGACACCAATGCGGCCAAGAAAGCACCCAACGAAGCCATAGCATCACCGCTATTACTAAGGGGTGACAAGACTTGGAACCAAGCAAATCTAATACCAGCAACGATGCCAGGATCATCGGCAGGTGTGGTCACAGTTTATCCAACAGGTACACCAGATGAGACAACAGCAGATGGAACATCAACAGCAAACAGAACTTGGAAGACGGGGTTAACTGATTGGATCCCACCGGAGTTTGGTTCAACATATCAAGTAAAAGTTTATATACACACTGCAAGTGATGCCGGCAATGCCGCTGGATCGGGTGATCAAGTTTTTGCAACAGGTTCAGGTAACAACGATGAATGGTTCTTTGATTACCAGTCTGGTGTATTACACTTCATTGGTGCAAACCTACCCGATGGTATAAGTTTCACGGGTAAATCGGTTTACATATCAGGTGCAAGATACTCAGGAACACTGGGATTACACAACAACGTAGTAGACACTGGCGACTTTGGATTCTCAGGAAATAAGATTTCCACAGGCTCGTCCAATGCCAATATGGAATTCGATACAGCAGGAACTGGACAGTATGTGTTCTCAGCAGACACAGGTATAGTACTACCAACAGGCACGACAGTACAAAGGCCCACTGCACAGGAAGGTGTAATAAGGTTCAACACAACCACAGGCAAGTACGAAGTGTCACAGGATGGATCCACGTATACAAATTTAAGGACTGACGCCACTGCTGGAGAAGTAACCAAAGATATATTCGCAGGTGACGGATCAACGCAACAATTCACAATGAGTATCACCCCAACAGATGAAAACACTATAGTAGTGTACGTGGATGGGGTCATGCAGGAACCTGACCAGAACTATTCTATATCAGGCACAACTATAGACTTTGGTGAGGCCGCTCACGCCGGTGCCAGGATATCTGTGTTACACGGATTTGCTGATTAATCTATCGTTACACCTGTTGGTGTGTACACTATTTCAAAAGTTTGTAGTTGGCTAGTGATAGTGTTCATCACAGAAAGTTCAGGTTGCACTTCCCAATCGAACTCGGGTTGTCTTATTATAAAATCATAACAGTCCTGCCCTGATTCGAACCACAACCTTACACCCGACATCATGTATGTTGCATCCACTTGATAATGTTTACGGCAAACTATTTTCAACACATTTTCAACTTTCTGTCGAAACTTGTTCATGTGATCAACTAGATCAGGTCTGTCTTTTAGTATTTCCACACTACGATTACGGCACATGGCCGGCCACATCAGTTTGACGCTGTACTTGTAAAATACTGCTTTATCCTGCATTGTCGATCAACTCCTGGAATTTTATAAAATTATCACAGAACCCATTGTCGAGGTCATCCAATTGGTACGTCCTCGGTGGATCACAGATGTACATGAACTTGATTGTGGGATTTGCCAACATGATACTTTTTAATCTTGTCAGTTCAACAGGATTAGATATGTCATATCCCACCAAGAACACTATGGTCTGCCTCAGATACACTGCCAACATCAAGCTCAATGTCTGTGTCGAACACTTTTCCGGATCTATGTCATAACTTTTTAAACCTGGGAAATCAGGCAGGCATGTGACTCCGTCAAAAAAAACATATTTTTTAAATAATTGTTCCGGTGCCAACAGTTCTGTGTTCCGGAAATTGGCGGAATTGAGGATGTCTTGCAAGGTGGTTTCCGTGTTTACCGTGGCGTAATCAAACTCCATGCTTTTGTTCGAGTTCGCTGAAGCAATCACAGGTCCTAATTTACGAGCCTGGTCTATATCGAATCGCACGGGCAGGTTGCCAATAACTGTTATGTATGCACTTTTCATAGTCTTACGGTATTTAACTCCGTCATAATCACTATATTAACATAAATATCATTAGTTTTGCAAGACAATCAATTATCGATAAGGGGATAAACAATGGCAATAGGACGAATAACAGGACAGATGTTATCTGCCAACCTGGCAAGATCAGGTACAGATTTAACATTTGAAACAAATTTATTAGCATTAGACGTTAGTAACAGCAGAGTAGGTATTGGAACGGCTTCGCCGGCAACAACACTACACATATCTGCCACAGACGCATTAACATTACCGGTTGGTACAACAGGCCAAAGACCAGGATCAGCGGCCAATGGTCAGATCAGGTACAACAGCACACTAGCAACAATTGAAGGTTATGCTGGTGCTTGGAAAAACTTGGCATCAGGTTCAGCGATTCAAGATGCTGACGAAGATACAAAAATACAGGTTGAGGAAAGTTCAGATGAGGACATCATCAGATTCGACATAGCAGGCACAGAGAAAGCAAAAATCGAAGCGGCAACAATCACGCTTGGAACAACAACTCTTTCAACAACTGCTTCTACTTTAACTGGAACTGCTACGAACGGTGACATCACAATCACTCCAAACGGATCAGGTTCAGTAGTAATCGGGAAAGCAGACATCAATGGCGGTGCCATAGACGGAACTGCAATTGGTGCCGCTTCGGCATCAACAGGTGCTTTCACAACATTGACTGCTTCAGGAAATGCTACAATCACAGGTAACTTGACAGTAAACGGATCAACAACAACTATTGATTCAACAACATTAACTATTGAAGATCCGATGATCACTTTAGCGAAGAACAACTCAGGTGGAGATGCTAACACATTTGACCAGGGTCTATTCTTCAACAGGGGTTCATTGGCTAACGTTTCATTCATTTGGGACGAAACAGCAGACGAGTTTGCTTTTGCAGTAACATCAGGAGAAGATGGAACTACAGCAGGTAACGTAACAATCGACAGTTACGCGGCTTTACACGCAGGTGTGGCAACGTTCACTGATACGGAAACTGCTACAGTTTCGGCGGCAGACGGTACATTGTCAATGACATTGGCCAACTCAACAGGTAACATAACAACCACTGCAGACATCATCACTTCAGACATACAAACAGGTACAGTTAAAGCGAATGACGGAACAGCGGCAATAACGGTTGCTGACTCAACAGGTGCAGTTAAGATTACAACTGCTTTCGAAGTTGACGGTGCAGGTTTCATTTTCAACGAGAGTTCAGCGGCGGTTGACTTCAGAGTAGAATCAAATGGACATGCACACGCATTGTTCATCGATGGTTCTGAGGATCACGTTGGTATCAAGACTGCCACTCCGGCATATGACTTGGACATCAGTGGATCAACAGATGCTGTTAAATTACCGCAAGGTAACACAGCACAGAGACCAACTGGTGCTACAGGTATAATCAGATACAACACACAGACTGGAAAGTACGAAGGTTGTACAGACGGTTCAACTTACGTTGACTTTGCGATAGCAGGATCGGCTCCTACTTTCTCAAAAGTTTCAGCAACAGGTGATGGATCAACAACAACGTTCACAGGTTTCTTTGGATCGGCTCCAGAATCAGCGAACAACGTTTTCGTATACATCGACAACGTGTTCCAAGAACCAACTGAGAACTACAGTGTATCAGGTACTAACATCACATTTACTTCTGCCCCACACAGTGCGGCGAGGATATTTGCGATAACAGGTGCTGACGGTACTTCACTAGTAACAGGTGGTGTTGCAAGATCTGAAGCGAGTTCAGTGAACTTCACTTCAAGTGCGACAACTATCATGAGCTTCAACGGTGCTACTTACAGAAGTGCTGAATTGTTCATACAGTTGACTGACACAGCAAACACAGAGTATGCGGCCATGAAAGGTATTGTAGTACACAACGGTACAACAGCGTTTATAACTGTACACGGTATTACTAACACTGGCGACACTGACTTGGCAACATTGACTGCTGTATACGACAGTGGTACAGTGAATATACAAGCGGTTAGCACAGGTGGCGTAACAGCAGGTAAAGTACAGTACTCACTAGCGGCATTATAGGAAGCAAAACTAGAACCCTAAAGATAATTCTAAACGCCCCAATGGTAAATACTACTGTTGGGGCGTTTTTTTTACGACTTAACAACTATTAACTTAACTCATACGGGATATATGGAACTATGACAACAAGAAACTTTAGAGTACATAATGGTATTTCGGTTGGTGATATCGTAATATCAGCAAGTGCAAACACTATTACAGGCGGAGCAACAGCGGCACCAAGTGCTGACGGTCAATTCGCAAACAAGAAATACGTAGACGATCAAGATGCCGCGATAGCATCAGATACGCTTACATTCACAAACAAAACATTAGATGCGAACGGCTCAGGAAACGCACTTTCAAACATAGACAGTGGAAACTTCTTATCAGGATTTTTCCTAGATGAAGACGACCTGTCTAGTGACAGTGCAACATCAGTTGCTTCACAGCAATCGATCAAAGCATACGTTGACAACGGTCTAGCAGGACTATCACAAACATCAATTTCACAATTGAACAGTTCAGTGACAGTTGCTGACTCAGGATCAAACGGTGCAGTAACAATAGCATGTGACGGTAACAACGAACTTGTTATCAATGACACTAGTGCAACGTTCTCAGGTAACGTGATCGTTACAGGTGACTTGACTATCAACGGTTCAACAACTACAGTTGCGACAACAAACACAACAATAGCAGACAACTTGATCGAACTAAACACAGGTATATCAGCATCATCAAATGATGCAGGTCTTATCATTGAAAGGGGTTCAACAGGTAACAACGCGGCAATCATTTGGGATGAGTCAGCAGACAAATTCTCAATGGGTACAACAACTGCAACAGCGGCTGATAAATCAGGTGGTATCTCAGTAACAGCAGGTACACTTGTTGCCAACTTAGAAGGTAACGTAACAGGTAACGTTACTGGTAACACATCAGGAAGTTCAGGATCGTGTACAGGAACGGCGGCAGTAGCAACAGCAGTAACAGCCGCAGATGAAAGTTCAGATACTTCTTGTAACGTACTTTTTGTTACAGCGGCAACTGGAGATTTGGGTCCTAAAACAGGTACTAACTTAACTTTCAACAGTAGTGCAGGTACACTTACAACCACAACGTTTGTAGGTAACTTGACAGGTACAGCAACAGCGGCACAGTATTCTGACGTTGCGGAAAGATTCGCATCTGACTCAGCATACACACCAGGAACAGTTGTTGCATTAGGTGGCGCAGAAGAGATCACACAGGTCAATGAAGAAGGATCAGACGAAGTGTTTGGTGTTATTTCTAGCCTGGATCAAGCGGCATTCAAAATGAACGGCGGAGCAGGTAATGATGACACTCACCCATACATCGCAATGACGGGTAGGGTTGATGTTAAAGTTATCGGCACAGTGAACAAAGGTGATAGACTTATATCTGCATCAGTTCCAGGTTACGCTAAAGCGGCTACAAAAGCAGAATGCACAGCATTCAATGTTATTGGTAGAGCTTTAACTGGTAAAACAGAAGCGGGACAAGGTTCAGTATTAGCGGCAGTAAGAGTTAGCCACTAGTAAATACCTATACTTTTTAGTAGAACACAAAAGGGCGGCTCCGGTCGCCCTTTTTTTATGCCCGTATAAATACTAGTACTGCTGTCAGCCGGCAATGATAACGAGGCTGTGTAGGACATATGTTCTACTAACATTATTATAAGGAGTACCCGGTATGGCCATAGGTCGTATATCTGGGTCAGTACTGAAGTCAAATTTGACTAGGAACGGTACAGACCTGGCATTTGAAACAAACCTACTGTATCTCGATGTTACAAACAGTCGTGTGGGTATTGGTACTTCAGAACCATCAACAGCATTACACGTAAACGGAACAGTGACCGCAACCACAGTTGCAGGAGCCACTGACCTTAACCTATCAGCGGCCGCAAACGGTGACATCAACATACCAGCAAACATCGGACTGACGTTCGGCAATGACGGTGAGAAGATTGAAGGTGATGGAACCAATTTAACAATTAATTCTAGTGGTGACGTTAATTTAGATGCCGCGGGAGATATTATATTAGACGCTGGAGGAGGTGATCTAATATGGAGAGATGATGGTGTTGAACTTCTAAAAATCTATAACAATTCTTCAAATGTTAATATCAAAGCACAAACACAAGATAAGGATTTATCATTCCAAGGTAATGATGGTGGTTCGGGTATCACAGCATTGACACTGGACATGAGTGAGGCTGGTGCCGCAACATTCAACAGCACGATCGCCGCAACAGGACTGACAATAAACAGTGCATACACACTGCCCACAGCAGACGGAAGTAATGGACAGGTACTACAGACAGATGGTGCGGGTAACATAACATTCGCAGAATCATCAGGTGGCGGTGGTGGAAACAACACGGCAGTAAAACAATTCAACCACTACAAACTGGACACAACATCTGCGGTCGTGGACGAGTTTGACACAACGGAATACAGAGGTGCCATATACGATGTGACCATGGAAGACCAGGACAACGGTTTCGTTGGACACTTGAAGGTTTCCGTAGTACACGACGGTTCAACACCTTATGTTTCAGTGTACAACGTGAACGAAGATTCAACTAGGATAGCAGACTTCACTGTGGCCATCTCAGGAGACATGGTACAGTTGTCGGCGGCCACGAACACATCATCACACACCAACTTGAGAATTTACAGGGTGGCATTAGGTGACCACCACGAAACAGTAGCAAACACAAACTCAAAAATTATAGCAACGTCGACCAACATAGGCTCGGCGGCGACAACACTAGACCAATTCACAAAGACAGACATAAGGGGTGCCAAGTATGTTGTTTTGATCAAGGACGACACATCAGGTGATTATCAAATATCTGAGACTAGCCTGACGCATGATGGCACAACAGTGTACCACGACGACTACGCCCTCGTATCAAGTAGGGGAACACCATTGCACACGATCAGCGCCGCAATTTCTGGTGCCACTGTGACATTGAGCTCAACAGCAGGTGGAAACACAACAGGTACGGCGATACTATACAGACAGGACCTAGGATCAAAAACCAAACTGGGAGAGTTTGATAACTTCTTGTACGGTGTTAAAGGGGACATAGATTCTGCAGTTGAAACAGTAGACTCGTTTGACGCATTCAAATACAAATCAGCCAGATATTTCATCACAATGGAATCGGGCTCCGAATACCAGAACTCGGAAGTGACCATGACTGTTAACAACGCAGGCTCAGGTGCAACCGTATCTGAGAGTTTTGTTATCACTGACAACAACACGTTGGCAACTTTCTCAGCAGATGTATCAAGCGGTAAAGCAAGGTTAAGGGCAAGTTGTAATCCGAACACCAAGATTTATTTTGCACGTCTGACCATGGAAGCAGACAACATATACAGGGCAAGTGGACAGACTGCTGACGATCTATATATCACGCACAACAACATCACGGCAAACGACACACAATTGATACTGTCAGGCATGACAGGTGCATTGACCTTACCCAAAGGCACAACAGGACAACGTTCTACAGGCGTGGCAGGTATGTTACGTTACAACACTACCACGGATGTGTACGAAAGATACGACAGTGCGACCAGCTCATTCATCAACATAGCCACGCAGGCTTCCGTATCTGAATCATCGGACACAAGCACAGGAGAACAAACATCAATTGGAACCACTGCAACCAACATTGACACATTCACCACAGGTACTTTTGACAGTGCATTCTATCTTGGTGTAATGAAAGATGAAATCAATGACGAACTTGCAACAGTACAAATAAGTTTAGTACACAACAATTCAGATGCTTTTGTATCGGCAGGAGGCGGAATACAACAAGGCACAAACGATCAACTGACATTCACTGCGGATATCAATTCTGGCACTGTAAGATTAAAAGGTACAGGTACAGCGGCAGTTAATTCTATTAAATTCTTCAAGATAGGTTTAGGAGATAACACATCTGCATCAAGCTCAGGAAACACCGCAACTATTATAAACACAGATGTTGACAGTGCTGTTGAAAATCTAGACACATGGGCACACGGAACATACAGGGGTGCAAAATACTACATCAGTGCAAACAACACAGGCAAGACAGAATTACACAACATAGAGTGTTTGGTTGTACACAACGGCACAGATGCATTCATTACAACTTACAACAGCAACTTCACAGGAAGCAACGAATTAATCAGTTTGACAGCGGACATCAGTGGTTCCAATGTGAGATTAAGGGCATCAGGCAATGAACCAAACACAGCAGTGAATATGTACAGGGTGCTGTTGGGTGATGCAGAATCAGATGCATCGAGTACAAACACAAAAACAGTAGGGCAAACCACCACGTCAAGCAGTACTACCACAATGGACACATTCTCCACAGACAGTGCCAATGGTGCACACTATATTGTTGTAGGAAACAGCAGTTCAGAGAGTGCGGCAAGTATCGCAGAAGTGTTTGTGGTATCAGATGGTTCTGATGCATATGTATCATCAGGTCCTATTGTATCGACAAAAGGTTCAGATCAACTGTCGTTTTCAGCATCGTTGTCAGGATCAACAGTCACAGTATCGTCCGCAAGTACCTCTGGTGCAAGTACAACTGTGAACGCATACAGAGTAAACCTATTGAGAGCATCAGCCGGTGCGGCAACAAGCGAACAGGTACTCGTGTCAACGACACAGACCATAACAGGTGCAAAAACATTCTCGAATGCTGTTGTGATGATGACAAACTTGCCAACAAGTGACCCAAGCAACGCAGGACAACTGTGGAACGATAGTGGTACTTTGAAAATCAGTGCTGGTTAATAAATACTGATATGGCAACTAGAAAATTAAAATTCAAACACATAGCAGAAAGTGCCACAGTACACATCGGAGACGCTGGTGAACTCATATTAGACACCACAAACAAAACATTAAAAGTATCAGATGGTTCAACATCAGGCGGCACTGGGTTAGCTCTTGATGTTTCAGAAAGCGATGGCTCTACCACTACTATAGATGTGACAAAAAGTGTTGCAATATTAGAAGGTGACTCAAGAGGTGAAGTTATGAGGACTTATGTTGTTCCTGATGGTACTACTAAAGGACAGATTTTGTATTTGGTACAAGGAACAGATGGAGGTAAAGCAGGAACTTATTCAAATCCGGCTTCTATTGCTGTGACTTTTAATACAGCAATTGACAATAACAGTAGCCGTACTATTGGAAGTTTAACAATTACAATATTTTCTCAATTTGTGCATCTTGTAACTTGTATATGGCGAGGTGATGCGTGGGCCATAGATAAGCCACAAACTTAAACAATCAAGTCTAGTATAGTCTGTAACTTACCCTTAATACTTTTGTTATTCAATGTGTTTTTGAGACCCATGTGTAGGTTCTTGGGCCAACACTCAAAAGCAGTCCAACAGTATCCTGAATGTTCATCATTTAGTTTAGGTAAAAATTCTGTGTCGATGGCTATGAGATATGTGTGGAAGAAGAACTTCTGATCGTTTGAAGTGAACATCTCCAATGGAATAACCTTCTTGAACTTGGGCAAACTGCCCGTCTCTTCCTCTATCTCACGTTTCAATCCCTCGAATGCACTCTCTGTGAATTTACTCTTGCCACCTACCAATCCCCACATGCCTTGTGTCTTACGATCAGTCCTCTGTAGGAACAGGAAACGTTTGGTACTGGTGGCGTAGAACAGGGCACCTGAACAAACTATATTATCTTTCATGCTATATTATAACAATTATGGTGTGGTAGCGTCAAGGCTTGAGTTGTACCCTGGGTCTGCTCCGCCGTCTAAGACAATGCTCCAATTACCTTGTGCGTACACACCCTCGTATGACTTGACCCATTCTGTGCCATTGAACCTGTACTGTATTCCTGTGTTTAGGTTGGTAACGTAGTGTTGTGTTGAATCTGGATTGGAGGCGTCAAAGGCTATGTTCCATTTTGATGTTGTGCCATTGTATTCTATGATGTCGCCAACGCTGGCTACTAAACTACCCCAAGTGGCACTCTGGAAACTGGCTGTACTATCTCCCACATCATTTATGACCAAGTATCTATCACCATTAGCAGGTGTGCCTGGATCGAATGTTGCTGGATTTATTATCTTCTTGACCGCTGTAAGAGAATTGCTTGGTATTGTGTCGCCGTCAATTGTGTATAATAAAATTGTGTCGTCCAGCGTTGATGTTGCTATGGTGCCTACTATCTCGTTTCCGTTTGGTTGTGTCAATCTTATCTGTGATGTGCCATTTGTGACCTTGCCATACTGATCTAAAAGAACTTTCCAGTTAACCGCCGGTCCAAATGTTTCAAAAGGATCATAACTGTTAGGCTCGTTGGCACCAGTCGCGAATCCATCTCCACCTGATTTGACGTTTGTGCCCGTTGATCCTAACAGTCGTAGTTGATTACCTGTGACCAACAATCCAAAGTTGTTTGGTGTTATGTAACTTCTCGACATTAGTTCTCCGTCTATCAACCCTTTTGCAATACCACCGTCATCGTCATACATACTCATTATAATTTTTTGTACAACACCTAGTTTCTTGACTTTGACTGGTGGTGATAACCATATGGGCATTGAGAATGTCAATGTGGCGACATCTATCTCTGAATCTGCTCCCACAGGAATAGTCCTCGAACTGAAAGTAGTACCGGTCAATTCAACGTAACTCAAACTGGTCCAGTCGATGTAGTTGTCTGTTTTCTGTATCTCGAAGTCTGGGTTGAACAGATACAGTATCTGTTCCATGATCTGTAGTTTTTGATCTGTATTCGTTGTCCAAATGTCCGCCGACACTTCCATCCTAAATGGTGAGGGCATAACTTTTTCAATGGTATATCCTGCACCCATCTCGTTGGTGTAGTTGCCATCTGCGTCTATGCCTCTTTCTCGTAAATGTTGTTTCTCTATGTGATAAGGATTCTGCATCCTTTCCCTGTCATAGTTCAATTCTCTGACATAGGCCGCGATCCTCGGTGCGTACTGTAGTGCGTTCTCTGAGTTGTTCCTGATTATGTTTGCAACCTGTCTTGTTGGGTCTCCGTACACAACAGGCACTGCCCTCAAGTTCACTGCACCGTCTTTTCCCTTACCTGTCTCTACAGAAAAGTTGCTCAATATCCTGATGAATTGAGTGAGAAATTTCCTGACCTGTCCTTCGTAAAAGTGTAGCATTCTTAATTGTCAGCCTTTGGTTTAAGTGCATCTGTCAATGACTGTCTCTGATTCACTGTCAATCCGTTTATAGTTGATTCTGTTGCATTGTTAACAAAACTTGTTTTGTAATTTCCTCTGGAATCATTGTTTGTAGTAGTTATCCTAACACTATCTTCAATTTTTATCCATCTGTTTCCGTCGTACCTGAACAATCTATTAGGTAAAAAATCTGTTCTCAAAAAATAATCACCTTTGTCTACACCAGATGTTGGGAACGATATTCCAAACCCTGCGGGATTTCCGTTAGGTGCAACACCATCTCCGTCTAGATAGAATCCGTAGTGTGAACTTGCTGGAGTGTCTATCGTGGCATTCACTGTGTTACTGCTACTTGCTCTTTGTGATTGTGTGTTAACGTTTTCTGTCCTAATGTTTCCTCTTTCGTCAATTGGTGCAACATAGTATTGCTTGTAATTGAAACCTGCCTTGGGAGCATCTTGTTCGGCCTGTGCCACAATCTGATCGTTAATTGTTTTCTCTCTATTGTAGGTACTCATGTAACTGGCCATGGATCCTGTTGCAGTTGCGTCTCCTAGTATGTCTTTGAACTCTTGAGAATCTACTAAGGTTTTCATCTTTAATCTTAACAAGTGTGGCCACCATGTCTGTGAAAATCCTTCTGCGGCCCTGTTGACGTCTTCTACAACATAGTATCTTTTAAGTGCAATTGGCACACTCTCATCTAGTGAATAATCTTCTTTCATATGTGGGAATTCTATTACATCACCACTCATTGGTTTCCTACCAATTCTTTCCACAATGTCATTCAGGTGTACAGTTAAAAATAGTGTGTCATTCTGCAAGAACATTCCAAACTGTGATAGGTTAAAATCTGCGTCTTGCACATTGTATATGCCTCTAACTATGTATACATCATCTGAATATTTCCTGTCTCTGTTCTCTAGGAACAGGAGATCTTGTATGGTTCTTTCATTTAGGCTGTCTCCGGAATACTGTGGTTGTGTTGGAGATGCGGCACCATCCTTGTTGGTGTCTCCCTGATTGTATGGGCCTAGGTATTTGTGTAGGTGCAGATCCGTTCCACCTACTGTAAACATCTCTCTGATGTTACGATCGAAGAATTTGTAATCATTGCCTTTTTCAGGCTTGAAAATGGATAATCTTGGCATATCATACATATTTATTGCACAGGCAAAGGCTATAAATATGTACATGTCAGAACTACAAACAGGACAACAGGAAATTTTCGATTACGTCAAGAACAATCTAGGTGACGGCATGATTGACGTTGAATTAGACCCTAAACACTATCAAACGGCGCTAGAAAGAGCTATTAATAAATTTAGACAGAGATCTTCAAATGCAGTAGAAGAATCATATGCCTTTCTTGAACTAAAGAAAAATCAAAACACCTACATCCTGCCAGACGAGATCATAAATGTACGAAATCTAAATAGAAGATCTGTTGGATCAAGAACAGAAGGTGGCGAAGGCGGAACACTGTTTGAACCTTTTAACCTAGCGTACACAAACACCTACTTGTTAAGGGCCGGGGCAACAGGCGGTCTGGCCACTTACTTTGCATTTGCTTCATACCAAGAAATGATAGGGAAAATGTTTGGAAGTTTCATACAGTTCCATTTTGACGTGGCAACAAAGAAATTAACGATAACTCAAAGGCCCAGAGCGGATGACGAAACTATTTTGATGCACACAGACAACTTCAGGCCTGATATAACATTGTTCAAAGACATCTACTCTAAACCATGGATCAGAGACTACACACTTGCCGTGTCTAAAATAATGTTAGGCGAGGCGAGGGGTAAGTTCAACACAATAGCAGGTCCACAGGGCGGAACAACACTTAACGGCGATGCACTGAAAAATGAAGGGCAGGCCGAGATAGAAAGACTGGAAGCAGACATAGGAAATTACCAAGAAGGTGGCACTCCACACAGTTTTGTTATTGGTTAATTGACCACAAACTCTATTTAAATACCGTGCATGAACAATTCCAAATATAAAAAATATTCTGACCTCTCACTGGAAGAACTGGAAAGTTTGGTAGAAGAATTGGAAACAATGAGCATAAAAGCGTTGAAAGAACGCAAGAAAACTCTGAGATCATCAATATTGAGATCAGTGAGAAAAGCAATCAAAGAGATTGAAAAACGTCTAAAAAAATAGTATAATAAACCTATGTTAATAGGTATAGTAGGTTTAATAAGTTCTGGCAAAGGCACAGTTGCGGACAGACTTGTGGAAAAACACGGATATCACAAAGATAGTTTCGCAAAAAGTCTCAAAGATGCTGTGGCGTCCATGTTCAATTGGGACAGGGCCATGCTCGAAGGAGATACAGAATCCAGCAGACACTGGAGAGAACAACCAGACGAATTCTGGAGCGAGAAATTTGGCAGGCCAACCACTCCTCGATGGGTGTTGCAGTACTTCGGCACGGAAGTAATGCGTGGTCAGATGTACGACGGCATTTGGGTTGACAGTTGCATTGGCAGATACAAAGGACAAAATACAGTCATAGCAGATACACGATTCCCCAACGAAGTAAAACAGATAAGGGAACAAGGTGGAAAGATTATACTCGTAAAAAGATTTAAAGATCCGGATTGGTTTACAAGTTATGTTGAAGGAAACATAGAACCCAAAGGTATACACAGTTCAGAATATGCATGGGCAAAAGAAGAGTTTGATTTTGTCATTGAGAACAATGGCACAAAAGAAGAACTATACTCCAAGATTGACGACCTAATCGTCAGCGACGAGATCACCAACACGCCATCCGAGTCTACGGGTACTGCCCAACCTTTGGCAATTGGCGCAAACAGTTTTTAGATTACTGACGCTAGTATTCCTGAGATTTCCATCCACAAACAGCACATCTAGTTGTGCCTTGGCCTGTGCTTTGAAACCACAAAGTTCACACTTATTTTTCTTTTTATATCCGGATCTTTGCAGTGCTGTCACGCCTCCCACTCGCTTGCCGGCTTTTTTCCTGATACAGGTGTCACAGCGACTACGCCAGTACACCCTACCATATCTCTTGTAGGCATAGGCTCTGGGCTTGGTCTTACACTCCGTACACAACGGTCTGTCTCTGTACTGCATGTGTGTATTTACGTCACCTATATAGGCACCAAGAAAACGGTAAATTATGTCAGCAAAACCGTACGATTGAATAAATAACTCTAGTATACGTACAACTTGCAAGGAGAATACGAAAAATGGCATTAACATCACCAGGAGTAGAAGTTTCAGTAATAAACGAGAGTTTCTACGTACCATCAGATGCGGGTACAACACCACTATTCATAGTAGCATCATCACAGGACAAGAAAAACGGCGCTGGAGACGGCACTGCTGTAGGAACAACTACTGCTAACGCCAACACCGCTTATTTGATTTCTTCTCAAAGAGAATTAACAGAGACTTTCGGAGATCCAAAATTTTATCAAGACGCATCAGGCAATTCATTACACGGATATGAATTAAATGAATGGGGTCTACAAGCGGCATACTCTTTCTTAGGAGTTGCCAACAGAGCTTTCGTTCTTAGAGCGAATGTGGACACATCAGAATTAATTGGAAGTGCTACGGCACCGACAGCGGCACCAACAGATGGCACGTATTGGTTTGACCTTGCATCAAGCAGTTACGGTTTATTTGAGTGGTCACAGACTAATCAATCATTCACAACAATTACTCCAACACTTATCACTTCAACAAGTGACCTAGTTGGCGGTGTTAAAACTGGTGCACCAAAAACTTCAATAGGTGTAATAGGTGATTACGCAATCAACACAACCAGACATCAAAATTTCATCTACAAGAAAACAGCAAGTAACACTTGGGTACAGGTTGGATCAACGGCATGGCACACATCTTTACCGGTGGTGACAGTTGCTTCAGGAACAACAGTGACAAGTGGTCACAAAATCACAATGAACGGTGTTGAAATCACAACAAGTGGCACAACACTATCAAACGTTGCGGCAGTGATTGGATCAAACGTCACTAACGTAACAGCAAGTGTGAACAGCACAACAGGAAACCTAGAAATCTTCCACAACGGTAAGGCACTAGGTGACTCAACAGGTGGTGCTAACACTATCAGATTTGAAGCAAATACAGGAACACTATTAGCAGACCTTGGAATCACAGCAGGTGTGAAAAATGGTGTAAAACTATTACAAGAAAAACACACTAACAGACCTACTTGGAAAACAGCAGACGAAGACAGACCTAACGGTTCAGTTTGGTTCAAGACCACAAATGCAAACTCAGGTGCGGCTTTGGTTACAAAACTATACAGTTCAGCAAGTGCTACTTTCTCTCAAGTTGCTAGTCCTTTACATACAACTCATCATTCAGCGATTTTCGATTTAGATCCTGCAAACGGTGGAACTGCTTTATCAACAGGAACAGTGTACGCACAGTACAATGTAACTGAGGAGTCAATGACTGCAGGCGATGCCGCAGATGCTACTCCAAATCTTGCAGACTTCCAACTATTCAGATATGAAGGTGGTGCTACTACTATAACAAGTAACAGCACATCTCCAACTTTTACAAGTGCAGAAACTTTTTCAATACAAGAATCAGTTAAGAACCAAGAAGCATTAAACAGTGCAGTAACAGTAACACTAGGTGGTACTGGTGCTGATGACTTTATTGCGGCAGTTAACGGTGCAGGCCTAACAAACGTTTCAGCAACTAAGACAACTGCTGGTGCGATTGTTATGACACACAAACTGGGCGGTGAGTTCAGAATGTTTGACACATCTGGAACACCATTATTAGATGCAGGCTTCAGTACAAGCACAGCACACGCTTACGGAGAATACACTGCAAACAGTTCTACTTTGCTCGACAACTTGTATGAGTTACCAACAGGTGAGAGCCTTGACTCAAGTGCTAACACAGGTATCATGGCAAGTAACTGGAAGAGGTTGAGCTACGTTGCTTCAACAAGTTCACCAACTAATGAGCCAGCAGACGGCACATTATGGTACCATACAGCGACAGACGAAGCAGACATCATGGCACACAATGGTACAACTTGGGTTGGATACGCGACAGCATACTCAAGCACAGATCCAAATGGTCCACAGTTCAAAGCAACAGCGCCAACTACACAGTCAGATGGCACTGCACTTGTTACGAACGACTTATGGATTGACACAAGTGACCTTGAGAACTATCCAAAACTTTACAAGTACAACACATCAGCAACGTTAAGTTCTACAAACACATCAAACCAAGTGGCAGTGAACACTTCGGGTGCGGCATGGGAACTAGTTGACAAAGCAGACCAAACAACAGAAGACGGTATTGTGTTCGCAGATGCTAGATTACACACAGTGGCTGACAAGGCAGATTCATTGTCAACAGGCGGTGCAGGAACATCAAGCTCAATAAAAGACTTATTAAGCGATGGCTTCCTAGATCCAGATGCTCCAAATCCTAGCAACTACCCACAAGGTATCATGTTATGGAACACAAGAAGATCTGGTTACAACGTTAAGGAATACAAAAACAGTTACATCACAACTGCCAAGTATCCAGGAAGTGGATCAACTGGTTTAGGTAACATCAGACAAAGTAATGAGAGTGTATCAACTTACTTCCCAGACAGATGGGTTACTAAATCAAGCAACAATGCAGACGGTTCTGGATCT
>JACLAB010008453.1_pt1 | contig 20654 bp, 9 predicted proteins | sample 8027921 | NCBI WGS metagenome assembly JACLAB01 (sample SAMN15725117, study PRJNA655200) | protist metagenome | isolation source: fluorescence activated cell sorting (FACS) single amplified genomes of... | place: USA: West Boothbay Harbor, Gulf of Maine | collected 2000-07-19
GGTTTAACGCCTCAGCTCTTCGACGCGCACGTCGACGCGTTGCTCGGCATGCCCGAGCGTGATGTCGCGAGTTTCATCGCGCGCATCGTCGATGGAACTATCGCGACACCCGGTATGATGGATCCACGCGCGCGATTGTCCGCAAAAGGGTGCGACCAAGATGCGAGCGTCGCGAGCGCGATGAACGCCGCCGACGGGCGCATCCGCGACGGCGCGATTCGTCGCTTGAGCCACGACTGCGGACTCGGCGATTGCGCCATTGCGTCCATCGCGGTGTACGATCGCGCAGACGTACACACTCTCGCAGATGTCTTCATCCACGTCGGTGAATGCGTGGTAAAGACGCCACCATCCACCGCCGGATGTTCATTTACGCACATTGTCGCGCGTAAAGTCAAACTCGATCGAGCCGCGCTCGAGCGCGCCGTCCCACCCGCCCTCGAGCACATCTTCGCCGCTCTCCGCGGCACAAAACGCACATGCATCACGTGCGACGACGGCGTCGACCACGCCGTCGCCATCGCCGTCGCTGCATCCCTCGCAAACGATACCCACGCGGTCGGCCGCGACATCGTTGACAAGGACGCCGTTCGCGCGCGGCTCCACCGCATCGCCCAGTCCCACCCCGACGCGCGGCCATCGCGCGGGTCGTTAAAGCAAGTATATGCCGCACTCAGCGCCATCGCGCGAGCGCGCATCGAATAGCGAATAGCATAGCCATTAAAACATTGAACCACATTCGTCATCCACAACCATTAGCAGTCAACGAGGCGACGGCTTTGTCGGGCGCGCGCCGCGATGACGAAGCGCCGGACGGGCCCGCCGCGCGCCGAGTCGTCGAGCGCTGCGGATGCGTTCACGAGCGCGGCGTTACGCGCGGAGATGGCGAGCGTCGAACGCGAGGCTCGCGACGAACGAGGCGATGAAGAACGACACGACAGCTCGCTGGGTGGGCGTTCGACGGATCGGCGCGCGTCCCCAGTCACCGATGACACGGCCGACGATGATGACGTGATCTCGGATACGTGCGCGATGCCCGGGAGGCGAAGATGTAAGGATACGTCGTGCATGTGGGTCTCGGCGCCAGCCCCGGACCCGAATTGCCCGAACCCCGCGAATGAGTGTCGGTCTTGCGCGTTGGCGCAGTGGTACGCGTATTCGGGCGAGGCGATGACGAACGAGACGGATGCTGTGCGATTCGCGAAGGAAATGCGCGAAAACGTACAATTGAGTGGCACCAAAGGCTCAGTCGAGATGTTTGATGCGAGATTTTACCGACGGTTCATGGATGATAAGGTGGTGTCTGGTGATGAGTTTAGCGAGCGTTACGGGCCGTATGCGGAGAAGTTTTTCATGAGGGTCGTGAATGAGCTAGACGTGCGATCCGAAGAGTTGCCGCTGGTGGTGATGGCGCAGCGATGGATACTACATTGCGGCGATTTGTTCATGAATTCGGAGCGAATCTGCAAACACTATCTGTACAAGGCGGATGAAAAGAGCTATGGATATGGGGGCGTCGGTACGCTGCTCGAACAGGTGCAGCAGTTTTACAACGGGTTTGGGCGACGAATGGTTTTGCGCATAGTGAGAGAGGTAAATGAATGTTCCTCTTGGGACATGGCTACCATGGCTACAGTGCCTGCCGACATAGCTGTTGTGGCTGGCGAATTTGGCCATGTCGGCATGGCTGTACTCATGCCCTTACTACGTGTTTTGCACAGTCTAGCGCACGCAAGAATGCCATACAGCGAGGCCACTGTGGAGCGACTTGACGAACAGGGTTACCATCATTTAGCGCGACGCATGCGAAGCGTGCCAACAAGACACGACGCCACGGCGTATGAGTTTACCCACGCAATTTTGATGCAGTATGATGAGTGGCCAAGCTGCAGGCGAAGTTTTTACAAACACACAAAAGACAAGAACGAGGACAAGGACGAGGAAGACGACGAAGACAGCAGTCATCTGCAGACGGATAAGTGCGTCGTGGCTATCGTGCTCCGGCTGTACAACGACTTGCACAAGCTCAACCCAGTAGACCGCGAGCCACACGAGCCAGAGTCAAATTTGCGTCGCTGCACGCACATGCGGGCATACACAACTGATATGTTTCGACAAATCATTCGCAGTGATGCCGGTTTGTTTGCCGTGCAACAAAATATCATGCGGAGTGCAAGTGGCTTAAATTTGATGAGCACGGCGTGCAGTAATCTCGTGAGTACTATTTCAACTCTCAGGCGCGACGTCGAACCCAGGGAAGTCTATAATGCAGTGTTCGTCCTACGTCGATTGCTCACGGGAACTGCGTACGGCGATCAAGAGACTGTACAACAAGCTGTACAACAAGCGATTAACGCAACTCGAAGCGGAAGAATTAGTTCTCCAAACTGTCCCTGCTGTGTTCGTGTCCTTGACGCCCGTCAATTCAACGAAGTCTTTGCGAACCACCTGATGGTGATGGATGATGAGAAACGAGAGCTGTTTATCAAATCTCTTTTTGACCTTCTTGATCATTCCTGTGTGAACATCGGCGACTCTAAAGACGTCACTGGGGCAGTGTGTGAGATTTCCAATGTCATGTTCGACGACGCAAAACTGTGTCATTCGCTTTCAGACGTAGCCGTGGCACATATTTGCAAACACATTGGCGTTTTGCTCATGCATGGAGGCTTTGGAGGCAAATTTTCCGAGCCGTGGCCATTTGACGATAGATATGGTGCGCACGCACCACATTGGCCTGATTACGTTCAAGGTATGGAATTGTTTCACGACGACGCGGTGTTGCCCAGGGGCGTCGTCGTTCATCTCGGCGTTGAGATTGTTTTGAAAGTTTTGCGCGACCGTTGTTTGTGGGCAAGATCAAGGTTTTCACTGGGAATGCCGGCATCATTAAATGTACGCGCGGCGATTCGAGTTTTGTTTGATGGTATCCTCAGCTGCATGTACCAGGCTGACTTTGTCAGTTATTACCCGGTTTTGCGTCTCGTGCCCGTGCTGCTTGACGTGATCGAAAACGACGCCGAGTTTATATTTTGCGTTGACGCGGAAAGCGGAGAGTTGCTGACCAAGAATTCTGCCGAGGATGGTGGATATACTTTCTTTCTTGGTCAAGGTAAATTTCAACTGTTGTTGTTCATCTTGCAATTAGCGATTGCGACGAAACCGATTTCCAGTAATCTTCTGAAGGCGACAAGCGAAGGATACACAAGGGCAAAATACGAGGAGCTATGCCGAAGCAAGGGAAAGCATACACAGTATGAAACTGAGTATTTCATCGGACCTGACACGCCATTCGAATTTGCCAAGAATGCGTTCAAGAAAGAACAACAAACGGTGATGCGTCGTGTCAAAAAGTGTTTGAATCGTCAACACGCAAACGGTTTTGCATACGAGAGAAACCTCGACTGCGCAAGTTTCGCCAAATTCATCAACGGTGAGGACGCGATGAGCAATTATCAACTCGATGCAGCACTGGCGTTGTACGCGATGCACTTGCGTACGAAAAGGGTACGTACCCTTTTCAGGCGCTTTGTCGATATGGACTGGAAGAACGGTGAAGTTTCTTACCCGTTCACTCATTTCGGAAATGAGGACTTCATGAAACAGTGGGGCATTGGCCCGTGTAACGGTGCGCCGACTGTTATTACGTTGAATATCGCGCCCGGTGCAGATTATTTCGCACCGAAAATGCGTAGCGAAGACTTGAAGTTATCATTGCCACTTGTCGATCCGCAATGGATCGCTTATACTTCTGAAAATCCACGCTCCTTAGACCGTTTCCGTCTAGATATAGTCGACGGGCTTCTGGATTTTTACAATCAGTTCTCAATGCTCATCGGTGATACAAACGAAAGTTTCAAACCGAAATATGAAATTGTTCGTATCAACAAGTTTACGTGGTCCGAGCTCGAGCTTTTGTTACCGACGTTTGAAGATTCGTCGTTGAAACTGTTACGCGCGATCAAAACTCTGCGCCGTGTTTGGTATGACAAAGTGAGTTTCATAACCATGTTGCTGCTTGCAAGTTTTACCTCCAACAACTTGACCGACATGCCAGCAGATGCGATACGGGTTGAAGACATAATTACATGGTTGGCTCGCAACCTGGTTGTTTTGAATCATATAAGCCAGTTGCTTGCAGAGCGTCCTCATCGACCTCGGTACGAACGGAAACGTTTACGCGTGCTCGGAGTTATGAATGAGCTCACCGAAGCTCTCAATGAGTTTGTTGAACCACATGGTGTTTGGGAGCAACTGTTCGACATGGATCAGAGAATGGCCTTTGAAGTTCTCAATACTTTAGTGCGCATTCTCAATCATGACTTCTATTTAGCTCCAGAATCAAAGGGATGTAGCCAGTGCAGGCGGTCTTCAGAAGTGGTAGACTTGATGAGTGTTTTACTCATCAACGCGGCGAGTCCGTTTGCCAGGCACGATAGGCTTCTAGGATCTAAGTTGGAAGACAGCGACACATCGCACCAAGTTTGGCGCAAGATAAAAGCAGCTTTATTGAGAAACAGGAATGTCCAAGACGCAGTAGATCCCGCCGCCGAAGAGTACGTCGGTGACCCAGCAGTATTGGGAGCGCAGTTGAAGCTATCAGTATCCTGTCTCAAGGTGTTCAGCTCCGTGTTGGTGTTTGACTGCGAACTCAGAGGAGGCATGAATACCGCGTATGCTGGCTTTCAAGGAGGCTTCGCGCTACAGTACGGTGTCAACACCTGTAGCAAGTCGTCGGTGTTTGATGCTGCGGCCTTCAAGATAATTACAAACGCGCCCGGCGTGCTCGACATTTTGAGTGCGTGTGTATCTGCGCCCTTACATTTGACCGATCAGCTGGACGATGTTTACCGCGAGTACTCGAATTATGAGCTAATGCTGAAGCCTCTCGCAAATCACGCGCGGTTACTGCTCGAAGTGTCATCGCAAGCGGCGTCTACGTTTGCATCGCTTTTCGCTTGGGTAGATTTCGACGAGGAGCATAGCGGAAAGTACTCCATAATGCGACGACACAAGACGTACAGTGTAAATTTTATCAACAGACTGTCTGCCGTGGTACTCGTTTTGAGTAAAATGAAGTTGAAACCAGTGACCGCTCGAGCTCAAATGATGAAGACGGGTGATGGTCCATGGAAATTATGGGGTCTCCAACTTTGCCATGATCATTACTTGCAGTATCAAGTTTTCGTACGTTGTTTGATAGACGACGTTAAGTTGTTCCTGGAACACGTCCCCAGTGCGATGTCGTACTTTATCGACGGGCTCGACTGGTGTGACAACACCGGTGCGCCGCTGTCTAGTGCGTTGCACATAACTCATGGTTTGGTGGCACTTCTCTTTAATTCGGAAAGCGGTTTACCTACTATCGACGTTCGTTCAAAGGAATGCTTCACAAAGTACGCCGCACGTCTCATTTCCCATCCGAGAGCAAAACTTTTCAAGCGCCATCTTTTACGAATGGTTCACGCTTTGGCGCCCACGAGGGATCATTTATGGTTATTAACTGGCGAGCAGGCCATAATGGGTAACGTTTGTGAGCTCAACGAGGAGACACGAAAGTCGCTCGAGGTAGCATCTCGCGTACACATACATCGTTGCGAACATGCACCCTCCGAAGTGGGTGCCCAGTTGCTCGGTTTGCTGGGACTGATTGAAAAATTGTGCAGTTCACGGCCATGGCGACACTTGTTGCTCGGCATAGACGAAAAGAGCCCCACATCCATCGGAGACGAACTAGTTACTGAGAACGCCATAGCGTCATTAGCGCATCTCAGCGCGTCAGAATCCACGTGGACTGTTTGCTACCGCGGTCTTCGAACGCTCCAATGTTTGGCTGGTTTTCCGCAGAACCCATATGAAGCGCAGCTTACCCACAAAATTTTTGACCTAGGATCCGATCCCTCAAGTCTGAGCGCTGTGTTAGGCATGTTGCAAACAAGCGTTGCTATATTTTGCCCCACGGTTGGTATCTTTAGCGGCTCTAGACGCAGCACACATTTCATCAAGGCAGAATCCGCTCCATCAAACACCGAGACATATACTCTCGCCTCAGCGAAAGCTGCCAGCGAGCTGACGGCGATGATTTTCAGCCGTTTAACGAATGTCGGTGAGGAAATCGTCGAGGACTTGTATGGGAAAGAACGAGATAGAATTCTAGCCATCGAGGAATTCGCTCGAGACATGATGCGCGGTGTTGAGATGTCCGGGAACAATCACGCCTCGGCAGGCGCGCACATACTGTTTCTTCTCGACAAGAGGAAGAATCCGTATACCAACCATTTGCCGCGCCCAATTACGCAAGGTGATTGTGTTGAACGCGCCATGATGGTCAGATCATTAATCAGAGGTTCTCTTGGTCCCGTGGCGAACCCACCAAATGATCCGACGATGCGGTTTCAAACAGATCTCTACGTCTCCGCCCCGCGGAAAGACCCTCTTGATCATGTATGTAGTTTGTGCGTAAATGAAGATGAAGGATTGAATCTACCGCCGTTCCACGGTGTGATAGTGAAATTCAGAAATGAACTTGGAGAAGGCGCGGGGGTTCGGCGTGAGTGGTTCACCATCATAGGGGAGCAGGCAGCTAATCTGGACTGGCCGTTGTTCATCAGTTACGACGGAGCCACGGTACATCCGCATCCTAACATTATGCAACTGAGTGAGAAGCCTAGCGCTTCACGAGAGTACTTCTACGCGCTCGGGAAAATTGCCGGCTTAGCGCTGTATCATGGCGAGATTTTACCGATTCGCTTTTCAGAAGCTTTTATGTTTGCTGTGATGCGCATCGACAAAGTGCGTTTCGTCGAAGAATTGGGATGCTTTGAGAGCTCAGATAGAACCACACTAAATTTACAGGCAAATATTGAAACGATGTGGAGTAGCCCTAATTTCGCTCTCCGCGACTTGTTTTGGAAACTGGACCCAGAGTTGTGCGAACAGGTAGAAAAGTCAGTTCTAGGCGCCACGGCCGAGGAGCTCGAAGCGCTGGATCTTACATTCACAGACACTTTTGATTTTACGGCCGGGCAGGGGGGTATAGGTCACGTTATGGAGCATTATGACTTGTTGAACAACCTCATCAAATACAGGGCGCAGGCGCCTTCGACGAAGATGTACCCGCCTGGATACTCGACGGATATGGAAGGCGGTGCAGATGTCAAGGTGACCATTGCAAATCGATTCCACTACGTTCGATGGCTTGCTTACAATAGATGTTTCGGCAGATGCTTGGCAGAAATTTCCGAGTTTGTGTCAGGCATGATAAGCATCATTGGATCTGATACACTTCACGCAATCTCTAAACTTTTCACACCAAAGGAGTTTACGGAACTGTTGGCTGGAAAGGAGAACATTTCGATCAAAGAGTGGAGACAATTTACTCAATACGATACGTTGGATGACTGGCACAACTTCTCTGAATCATATACGGTTCAAGTCTTCTGGAAGTCGTTGGAAATTTCGTCTCAAAAGGAACTCATGCAGGTTTTGGAGTTTGCTACCGGGCTAAAGCGCCCACCAGTGGCTGGCTTCCGCAACTTGAGTGGTTTATTAGGTAATACGCAACAGTTCACAATCGGTGCTCTTCCGGCGCCTTCACGCTATGATAAAAGAGCGTTACCGATAGCGCACACGTGTTTCAACACACTGCGTTTGCCATTCTTCCAGGTTCCTCCAACAGATGCGACACCAGAAGAGAAGGAGAAGATTTTGCTTGATGACGCTTTCGTCATGCTCGAAAAATTGCGCATCGTCTGCGACTCTGCTCGTCGAGGATTTGATAGTTTTTAGAAGATTTACTAGTACCGTAGATTTGCTAATGATGAAAATCTCTAATTACAGTTATTTAGACGCACTAAACGCACAAACGGTACGTGACATATCGACCGGCAGTCTCACTCGGTCGAATGATGCGAACCACTTGACCTCGTCGCATTCCATAGTAACGCGCAATAGGGTCGTGCATCTGAATACGAGGCAACTGCGTATCTTTCACCTTGTACCGATCCAACAACGTCTTTTTCTGTTCATCGTTCAACAAAATATGTTCGGGAACTAACACATGATCCACGATGTTCACCAACAACTCTGTCTCTTGAAACTGCTCAATGTAAAACTTTTGAGTTTGGCACTCCAACAACGATTGCTTCGCAAACGGCGTCAACGAAGCCTGCACAACAATGATCGCTCGAAACACATTTTCCTCCTTCATGCGCTTTGCATAATCCTTAATTGTTTTAACCCCAACCTTTTCCTCATCCGGAAAGAACACAAAGATGTTCTCCGACGGGTCGTCCCGTTTCGGCGCCATGATCGTGAGCGTTTCCCGTTTGGGTTCATCCCCGAAATCCTCCGTAAACGACTCCACATCCCGTTCGAGCTCCTTCGCGCTCACTAAATACCCGCGCGCCGCGAGCATCTTATGAATCGTCTTCCGCACGCGGAATAAACGCGTGCGCTTATCGTTCGACATGTCTCAAAAAATCCTTCGTCGTCGTTCGGTGACCCTCGTGCTCGTTCAACGCTCGTCGCCGTGCGCAGTGATCGATGGGCGCGCGTTCGGGCGCGAGATCGATTCAAGATCGACGCGTGTGCGTGCGCGGAGGCGCGGGTGTGTCGCGTCGGTGCGTGCGCGCGCGTTGGACGGCGCAATTGTGGCGCGGCGCCTGTGGTTTTTGGCGGCTTTCGCAGCGGAGTGGTTTGTGATTGGTGTTGTGCTTGGTTTTTTTTGGCTGTGATTGGTGGATTTATGTTTTGCTATTCCCCGGGAGCTATCGAGCGACAACGTCGAGAACGTCGGCGTCGTCGGTGGCGGTGTGAGTACTAAATGCTAACCTTTCCATGGCGTCGCGCGCGCGCGACGTGCAATCGGCACACGCGGCGATGGCGTACATGGCGGCGCGACGAGCGTCGGCGTCGACGTCGGAACGGTGCGCTTGGGCGGCTCGAGCTGAGAAACGCTCAAGCGCGCGCGCGAGTGGAGCGTTTTCGGCGTACGCCACGGCGAGAGGGACGTCAGCAAGGGATGTCGCCACGAGAGCACCGGCGACGAGAGCGCTGCGCCGAAGATGGGGCTCGCGGGAATTCGTGAGCGCCGGCGCGCAAGCGAAATCGAGCACCGCTTCGCCGACGAGCGGCCCATCAACGGCGTTTTTCGCCCCACGAGCGCACTGGCCGAGGGTGTAGAGGATTTGTCCCATTACCGTCGCGTCCAAGCCGTCGGGGGTGTAGCCTGGTGCGGACTGTCGTTCGAGACGCAGGTGCGCCGCTCGAAGCAGCGGAGCCGCAAAGTTTTCGCCGATGAGATGGGCTTTCGTCGCCGCTGCATTCGAGGCGTTCGACCGGCGCTCCATGGATTTCGGTGCGAATCTGCGCTCCGTGCCGATCGTGTGCACGGCTTTCTCATTTGCGCCGTCGAGCGATTTCGTGCCTATATTCGGTGGCGAAGACAGTCGAAGGACGGCGACTTCCAGCGCGCTCAACGTATCCATAACGTGCGAAGCGTCACACTTTTCCGATAACGCGTGCGCAATCAGCGGTGGACCAACTAAACATGGGGTTGTGATTAATAGCTCAGCCAATGCTTGCCGACGAGCGTGATCGAGCGGATCGGAATCCGGCGTCGGAGGTTGCGCGTGTAAGACGGCAACGGCGAGATCAGAAGCCACGGCGGCGAGTTCGTGCGGTTGATTCGATACCAATTCTGCAACCGAGTGCACCGCACCTTCTGCCGCATCTGCCAAGTCGATGTCTGTTTTGCGCGTCGATGCGTCCCCGGACCGATTCTGCCGCAAAGCGCCGATGCACTGACGCAATGTTTGAGGTTTTGGCAGCGAAGCGATGCGCGCCTCTGTGATGCTACGTGGATTGTTTGACCTCAATGTCTCGTCATCATCGCTATCCATGTCATAAGGCACCAATTCGTCGTCCGATTCATCGATACTCTCACCATCAGAGTCATCGGTGTCACTATCAACATCGCGGCGATTACGGACCCCCCAGACGTCGACGACTTCGTTGGGGTCGACGTCTTCTATTTTCATCTCAAATCCAGGCACCAAGACTTGCTCTGGAAGTCGCTCGGCGTGCGTCTCTTCATCATCCACGACTTCGTTTGGTTCTTCGATGACGAAAACATCATTTAACGCAATCTTTTGCGCGTCGCGCTCCCAGTCGGCCTCATCATCCGAACTCCCCTCGTCAGCTTCGGCTTCGTCTACGAGACGTAGCGGCTTGCTCGCGTCAACCTTGAGCGACAGCTCTAGCGCGATTTTACTCGCATGTCTCCGCGCGCGCGCCGATGGCGAGTCCAATCTCGCGCTGACGCCTTGTAAAATCATCTGCGTTGGTTTGCAACGAATGATATTCCATTCGTCGATGGGAATCACAACGAGCAGCGCTCGAACGCTCGCAGTGAGATGCCGTTGCAACTCCACTGACGCCCCCCGCACAAAGTCGGCGCTCGACCAAGACTCCAGCACGGCTTTAATGTTTTCATGCGACAAAGCGATCACTCGCTTCGCGTCACCGCAGCCGTGCTTGATTGGGCACAGGATAATCACGCGCAAGAGCGCTGGGAGCGCGACTCTCGGCACCCCCTTTGTCAAGAGCATAGTCTCGCATAACGCATGCCGTGTGACGTCACATGCCCAGAATCTATCGCATAATAGTACGCGCAAAACTAAATCTAACGTGCGAAAGCCATGCGTACACGATCCATCGTCCTCGCACGCCACAAAGACGACGTCTGAAATCCATCGACACGCCGTGTTTGCATCCTTCGCCGAGTTCATCATTATCGATGCCCATCGTAGTGAACCTGGAACGATATCCCGCTCAACAATGGATATGCGAGTATCGTCATCTAAAGATTGTATGCGCGAGCTGAGCGCGAGAAGCGTCGCTTTCGCCACAGACAGAGACGCGCCTCGCCGACACATACGGCACGCCGTCTCCGCCGCCGCATCTGGCGCCAGCTCTGCCCCTTCCAACACCTGCCTCGCGAGCGCATATTCGTACATCACACGGGTGGGATACCTTGGCACCACAAATCGTCGCCCGATGCCATCGAACGCGCGCAACATTACTCCTCGCGTCTCTCGCGCCGCCGACGACGTAATCCCGTCGCTTTGTTCAGCGCCTTCACACGCCACCAACCGCGCCATCGCACCGCGTGCGACTAAATCCATATAGTACCGTAAACTCGTCTCTACCACGACTTCACGCTCTCGCTCGCGCGCGCGAGACAGAGCATCCGCCGTCGACGCCTCACCTCTCGTCGCGCTCGTCACCGCCTCAACTAACGCGCGCACAGCCACGCTCAACCACGCGCACGACCGCTCGGCGCGCGTGGTAAACCATGAAGAGATTAATTCCTCGCGTTCGCGAGCGCTAAACGTCAACCCAAACCTCGGCTCGACGACAGTGAGCACGCACAGCACAACTCGATGAACATCTTCATCCTCACCATCAACGCCCACTCGCGACGTCGACGTCGCGTCCACGACGGACGAGAGCGCGCGCTTGACATCGCACGCATCATCGCCTTCGATCGCGCGCTCGAACGCGGCGCACGCGTCGACGACACGCGCGCGCGAGGCGCTCATGTGCGCGCGCGACTGTCAAGTCTTCACAATCAGGCGCGCGCGCGCTCGTCGTCGACGTCGCATCATGAGCGACAAAAAGGCGAAAAAAGAGAAAAAGGAAAAGAAAGAAAAGAAGGAGAAGCGCAAATCGCGCGACGACGCCGAGGGCGGCGGCGCGAACGGCGACGAGAAGCGCCCGAAAGTTCACGACGACGATGATGGCGGCTTGAAGGTGCATGGGACGACAAAGTCGGCGTCGTCGGGCGCGGCTCCCGCGCCGGGGACGTTTCCGACGTCCAACACGCACGTGTACATGGGGAATTTGGCGTGGACGATTGATGAGAAGGCGCTGAAAGAGGCGTTTAAGGATTGTGGGGAGGTTGCGAGCGTCAACTGGTTTGAGGAAAAAGCGACGGGGAAGTTTTTAGGCGCGGGCGTGGTGGAATTCACCACGCCTGAAGGCGCGGCGGCGGCGGTGAAAGCCAGTGGACGGGTGATACACTCGCGAGAAACGCCGATACGGTTTTGGGAGAAGCGAGGGAACACCGCGGAGGAGCGCGCGGAGCAACGCAAGACGCAAGGCAAGGCGGAGGCAAAGCCTATGGGGGAGAAACCTCCTGGATGCTACACGTTATTCATGGGCAATTTGAATTTCCAAATCGACGACGATGCGATTTGGAAGTTTTTTAAGGATAATGCTGGGGTTGAACCGACGACGGTGCGATGGTTGACGAATAAGGATACGGGGGAATTCCGTGGCGTCGGTTTCGCGGATTTCGCCGACGACGAGGCGTTGGAAGCGGCGGCAAAGTTGAACGGGACGCCGTGCATGGGGCGACCGATTCGCATGGATTATCAAGCGCCGAGTAATCGTGGGTAGCAGTGATTTTTGTTTGTCAACAAGCGCGTGCGCGTCGCGCGCGCATAGCCTCGATAATACGATGATACGAAGACTAAAATTAAAAGAGCTATTGAATCAATCCTTGCCTTGCGCGTACGCGCGATCGTGCGGACACGATGGTATTGGCAATGGTAAAAATGGAAAAGGCGCGTAAGATGTTTCGGAAAGCGCCGGGCCGAGTGCGCGTGATCTAAATACGCGTAATCGTTCGCGCTCGGGCGACCAATCGTTCGCGGCGGCAAACGGTACGCAGTGCCATGGAAACGCCGCGCTCGTCTGACGCAACGACTCGTAGATATCGACGCTTTGATCCCTAGGAATTCTATGCAAGCACGCCAGGACTTGAAACGCTGGCAAGTACAACAACGAGCCGAAAAACATTCTTCGCGCGGCGACGATGGATGGCTTGGCGTAAAACGCCATCGACGCCGCCACCATGGGCGTCCCCAACGCGAGCGTCTCGTACGCAAACGGTGATGACGTAACTCCCATAGTTACAGCTACAACGCCAATCGGCAGTAACGCCACCGCGTTACGCACCGCGACGCCTGCTAATCGCCGCCCTGTTTTGTCGTACATTGGGTGCGACAACATGCGATACCCGCCGTTCAAATAATCATCCTTGCCCATGTACGCCAGGGCCATAAAGTGCGGCATTTGCCACAAATACAACGCCCCAGCGAGTACGTACGCCCCAGGATCGAGCGTACCCCGCGCATTGGCGGCGGCCCATCCCATCAGGGGCGGTATCGCCCCCACCACCGCGCCTATCCACGTATTCAGAAAGTGCACCCGCTTCAACGGCGTGTACACCCCGGCATACAAGAAGATATTCCCCGCCCCTAACGCCGCCGTCGTATCATTCGTCGTCGCGCGCAACACACCAACCCCACCGAGCGCACTCGCCACCGCGAACGCGCCCGCGAACGCCGGCGTGCACCGTCCGCTCGGCAACGGCCGCGCCCACGTCCGCCGCATCAAAGAATCCGGCACGCGCTCTATGATTTGATTCAGCGTGTTCGCGCTCGCACTGCACAACATCGTCCCTACGCACGTTCCAGCGAGCCCGCCGAGGTCGATCGAGCCGTCGCTCCCGAGCGCGTACCCGCACGCCGCGGTCGAAGTCACGAAGACGCTCAAACGAAACTTGCTCAAGTCATGACACACCTTCACGACGTGCGCCACGCCGTACGATGGCGGCGTCGACGGCGTCGACGGCTTACCCATCGCGCGCGTCGCGAACGCGCGCATCGCCGCGCGCGCGCCGGAGGTGCGGGCGGTGCGCAGCGAACGCGCCGCGGATGTCGTGGCGATCGATGCCGATGCCGTCGTCAATCCCAACACAAACGACGACGACGCCGACGACAGCAACGACGTCGAGGACGACGCGAACGCGTGACTCGTCACGCGATGCGCGATATCGCGCGCGACGAGCGCCGCCGCCGCCGTCGCCGCGCGCGACATCGCTTTCGATGTCGCGCGACGAGGAATACCGTCACAACATGTCGCGCCTGCTGGCGTCTCTCGCGCGGCGCGCCGCGGCGCCGTCGCCGCCGCGTCCGCCGGCGTCGGCCGTGGGCACGGCGCGCGGGCCGTGCGGTCGCGCGTACACCGGCGCCGTCGTCCGCGCGCGCGCGGCGTCGCGGGAGGAGAATGACATTAATGTTGGTGAAGTAGCCGCCACATTCGTTCCCGGGACGCACGCCCTCACTGACGTCGCATCGACGACGCTGGCCGCCATGCTCGACGCACGCACGCTTGGTCGTGTCACGCTCACGGGTGCGGCGAAGGATGCGGAGTATAGGCGCGTGGAGTTTCGTGCGGTGACGATTCGCGGGGCGACGGCGCTGCAACGCACGCGCTACGACGCGAGGCAAGCGTTTACGAGTAATCACGCCTACGACGGCGGCAGTAGCGGCGAGAATGCGAATGATGGGAAAGACTCGAAGCTCTCTTCTACGAGCAGTGCGCGAGAGGCGATCGAGGAAGCGTTGGGGAGTGGGTATAAGCACTGGCGCGTGGAGCGCGCGTCGGGCGCGTGGAGCGTCACCGTCAACGTCAAGAAACAACGCGCGACTGTGTCTCGGGATAAGACGATGCGTTTAATCGATGGCGAAGCGAAAACGAGTGTGGTTATAGGACCGCAAAGTCACGATCGGGAAAAGGCGCGATTGCTCGATGGGAGTGATCCGTTTTTGAAACACGTGGGCGTCGCGGCGGCGGATGGGTCGATAAAGACGAGCAAGCGGGACAAATACAAGCAAGTTGAGGAGTTTTTAAAAATTCTCGACCACGCGTACGACGACGCGACGGGGGCGGGACACATGGTGCGTGGTTCAACGGCGCGGCCGCTGCGCATGGTGGATTTAGGATGTGGGAATGCGTATTTGACGTTTGGGGCGTATACGCTGCTGGCAAATAAACGCGACGTTCCCACGCACGTCATCGGTGTGGATATTAAGCGTCAGGCGCGTGAGCACAATACCGCGGTAGCGGTAGAGCTCGGATGGGATGATTGTATGTGTTTCGTGGAAGGATCGATAGCCAAGGCGGATGTAAAGTTCGTCAAGGGTAACGACGACGCTGCCGCGGACATCGTGTTGGCATTGCACGCGTGCGACACCGCTACCGATGAAGCCATCGTACGTACGGTGCGATGGAGCTCACCATTAGCGCTCATTGCGCCATGTTGTCATCATGATTTGCAGGTGCGGCTAAAGAACGCTTCTATAATTGCGTTTCCGCCTATAACAAGACACGGTATTTTATCCGAGCGATTCGGCGACGTCCTCACCGACTCGTTTCGAGCGCACATCTTGCGCTTGCTAGGGTATCGCGTCGAGGTCATGGAGTTCGTAGGCGGTGAGCACACGCCGAGAAATACGCTCATTCGTGCCATACGTACCGGTAGTCCGGCATCGAAGAGCGCGTGGGAGGAGTACGACGCGATGCGAGAAACATGGGGTGTGACGCCGTGGCTCGCCGATGCCCTCGCGGACGAGCTCAATAAAGCCCGCGCGGGTGTGTTCCCGAATTCCGATGTCTAAACGCGCTCTCGCAGCAGTGTAGTAGTATTATAGATTTTCAAGTGCGCCACTGGCGTGTGTAAATTTAAATTCTGAATTATTACATGATTACTATCCCTGGTCGGCGAGCATGTTCCCAGACATAGTGCGCCGCACGCGTTTGTCCACATCCTGCCGCGTGTCCGACCTTCCGAACGCGCGAGGGGTGGGATCTTGATCGGACCAAGTTTGATAACGTGGAGATGCGGGATCTCGTTCGGACCCACCGGCGTTGTACGAAGTGAGGCCCTCCAACGCCGTTTTTGATTTTGCTATGTCTTGAATATTTTGCACCAAGTTTGCGCCGAATTGCATATTCTCTCGTCCAGTCTCACGCTTGTTGTATTTGAGCATGAAGAAAATGAAAATGATGGAAAAAGCGACATTGATGATGACTACGAAACCAAGACCGCCGACGATGCCAAAGTATTGAATGACGTATATACACAGCGCGGCGTCCCCACCCAACAGTGCAATGGTAAGGAGTAAACGAACAGTGTTGAAAAGGAAGACTCGAATGACGAGTTCCTTGACGAACCCAATCAAGTTGGTCCAGTTTGACTCTTCAACTACTTGAGCTGTCTCGGTCATATTCGTTTCCTCACGCGCCGCGTCAACTTCTGCCGCTAACTTGGCGTGCTCCCACTCTTCATTCGTCATATCGTGAGGTTTCGTAGATAAGTCAGGCGTTGACTTGGTTTGCATACCCATCATTTCTGCGATACTACCAGGAATGATACTCAACCAATCCATGCCATTGCTGGATGCTCGCTTGCGATGATGAGGGGTTGGCGTGTGGCGCACGATGCCGTTCTCCGCATCACTGAACTCACTATCGTGAGACATCCTGCGTTCGTGTGAGCCACGCCGCTCGCTGTCTAGGTTATGAGTGGAAGAACCACGTAACGGTGAACGATGCCCACTGGCTCGCGTGACAGTTTCCAACACTCGACCAAGTATTCCGCCGCCGCTGCCAGACGATTTTCTTTTCGCGGAGTCGTCCCCAGCGAACACCCCAGCGGCGGTCTGTATCAACGTCGACGCATCCAGCATCATGCCCGATGCAGATTGACCTTCATTAGTCATTCCTGTAGACCCAGAACTCGTTCGTCGACGACGCTGATGACGCTCTTGAGGATGCGCCTCACCCTCGGCGCTCTCCATGCTCGCCTTCCCGAGTCGCACGAGCAATGACTTCGTCAAGCCTTTAAACTGTTCACGAGTAAACATCCCAAGCGATGCATCATTCCCGGCCGCCGCCACGGCTTCGCGCACGCACGTATTCCACAACCCTCGCGCGAATTCCAAATCCTCCATCGACGACTCTCCGGAACTCTCCAACACCGCCGCCAGCACTCGCGTGCAATCAGCAGCGAATTCCACACACTGCTCGCTCGAAATCCCTCGAACGTTATGCACATCGAGCGCTCTAAACACTAAATCTAATTTCACGTCAAAGCCTCCACCGGCGAGGCACGAGAGCAATACAATCGCTCGAACCGACGTCGCGCTCTCCTCATCCTCCTCGTCTCTAATCGTCTCCAACACTTCATCGCTCACATCCATCGACAACCCATACCTCCCCAGCGCATTCGTCAGCGCCGTTATCGATATCGTATCCGGTAACGCCACGCGCCGATCGCTCGTCCGCGCGTGTCCACCGAACGCGAGCGACTCATCCAAAAGCTCCTGAATGTGCACCGTGCGCCACGACGACGCCGCGTGCGCGCGCATCAGTGCCGCCATGGCGAGCACGTCCCCACTCATCGCGCTCGAGTACGCGTGTGCGCGTGCAATGCGGGCGTTCTCTCGCGACGTCGCGCGCGGCGCGCGCGTGTGGCGACGTGAGCTCGATTCGTGCTCAATTTTCAAGCGCGCCTCTGGTTTCTTTTTCAAAACAAAATGACATCCAAAACCCGCATACCGCGCCGCACACCGCGCCGGACGCGGATCCCGCGCGCGCTCGCTCCGCGCATCATGTCGAATAAGCCGTGCTACAAGTGCGGGCAGCCCGGGCACTGGGCGCGCGATTGCACCGTGCCTAAAGATCAGTGGCTCAGTAAAGAGGCTGCACAAGCGCTCAAGGAACAGGCGACGACGACGACGGCGACGGATGGCGACGGCATGAATGGCGACCGCGCGCGGCCGCAAAGCGCGACGAAGACCAAGCGTGAATCGACGCGTAAGCCAAAGTTTACCATTCATGAACACTTGCTCGGGCCCGATGGGTTGATTAAGGTGTACACTGAGTTTCCGAGCGCGTTTGCCGCGAAAGCCAAAGGGAAAGGACACGAGGAGCACGACGTGGCGTTATTGATTGGGATGTATAAGGATTGGGCGATAAAGATGTATCCGTATGCACCGGCGGAGCAGACGTTGAAGAGGGTGGATAAGCTTGGGAGTGATAAGGCGGTGAAGGCGTTTACGAGGGAGTTGCACGAGCGGGACTTTGGCGGAGGCGTCGGCGACGCGGTGGAGGCTATGGAACGCGCCGAACGCGGTGAGGGAGAGGCTAGGGATGGTGATGATGATTATGGGGACTTTGAGTATCCCGATAATGTCGCCGACGATGAGGATGACGACGAGAACGTCGGTGGGGCGGCGACGACAACCGAGGACGTCGATACTTTCCCGGATGACGAATTTGAAGAAGAAGATTATGAGTTTGCTGACGAAGACGAAGACGCCGCAGCGGCGATGGAAGAAGCCGATCGAGAAGAAGCGAATGTGGCTGAAAGTAGCGACGACGACGAAGGGATCGCGCTCGCTGGGGCTAAACGCGGTAAGAAGGCGAAGGGATCAACCGCGACGACGAAGAAGGCGTTTGAAAACTTGGCGAAAAAGATTGGCGCTAAAAAGGCATCAGAAGCTGCCGTTGGTACGGCGCCGTCGCCGATTGCGAGTGCGTTCGCTGATATCGATCCGAACGCGTATAATTCACCACAGCGCAAGATTTTACGCGTTCGTCCGAAATTCTTGGACGCGTCGGATAGCGAAGACGACGACGACGCTCCCGTTGAGCCGGCACGACGTCGCAGAGCGGTGCACATGGATGAGGAAGATGACGAGGAGTAAATCTACGAGTAGTAGTAGCGCGCGCGCGCATATTCGGTAACAATACATTGATGAATTTAAACAACGAAAGAAACGTTTCAGCTTAAAAAAGCGAGCTCAATATTGCAAAGAAGAATAATACATTATGCCGCAGGCGTTTGTTCGCGGACGCTCGATGAAGTCAACACCTTGACTTCATCGCCGTTAATTTCGAGAACTTGCGGATCCGCACCGAGAACCCCAAACGACATACCAACGTCAATTCGCCAGATTTTACCACTACACTCGCAGTTTGCACCGCCAATTTGAGGAGTGTGCCCGACGACGAGGCGCTTGACGCCTTCAATCTTCCCGAGCGTTTCATCCAACAACTTGCACGAAGACGCACGGTCTTCGTTGGTCTGGAACTTTTCAGTGCCATATGCACGGTGCCATACCACGGAGTCACGAACACCGCCGATGGCCATCCCGAGCGCCATGCGCGTTTCATCATCTTCAATTTCCTTTCCGCGCATCCAGTCGGAAACCGCTCTGTTGAGCTTATCCAGGCCAAAGTCGACGTGTCTAGGAACTAACCCACCGTGCGCGAACACGGTATCGTTGACGATTAAAATCGTGTGATTCATCGACAATTGCTGTGCCAAAGGTCCACCCGGAGAGAACAACCCAAGACGCGCCTTGCTTTGACGCGTCCACGCGTCGTCTTCATCCACGCCAAAGGCGTCGCGAAACTTATCCCCAAACAACTTCACCAAGTGCTCACTGAATCGCATAGTTTCCCCGAATGCTCCTCGCGAAACATATCTAAAATCACCCGAAATATTCAACACCTCGTGATTACCATTCATCACGTACACCGCGCCCCCAGCCTTTTTCGCCTCCTTGCCGAGCTTTTGCAACAAAATCAAAATCCCAATCTCGTCATCCCCTCGATCGAGAATATCCCCAACTTGCACCAACGTCGTGTCGCCTCCGATCCATTTCGGGTTCACGTGATCATCACTGTCATCTAGCACCCCAGCGATGCGCAACGCGCGACGCGCTTGTCCAATGTCCCCGTGCAGGTCGCCGATCGCCACCACGCGCCCCGTCGCGCGCACGCGGAGCTCTGGGTACGAATCCACCTGCGTCTTCCCCGCGTACGCGCGCACGGCGTGACGACGCGTGCCAGAAAATATTTTCTCACCCACGACACCCCCACCCAGCGGCGACGTCGACGCACCTAACGCGCCAGAGGACGCCGAAGCCGACGCCGAAGCCGCCAGCCGGCGTCGAGCCCCAGACGCGCGCGCGGAGCACCCCGCGCGCGTCGTCGTCGTCGACACCGACGCCGAAGGCGACGGCGAGCGCGACGCGACGCTCACGCTTTGCGTCGTCGCGCGCGCCACGGTCGCGATACGCGCGCACCGCGGCGCGATGCGCCCCGCGAGCGCCATGGCGATGGCGTGTCTCGACGCTGGCGTGCGCGCACGGAACGACGCGCGACGACGACGACGACGAGCGACGACGGGCGATGCGCGAGCGCGGGCGTAGAGATGCACACGAACCGCAAGTGCGAGCGGCGCGCGAGGGCGTCGATCGCGACGAGGGCGTCGGGAAGTGCGGATAGATGCGGCGCACCCTGTGTGACGTCACCCCACAAAAAAAAGGTTTACACGCGGCGCCGGTTGAGGACGCGAGCTACATTTGGGGATTCTAACACGGTTCTAACGCGCACCTGGGGTGTCTTCGTACAGGGATCGAACGGCGTCTAAAACGAGATCGACAGCGTCGATCAGCTCGGCCCTAGTGACAGCAGAGGTGTTCAATTCAATCATAGGATCGAGGATGGCGGCGACGCCGGATTCGTCGGCTTCGAAAAATTCCGTCGCGAAGGACACCTTTCGCTTGTCGTCAAGAGAGAGTTTGACCCGAAACGACCGCAGACGTGTGATGAAGATGTTTTCATCCAAGTTTGGAGAGGCGAATTTATCGGCGAGGATGTGCTTGATGTCGTCTCGCACGCGGACGACGTCGTCGGCGTCGGGCGCCGCCGCAAGCCGCCGGCGCGCT
>JACLAB010015114.1_pt1 | contig 20654 bp, 26 predicted proteins | sample 8027921 | NCBI WGS metagenome assembly JACLAB01 (sample SAMN15725117, study PRJNA655200) | protist metagenome | isolation source: fluorescence activated cell sorting (FACS) single amplified genomes of... | place: USA: West Boothbay Harbor, Gulf of Maine | collected 2000-07-19
TCTCTCCGCGAGACGAGCTCATTGAAAGCTTTGAAGGCGCTTCAACTAACGAGATTGCGCGCTTTGCGGGAGAGGAAGGCTTACCCGGCGTTGAGTTTCGCGGCGTAAAAGACCCCGGACCACACACAAGAGCCGCCTTTGCCGCTGATAAGGATAGGCTTCTGGAGTTAGCCGACATCTTCGATGGTGGCGACGGGGGCGATATACCCATCGTGTACAGCGTTCAGGACCCAACCCTCATTCGATCCCAATTCGCGGCATTTGACCCCCAATACAAGGGCGGGAACATCCTCGGCGGGACAGCGGCAACAGCCGTAGGCGCCGGAGCTCTTATGGCACCGAATGATGCGAGCGCTGATAGCGGAATGTATCGAAGTGATGGAAGTAAAAAATCTGCTACTGGGTACTTAGGGCCCGTTGAAAACTTAGTGACTGGCGGCACCATGACAGAATTCACTACTGAGTGGGAAGACATGGGAATAGAAATACCGACAATGGTCCCTACGCTCTCTAGTGAAGAAATTGAATATATGCAAAGGATGGTTCCGGGTCAGGGTTGGGATAGAAGCAAACCTATGGACGCAAGCATTTTGCAAAAAGCGAAAGATCATGCGCGTATGCGGCTTGAACAAGGAAAAAGTCCTTACTATCAAGATCGTGAAAATTCAGTTTTAGAAAGCATCGACATATTTGAAGAAGAGTCGCCGATGACGTACCGAGACCGTCGTCGAGACCGCCGCCAGCGTGCTCAGGACCAGCGCGAGAGAGTTTCAGGCGGTGGTGATCCCCTTCTCAGCGGTGCTCAGACTGCGAACTTGCTTGCTGGTTTGACCGGCGTAGCCGGGGTGGCCGATATCTTCGGCGAATACCCCGAGTTTCCTGAAGGTGACGTATCCGTAGAGGAAATGGTGCTTGAGGGACAGCGGGGCCCCTCTTTAGCGGAAAATATCGGTGAAGGTAACTACCTTAGCGCCGGATTGCAGAGCCTTGGGGTGCTTCCTATTGTAGGACTGGGTGCCCGAGCGGCCGCAAAAGCCTTGAGGTCATCGAATAACCTTTCTGCTGAGCAATTAAAAGAATTTGGCAATGTTTTAGAGCGCGCAATCGATCAAAAAGCACCAGATATGCGAGAGATTGCAGAAAATCACCCAGTGGTGGTCGAAGCTATGGCGCAGATTGGCCGCATTCCGCTAACCAATGAAGCAAAAGGATTCGGATCGCCTAAATGGCTCGAAAACCGCGTATTTCAGTTTAGAAATGGTGATGAAGTAGAAGAGGTGATTGGCTATGATGATGCCATTGACCGATTGTACGATCAGTCTAAAAGCTTGGCTTGGACAGACGACGGCCTGCCTTACCCCGGTCCCGCGACACGCACAGGTGACAAAACGGCGGTTATTGTCTTGGGGCCCCCAGCATCTGGTAAAAGCTCAATCTCAAATCCAATAGCGCGCAAGTATGACGCTACCATCATCGATTCAGATGAAGCGAAGAAGCTTCTCCCTGAGTACGCGGGTGGGGTTGGTGCAAACGCTGTACACACTGAATCGAAAGCCATTATTAATCAAATGGAACAACTGGCGATCGATGAGGGAGATAACTTGGTCATCCCAACGGTGGGAGAGAATGCGGACAAGATTCGAGGCAAAGTCGAACGATACAGGAACGCCGGATACAACGTGCAGGTCGTGGACGTGCAAGTGCCAGCAGAAGAAGCGGCAATCCGAATGTTCCGGCGGTTTTATAAGACTGGCCGCATGATACCGACAGACTACCTGAACAAAGTGGGCAATAAGCCCTCGGCTACTTATGATATACTGCGCAAGGAGGGAATAGCAGATGGCTACACGAGAATCGATAACACGGTCGCGATCGACCAGCCAAGACCAGTCCTCGAAGACACGGGAAGATTACTCGAAGGCACAGACATTCGACTACGAAGCGGCGGAAGAGATAGCGGATATGATATCGGAAAGCCCGGCGTTTCAGGCTCTCAACAAAAGACTGCTAGAACGACGCCGGGCGAGGAGAAGGGGATAGGGTCCCTTTAGTTCATCCACCCATCATAGTAACGAGCCTCGATGCCCTGCTCCTTAAGATACTCAAGGGCGGGACCGACACTGCGTTGCGCAGACAGGTTTCCCTGTACGGGCGGCGCTTGGATGATGGTCTTGGGCTCAGCAGTTCGCTTACGTGGTCCGCAGAACCAAACTTGGATACCCTTGCCTCCGCAACAGCTCCCCTCGTCGGTGGCGCCTTGAGCGCGCCACTCCTGATTCCAAAGCTGTTCTGCGGTGCGCAGTTCAGCGTTGAACTTTTCCAGATCAACTGGCTGGTAGGCCAGCACAGTGTCCGGGTTTCCAGTGTAAAAACGTGGTGCAGTTTTCATTACGCTACCTCCTTCATGTCTTCAATGTCTTGGGCCATCTTGCGACCCGCGTCGTTTCGGATGCTTTGCAAGATCCAGTAGGCGTCTTGCTCGATCCAGTCAGGTCGCTCACAGCTCTGATACTCAACCTGAGCGGCCAAATTGAAAGCCTTGCCGTGGTTAAGCGGCATTCGATTCTGTTTTGCCTCCTGCGCTACTTCACACATGAACTCAACCATCTCCTCTTCGTTCTTGAGGAATCCACCGAAAGGCTCACGCGGATATCGATAGGCGACAGAGCAGATGTTGGCAGTCGCAAGCTTCAAGGCAATGTCGCGAACATTAAGCTCGCCATCGTCACCACCGATTCGCTCCTTAGTGAAAAGGTTGTAACCGTTGAAGCCGTTACAAGGTCGCTTGGCGTATCGAGCCAGAGCCACGAAATCCGCCGGGTCACATAAATAAGCACTCATCTTTCTCTCCTTGGTTAAGGCCGGAATCCCCCGACCGCAAAGACATGGTCTCATATTTCCGTGTCCATGTCTACAAATGTATACAAATTAATTGAATTATTTTTACCCTTCAATCAAGTCTGCTGTCGGGATAGGCATCGAAGCCATACTTCTTGAACACCTCAGCGTAGGCCTCAGCACCCGCCTCCTTGATGTCCATGTTCTGGGTGTTGAACCCAGCCGGGTCCCACAAAGACAGAACGCCTTCGTAGTCTTTCTTGATACCGACCTCAGCCAGCGCTTTGCCCAGCTTAGAGTTGGCTCGGATCTTTTTGCCTTTATGGCCATAGATCTTGACCCAAGCGAAACCACACATACCCCATTGATCACCCCACTTAGCCGCCTGAACTCTGGCCGCTTCTGCCGCCGCACACTTGGCTTCGTAGTGAATTCCTTGAATATCCATAACTCTCTCCGGTTCCGTGATCGAGACCATCCCAACCACAAGCCCAGTATACACACTTTTATACATTTGCGCACATCGACACGCTATTAGTTTTGGTACTTTGCCACAAAAAATAACTTTCTACAAAGACTTGCACATCGACACGGCCTGTGCGACCATCCGCATTGTTCCACATGGAACATCAACCACTAGGAGGGAGCTGTGAAAATAGAAATAACCACGGAGCAGGCTGACCTGCTCCTTCTTGAACTCAGCGCGCTGATACAGGACTTCAATCATCCGAAGGAGACGATCGAGCAGATCTTGCAGATTCGTCAGCAGATTGCTCAGGCGATAGTTTTGGATAAGGAGGCTGTCTGTGCTTAACGCTCAGGAGAAAAAGCGCTACTACAACCGGGTGCGCCGCACCTGCAAACTGCATGGCTTGGACATTGTTTATGATGGTGTACCCAAGTTTTATCGGGCTGTAGAGCTTCAGAAGGATGGCTCTACCATGTTTGCTGATCGAGCGGAGGATCACCATCCGCTTAATATCGATTGGAAGCGTCTGCACGAAGAAATGGCAGACTATGGCTACAAAGGAGGCATAAAATGATTGTCAAACCCGTCGAGTACAAGCACCGCATTTACGGCTATGTTCGCGTCTCAACGCAGGAGCAATGCCGGTCTGGCGTGTCAATTGATCAGCAAAAGCAGTTGATCACTAACTTTTCAATTAACAAGTACAACCGAGCCATTGATCAGTGGTTCATTGATGATGGGGTCTCGGGCACTACTGACATCCTTGAGCGTCCGGCATCCAAAGGCTTGACCGACGTTATTGAGGAACACGACGTCGTTATTGCCACGCGCCTTGATCGCTTTTCCCGATCAGCTCAGGATCTTTTATCGACTATTCCGATCTTGGAAGAGATTGGTATCCAGCTATTTTTCTGTGAGCAGTTCGGTGATATGCCAATTGTGCACAAGAAACGTGCCAAAGTTCACGGCATCGACCAGCGGTTTGACATGAATGACATGGTCAATAAGATCATGTTGATGGTGCTTTCTGCTGTGGCTGAGATTGAACACGCCAACATTCGTGATCGCTTTGGTGAAGGCAAAATGGACTGGGCCTCTCGTGGCTACCATATCGGCGGTGGCGTACCCTACGGATGGCGTCCTGTGGAAGAAAAGCACGGCAATAAGAAGCGTGTGCGCCTTGAAGAGGTGCCCGAAGAGCAGGAATGGATCAAAGTTATCCACAAACTACGAAATCGCGGCCGAGGCTTGAAATACATCGCAAAAGAGCTTAATTCCTTGCAGGCGGAAAAGGAATGGCACTATCGTCAGGTCGAAAAGGTGCTTAAGAAGCGGAAATATCAGGCTGTCGCAACTCAGCATTAAGGGTATGATGGTGCTGTAATAGGAGGGCACCATGACTGCCGAAGAACTGATACAAGAAGTCATCAACCGTCTCGAAGCATCGTTGGCGACAGATTTCATGAGCGGGTCCATCCGCGACATCATGACGTCGTCTGTCTCTGATTTGGATGACGCGCTCGAAATGATGAACGATGGCTAACATCAACGGCTGGGGCCGTGGCGGATGGGGCGAGGGTGCATGGGGCACTGCTCTCCCGGTTGAAGTTACGGGCCAGCAAATCAATAGTGGAATCGGTAGCCTTGCGGTTGTCGCGGCCGCTAATGTCACCCCTACTGGTCAACAAATCACGTCTCAACTGGGAGACGTGCAGATTATTGCGCAGGCGATTGTTGAGGTCTCAGGCTTCAGCGTCAGCTCTGCTCTTGGTTCAGTAACGGTTGATGCACAAGCAAACGTCACTCCAGATGGTCAATCCGCAACCGCATCGGTCGGCAGTGTCGATGTTATCGGTCTTGCTAATGTCACCCCGGATGGCCAGCAGTCCACAGCTCAGCTAGGCACCCCTACGGTCAGGGCGGCCGCAGATGTCGCCGTCACCGGCCTTGGTATTACTTCGGGCTTTAATCCAGAAGTCACGGTCACCGGCGTTGCAAATGTCACCCCAGACGGCCAGCAAACTACAGCAGGTTTGGGATCACCGACAGTCAGTGGTGTCGCGAATGTTGATGTCACCGGCCTTGGCATGGCGTCGGCACTTGGATCTGTCACAGTACAGGCAAATGCTGACGTTTCACCGGCAGGTATTAGTGCAACGGCGTCTGTCGGAGCTCTCACAGTCACCGGCACTGCCAATGTAACGCCTACAGGACAGCAGATTACGACTGCGGTTGGCAGTATTGAGGTTGATGCGGTAGCGCTCGTCGAAGTCGATGGCGTAGGAATGACCGGCAATATTGGCGATGTTAGCGTGGTCGCTCAAGCAGACGTCACGCCAGATGGCCAGCAAATCAACTCTGCCATTGGTGATGTGGTCATTCAGATACGTCAAGACGTGTCGGTTACAGGCCAGCAAATCAACTCTGCGGTCGGCGCAGTAGAGACTAGCGCGGACTCGATTGTCGAGTTGACGGGCGTACAGGCTAATTTTGCGGTAGGCTCACTGTTTATTTGGTCTCAGATAGACACGGACCAAGACCCTAACTACAATCAGGTAAACGATTCCCAGTCACCGGGGTGGTCTGAGATTGACAATAGCCAGTCTGCGGGTTATGCGGCAATATCTACTTCACAGACGCCGAGCTATAGTACGATAGACGATACACAAGATCCGACTTGGACGGAAATTGAAGCAGGGCGGGACGCCGCCTAAGAGGAAAAACTTATGGCTACTTATGTCAACAACTTGCGTCTAACTGAGCTTGCGACAGGTGAAGGCTCGGGAACGTGGGGTACTACCACCAATACATCCCTTGAGCTCATCGGCGAAGCGCTGGGTTATAACACTCAGAATTGCTTCTCTTCAGACGCTGACGCAACGACGACTGTAGCGGATGGCGCCAGTGATCCGGCGCGCTCGTTTTATTTTAAAGTGACGTCTTCTGCGACGTTATCAGCCACTCGGACTTTAACCATTGCACCAAACACGCTTTCTCGCGTGATGTTTATCGAGAATGCGACAACTGGCTCTCAGTCGATCGCTATCTCTCAGGGCTCAGGCGCAAATGTCACAATTGCGACGGGCAAGACGGCGGTTGTGTATTTGGATGGCGCCGGTTCTACAGCGGCAGTGGTTGACGCAATGGCGGGAGTTGACCCCGGCATCACCGATACGCTGGCGGAAGTCCTTGTTGCGGGTAACACGTCTGGCGGCACCAACATCGAACTAACCACTACCGACAAGGTGCAGTTTCGTGATAGCGCGATCTATCTTAACTCAAGCGCAGACGGACAGCTTGATATCGTTGCGGATACTGAGGTTCAGATTGCCGCAACAACGATTGATATCAACGGCAATGTCGATATTTCCGGCACAGCGGGTGTCGGCGGCGTACTCACTGCCAACGCAGGCGTAGTCGTAGATAACATAACAATTGATGGTCAAGAGATTGATGTCAGTTCTGGCGATCTGACGTTTGATGTTGCGGGCGACATCACTTTTGATGCAGGAGGCGCTGATTTTATATTTTCTGATGATGGAACCGAAATTGGAAGGCTTTCAAATGTAAGTGCAGGTTTTTCACTCAAATCTTCGGTGTCAAACAAAGATTTAACCTTTGTAGGGAACGATGCAGGAAGTGATGTCACAGCCCTGACCCTTGATATGTCAGCGGCAGGTGCGGCTACGTTTAATGCAGGCGCTACCTTTGCAAGCAGTGTCGGTATTGGCCAATCGTCTCCAACATCGCCTTTACACGTTAAATCTGGTGCGAATAACGACAACTCAATCATTACCATTGAAGGCGCTACGAATAACATATTTGAGCTTGGTTATGCTACGGCAGGTGCTTTCTTAAACTCTGCCGCGGGCGACCCTATGGTGTTCCGTATAAACGAAACAGAACGCATGCGCCTTGATGCAAGCGGCAACTTGTTGGTTGGGAAAACTTCCGAAAACACAACAACCGTAGGCATACAAGCAAGAGCAGATGGACTGTTTTCCGCAGTAAAAGCATCAGCCGAAAGTGCAATCTTTGGGCGAAATACTAATGACGGAAATATTGTGTTATTCCGCAAAGACGGCTCATCAGTCGGTAGTATTGGTACTTATTCATCAAGACTGTTTATAGGCTCAGGTGATACTGGCATATTTTTTGACCCCACTACAGATGACGCTATTAAGCCTTGGAATACTTCAACAAACGCAGGCAGAGATGCGGCTATTGATTTAGGTGACTCAGGAACACGCTTCAAACACCTTTACCTATCAGGCGGTATTAACTTAAACACCGCTAGTACAGCCGACACTATAACAATGACTCGTGGCACTAACGGCCAAAACAACATGCTGAAGTTTGTCACGGGCAGTACTGATGACTGGATTGTAGGCCAAAGAAACGACGGTACTAGTGACTTCCGTTTTTATTCTTACGGCACATCTAGTGATGCAGTGTCTATAACTCGGACTGGCAACTTGCTTGTGGGCGTTACATCTGCGCAAGACTTTACTTCAACAACTACTAGCGGACATACGCTTTATGGCGGCACTGCCAACGTCGCTTTGCATAGTAGAAGCGGTGCTAATGCTCTTGCAGTTCAACGAACAACTAACGATGGCGCATTAGTAAACTTTTTCAAGGACACTACAGCAGTCGGTAGTATTGGTGTTACCTCAGGCTCTATAGCATTTGGTCAGTCAAACACAGGGTTAGGCTTTTTTAATACTGACAGAATTGTATTCCCTGCAACATCAGCAGGAGCAGTCCAAGATAATGCTATTGATTTAGGTTATACCGGCGGACGCTTCAAAGACCTTTACCTGTCAGGCGTTTCCCGTAATGGTGACGGAAGTGCTTCAGCGCCTTCAATTTCATTTGGCGCAGATACTAACACAGGTTTTTATAGGGTTGGTTCTGACCAAATTGGTTTCGTTACAGGAGGAAGCCTCAAAGCAAAATTAGATGCTTCTGGCAAAATGCTAATTGGAGACAGCTCAAGCCACACAACTGATCTACTGCAAATAGAAACGCCAGCGTCTGGTGGTGGTCATGGGATACAAATAAGAAGAAATGACTCAAACAATGATCAAGTTGTTGGGCATATTTTATTCGGCAACAATACTGATACTTCGTTAACTAGTATTTCCGCTAAAACCGACGGTGCAACAGACTCAGGAGCTTTGTTGTTTAACACGTCTGCAACAGGCGGAAGCAACACAGAACGCATGCGCATAGATGCAAGCGGCAATGTCGGTCTTGGTACTAGCAGTCCGTCTACTTATGACAGTCGTGCAAACAACCTTGTCGTAGGTGATTCTGGGGATGCTGGAGTTACTATATTTAGTGGATCAACAAGTAATGCAAGACTGCAATTTGCCCCAAGCGGTGCAACAGGATTAGATAACGGCCTTATTGATTACGACAACAACAATGACTCAATGAGTTTTGCCACTGGCGGCTCAGAACGTATGCGCCTAGATGCAAGCGGCAACCTGCTTGTGGGTAGAACCTCAGTAGGCACTACAGGAACAGGCCATAGTATTCGTGGAGGTGACAGCGCAATATTTGCTCGTGCAGGTGGCGAAGTCGCTATTTTTTCAAGAAGCGACAGCGACGGCGAAATACTTCGGTTTGATGGCAACGGTTCAGCAGGAGTCGGTAGTATTGGTGCTTTTTCTTCACGAATGTATATAGGTACAGGAGATACAGGGCTTCAGTTTTTATCTTCGGCAGACAACATAATCCCTATTGACCCAAGCGGGCCGTCTAACAGAGATGCCGCAATTGACCTTGGCGCATCAGGTGTTCGCTTCAAAGACCTTTACCTGTCAGGCGCAGTTAACTTGGGTGGCGATGTTTTACCAACTACAGACGCTGGATTTACAGGTCATTCTGACTTAGGAAGTCCTTCTAAGAGATTTGAAGACGCTTATGTCCGTGACGGAGTTACTACAGGTTCTGACGGTAGAGACAAGCAAGACATTGAAGAATTATCTGATGCAGAGCAACGGGTAGCTGTAGCCTGCAAAGGATTGCTTCGCAAGTGGCGTTGGATTGATGCTGTAGAAGCTAAAGGCGACGACGCACGTATTCACTTTGGCATCATTGCTCAAGACCTGCAAGACGCGTTTACTGCTGAAGGCTTAGACGCTGGACGCTACGCTATGTTTATTTCAACAACTTGGACTGATGAAGAAACTGGTGAAGAGCGTACACGATTAGGTGTTCGTTATTCTGAACTACTTGCATTTATCATCGCCGCTATTTAACTAGGAGACTAAGACAATGGCTACATTTACATGGACAATCCCAACCTGTGAACACGTTATTGCTGATGGCGGCATCAATGTCGTTCACTGGCGTTGTAACGCAACACAAACCGAAGGCACTGGTGACGACGCTGTTACCTACACAGCCTCTAGCTATGGCACTGTCGGTCTAACCTATGACGCTTCTTCACCTGACTTCGTTGCTTATGACGCAGTAACAGAAGCTGAAGCACAGTCATGGGTTTGGGCTAACGGAGTAGATCAGTCTGAAACAGAGACTGCACTACAGGCCAACATTACTGCTCAGATCAACCCTACTGAAGCATCTGGTGTGCCTTGGTCCTCATAAACCTTAACCACAACTAGGAGTAACGACGATGGGAAAAAATGAAAAGACCCCAATCACCGTTAACGGCCAAGAGTACATCCTTGAAGATTTTACAGATCGACAAAGAGCGCTCTTGAACCACATCAATGATCTCGATCGAAAGATCGGCAATTCTCAGTTCAACCTAGAACAGCTTTCATTTTGCCGCACAAAGTTTATCGAAGACTTAGCACAAGATCTTGAAAGTGAGGAGATCACCGATGAGGATTACGAAGAAGTGTCTGCTGACCCTGCTGATTAGTCTCTCAAGTCCTGCCTTCGGGCAGGACACTCCCAACATTGATCCAGCTCCAGACGTTGATCCAGTTCCAGAACGGAACGATGGGGAGTTTGAGCCAGACTTTGACGGTGATGGAGATGACACGAATATTGAGGGCGATTTAAACACGTCGAACTCAAACAACAACAACGTCAACAAGACGTTTAACGGCGCAGGATCTGGCAGGCAGATGCCTGCAAATACGGCTGTAGCACCCAGCTTGATGAGTACGGGCCAGCAGTCGTGCCTAAAGTCTTTGTCTGGCGGCGTTCAGCTTGTCGGATTTGGCGTATCGTCCGGCCTTTATCGACAGGACGAGGAGTGCAATCGCCGCCTTAACGCCATCACGCTCTCGAATATGGGCATGAAAGTGGCCTCAGTAAGCCTCATGTGCCAGAATGCCATGGTGTGGCGGGCTATGTTCATGAGTGCAACTCCATGCCCTATAATCCGCGCAGGACGCCTAGTAGTAGGTAAAAACGCACTGCTGGCAATTAAACAGAATCCAGAACTGTGGATTCCAGATTACTTGGAAGATAAGGCATTTTACGACGCGCTGTTAGCTGGGGGTGGTGATGACAATAGCGAGCAAGAGTCTGACGGCGGCTCTCTTAGCGATCGTTTCCGCTCAACTAAACGCGACTGAGATTGATGATTTGGTCAACACGAGTCAGAGCATTCGTGACACCTTTGCCTATGGCATCAAAACTATTGCCGGTGGCGCCTCCTACGCGGGTGAGGGTTTTATCGCGCCAGCCATGGCCGAAAACGGTCACATTAGCAAAGAACAGCAAGACGCCTACAACGCCGCTGTGGCCGCAGTACAAGCGGCTACCTACAGTTACGATCCCAACGCAGACCAATACTTTCAAGACCAAGCTGATCAGGCCATGGATGAGGTGTCAGAAATGATTGACGCTTACGTCGAGGCGGCACAGCAGATTATTATGGTTGCTACGGTCAACGAAATGGCTCAGGACGCACAGACAGCGGCCGACGAGCGAGAAGCTATGGCTTTGCAGGAGTTTATGGGTGCAAACGACGTGGTGCTTCAAGACGAAGACATCGAGACATACAACACTGCGTTATCCAATACTGAGTCTGCAATTCAGGTAGCGGCGGCTTATATGGCGGTCGCTAATGATGAAAACTTGCTCAATCAAGCAGATAATATGGCTAGAGAGTACAACGTGACTTTTGAAGAAGCCGCGTCTGTTTTCTTTGATTTAGATACAACGGCAGTCTGGGTATCATTTGACGGTGGTAGCACCATTCAAGGCTTGCAGGTGGGCAATTATTTTGTTGCCGCAGAAGACGTGCTAACACGCGCAGAAACACAGGATTTTTGGATTGAATCCCCCGAAGGCGGTTGCTGGTTCGCTGAAAACCAAGAGGAGTGCTTAAACGGTGGCCCTTGAAGATTTAGAAGTTAATGTCGGCGGGACGTCCATCAAAGGCGTTTGGATCGCTATTGTACTCACATTTGGTTCAACAATTGGGGGCGGAATCTGGGCGGCCTCTCAGTTCTTTGCACAGCTAAATGAACAATCCGAGGCGGTGATTGCCGCCACAACGCAGGCTGAGGGTTTGGCTACGCGCTTTGATGACTTGCGTGAATCAAATGCCACGCGCTTACAGGCGATGGATGTGAAGCTGTCGAACATGGAGCAGGCCATGACAGCCGCAGACGTTGAGAACTTGCAAGGTAAGCTCGCAGAACTTGGCGCAAACCTCGTACAAATTATGGATGCACAGCAAGAGCTACTGGACTTACGTGATCGTATTAGTACAGTAGAAAAAACATCGTCTGAAACAGAGCTACGTGTTTCTGGTAAATTAGACGCACTACAGACGTTGGATGAACGTTTAAAGCGCTTTGAGCGCGACATGGACGACCTTTGGATGGCAATCGATGCTACTAACCCGCTAGGTGGAAACTAATGGACACGGCACACGAAGCATTAAAAAGAATAGAAATACACCAAGCTGAGTGCGAAGTGTTACGAAAATCCATCGACGATCGTCTGGATCGCATTGAAAAAAGGCTTGATGACGGTGGCGGACAATTTAAGCGCCTTGAACGCATGATCTGGGGTAATACTGTTCTTGTTGTTAGCCTACTCAAAGGCATGGAGTATTTCACATGAATTTTGACAAACTAAAAGGCGTTATCGGTGGCCTAGCTCCCACACTTGGATCGGCTCTAGGTGGTCCTGTAGGTGGTGCGGCGGCATCCATGTTGGCAGATGTGTTGGGTTGTGACCCTGTGCCTGCCAAGCTCGAAAAGGCTATTGCTCAAGCCTCACCTGAGCAGATTGCTGAAATCAAAAAAGCGGAACTTAACTTTGAAGCGAGAATGAAGGAGCTAGACGTTGACATCTTCGCACTGGAAGCGCAGGACAAACAAAACGCCAGAGCAACCTTTGCGGAAGACTGGACCGCGCGAGCCATCGCTCTTATCAGCGTTGCTCTTTTTGGCGGTTATGTCCTCCTCGTTACTATACAGCCTCCTGACGCAAACGACGACGGGATAGTCAATCTGGTTCTCGGATACCTCGGTGGAATTGTGTCTTCTGTGGTAAGTTTTTACTTTGGTGCGAGTCAGAAGGGAAATAAATGAGTAAGCTCGTTGCACAATTAAAGCGTCATGAGGGCGTAAAGAGCCACGCATACAAGTGCACTGCGAACATGATTACAGTGGGCGTAGGCCGTAATATCGACGAAAACGGCGGTATTGGGCTGTCTGACGACGAGATCAACTACCTGCTGGAAAACGACATTAAGCGGTGCAAGCAGGAACTCATATCCTTGTCGTGGTTCATAGACCTCGATTCGGTGCGTCAGGATGCCATCGTAAACCTTTGCTTTAACCTTGGCTTGACTCGTCTGATGGGTTTTAAGAACGCTATGGCGGCTATGGCTGAAGGTGATTACGAGAGAGCGGCTGATGAGTTTTATGACTCACGCTGGGCCAAGCAAGTAAAGTCACGAGCCGATGAAGTCTGTGAGATGATCCGTACAGGTCGATACCCTGAGTAGGCACTATGACAAATGCGCTTCTTAAGGACTTTGATGTCCTGAGCCGACAGGAACAACAAGAGGCGCTTGCGCTTCTCGACCGGTACAAAAAACTCGACAAACAAGATTCTTGTCAAAAAGATTTTATTCGCTTTGTGAAGAGCCAGTGGCCGGATTTTGTTGAAGGCAGGCACCACAAAATCATCGGCGAAAAGTTCAATAAGATTGCGCAGGGCAAGCTGAAACGCTTGATCGTATGCCTGCCGCCACGACACACCAAATCAGAGTTTGCATCGACCTTTTTTCCTGCATGGATGATGGGCCTTCGTGGCAACCTCAAGATCATTCAAACAACGCACACCGCAGAGCTGGCCGTGCGCTTCGGACGTCGCGTCAGAAACATCATTGACTCTGATGACTATAAACAAGTTTTCCCGAGTTTGAAGCTACAGGCTGATAACAAGTCAGCAGGTAGATGGACTACAAATCAGGGGGGTGAATCCTTCTACGCAGGTGTGGGCGGTGCGATTACCGGTCGTGGTGCAGACCTGCTGATCATCGATGACCCTGTATCGGAGCAAGACGCCCTGAGCCCTACTGCCATGGATTCTGTGTACGAGTGGTACACCTCTGGTCCTCGTCAGCGTCTACAGCCGGGCGGCATCATTGTTATCGTTATGACACGATGGTCTACAAAAGACCTCGTGGGCAAGGTACTCAAGAAACAGGGAGATGATCACGCCGACCAATGGGAAGTAGTTGAGTTCCCTGCGATCATGCCTGAATCTGAAGAGCCGCTATGGCCTGAGTATTGGAAGAAAGAAGAACTGCTGTCGGTGAAAGCGTCACTGCCTATTGCCAAGTGGAATGCGCAGTGGATGCAGAATCCGACAGCGGAAGAAGGATCGATCGTCAAGCGTGAGTGGTGGAATACGTGGGATGAAGACTATGTCCCGCAGTATGAGTATGTCATTCAGAGCTACGACACGGCGTTCTCTAAAAAAGAAACCGCTGACTACTCGGCTATCACTACGTGGGCTGTGTTTAAGCCAAAAGACGGCGATCCTGATCAAATAATCTTGCTTGACGCAAAGCGCGTCCGCGTTGACTTCCCTGAGCTTAAAAAGCTTGCGTGGGATGAATACAAATACTGGGAGCCAGACTGTGTCCTTATCGAGGCCAAAGCATCTGGTACGCCATTGACGCAAGAACTGCGTCGTATGGGTATTCCGGTAACAGCCTATACGCCGAGCCGAGGGCAAGATAAGATTGCAAGAATGAATTCTGTCGCTCCGATATTTGAGTCTGGTATGGTGTGGGCGCCGGAGACACAATTTGCAGAAGAGGTGATCGAGGAAATGGCCTCGTTCCCCTACGGCGATCACGATGACTTTTGTGACTCGTCGACCATGGCGTTGATGAGATTTAGGCAAGGTGGCTTCCTATCTCTCGACAACGACAATATCGAGGAGATCAAGCCCATGAGGCGTGACAGGAAGGTGTATTACTAATGGCTATTGAAAAGCGCGAGTTAGGCACTCAAAACGACCCAGACGTAATGCCAATGGGTTCAGCCATGGAAGTGACGCCCGAGCCTACAAGGGCTGATCAAATCCGCGATGCGGCAGAGATACTGGTCACCGAGCAAGACATCCTTGTCGATGAGGAAATTGACGCGCCGGTAGAAATGGAGACGGGTGTACCGTTTGACTCTAACCTTGCTGAGTTTCTCGTCGACAGTGACTTGATGCGTGTTGCAAAAGACGCGCTGTCATCGATTGAGGCTGACAAAGAGTCTCGTGCGGATTGGGAAAAGACGTATGTCGACGGTCTTAAGTACCTTGGCATGAAGTTTGATGACTCGCGTAGCTCACCCTTTCAGGGCTCTACCGGTGTCATTCACCCCATACTTGCTGAGGCAGTCACCCAGTTTCAAGCGCAAGCTTACAAGGAAATGTTGCCTGCAAAGGGACCGGTTAAGACCGAAGTCATTGGTGCTCGAACCCCAGAGGTAGAGGCGCAGGCTTCGCGGGTAGAGGAGTTCATGAACTTTTACATCATGAATGTGATGCAAGAGTTTGATCCAGAACTGGATATGATGCTGTTTTACTTGCCATTAGCAGGCTCGGCTTTTAAGAAGGTGTACTACGACACTGCCTACCAAAAGGCTATGAGTAAGTTCATTCAGCCGCAGGACCTTATTGTGCCTTACGAGGCAACCGATATTTTCACAGCAGAGCGTGTGACTCACGTTTTGCAGATGTCCAAAAACGAGATACGCAAGCAACAGCTCAGCGGCTTCTATCGTGATGTTGAATTGACTGGCGGCAACTACAGCCTGAACCGCGATGAAATCGAAGAGCAAATCGATGAAATCGAAGGAGTAGAGCCCAGCTACAGCAACGATCGTGATCACACGGTTTATGAAGTGCATACGGTTCTTGATCTGCCCGGCTATGAGGATCTGGACGCTGACGGTAAGCCCACCGGCCTCAAACTGCCTTACATCATGACAATCGACGAATCATCTCAACGTGTTTTGGCAATTCGCCGAAACTACCTTGAGAATGATCCGCTTAAGCAAAAGATCAATTACTTTGTTCAGTATAAGTTCCTGCCCGGCCTTGGCTTTTATGGCCTCGGTCTAAGTCACATGATTGGCGGCCTAGCGAAGGCATCGACCTCTATCTTACGTCAGCTAATCGATGCAGGTACGCTCGCTAACCTACCTGCCGGTTTCAAGGCTCGTGGTATGCGCATCCGTGATGAGGATGATCCACTACAGCCGGGTGAATTTAGAGACATTGACACGACCGGCGGCAGTCTCAAAGAAAACTTGATTCCGCTACCGATTAAGGAACCCAGTAATGTCTTGATGCAGTTGCTTGGATTATTAGTGGATTCAGGAAAGCGGTTCGCGTCTATTGCCGATATGAATGTCGGCGACATGAATCAAGCGATGCCCGTAGGAACGACTGTAGCGCTCTTAGAGCGCGGCACGAAGGTTATGTCAGCTATCCACAAGCGCTTGCATTACAGCCAGCGTGTGGAGTTTCAGCTCCTTGCAAAGGTGTTTGCAGATTACCTGCCGCCGTCTTATCCCTACCTGACGGGATCGGGGCCGCAAGAAGTCAAGATTCAGGATTTTGATGGTCGCGTTGATATCATTCCAGTTAGCGATCCAAACATATTTAGCCAGAGCCAGCGGATTACCATGGCTCAAGAGCTATTGCAGTTGGTGCAGTCAAATCCCCAAATACACGGACCACAAGGGATGTATGAGGCATACCGGCGTATGTACGCGGCGCTAGGTATCGACAATGTGGAAGGACTGCTTCAGCCTCCTGCACCACCCCCCACTCCTATGCCAATCGATGCTGGCACGGAAAACTCTGGCTTTATGATGGGAGCGCCAGCACAGGCATTTCCTCAGCAGAACCATCAAGCGCACGTTGACGCGCATCGGAGTTTGTTTTTGACCGATATTGTGAAAAGCACAGCACCACTGCAAGGCGGTATTATTGCTCACATGATGCAACACTTGCAGTTTATGGCGACTGAGATGGCGCAAGAGCAATTACCAGAAGAGCTACGTGCTCAGATGGATCAGCTCAATCAAGCCGTTGCGTCGGGTCAGGTGCCACAAGAGCAGGTGCAACCGATGCAACAACAGATGAATGATATGACCGAGCAATACTCAGCGCCGATATTGGCACAGCTCACACAGGAGTTATTGATGAGCATTGGTCAAGGTAGCGATGAAGATCCGCTCGTAGAGATCCGTAAGCGTGAGCTTGAATTACGAGACAAAGAGATAGATGTAGATCAAGCGCAGTTTGAAGCGAAAGAGCAAGCTCGCAGGGATGAGAAGCTACTTGAAACAGAGATAGCACGTCAGCGTATCAATACACAGCGCGATATCAATGACGAGAAAATGGATTTAGCAATACAGCGCCTACAACAACAGGCTGAGCTAAAGCTTTTAGAATTGAACGCCAAGTTTGGAGGCACATTACAATGATCAGTTACATGAAAGAGGCTATAGAGCGTCTACGTGAGTGGAAGCGACAAAGAGCGGCAGATGAGGCGCAAGCTCGGGAAGCCGAAGCCAAGGAAAAGGCGAAGCAGAAAGCGGCTTCTGACGCACGAATTGCGGCCAAGCAGGCCAAGATTGCGGGAGTTGAGCCTGCCCCAGTTGAGGCGCCAGCTCCAGCACCTGCACCTGCGCCTGCGCCTGAAAAGACACCTGCTAAAGCTAAGGCTAAGGCTAAGCCTAAAGCTAAAGCAAAAAGCCCAGCCAAGAAAGCACCAGCAAAGGGGAAAAAGTGATGGCACTTAAAAAAGGTAAGAGCCCAAAAACTATCAGCGACAACATAAGCACAGAGGTTAAATCTGGCAGACCACACAATCAAGCTGTCGCGATTGCTATGAAGAAAGCCAAGTCCATGCGAAATGGCGGCGAGGTCAAGCGAGTGAAGAAGAAGGTTAGAGGTGGCGGTGCCGCTACTAAAGGTCTTAATTTTTACGAGATTGACTAATGCGCGAGGTTGATTTGGCCAGCTCGATCAAAAAAATGATCGAGGAACGACGTGAGCAACTGGTAACCACGTTGACAAGTGGTGCACTAACGTGCATGGAACAATACAAATATATACAAGGTGAGTTAAAGGCACTATCATTTATCGAGGAAGAAATAGCTAATCACTTTAAGGAGCGATAAATGAGTGTGGAGGGTGCTTACGTGGAACCGGATCAAGTGGTTCTTGATCCAACGCTTTTGGAAAAAAGCGCAATAGAGAGGATGCCTAACCCAGTGGGTTGGAGGATGTTGGTTTTACCTTATGCGGGTGTAGCCAAGTCCAAAGGCGGTATTGTTCTCACCAAATCGACAATAGACCGGGAGGCTTTAGCCACCGTAGTTGCCTATGTCGTGAAAATGGGGCCACTTTGTTATAACGACAAAGCAAAATTCGGCGATACACCTTGGTGTCATGAAAAGCAGTGGGTCATGATTGGCCGCTATGCTGGCGCTAGGTTTAAGCTCGAAGACGGCGCGGAAGTGCGCATCATCAACGATGACGAGGTCATCGGCACAATCCTTAACCCAGACGATATAGTGAGTTTGCTATGAGTGTTGAAAATACAAACCCTGCTCCTCAAGAAGAGGAGATTCAAATTGAAATCACCGAAGATGCGCCTGAAGGACAGCAATCCGATGGTGACGAGCTAGAGCGCTATACCAAATCGGTTTCCAAGCGTATCAATAAACTTAATGCTAAAACTCGTGAGGCTGAGCAACGCGCACAGCAGTACGAGGCTATGCTTGCCCAGCAACAAAACGAGCTGGCTCAGTACAAGCAACTGGCGGTACAAGGTCAGGCTTCTACGTTACAAGCTGAGGAAGATAAGCTTAAGGCGCAAGAGCAACAAGTAGATGATATCTACAAAAAAGCGGTGCAAAGCCAAGATGCAGATCTTATGTCTAAGGCAGACACCTTAAAGAATGACCTTGCCATAAAGAAAGAAAAACTTCGAGTGGCAAAAAGTAGGCAGATGCCGCAAGAGCAGTACGAGCCTATGGAGCAAGCTGTTCCCCAACAGCAAATGGCACCTCAGCAAGCGGAGCCTGAGCCCACAAAAGAAGCTTTAAGCTGGCATGAGAAAAACCCTTGGTATGGTGATGGTGAGGATGAGACAAATGTTGAAGCTACTCAGTTTGCCTATTTCACTCATTACAACCTTATCAATGAAGGATTTGAACCGGATTCCGATGAATATTACGATGCACTAGATTCTCGGGTTCAGAGGGTTTATCCTAACTTAAGCAAAAGTGTCGGCAACGACACGGATGCGGCCGAATCAACAGGACGTCAACCCGCCGTGCAAAGAGTTGCGTCCGCCCAACCAAGTGGTCGGCCACAAACACGAGGCAAAAAGAACGGTGTTAAATTCACCTCTGGTGAATTGGAGCGATTGCGTGGTCTTAAGCCACACAACATGACCGAGGAAGCTTGGCTCAAGGCTGTGGCAAAAGAGAAACAGAAAGTAGCTCAAAGAGAGGCAAGGTAATGGCAGATACAAAAAACACCCGTTCTTCGCGTGAAAGCGGAGCGCACGATAATCAGGCTCGGCGAAAAGTATGGCGCCCAGTGCGTAAGTTGGAAACTCCTCCGGCACCCCCCGGTTATGTATACCGATGGATTCGGGAGAGTATGTTAGGAACGGAAGACCGGGCTAATGTCTCGCGTCGTCTTCGTGAAGGATGGGAGCTGGTTCGTGGAACCGACCTTCCTCCCGAATGGGAACTTCCTACCATGGACAACGGAAGGCATGAAGGTGTCGTTTATAACGAGGGCTTACTGTTGGCTAAGATGCCCGAGGAGTTCGTCGAACAGCGCAGTGCACACTACGCTAATGAGGCGGCAAAAGCTAAGGACGCATTGGACAATAATATGTTCAATGAGACCCGAGGCGATTCTCGGTATGTACAATATGATCCTAACCGCAGTAGCCGTGTAACCTTTGGTAAGCAATAGGAGATTGATCCATGGCTAATAAAGATGCCGCTTTTGGACTTCGTCCTGCTCACATGATGGGCGGTGCTCCGTATTCAGGTGGCCAATCACGTTATAGAATCGCCAACAACCAATCTGGTGCTATTTTCCAAGGCGACTTGGTTAAGCAACTAACTGGCGGTACTGTTTCTCGTGCGGCGGCCTCATCTACCGTACCAGTCGTTGGTGTATTCAACGGCTGTCGGTATACGGACCCAACTACTCAAGAGCAGGTTTTTTCAAACTACTACCCCGGTGGCGTAGCCGCAGACGACATCATCGCGTTTATCGTTGATGATCCAAATGTTGTCTTCGAGGTACAAGCTGACGACACATTCCCAGTAGCTGACTTGTTCGGCAACTTTGATGTTGTTGATCAGACACCTACCGGTGACACCCGCTCTGGCCGATCCAACATGGAACTTGACGTAACGACTGGTGCTACTACCACTACGTTGCCACTCAAGGCCATTGATATCAGCCAAGATCCCGACAACGACGACGTAGCAAGCGCTAACACCAACGTGAAGGTGGTTATCCAAAACCACATTGCGGGTGTTAAGTCTGCTGGCTTGGCATAAGGAGGCTAATTAGATGGCTATTTCACGCGCACAATTAGCGAAAGAGCTTGAACCCGGCCTTAACGCCTTGTTCGGCATGAGCTATGACACATACGACCGTGAGTATGAAGAGATTTTCTCTATCGAAGACTCGCAACGTGCTTTTGAAGAAGAAGTTCTGATCACAGGCTTCGGAAGTGCACCTGTCAAGACCGAAGGTCAGGGTGTATCTTTTGATACTGCGTCAGAGGGCTTCACTGCTCGTTACACTCACGACACCATCGCATTGGCGTTTTCGC